>Ga0105104_10002704_pt1 | contig 12831 bp, 12 predicted proteins | sample PPLLaktember2015_3_FD_87034 | JGI IMG/M metagenome (GOLD analysis project Ga0105104, IMG submission 87034) | Freshwater sediment microbial communities from Prairie Pothole Lake near Jamestown, North Dakota, USA - PPLs Lake P7 Core (6) Depth... | ecosystem: Environmental > Aquatic > Freshwater >...
ATGTATGGATTCCATGGTTTTTTTAAGAGCTGTTGTATTTTGTTTTTGTCTTCTACGGGTACGTTCTCATCGTTTAATAAGCTTGGAAACATCTTCGTTTTGTACCTATTATATATTCTGTTAAGCGAAACTTCAGCCATTTTTCGACAAAATGCGGCTCTGTTTTTACTGGGTATAAGATACGCATTGGAATTCCCAGGTTGTGGATGATTATTCAACCAGTCTTTTACGAATGGGATAGAACTGAAAAGTGGAACTGTTCTAGAGCCTGTTTTTCCATAGACAGATATCTCGGCGTAAGTCTTGTCTCCAGCAAACTTAAAGTTGATTTCTCTGACTCTCAACTTCAGAATCTCACTCGGTCTAGCTGATGTATCTCGTGCAATAGTGTGATAGCATTGAATTCTCTTATCAGCACAATATTTCAAAAATATACGATCATCATCTGGACTCCATAAGTCATCAGGCTTGTAAATCGATTGCTCTTTTCTCTTTAATGAGGAGATACCACGCATAACTTCTGGGATTGGTCTTTTTATAGTCTCTTCGGTAGGATAATATAGCCATTTAAAAAATTTCAAAAATAGTTGTCGTTTAAGATTGTAAGTTCCAATCCATTTGTGTGCGGGATCAGCATCTTCAGTTTTTCGTAAACTATCAAGATAATTTATGATATCGGATCTTGTAAGCTGATTAAAACTCTTATTCCTAAAATACCTCGAAAGAGTAATTAAACATGTAACCGTCGTTCTCCTGTAGCCATCAGATAAATTCTCAGACTTCTGATCTTGGATATATTTTGCAATTTTCATAGCATTTTCTACAGGTATCATTTGCGTAAACTGTTTACGTATATATTTATGAAATCCATTGGTAACGACTTCTATATCTTGATTGGTTAATTGCATTTAATATGAGGCATGTATGATGCCATATAATCTATTCCATTGTGATAGAATTTAGTAATCTATTTTATCGTATACGTCAGATGTAGAGCATGTTAGTCCACTTAATTCGTAATATAGTCGTCTTAAATACAACATATAAGATTGTACATAAATATATTGCTAGGAAGAATAAAATGGATGCTAGTTTTGATGCATCTACATTCGTATCTGTTCCTGAACACTAATAGCTAAGAAAAAATCTTACGGGTTACTGGTGATCTTGTACATAAGTTTAGAACAGAGACATTAACTTCATTTTTTATTTGTCATTGATTCATTTTTGATCTGCTGTTGGCCAATAGTGATTGTATATACTTCTAACCATTTTTTAGTCAATCTTATCTACATAATATATAAACTTCAATAATTTTTCTAATTTATTAAGAATAAAATGAACCTTTAAAGCGTTTGTCGTGCTGATTAATTATAATGACAAGAAGTTTCAATGATTGGTGGAGCACTATTCCGTCTGATCTAAAAGAGAAAGCACGCAAAGGCGATGAGAATAATAAGCCACTATTAAACCAAGTTAATTATGCTCTTCTACATCTACAGCTAGCAGGCAATTATGAAGCCAAGCCATCTCACGAAGAACTCAGAACCTGGTTACATAGCGGTCAGGTTGATGTTGTCAGAATAAAGTAAGCAATACATTGGTAACAAAAATACCTTGATGAAAGAAGGTAAATAGAATTGGATACTGAAGAGGATATCGAAAGAGCAGCCGAACAGATTATGAAAGATGTAGGTGGATCCAAGCTTGATGCATTAAATATACTTCTCGGTAAGTATCAAAGTCAAAGGCGTTTAGAATAAGCCGTGCGAGTTCAAACAATTATCCGTAGGGAACCAGACAAAGTAGAAGACTACGGACATGGCTTTCGACAAGATATGTAGTTTATTTATCAAGTCTTTGGAATCCACATATTAGCCAACTGGAGTCTGGTTTGACATTCTATTTCGTCATCTTAAAGAGAAATACGTCTTGGTTGAGGGAGAGGATGTGTCATAAGTTTATGCGTGGAAGGAAAGCAATGAAATGTTGCAAGCTTGGAGAGCTTACATGAATTGGAAGACTAGTAATACAAACGACCTTATAGCTATGCAAACACAAACAAAGTGCTAGGTTAGCAGATTAATAGAAATGGATTGAAAATTGGCATGAGTATTACATTGAAAGAAGATTTAGGTCAAATTGCATCAACGCTATATGAAATATTTCAGACCGTTCCTTTCAAACGAGATTATGATACAGCATTTGGTAGAGTATGTAATATTCTTCGAAAGTACGGGATAGATGAGAATCCAAGGAATTTACGTTTTAGATTTATACTTTGCATGCAAGAATTCTTTGATTCAATTCCAGAAGATAATTGGAGGTTAAAAGATCCTAATTTCCTAAAGCAAGCAGATGAAGCTGGAATTAGTAAGTTTATCGAATGGGTCATAGAACAAGTTAGTTAAATAGTTGACAGGCAAGTTAAGCTGACTGCCTAATATCACCAGAACATAAATCAGAGATCGACTTTCATATTTCAAAAGCCAATCGAATTAACATGCAATCAAATGAAGGCTTTGCAGTATGGTCAAACAGCGAATCGACAATACTATCTGATTTATCTATTTTTGAAAATCTTTGAATCGAATTAAAATCTAATCAAGTATAGTGTACTGTCATAACACATCAAACAGCGTATCTCTAATATACTACTACTTCCTTCTTTTTTTGACTTTGGTACTCTTAAGTAACTTGCTTCTTTTAGATCTAGATTTAACAGCAGCAGTAGTAGAAGGAGCTTGTTTTCTAAACTTTGTTCTTGTTCTTGTTCTTGTTATAGAAGCTGTTCTTATTCTTCGAATGTCATTTTGAATTCGTGCTACTTGTTTTTGCAGCTGATTGATTTGAGATTTAATCTATTTTATGGATTGGAATTGTATCCGGTCTATTCCTATTCCTTCTGCCGGCTTGGTCTGCTTCTGTTTCTGTAAAGATTGAATCATCAATGTCATTTTATTAATCTGATTTCCATGTTTCTCTACTTGCTTTGATATATTTGATAAATAAGAAGTTATTCGCCTCTTGTGTTTACTTTTGCTAATTCTAGATTCCTCATATACATGTTCTATTGTTCTATTCTGTTCTTTTTCTTCTCGTGGTTCTGCATGGAATACTTCTCCTATCAAATTCTGATTATCAGTCACATCAATTGAAGTAGGTCCACCTTCGCTTTCCTCAAACAATCTGTCCATCCTGTCAGTCGTAATAATGACTTCCCCCTTTTTCTTCCAACATATACTATTCTAAGTCATTATCATATTTATCTTAGATACAACATGGAACTGCTACTACTACTACTACTACTTCATCACCTAGCAACAACTATTTGAGTTCAAGTTCATTATCATCTGCATGTAAAGTATTTACAGCGAAATCAGAGTTGGTGTTTGGCTTCAAGTTTGATATGGGATTATTTCTTCCATCACTGGGCTAGATGTAATTATCTTCCTCGGTACCTATCCTAGTAGCTGTCAAGATTGTTGTGGAATTCTCAAATTTTGGTAAAGGTACAATTCCATCTGAAAATACAAAGATCAGTAAGACTGATATTTGAAAAGAATAAATTATAATTCTGTCCAACTCTCCTATTCATTTACTTAACGGCAAAGTGAACGAAAAAGTGGCGCCTTTTCCATCTGAATTATTCTCTGCCCAAATTCTACCACCGTGAGCCTCTACTATTCCTTTGGAAATAAACAGTCCGAGTCCAGTTCCCCTATCCGACCTGGTAACGAATTTTGTAAACAGCCTTGGTAGAATTTCGGGATGTATGCCCACTCCTGTATCTCTTATTCTAATAATGACTTCATCAATATTATTATTCATGTTAGTTTTTATGTTAGTACTGATTGATATAGTCCCTTTTTGAGTAAATTTTATGGCATTGCTAAGCAAGTTTGCTATAACTTCATATAGTCTTACCTTGTCTGCATGTACGTATATAGGATTATTTTCACCTAGTTCCACCAATAATATTCTCACGGTGCGAAGGCGAGGGAATTGGTTTTCAAAATCTTTTTTTACATTCGCAATCTTTTCATTTATGTTAACTGTTTCCTTTCTTAACTTTAGTGTTTGGCTTTCAATTCGTGTTACATCCAATAGATTGGTAGCGAGCTTTTGAAGCCTTTCTGCATTCCTTTTTATTGCTTCGACTTCCTCACTTTTTTTACAAGAATCTTCCAAAAGTTCAGCATACCCTAAAATCGATTGGGTTGGTGTTTTCATTTCGTGACTAGCGATATTGATGAATTCATTTTGCATCTTGTCATGGGCTTTTAGTTGTTCATATAATGCTACTTGCTTCCATAAACTCTCAAAGATTGAAAAGTAGGACACAACAGTTGGTTTGCTGCTAGAATAAGTAGCTAATCCCAAAGCCTCAGCAAAATTCTCTTTGGAATCATCCTTTTTTTCAAATACTAGAGATTCCTTTTTATCAACTACCACTATGGTAACTGTACTTACTGCAAATTCACCAGGAGAACGGAATTCGAAATTCTGTTTTCTCTCTATTCCTTCTTTACCTTCAGGAGCTGCCATGTCTCCTAGATTATTCTTTATTAAAGGATCAGCTGGAACTAGAATTTTAATATTTACAGCACGTTCGGTTGCTCCCTGTTTTAATAATTGAATTATTCCTAAACGTTGTTCACGGAGAAAGGCGTTAACTGTTGGAAGTAATAGTAATACTTCATGTTCGGCTGATTTTATCATATTAATAAACAATGTCTGTACGAATAGCGGATTCTGAATTAATTCCGTCTTTCCTAGTATGACCTCTTCCTCTTTTCTCTTGTTCATAGGTGGAGGAACATCGTAAGAAATCCCCAAGCTATTAATTCAGATTAGAATACAAACTATATAAAGTAACTTTAGACCTTCAGCTGCACTATATCATGATATCTGCATAAGGCTAATTAGCTAGTTAATTCCTAAGTACCCTAAGAAAATGACATTATATTGCAAATCACAGTTATTGTGCGAATACCCACAGTACTATGATAATGATAAAGAAGCATTATTCTCTTCTCCTTTTTTTTATTTACCTGGTCATAAACTCTTATATAGCTCCGTTTCTTCGAGCTTCGAGCAAATCAATTTTCATAAGTCGGTTGCCACAACTACCAATAATGCCGCGCAATTTAGTGATTCGATTACTACCAATAATGAACATATTTTACTAGTTGATGACGAAGAAGACATCGCAAGGCTATTTAAAAGAGCTCTTGAACGCGCGGGTTTTGTTGTGGATGTATATAATGACCCCTTACAATCATTATCCAATTATAGGGCAGGAATATACGACTTATTATTGCTCGACATTAAAATGCCAGTGATAAATGGATTTGAATTGTATAAGAGAATTAGACAAATTGATGATAAAAGCAAGGTATGTTTTATGACTGCCTTTGAAGAGTACTATGATGAATTCAGAAAAATATTCCCAGATTTAAAGAACAAGGAATGCTTTATTAGAAAACCAATAAGTATGAACGACTTGATCAAATCTGTTAAATCGCACCTGGATTATAGCTGAATTACTCCTGGACTACACGACACGACTAAGATATCAGCTACAGCATTCGATAACAGTACCATTTAATATAATAATATGGTCATTAGACCAATTCTAAAACGTGATAGCGTTAAATCTATTAATGCATTCTTACAAATATTGTCAATCAAAAGAAGAACCGCAATAGCAATTGCCTCTACCACAATGACTTTCATTGTCAATAGGTATATAATAATAAAAGGCAAGGAGAAGAATTGTAGTACCAGATTATGAACCCAAATATGTAAGAAGGTATTACTAGTCCATTAAGTCACGACAATCGCTACTCGCTATGCTTTTCGTAAGTCACTGATTATATCATGAATCAACTAGTTGCTCTTCCCTGCAGAAACTCGTCGAACTTCCGGAAATAATCGAAGAAAAGATTGGATCACACATAGAAGGAGTAGAGATTGCAACTAACGTAACTGATCTATTATGTGTTGCGGATCGGCTTGATGAAATTGAATTTATAAGTTGGACAGCAATATCAAATCAATTTTAGATCCAAATTATGAACTAATGAGTACAACTAACACCAAAAATGCGATTAGAGCTAATCGATACTATTGAATTTGAAAGTATACTACAACGCAGAATTCAAGAGCTATATTTGAAACTGAAGAACCAAACAACCATTGAGTTTGATGCACTAACAAATGAGAGAGATATGCTTGAAAGTATTTTGGTCGCCTGTCAGATTCTGAATACGGAGACAAAGTACGATCCATGGAGATTGCAGAAGCCAGCCATAATTTTCGGCAGGCAAATTGTTTAAGGAAACATCTAGATGGCAATCACCATAATAGTATGACATGTAACTGAATTCTGAGAAAAGCTCCATGACATCTTTGCATCTTGGGCATTCGATTTCAAAATCCAATTGATCTACTAATACATTTTCTTTTTGTTCTTGTAATTTAGATTCTCAAGTCTGAAGTACCTGATTATTTCTCTTTCTTTGTCGACTGGTACTCTTAGACATACTCATTAATATACAAAATATACTATAAAGCTTTACGAATATCTCTATGACTTGAGAAGTGTATTGAGGCATACTACACTACTCTGTCCAGTTGGAAGTGGTGCACATCAATGTGAAATAGATGATCCAACCATTACGTCGCTGGACGTTCAGTATTCAAAGGGAACGACAACTGAAATGGTGGCAGGGTGTGTTGGCCAGTATTCGAGCCGGGAAAACCAAATTATAACTGAGTACGATTTACATTTCTTATTTTAAAGGTTTTTATATTGGACATCACTCCAGCTTGCTTTCATATACTTGAGTCTAATCAATAATACTAGTAATCCTGAAAGAAAAAAGAAAACAATTATGATTTGTGATAATGAACGGGATGTGCTTCATTTATTTGGACTAGTGTTGGAGTCAAGATATAATGTAATAACGGTGGATTCTGGTGAGGAATGTATCGAGAAATATACCGAAGAAACGTGCCGTGGTAACAAGATACATCTCATACTTTTGGATTATAAATTGGATAGCATGTGGGGTGATTCTCTGTTGCTCGCAAAATAAATGAATATAACGGAACTAACATAATTCTCATCTCAGCTTATGATGTAGATCATTCACTTGTGACAGAATTAGAAAACGGTAATTATATATTAAAATACGTGAGAAAACCAGTCGCGAATGATTTCTTAACTGATCTAGTGGCCGAGATCGTACGTTAAAAAATTGATCCAAGATCGAATATTTCCACTTATAAGAGTCACATTGATCTCATGACAGTTACAATAAATAAGATCGACACCCATCTTGCTGAATAGCTAATAAATATTGTTGTGCCTTATAGCAAGTTGATTGTTCCTACGGATTATCATTGGTCTTATCAGATCTGACTCGATCATAATTGGAACTAATATAGCCGGACTTGGCCTGAATGTTACTTTACTGGTTATGAAACATAGATACAATAAGATGCAAACTATTGCTGTAAAGACGACATAAACTGCTGCTGACCAACATCTCGCGTTTCTATAACAGTAAAATTATCTGCCCCATAGTATTTCACTAATGCAAATCAAACTTTTGAGAAACTCTTCCCCTCCGGTGTGTTAAGACTAGTTCGTCAAAAGAATTCTTAACTACCAAACATACATATTTCAAAGCTTCTATCCAGTTTATACAGCTGTGGATCCTATCAAATCTTATATAGTATGCTTATGATACCAAATATACATAAAATGTACTGTATGCTAAGAATACTAGATAAACAATCGTGGTCTAAGCCATGAAGATTAATAATGCTGAAACTACGCGCAAACTATTGAATACATTAAAAGACGGCAAAGAAAGAACCTTGGAAGATATCATCAGACTGCTAATGGATGAACACAAAAGAAAACGATAATGAGTACCCTCGCATTTAGGTGATCTTCACTAGTTACGAATATGGTCTATGAATAGCGACTTATAATGGACCTTGCATAGAATCTGAACCAGTATGCATCAGGAGCTACAGATCCATTTTCCTTATCCCTTAATACTAGATAGATGAGTTCACTCTTTGGAACAAGGTCTACCTTCAGAATATAAATCTCATACAAAGCCTGCATTCATTCAAAGAACCATCTATTGACTGTTATTCATTGATATACACTATACTATATTTAGAGCTAGCCTTAACACGAAAGTAAAAAAGGGTTATTGTCAGCAGACTATAATTGATATTAGTAATTCAGCAAAAATTAATTATCATATTGCTGCTAGCCTGGAACAAAATCCCATTACCCCACCAAACAGCATATGCAATGCGAGTGAACCTACGATAATTACATCTGACAATTGAATCAGCTGATTAGCTACTGACGAATCCAGATTGCCTGGACTCAAGCCATTAGCCATACTCGAAAGTGCAGGTTGTATGACATAATAATGCATTGGTAGAAATAGTACGCTCCATACTATTACTCCAGCAAGTATGCCTGTACCAATTCCTTTAGGCATGGAGCTTATACGAAATATTCTGACATGTTCCGATACATAGTTGTAAATCATTGAAATGATTACAGCCGTTATCATGAATAGAAGAAAGCCTACATACATTGCATAGGCAGAATTGACTCCAAAGACTATTCCGACTGTTTTATAGAAAGTGCCCGGAGGAACGTTTAGTTGAGAATCAACAGCTAAAAATAATCCAAATATTGCCCAAGCTGCTGTTAGACCAGCTATTATACCTGATGGTCTTCTAATATTAAATGTCCTTAATGATTTAGAGAGCATTTCTATATAGATATGTATGTAAATACGAATATTTAGACCTAAGCAATCAGTTTTTTATATAATAAACATCATTTTACAAAATAAATAATAGAATTCAACGACTAATGCATATTTTGTAAAAAATTATAAATGATAGGAGGCGAGAATCAGTATCAGACTCCTTTCATCTTTCGTCTATATGATTGGTTCCATTAATGACTAGCTTAGATAATGAACCCGAATCCGTAAACCCAGATCTAGATTCAAGCCACGAATAAAGCTCTGCCAATACATAATCAGGTATAAGTCCAGCTTCAGTAAACCATTGAGAGGATGGGTAAAATCCATATCCTGGATTTGGATGTGATGAGGGTATGTCTTAGCAGTGTAAGCAGGAAAAGTAAGCTGAACGTTAGTATTAATTCCATTCCCTAAATCGATAACCAAATTTCTATGTATTGCGACATTTTGACTTTGTATAATCTTGAAACTAATGTTTATAGTAATAATAAGGATAAACTATTCGCTAGTGCTAACCTTGATTCTATAGTAACAGCTTTAATAAAGCTTTGATGATCATCTAACATCCATAGTAGATATGGATCTGAATCGAGAAAAATCACTAATAGCCATAAGATGCAATAAAACGATATATCCTTGTGAGATTTGGCCACCACAAATCTTAGTCTATATGTGAACAGTTTGGCGTGGATATGTTAGCAATCTATGGTTTGATTGGCGGTCTAGTGTCAACAGCCATGATGACATTAACAGAGATTCTCCCATGGCGGAAGTGGCGTTTATATGGTGTCTTTGAATGGCACGAAAACCAGGTAATAACAAGAAAATTGTTTAGCAATTCAAATGATAAAAAGGAGCCAATCCATTTCAAAGGGATCTTTTTCTTTCACTTCCTAAACGGTACTCTTGCAGGGATCGCTTTTCCATTCATTATTACTTCTCTTTTCCCATCTTTTATTAATGATATCGTATCATTACTTTTAATAGGGATACTATATGGTTTTATAGTTTGGATTGTCACACTAATACCGATACATAAGCCAATCACAGGACTGTCTCCTTGGAACCATCCATTGGGAAGATGGCCAGCTGTTGCAAGTTTGGGAGGACATATAGTGTATGGATTTATCCTTGGCCTTATCATATTCGCATTCTTTAACATCTTCTAATATACAAAACAATTAGATTTAATGTGTCATATTATTAACACAAAATTCTTCCTTATCTGAGTTGATTTATACTATAGAATATATACAATGAATAATAAAAAATAATTGTCAAAAACTGATTGAATTCCTTTTGAGATGCAATTCAGTGTCTGTCCGGCATACTGGGATCAGTTTTTAATTCTTTTTTTAGACTTATTAAAATAATCTTTGTTGTCACCACTTTTAAGGATAGATAAAAATTAAGATCTATTCAATTTTGCTTCTTGACACGAAGCTAATATAGAAACAAATTTGTCATAACGAGGCAATATCAGCGAGTTCGAACTAGGGCTGCAGCTGCTATAAGTATTCCAGCTGCTCCTACACCAATGGCAGTTATAGCTAACATATACGATCTATCTGCGATGTCTTTAACATCTTGAATCCCTTCTTGTATGTTTGAATTACTTTCAGCTAAGGTCCCAATATCGTCTCTAATATTGTTTATATCATTTGTGATCTGGTTTAGAATGTTAGATATCTGACCATTAAGAAGATTGGCATTGGCAGCACCATTACTAGAACCACTATTACCACTGTTGACTTCTGGAAATGATATCTTCTGTGTACTTTCGACATCTTCAATCTGCGTCTCGTCGCTTATTGGCTGATTTTGAATCGTACCGTTTAGCGCTAGACTGTAAGAGCCAATTCTTGTTGGAAGTATTTTTGCTTCATACCATCCTTCTTGTTCTTGCGAAGGGACAAAATCAAGAGACTTTGTTACGCCTCCGTATTTTACTATGATGTTCATATCGGCCAAAGCATTTCTCACTGGAATAGCACTACTATTTCCAAGGTCAGACTCTCTGGTTACTCCTACAACAATGTCATTAATTTCGTCCACCAATGGTGGTTCTTGATCCCATCCAGCTTGAATTGTGATATTACCATATTCATTTGATACGTGTGCCCATACTTTTTGGAAGGGACTATTTATTACATTATCAATGATAAAATTTTTAGCAACAATAATTGTCATCAAATACACAAACAGCATAATGAATAAAGAAATTGATCTATGCACTTTCCTACTGTATCTCATATCTAGTAATATTGATATACCTTTTACATCAATAATATATAGCTATGCTATACTTTATTAGTATGATACTCTGACAAAGATTGTGCAGGCTTTACGAGGGAAACCTAGTAGAAACGCAGACATAATCAATGAATATACAATTGCGATGCAGACAGAGATCAATATAAGTAAAGGTTACAAAACTCTTAACACAGGGATTCTAAGTAAATTATCACAATTTCACAAAGACAAACCTTTTGCAAACATGAAAAGAGAGGATATTATTACATACATAAATTCATTGAGAAAACCAGACGCACAAGATCAAATGCACAAATGGATAGGAACCTATAATCTGTATCTTATGTGTATTAAAAAATTCTTTAGATGGTTTTATAATCCAGCATTAGAACCTAAACAGAGACCTAAACCACCAATAGTACAGAATATACCAAATTTGAAAAGAAAAGAGATCTCTATATACAAACCGTCTGACCTCTGGACTTTGGAAGACGACCTATTATTCTTAAAATGGTGTCCTAGCACAAGGGATAAGTGTTATCATGCTATTAGTAGAGACTTATCTGCAAGACCTCACGAAATTCTTGGTTTGAAACTAAAAGATATTGTGTTCAAGAGTGCTGGTTCTAAGCAATATGCAGAAGTCATTGTGAATGGTAAAACAGGAATTAGGTATCTACCACTAATCGATAGTATTCCATACATTAAGGAATGGTCTGACCAGCATCCACAGAGAAATAACCCGGAAGCATATTTTATTTGTAGTTTCGACAGAAAAAAATTTGCCAAACAATTGAGCCTTAAGGGCTTACAATTTATATACAAACATTATAAGAAAAATTATTTTCCTAGATTACTAAGAGACTCAACAATATCCAATGAAGATAAACGCAAGATTGAAGATCTGTTAAAGAAACCATGGAACCTTTACATCCAAAGCGCATTAAGCGCGTGGAATACACTACGCATGGTAAACCTCGTAAGAGTTGCCGCCATTTACCATTAGTTCTGAGAGCACACCTTATTTAACTTGATACGCGGTTATTTTGCAAACTTCTAATAAACTGTCTTAGTGTATATGCTTCTTCTCCTACTCCTTTGATAGATTTCTTTTCTCCTTGATATGATATGAAGATCACTTCTAAACTGTTTATTTTTGCTGCTGTATTAAATTCTGAGGGTTTGATTTCCTCAATGTTGTATCCGTCATCAAGTAGCTTCTCAAATTCAGATAGAATTGTACAGATAGAGTCTTTTACTCTTGTAATATAGTAGCATTTATTACACTGCTTACCACAATAACCATGAATAGTCATTGCGGGCACATTATACTCGTGCTTGCATACTTCTTGTTCTTTCCATTTCTTATGCATATATTTCAGATGTTCTTTAAATGATGACAGCTCATTTGATAATCTCTCGTCTATTTTTTCAAGTTCATAGGCCATTAACGGATATATATGAACAAAAGATCGCCTTAATTCATTGATTGTATCTTTTTCGAGAATATAGCGAGGCCTTTTTTCCAGATATTTTATCTTATCTTCATAAGTGAGAGGATATTCACCAACACTCTTGTAGACCGAGTCTCTAAAGACAGACATTGCATATGGTATTATTGTCGATACAGCTTTACGAACCATTTCCTCAAGTAAGAAATCAGTTGATCTATTTGATGTTAATTTAGTTCTGTTGGCATCCATAATCTGAATAAGAAAGTATGTTACGAAAGCACCGATTTTATTAGAAAATTCGAACAGGC
>Ga0105104_10002706_pt1 | contig 12826 bp, 7 predicted proteins | sample PPLLaktember2015_3_FD_87034 | JGI IMG/M metagenome (GOLD analysis project Ga0105104, IMG submission 87034) | Freshwater sediment microbial communities from Prairie Pothole Lake near Jamestown, North Dakota, USA - PPLs Lake P7 Core (6) Depth... | ecosystem: Environmental > Aquatic > Freshwater >...
CACTTTCCGGACGATCGGCGCCACTCCGCTCGCCATGGTGAGCCCGAAGCCCTATGTGGACGGTCGGTTCTTCAAGTACTTGACCGACGATTTCCTGCCGCGCGCTAAGTCCCGCAAGCCTCTGATCACGCCGGTATTCGAAGAGAAAGTCACGATCCAGTACTACTACCCGAACTTCAACCCGGACATCATTGATGCCCTTTCCGCCGCTGGTTACCGGGGCATCGTAATTGCTGGAACCGGCCTGGGCCACGTGAACAAGCCGCTCTACCCGGCGGTGCGCCGCGCGATCGAAAAGGGAGTCACTGTCGTCATGACCGTGCAGACGCTTTGGGGATACGCCCAGATGTACGTCTATGATACCGGTCGCGACCTGCTGGACCTCGGCATCATTCCGCTCGACAACATGCTCCCGGAGGTGGCGTACATGAAGCTCGCCTGGGTACTGGGGCAGACGGATGATCCGAAGCGCATCCGCCAGATGCTGACCACGCCTATCAACCACGAGACGACACCGCGCGAGCCGCACAATGGGTACCTGATCATGCAGGGCGGGCTGCCGGAAGTGGAAGCGTTTATCGGGCAACACTGGAAATAAGAATTGGTGACACGCTCGTTCATCGGCCGTAAACCATTGAAAGGAAACGCTCCGATTTCAGGTCTGGCACCTATTTCGGGGGACCCGTGACCCGGATCTTTTATCGGCATCACATATAAGGCGGCCGCTAGTATTTCAAGTGGTTAGGAGACGATAAGCGGGTGTGTCATCGATTCCCTTAATTGGTGCCAGACCTAAGACGCGGCCCTTTTATTTCAAAAGTTTACGCACGATAAACGAGCGTGTCACCAATTTCGCCGTCTTATCCGTTGGCCTGCCCGGCGCTCCGTGTTAGCATCTGCCCGATGAATACCTCCGGAAATCGTCTCTACTCCGTCGTGATTTCTCTCATCGTGGCCCTGGGAGGATTTCTGCTCGGATTTGACAGCGCGGTCATCTCTGGCGCCACGCCTTTCTACAAAGGATTCTTTGGCCTGCCGACCGGGTCCTGGCTGATCGGCCTTTCCGTCAGCGCCATCATTTTGGGTGCCATTGGCGGAAACATCGTCGCCGGCCCGCTGGCTGATCGATTCGGCCGCAAACCGGTTCTGATCGTGACCGCCTTCCTATTCGGCTTCTGCGCGCTCGGCTGTGCGCTTGCGCAAGACGTTTACTTTTTTATAGTCGCGCGCGTGATCGGAGGATTAGGCGTGGGGATGGCGATCCTGGTCGCGCCGATGTTCATTGCTGAGACCTCGCCCAGGAAGCTTCGGGGCTTGCTGGTCACGTTCAACCAGCTGAACATCGTGCTGGGGATCTCAATCGCCTACTTTTCGAACTACTACATCCAGCGGACGGTGACCGATACAGCCATTAATTGGCGTTGGATGCTCGGCGTCGGTCTGATACCGGCCCTGGTTTATTTCATCCTGCTCTTCTTCGTCCCGGAAAGCCCGCGTTGGCTGGTCCGGCAGGGCCGTGAAGCGGGCGCCCTTGCGGTACTGCGACGGGTTGGCGGGGAAGAACATGCGCAAACCGAGCTAAGTGAGATCAAGGCCAGTCTCGAAAGCTCCGCCGGCGCTCACTCGGGAACAAGCGTAGGCCAGGTCTTCTCCAAGCAGATGAAGACGGTTATGATCATCGGCTTCGGCATTGCTTTCTTTCAGCAGATCACCGGGATCAACGCCATCTTCTACTACGCCCCGATGATCTTCGAGATGGCCGGCGGAGGTAAAGACGCGGCTTTCATGCAGGCCTCGATCCTGGGTTTGACGAACCTGGTGATGACCCTCGTCGCCATGGCGCTGATCGATCGACTGGGCCGGCGTCCCCTGCTGATCATCGGTGCTTGCGGCCTGACCGTCGCCCTGGTTCTCGCCGGAGCGGCTTTCCGGAATGGCTCGTACACCCTGACCGATTCCGGCCTCTCCATCGTTCGCCAGGAGATCTCAAAGACTGCGGGGGAAGGAAACGCGGATCAGGTTGCAAGCGCTTTATCGGGAATGAAGGGCGTCACCTATGACAAGGAGGTAGCCTTCTTCCGAGCCATCGAGCAACGGATTGGTTCCGCGAACTACAACCAGCACAAAGAACTGATCGTCAAGAATAGCATTACGATCAACTCCACGCTCGTCCTCATCGGGCTGATCATTTATGTGGCGTCGTTTGCTATTTCCCTCGGCCCGGTCATGTGGGCTCTGCTGTCGGAGATCTTTCCCAACCGAATCCGTGGCCTGGCAATCTCGATTGTCGGCTTCTGGAACTCCATCGTCAGTTTCTCGGTTGCCACGGTTTTTCCCGTCGAGCTGGAGCGCCTTGGATCCAGCACGACTTATTTCATCTATGCTCTGTTTGGTTTCCTCACCGTTCTGTTCGTGCTGAAATTCGTTCCCGAAACCAAGGGCAAATCGCTCGAACAGATCGAGAAGATGCTGGTCGGCCAGAGTGAGAGTCGAAAAGAGGTCACGGTAGCATAAGGCAGAAGTCAGGAGTCAGAAGTCAGGAGTCAGAATTAAGAAGGCAGACGAGGCACATGATGAGAATCGCGACACTACTCTCCTTTATCGTTGTATTTGCCTTTGCCCACATCCAAGCCGCACCTGCGAAGGTCGAGCTGAAGCAGACAGACGGGAAATACCGCCTGTGGGTTGACGGCAAAGAGTTTTACGTACGAGGCGCGGGATGCGAGTTCGGCAACATCGAGAAACTGGGTCAGCACGGGGCCAACTCTTTTCGCACCTGGCGGACCGAGAACGGCCAATCCAGCGGCCAGGAGATACTCGACCGCGCCGAGAAGGCCGGACTTCTCGTCCTGATGGGCCTCGAGTTGGTCCCCGACCGCAAGGGCTTTGACTACAACGATTCCGCCGCAGTCGCCCGCCAGTTTGCCGACGTCAAGCAGCAGGTACTCAAGTATAAAGACCACCCGGCTCTGCTCGGCTGGCTGATCGGCAACGAGCTGAATCTCTTCTACAAGAACCCCAAGGTGTGGGAGGCGGTCAACGATGTGGCGAAGTTCATCCATGAAGTCGATCCCAACCATCCCGCAGCCACGGCCCTGGCGGGCATCAGCAAGCAGGCCGTCGACGAGATCAAGAAGCGGGCACCGGCCCTGGACTTCATCACTGTTCAGTTCTACGGCGATATCGTCAATTTGCAGAAGCGGCTCGCCGAGGCGCAGTTGACCGGGCCCTACATGGTGACGGAATGGGGTGCAACCGGGCACTGGGAGGTCCGTACGACCGAGTGGAAGGCGCCTATCGAGGAAACCAGCTCGCAGAAGGCGAAGGCTTTCGCCGAACGTTACGAGAAAGCGATAGCGGCAGATCCGCTGCGTTGCCTGGGCTCCTACGTCTTCCTCTGGGGTCAGAAACAGGAACGGACTCCAACCTGGTACGGCATGTTTACCCAGGCGGGTGACGAGATGGAAACCGTCGACGCCATGCACAGGATCTGGAACGGAAGCGCCCCGGCCAACGGGACACCGCGAGTGAAAAGCATTACCCTCAACGGCAAAACGGCCTATGACAATATCCGCCTGAAGCCGGAAGAGCCGATAGCCGCCGTAATAGATTCGGCAGACCCGGACGGGGACGCGATCCAGTACATCTTTGAAATCATGCCGGAGAGCACGGACTTGGGGACAGGAGGCGATTTCGAAACGACTCCGCCGATTTTGGCCAGCGTCAAGAGCGACAAAGGGACGCTCGAACTGAAAGCCCCGGCTAAGGAAGGCGCCTACCGTCTCTTCTTCTATGCCCGTGACGGCAAGGGCCACTGCGGGACGGGGAACATACCGTTCTTTGTGGGCAAATAGCATCACAACACCACGGACTGGCAGGGACGAACACGGACCGACACGGACAACCATGGATGTCCGTGTCGGTCCGTGTTCGTCTGTGTCAGTCCGTGGTGTCTTTTGGGGAATAGGAATTGGCCATGACTCAGACGCCGCCTCTGTACGCCGGTGAAACTCTATTGAAGTTCTCGCCCACCTCCGCTGGAGGGCACTTCATCACCCTCGATGGCGAAGACTTCTACGCCATCAGGTCCGTCCAGCAGATGCCGGTATTCTTCATGAGCATCGTGAGCGCCTCGGACCACTGGATGTTCATCTCGAGCAACGGCGCTTTGACCGCGGGCCGCAAGAACCCGGAGCTGGCGCTTTTCCCCTACTACACGGTAGACAAAATTCACGATTCGGCTGAGATCACGGGCGCCAAGACGATCATCCGTGCCAACAAGCGTGACAAGACTTACCTCTGGGAGCCGTTCTCCGATTGCTTGTCGGGCCTGTACGCTGCCGATCGTAACCTCTACAAGAACGTGGTCGGCAACAGGCTCATCTTCGAAGAGATCAACCACGATCTCGAAATCCGATTCGCGTACGAGTGGACGACCAGCGAGAAGTTCGGCTTTGTCCGGAAGGCGGTGCTTAGTAACCTCAGCCGAGAGCCGCTAGCGGTAGAGCTGCTGGACGGCATCCAGAACCTTCTTCCTCACGGCGTCAACCGGATGATGCAGGCGGACAAGAGCTGCCTGGTCGACGCTTACAAGAAGTCCGAGCTGGTGAAGGAAACAGGGCTCGGCGTTTACAGGCTGAACTCAATCCCGGTCGACCGGGCGGAGCCAAGCGAGTCTTTGAAAGCCAACACGGTGTGGTCCAACGGTCCGGCGATCCGGCGAAGGCTGGTGTCTTCCACTCAGCTCGCCGCGTTTCGCAGAGGATGCCCGGTTGTGGAGGAGACAGACGTCCGCGGAAAGCGCGGTGCTTACTTCGTCAACCTCGAGACGACCCTGCCGGCGGAAGGACAGCAGGCGTGGCACATGGTGGCGGAAGTCAATCAGACAGCGTCGCGAGTCGCGGCACTTAACCAGAAGCTGGCATCGGACGATGGGATTGCAGGAGAAATTGAATCCGACATCAGCGAGGGTACCCGAAACCTCAGGAAGATCGTCGCGAGCGCCGACGGCCTGCAACTCACGGAGGACAGGCTTTCTACCGCCCGCCACTTCGCGAACGTCCTGTTCAACGTCATGCGCGGCGGGATTTTCGACAGCGGATACGAGATTTCCCGGAAAGACTTGGACGAGTTCGTGCGGAAGGCGAATTCTCACGTACACTCGCGACATGCCGACTGGCTGGCAACCCTTCCCGATCCAGTCCGATACACCGAACTGCTGTCACGCGCCGAAGCCACCGGTGATCCGGCGCTCCTCAGAGCCTGCCTCGAATACATGCCGTTGACTTTCGCCCGCCGGCACGGTGACCCGAGCCGCCCGTGGAACCTGTTTGCCATCGAGACCCGCGCCGAGGACGGCACCAGAATCCTCAACTACCAAGGCAACTGGCGCGACATTTTCCAGAATTGGGAGGCCTTGGCCTTATCCTTCCCCGATTATATCGAGGGCATGATCAGTAAGTTCGTGAATGCCTCGACTGCCGACGGCTACAACCCCTACAGGATCACACGGGATGGGTTCGAGTGGGAAATACACAACCCCAACGACCCTTGGTCTTTTATCGGTTACTGGGGCGACCACCAGATTATCTACCTGCTGAAGCTTCTGGGAATCTCCGAAAGGCACCACCCGGGCCGTCTGCAGGAGTTGTTGGTAAAGCAGATCTTCTCTTACGCTAATATTCCTTACCGGATCAAAGACTACCGTTCGGTGCTTCAAGACCCGCATCACTCGATTGACTATGACGAGAATCTGGAGCGGCTGATTCAGAAGCGAATCCAGGAAAGAGGAACGGACGGCAAGGTCATCCAGGCGCGAAACGGGGAGATCTATCTGGTCAATCTGGCCGAAAAGCTCCTCGTCTCCATGCTCGCCAAGCTCTCTAATTTCGCTCCCGAGGGCGGGATATGGATGAACACCCAGCGACCCGAGTGGAACGACGCCAACAACGCCTTGACCGGCTACGGCCTCTCGATGGTAACGCTCTACTATTTGCGACGGTACATCGAGTTCTGTCGCCGGCTCTTCACCAACTCGGACCTGACACAAATCACAGTGTCTGCCGAAGTCGCGGAAATGCTCGACACCGTGAAGCCCGTCCTGGACTCGAATCGTGGCGTGTTGGCGAAGGGTTTCGACGCGAAAACCCGCAAACAGGTGCTGGACACGCTGGGAGAAGCCGGAGCCGCTTACCGCAACCGAATCTGCGAGAACGGCTTCTCCGGCGAGCAAGTCCCAGTGACGGTCGCTTACCTCGCTGACTTCTTCTCTCTCACACTCGAGTACATGGACCAGTCCATTCGCGTCAACCGACGTCCTGACGGTCTTTATCACTCTTACAACCTGCTGACCGTCCAGGGAGAGGACGGAATTGAAGTCTCGCATTTTTACGAAATGCTGGAGGGCCAGGTCGCGGTTATAAGTTCGGGCTACCTGTCTGCCGCGGAGTCAATCGACGTCCTCGATGCCTTGCGTCACAGCGCGATGTTCCGTGAGGACCAATACAGCTACATCCTTTATCCCGATCGGCCGGTCCCCGCGTTCACCGAAAAGAACAATATTCCTCGCGAAGCTATCGAGACTTCCGAGCTTCTGAGGCAGCTCTTGAACGACGGCAACACGGCCATCATCGAGCAGGATGTTAATGGCGTATGCCACTTCAACGGCGCCTTCAGAAACAAAGACGTGCTACTCGACGCGTTGGAACGGTTGGATAAGCCGAGGTACGACAAACTCGTCGCGAAAGACAGGCAGTTCATTCTGGATCTGTACGAAGAGTTGTTCCAGCACCGGTTTTTCACCGGGCGCTCGGGAAGCTTCTTTAGCTACGAAGGTCTTGGCAGCATCTACTGGCACATGGTGTCGAAACTGCTGCTGGCTGTGGAAGAAGTGTTCTCGGAGGCCGTTGCGCGAGGCGAGGCTGTACAGACGATCGGCAAACTCCGGAAGATCTACTTTGACGTCCGTCGCGGTCTCGGCACCGACAAGAGCCCCGCGGAGTACGGCGCCTTCCCGACCGACCCGTATTCCCACACGCCAGGCCACTCGGGCGCTCAGCAACCAGGGATGACCGGCCAGGTGAAGGAAGACATCATCGTGCGATGGCGCGAACTGGGCTTGGTCGTTGCCGAGGGCCGGATGCAGTTTGAGGGATCGCTGGTGCGGGACGAGGAAATGCTCGCGGAAAACGCGAGCTTCAGTTACATCGATATTGATGGCGCCGAGAGGACTATACCGTTGACCGCCGGGACTCTCGCCTACACATACTGCCAGATCCCGATCGTCCTCAAGCGCTCCAGGACGCCCTGTCTTCGAATCACGAAAACGTCCGGCACGACCGAGCTGCAGGGCACCGTTATGACGCCGGAAGACAGCCGGGCCGTCTTCGAGAGGTCCGGCGAGATCGTGATGATCGAGGCGGAAATTTAGTTCCGGAGATGGAGTCTCCGAAGCATTTATAGGCCGCGTGCAGGCTTTCTTTCGGAGTGCGGTGGCCTTGACCGGCCTTGACACCGCTTTGTGTTCGCCGGCCCTGCCGGCGGCCCAAAGAGGATCGACTGTGCAAAGGCCGCCGGCAGGGCCGGCGAACACAAAGCGGTGTCAGGGCCACCGCGCTCCGAAAGAAAGCTGCATGCCCCGGCGGTGCGCGCCCCACCCATCCTGTATCCCTCCCCCAAAACTCGATAGAATCGATTCTGATCATGCCCATCAGGGAGGTGTCGCGAATTTTGGAGTTCGATCAGCATGCCCTTCTGAAGGAAGCACGGCTTTACCTGCGCCGCAAGGCCTGTCTCATGAACCCGGAGCTGAAATTGGAGGGCGGCGCCGACCTTTTTGGCAACGAGTTCTTCCTGTTCTCCTTCTCGGTGGCCGGATGGGGAGAGTTCTGGCTGGTCCGCGGTCCGCAGGGCTACGGGTTGTACGACCAGAAGGAGCTGCCAACCGTTGGGGAAGTCATTCTCGAACACTTCGGGAGCCGCGGCACTGACCTCGAAGCCAGGCTTGCCGCCCATTTCTCGGGTGGAATACAGTGAGTCCAATGGCGTTTCACTCGATCCCGTCCCGATGTATCATCACCAGCAAATGAAAAAGAACACCGGCGCAAGCAAAGAGTCCAGGAGGCAGTTTCTTGCCAAAACAGGAACCACGGCATTCGGATTGACCATTCTGCCCAGGTACGTTCTAGGCGGGCGCGGCTTTGCCCCGCCCAGCCGTAAGCTGAACGTCGCAATGATCGGCACGGGCGGTCAGGGCTTGCAGAATCTGCGTAACCTGCTCCAGGAAGATGACGTCCAGATCACGGCGATCGCAGATGTGGCCGAATCTCAGGACTACAGCAGGTACTACCACAAGGTCCCCGGCGGACGGGGACCGGGCCTCGAGCGGATTCGAGAGCAATACAAAAACAATCCGGCCACCAAAGACTACCCCGACGCGCGGGTTTACGTCGATTTCCGAAAAATGCTCGACACCGAGAAAGACATCGATGCGGTCGTCGTCTCCACCCCGGATCACACGCACGCCATCGCCGCCATGGCGGTTCTCCAGCGAAAGAAGCACCTTTACAACGAAAAGCCTCTGGCACGCACGATCTGGGAAGTCAGGAAAATGACCGAAGCTGCGCGGGAAGCCGGCGTCGTCACGCAGATGGGGCACCAGGGCCACGGTGGCGACGGAATCCGCCTCACCTACGAATGGATTAGGGGCGGGGCGATTGGACCCGTGCGGGAAGTTCATGCCTGGAGCGACGGCGCCAACCCCAACGGTTGCAAAGCGGCCACAGGCAATTATCCCGTACCGAGCGGATTCGACTGGGATTTATGGATCGGGCCGGTAAAGCATAGGTCTTTCCATCCTGCCTACACGCCCTGCGGCTGGCGACAGTACTGGCACTTCGGCACCGGGAGAATCGCCGACATGGGCTGTCACAACATGGACCCCGCGTTCTTTGCCCTCGGCCTCGGCTACCCGGAGTGGGTGCAGGCACGATCCGCCTGGGGCGATCGAAGCATGCGGCCTTTCGCCGCTACGGTTCAGTACGCATTTCCGGCTCGGGGAGACATGCCCCCGGTCAAAATGACGTGGTACGAAGGCCTGATGCCGCCCCGACCGGATGAGCTCGAGCCGGGGCGCGACCTGACCGGCGACGGGAACGGCATTTTGTTTGTGGGAGACAAGGGGAAGATCATGTGCGCCGGCTGGGCCGGCGTCCCGCGGATCATCCCCGAGTCGAAGATGCAGGAGTACCGACGGCCGCCCAAGACTCTGCCGCGCGTCGGCGGGATTTACCGCGACTGGATCAACGCTATCAAGGATGGCAAAAAGGCGAGCTCGGACTTCTCCTACTCCGGTCCTCTGACGGAAGTCATCCTGATGGGCGTGATCGCCATGCGTACTGAGGAGAAGCTTTACTGGGATGGCCCCAACATGAAAGCCTCCAACTTCCCGGACGCCGAGCAATACGTCATCCCGCAATACGAGAACGGGTGGAAGATCTAAGGACAACAAGGACCTCAAGGACGAGAAGGACGAGAAGGACCAGAAGGACGAGAAGGACCTGAAGGACGTGTGATTCCGATTTGCATTTTGGGTCCTTGTTGTCCTTGAGATTTTTCAGGTCCTTCAGGTCTTTCTGGTCCTTCTGGTCCTTCTGGTCTTTCTGGTCGTTGCGGTCCTTTGGCAAATCCGAGGTGCTTATGCGTCGCTTTTTTTCGGTACTGTTTCTCACGCTTTCACTTTCCGCCGCCACAACCTGCCTCGCGGGCGTTGGGGCCATCTGGGCTATCCACGACGGGGCGAAGATCGAGCGAGACGATCGTCAGAACCCGCAGAAGACGTCCAATTCCGCCTGGGACGGAAAGGCTGTGCGCCTCTTCGGCGCCCGCAACGAGGTACTCGCGTTTCAAGTTCTGGTTGAGGCCGACGCGGGCGGGATCGAGGCGCTTTCGGCCCGACTGCCCGAGCTCGTTCAAGCCGGAGGCCGTGGCAAGATCAGTTATTCAGCGCCTTCAGCCGACCCCACACAGTACGTGGGCCGGAACATCCAGGTGTTCACTGTCCACTACATGAACGTCACCCGGCCGACTGCCGCCGGCTGGATCTACCACGCGAACACGCCTTCCGCTCCCAAAGATCCCACCGGACTCAAGCCAGTCCAACTGGTGCCGGAGAATGCCCGCCCAGGTAAGGGGGGAATGCCCCTATCCGTACCCGCGGCGCAGGTCCAGGCGATTTGGTTCGAGATTTACACGCCGCGTGATCTCCCGGCAGGCAAATATACAGGGACGATCAACTTGCAGGCTGATTCCGAGAAACGCGACGTTCCTGTCCAGCTGGAGCTGTTTGATTTCACTCTGCCTGACAGGAACAGCATGCACGCCATGGTTTATTACGAGCGGACCCAGTTCGACCTCTACCACGGCCGCGATTTGGATGCTGAATATCACCGCTTTGCACACCGCAACCGGATCGAACTGGTGCAGGCCTATAACGAGATCGCGGCACAGAAGCACGCCGGGCGGTTCTCCGGCGCCGATTTCATGCCTGAGGCAGGATACGCGGGACCCGGGGAGCATGTGGGAAACACGCTCATCCCCTTGACCTTCTACGGTCCCGGCCGGGATTTCGATCAGCGGGAGAGTGCCTGGCGCCGGGCGGATTCCTGGATGAACTTCATGAAATCGGAGCGTCCCGGGGACATCACCTTCGTTTATATGCCGGATGAGCCGAGTCGGGCGCAGTTCCCGCGGATCAAGGCCCTTGCGGAGAATATTCATTCGAACCCCGGCCCGGGAAAGAGCCTGCCGGTTTTCGTGACCCATAGCTACACGCCCGAGCTGGACGGCAGCATCGACATCTGGTGTTCAGGCCCGCAGGGCTACTTCATCGAAAAAGCGGCGGAGGAAAAGCGCAAGGGCCGCCAATACTGGATTTACAACGGCGGGCGTCCGTTCGGCGGAGCGATCGTCATTGACGCCCCGGCCACTGATGCGCGCGCCATGATCTGGGGCTGTTTCAAGCACGGCATCCCGGTCTACTTCTATTGGCACGGCAACCATTGGCGGCACAACACCCAGAAACCGGGGAACCGGATCCAAAATGTCTGGGCCGAACCGATCACCTTCGATAATCGAGGTCAGCCGAACAAGCCGATTGACGACCAGAGCTACGCTAACGGCGATGGCGTGCTTTTCTATCCGGGCGAAGAAAAGCTGCACTCGCACGAGGATCGGGGGATTCCCGGCCCTGTCTCAACAGTGCAGCTCGCGAATTTCCGGCGGGGTCTCCAGGATCATCTGTATCTCAGCATGGCCCGGGAATTGCGTTTGAACGACCTGGTCGACGAAGTGGTCAAATCCGTCGTCCCGCGTATGTTTTCCGACGTGAAGCGGACGGACCCGGTTGGATTCTCCGAGGACAGCGCCGATTACGAAAGAGCCCGACGCCGCCTGGCCGAAGCGATCGCGGCAAAGCAGCGATAGGAGCTAAACCAACAGAGCCCTGGGAGCGCAGGCTGGATACCTGCGGCCCCAGGGCAGGCACGATGCCCGCGCTCCCAGAGCCGGAGGTCCCCATGCAACTGACTTCCAAGTACACTCGTTCTTTCCTCCTCGCGCCAATAGCGGCAATCCTCGTTTTCTCTTGGTCTGCGGCCCAGAATCAGCCAAGTACGTACTACCCCAAGCGCCACCCGGACTGGGAGCGTCGGGCGCCGGAGGACGTTGGGCTCCGAGCCGAGGCGATCAAGGAGGCCGTTGCCTTTGCCCAAAGTCATGAGACGGAAGCTCCCCGAAGCCTTGAAACCGCGCATTATCAGACGTTCGGACGCGAGCCGTTCGGCGAGGCGATCGGTCCGCATAAAGAGCGCGGCGAACCGACCGGGCTGATCATCCGCAAAGGCTACGTCGTAGCCGAATGGGGCGACCCGAGGCGGGTCGATATGACGTTTAGCGTCACCAAGAGCTTCGTCTCGACCACGGTGGGTCTGGCCCTCCAACGCGGACTAATTCGGAGCCTCGAGGATCCCGTCACAGATTACGTCGGACCGATTCTGGTCATGAGCGAGAGTCCCGGACCCAATCGGGCCGAGAGGTTCGGCGAAAAACAGTTCGTCACGCCATTTGCTTCACCGCACAATGCGAAAATTGCCTGGGACCACCTGCTTCGCCAGACAAGCGACTGGGAGGGCACGCTGTGGGGCAAACCGGACTGGGCTGATCGTCCGAGCGCGAAACCCGAGGAGTGGGTCGACCGGCCGCGCAAAGAGCCGGGGACTTCGTTCGAATACAACGATGTCCGGGTGAATCTCCTCGCTCTCGCCGCGCAGTGTGTCTGGCGGAGGCCGCTGCCCGACGTCCTCCGCGAATTCGTCATGGATGTGATCGGCGCCTCTTCGACGTGGCAGTGGTACGGCTATGAGAATTCCTGGGTCATTCAGGACGGGCGGTCGATGCAGGCGGCGACCGGAGGCGGCCACTGGGGCGGCGGCATGTTCATCAGCGCACTCGACATGGCCCGGTTCGGTTACCTGACACTCAGGCGCGGGCAATGGGAGGACCACCAGGTCCTCTCCGAGGATTGGATCACGAAAGCCACGACTCCGACCAGGGTCCAGCCTGACTATGGATTCATGAACTGGTACCTGAATACCGACCGGAAACTCCTGCCTTCCGCGCCGGCCCAGGCCTTCGCCCACCTCGGAAACGGAACCAACATGATTTACGTCGATCCGGAAAACGACCTGGTGATCGTCGCCCGGTGGATCGATCGGCAGGCGCTGGACGGATTGGTGGGGCGTGTCCTCGCAGGAATCGCCTCGCGCTGACC
>Ga0105104_10002708_pt1 | contig 12824 bp, 7 predicted proteins | sample PPLLaktember2015_3_FD_87034 | JGI IMG/M metagenome (GOLD analysis project Ga0105104, IMG submission 87034) | Freshwater sediment microbial communities from Prairie Pothole Lake near Jamestown, North Dakota, USA - PPLs Lake P7 Core (6) Depth... | ecosystem: Environmental > Aquatic > Freshwater >...
AAGGCATTTGCAATTCTCACAGCAATCGGCGCGCCCTTCGGATTTGCCGCAGCAAAACAGAGCAGATACAGGGGTACGTTTTTGCTGTTTGCAAGTTTCGCAGGGGTTGCGACCTGTGCAAATACGGATTTCAGGCGCTTCACCCAATAATTTGAGATCGTATCAAAATCCGCGTTTTTTGTCAGCCGCTCCACTGCACCGAAAAGAGTATCTTCGACCTCAAGATGATAAAACTCATTAAACCATTCGGTGGTGCCAAATAGATCATCAAGTCTGCGCTTCCATGATTCTTTGATTATCCCGCTTTTCATTAAAAGACGTGAAACCGCAATCCCGAGCGGAAACAGCAGCCACATGTCTATGGCTTTTGTTTCGGCAATGCATTGGATTGTAGACCATTTCACCTGCATTCCGAAGGGATCAAGAAAAAGAACCGCCCTTTGATTTGTCCATTTATATCGGCAAAGGTCTGAAAGATAATCATTGCAATCTGTATTGATTACATTGACCGTTTCCCTGCGTTCGGACATTCCAGAAACGACTTTTTTCAGTTCTTCATATTTAACAGGGTCCTTTTCAATAAATATATATCCTGAAAAAGGTGGTTTCACACCAAGCGCGCGTGCTGTGGAGCCTGATAGAAAGGCTGCCGGTTCCTCATCCAGAAGTTCAGGGAGGAGTGGTGTCCCGCTGTCATCATCCATCATTTGCCTGTAGCCGGTTCCTGCGAACGCGTCTATGTATATAAATGACAGACCTTTTCCTGATAATATTTTTGTGTATGCCTGAAGATATTCCTTAATACAGTTGAGCTTTTTTTCGGTCCAAGGGCCGCCAAATGATTGATCCATACCTTATCCTACCTTTGGCTATCAATACAGAGTAAAATATCTCCGTGATTTCATCAACAAGGGATCATTGAAAAAAGTGCTTCTCCAACCCTGCCCGCTATTTGTCCACAACGGAGTCTTACATTATAATAATGAAAAGGTTGGAATTGAGGTAAGACACCGTCAGGAGTATTTAATGTGTCCAATTCAGGTAATGGACCACATTAAAACTCCAGGATTAGGTTGTGAATAATAAGAAATTCACATAAAAGTGGTTGATACCAGTTCAAGTTTGTCTTAAAATTGGCATATCAAAAGGTAAAGTATAAAACCTTCAAAAATGACCTATTTTCAGGCAGGTAATGGATTATAAAGAGTTCTTTACATCACTGTTTCTCTGGCTCAGGCAGCAAGAAAGCCGTAATGGCGGTATTTTTACCCGAGAGGAGCTGTCTAAAGGATTTCTGTACAAGGATAAGACCATTACACTTGTTGGACCTACCGGAATTTGGATACCCAAGGGCTTTGAAGTTCCAGTGTCTATTACTACCACGGCAAGTGGGCCTTACGAGGATGATTTCTCCACTGATGGAATCCTCAATTATCGTTACCGGGGTACTGACCCTGAACACCGTGATAATCGGGCATTACGGGAAGCCTTCAGGCAGAGAACACCTCTTGCGTACTTTCACGCTATCAAAACCGGAAGATACACAGCGGCCTATCCAATTCAGATAATCAATGATAATCCGGATCAATTGTTCATAGAGGCCGCGATTGATCCAGCATTTTACCTTCAAAACCAGACAGTTTCAGGTTTTACCGATCTGGTAAAAGATAATGAAAACATATTTGGTGTACGCCAGTATCTGACACGTCTTACCAAACAACGTCTCCACCAGGCAGCATTCCGTGAGTTTGTTCTGGATGCTTATAATAGAAGATGCACTATTTGCAGGCTTCAGCATCCGGAACTATTAGATGCGGCTCATATAATACCTGATGCTGATGAAGGAGGAGAACCAGTTGTTCCAAACGGGCTTTCATTATGTAAAATACACCATTCTGCATACGATCAAAACATTATTGGCATAACTCCAGATTATGACTTAAGGGTACGTACAGATGTCTTGGAAGAGATAGATGGCCCAATGCTGGAATATGGATTGAAATCGGTTGAGGGGCAGAAGATAATACTACCTGGCCGGAAGCAGGATTATCCGGATAAGGACAGGTTGGCGAAGAGGTTTGAGGAATTCAAGAGTGTTGGGTAATATAATAAAATATTAGTCATGCAAAGGAGAACTATATGCCATCATTATTTCTTTCACGCCTTACAAGTAATCAAAGAGAAGAATTGATTATGAAACTATTAGATATTCAAAAATCTAAATGTTTCATTTGTGAAGAAGTAATTGATTTATCATTACATAAGGATTCTATTGATATTGATCATATTATTCCTATTAAAATGAAAGGCCCGGATAATCCAAACAATTTCGGACTTACGCATAGTAGCTGCAATAGATCTAAACAAGCAACTGATCTCAATGTAGCAAGAATATTGTGCAGATTTGATAGATTAAAGACTAAAACTTTAAAGGAAAACAGAAGCCCTAATTTAGATGATGTATTGAAAAATAGTTCTGGTGCTCAATATTCTCTTAAAATAATATGTGAAAATGATAAAATAAAATATTCATTTCCTGAAATTGGGAAAAACGATATTCATGAGGCAGCTATTTATACAGATGAACAGAGTGGTTTTAAGTATTTCTTTATAGTACTTCCGATTGAATATGTTCATCATGACGATAAAATAAATCCACGTTCAATAGGATCAAATATATCAAAGCTTGTTCATGAATTCTACTTAAAAAGACCTCAATTGCATGTATCCTTGAGTTGGATAGATACAAAATCATCTTCTGCAAAAGTTAAAATGTTTGATGGTCAACATAAGGCCGCAGCCCAGATATTGTTAGGAGCGCGGAAGCTCCCAATGCGAGTCTTCATTGATCCTAATATTGATATATTGTTGACAACAAATACGAATGCCGGAACTTTTTTAAAGCAAGTTGCTTTTGATAAATCAGTGCAACGGCATTTAGGAAGTGCATTATATATTGATCGTGTTGAACAGTATATGAAAGATCTTGATATTACTGATGATAATTATAGTTTCTCTGAAAAAGATTTAATCAAATATTTCAAGGGGGAATCCCGTGAAATGAAAAGATATATTATTGACTCTATCAGAGATAATATTACTCATAATGCTGAAAATAAGTTAAAGGATTATATAGATTTTGGGGGTCGCGGAAAGGAGAAACCTTTATCATATAGTACAATTGAAAAAACGTTTTATTCTAATTTTATTTATCAAGATGCTTTAGAGACTCCTCTTAATTATCATCTTGAAGAAGGAGATAATCCAAGAGAATTAGAGAAGAAGCAGGTAATGGATTTGATGAATATCATCGAAAGTGAAATATATATTGGTAAATATGACTCAGATATTGGTACTAGTCAGATAGAAAGTAAGATTCAGAAAGGCGAAAATCTACCTCTAAATCACCTGATTGCATATAGAATGAGTAAAGAAGAAATTATTTATAATTGGTTGAAATATATCGCGCAGATTATTAAAAACTATTTTTTAATGCAAGGAACACCTTTAAAAGAGGAAAAATTATTTCAATACTACTTCCCAGAACCATTATGGGAACGGATAAAAATATTTATTCGTAATCTTTCAAAATTACCAATTTGGATTAACAAAGAGCTATCTAATACTGTCTTTGGTGGGAAACAAAATAATGATTTTTGGCAAACAATATTTGAAACTGGTAAAACACCTCAAGGTTTGCAGGTCCTGAGTCAGCCTATAAATCTAATGGAAATGATAAATGAAAATTATAATTCTTGAGGTTATTATCTAAATAGAGAGGGGTAGAATGCTCTTTTGACTCCCTATCACGCTAAACTGCTTGCATATGACCTCACTCGCAAAGCTCCGTCCGATAGCCTGGAGAAACTCACAAGTTGTCTGTTCAATGCCAGGGTTGACTTAAATCCCCACCAGGTAGAAGCCGCTTTGTTTGCATTCAAATCCCCTCTTTCTAAAGGTGCTTTATTGGCAGATGAGGTTGGTCTTGGTAAAACTATCGAGGCTGGTTTGGTGATTTCCCAGAATTGGGCTGAGAAGAAGCGTAAAATCCTGATTATAGTTCCAGCAAGTCTCAGAAAACAATGGAATCAGGAATTGCTTGAGAAGTTCTTTATTTCATCGGCAATTCTTGAGACTAAAAGCTTTAACCAGGCAATTAATGACTTCAATTTCAATCCCTTCGATCAGGATAAAATTATCATATGTTCCTATAATTTTGCAAAAGCTAAGGATGCCTATATCAAACAGACTCCCTGGGATCTGGTTGTCCTGGATGAAGCTCATAAGCTCAGGAATGTCTATAAACCAGGCAATAAAATTGCTCGAACCATAAGAGATGCGATTGCGCCATATAAGAAGATCCTTTTAACAGCTACACCTCTCCAAAATTCTCTTATGGAGCTCTATGGGCTTGTGTCTGTGATTGATGAGACGGTTTTTGGAGACGTGAAGAGCTACAGATCCCAATATGCAAGGCTTGAGACAACGGATACCTTTGAAGAGCTTAAGAAACGGCTGGCTCCTGTATGCAAGAGAACACTGCGCCGCCAGGTCCAGGAGTATATCCAGTATACTTCCCGCCACGCCATTACCCAGGAGTTTTATCCTTCAGACGAGGAACAGGAGCTCTATGACCTTGTAGGACGATATCTTCAGCGGGAAAAACTGTATGCATTGCCTACCAGCCAGCGTAAACTAATGACCCTTATTTTGAGAAAACTATTGGCTTCATCAACATATGCAATCTCCTCAACCCTATGGAAACTTTCGGACAAGCTCCTTGCGCTCCTGGATACTTTTAAGCCCTGGGAAGAAGAAGATGTTTTTGATATGACCGAGGAAAATCTTGAGGATGTACGGGATGTCTGGGATGACTATGACAATGAAAATGGTAATGGTCATCAGGAAGAGCCTTTGTCAGATGAGGATGAGCAGGAAATAATGGAGGAAGCAGAGGAGCTGAGGAAATTTGCCAAGCGTGCTGAATCCATACCCAAGAATACAAAAGGCGAAGTTCTGCTTGTAGCGCTTGAAAAGGGTTTTAGGGCACTTGCTGGAGAAAAGGGTGCACTGCGAAAAGCTGTCATCTTCACCGAGTCAACCAAGACACAAAAGTATTTGTTCGACCTTTTGAGCATCTCGGAGTATTCTGGGAAAATTGTTCTTTTTAACGGTTCCAATAATGACCCACTCTCCAACAAGATTTATAGTGAGTGGTATGCAAAAAACAAGCATACGGACAAAATATCGGGATCCCCAACAGCGGACAAACGCCAGGCGCTCATCGATTACTTTAGAGATACCGCGGAGATAATGATTGCCACAGAAGCTGGAGCCGAGGGCATCAATCTTCAATTTTGCTCAATTGTGGTTAATTTTGACATGCCATGGAATCCGCAAAGGATTGAACAGCGGATAGGAAGATGCCACAGGTATGGACAGAAGCATGATGTGGTGGTTATCAACTTCATCAACAAGAGAAATGCTGCTGATCAGCGGGTCTATGAACTGTTGGCAGACAAGTTCAGGTTATTTGACGGTGTGTTTGGGGCTTCGGATGAAATAATAGGAACTATCGAAAGTGGTACTGATTTTGAAAAACGTATTATGGATATCCTTCATAAGTGCAGAACAGAATGCGAGATTAAAGCAGCCTTTGATACTCTACAGGAATGGCTTGAAAATGAAATTGAAAAGAACATCAAGGAAACACGCAAACAGCTTCTGGAAAACTTTGATGAGGAAGTGCACGAGAAACTGCGAATAAATAAAAAGAACAGCGAAGATGAGCTTTCCCGTTTTGAGGAAAACCTGTGGAAATTTATCAGATATGCGCTCAAAGATTCGGCAGAATTTACAGACAACCAATGCATATTTAATCTTGTGAAAAATCCTTTTCCAGAAATTGATATACCTCTTGGCTCCTATTCCATCAAAAAGATCGCAGAGGCTGATTATCATTGCCGTCTCAACCTGCCTCTGGTTGAGGCTCTCACTGATTCCTGGAAAAAACAAGAACTCTCCGTCGGAGTGGTTGAGTTTGACTATAACAATCATCCCGCGACAGCCCACGCTGTTGAACCGCTTGTAGGCAAGAAGGGTGTACTCAAGGCAGTCTCCGTGGTTGTAAAATCCCTGGAAATAGAGGAATACATCAAGGTTGCTGGAGTTCTGGAGGATGGCGAGTCAGTGGAAGAAGATGCCTTGAAGAGGTTGTTCAACCTTCCAGCCAGAATGACAGATAGTTCCACAGCAATCCAGGATGAAGGAACGGCGGTTGAACAGGCAGTCAAAGAAGCAATCAAGAGCATAGAGAAAACAGTACAGTCAAGGAACTCGGTTTTTTTCCAGGAAGAACTTGAAAAGCTTGACCTGTGGGGCGAAGACCAGCGGGCGAGCCTCAAAGCCACCCTGAAAGAATATGATGACGAGATTAAAGGCATCAAGAAGGAGTCCCGCCTTGCCGCCAATCTCCCTGAAAAGCTTGAGCTTGAGAAAAGTAGACGGGTGCTTGAGAAAAAGAGGGATGATGCCTGGAAAGACTATGACAGGGCAAAGGCTGATGTGGAAAAACGCAAGGATGAACTGATAGACGAGATTGAAGAGCGGCTTAAGCAGAGCATAACAACAACTGACCTTTTTACCATAAAATGGCGTGTTATATAATATTGTGTGTGTCTCACCTGTGAGATGCTACTTGCAATTTGTCTCAAAAAATAGAATAATTGAGACAAACAGGAAGGTTTATGAAACCATACGTCCCTCAACCATTACCGCTTAAAAATATGGACTGGACGCTCTTTATTGAGCTTATAGGTAAAGCTAATGCCGCCCTTGCCAGATTTGACGGGGTGATTCGGGGTATTACAAATCCTTTTGTGCTGCTTTCACCTCTTAGTACTAATGAAGCCGTACTCTCCTCAAAAATGGAAGGAACACAAGCAACCCTGCAAGAGGTTCTTTTCTATGAGGCATTGCCTTCAGCAGATGATCCCAAAACCGCGGATATTCAAGAGATCATCAACTACAGAAAAGCATTGGCATTCGCGGTTGAAAACATGAAAAAGCGCCCGATCAACCTGAACCTGATAAAGGATCTGCATGAGCGCTTGATGGATTCTGTTCGGGGAGCAAATAAACGTCCAGGTAAGTTTCGAACTGAACAGAACTGGATAGGTCCATACGGCGCACCCATAGAAGCAGCATATTATATCCCGCCTGAACCATCAAGGATTATTGACGATCTTTCAAATTTTGAAAGGTATATCCACTTCAACGAACGGGACAAACTAGTTCAACTTGCTGTTGTACATGCTCAGTTTGAGATTATTCACCCCTTCATGGATGGTAATGGAAGATTGGGTAGAATGTTGATCCCTCTATTTCTGTACGGAAATGGACTATTGGCACACCCTTGTTTTTATATGAGTGAATATTTGGAAATTAACAGGGATGAATATAATCAAGGACTGAGGAATATTTCAAATAATGGGGACTGGAATACCTGGATTACTTTTTTTATGAAAGCTGTGATAAGCCAGGCGGACGCAAATTCTCAAAAAGCGATGTTGATAATACAACTGTATGAGGAAATGAAGCGGGAAATATACAAGCTCGCGTCCACATTTTCATTGCCTGCTCTTGATACTTTGTTTGAGTTCCCGATTTTTTCATCACCTGATTTTGTTAAATACTCGCAAATACCCCGTGCGAGTGCAGCCCGTTTGTTAAAAAATATGACACAAAAAAAACTGCTCGATGTGATTCAAGAGGGGAAGGGCAAGAGACCAACAGTCTATCGTTTTGACAGATTGCTCTTGATTTTAACAGGAAGCAAAAGAGGAAAAACTGATGAAACCAGAAAAGCTTAACCTTGAATCCATGAACATCCCTGACCACAAAAAACAGCTCTTAAAAGAAGCGTTTCCAGAGGTGTTTGGTGAGGGGGACAAGGTAGATTTTGAAAAGCTTAAAGCTGCTCTTGGGGAACAAGTGGAACAACCAGGTAAAGAACGCTTTGGATTGTCCTGGGCAGGCAAATCAAAATTAATCCAGATAATCCAGGAGCAATCCCGTGGCACATTGCGACCTGCTAAAGAAGAATCTGTTGACTGGGATACTACAGAGAATGTGTTTATTGAGGGCGACAATCTTGAGGTTTTAAAGCTTTTGCAGAAAAGCTACTTGGGCAAGATAAAGATGATCTATATTGATCCGCCATATAATACTGGAAAGGATTTTGTTTATCCCGATGACTTTTCTGACAGCCTTAAAAACTATTTCGAAATCACGGGACAGACTGATTCAGAAGGAAAGAAGATAACTGCAAATCCTGAGTCTTCTGGACGGTATCACTCAAATTGGCTCAATATGATGTATCCAAGGTTGTTTTTGGCGCGGAATCTTTTAAGTGATGATGGGGTAATATTCATAAGTATTGATGATAACGAAATCGCCAATCTTCGCAAAATTTGTGATGATATTTATGGGGAGGATAATTTTATTGCTTGTATTATTTGGCAAAAAAAACAATCACCACAGAATGATGCGTCGTATTTTTCGGCAATGCACGATTATATCCTCGTTTATGCAAAAATGGCAAAAGTGAATCGATCAGCTACAATGGGGTTTGAACGATATTTATTCCCAAGAGAAGAAGAGCAGAATATGCGCTACTCAAATCCTGATAATGATATGCGGGGTCCATGGGCATCTGTTGATTGTACATGTAATAAAACATCTATCGAAAGACCTAACCTATACTATCCAATAATAAATCCAAAATCAAAAAAAGAAATATTACCATCAACACAGCGAGTTTGGAGATATGAGAAGAAGTCAATGCAAATATTATTGAAAGAAAATAGGATTTGGTGGGGTGAGGATGGCAATAATTTCCCACGACAAAAGCGATTTCTATCAGAGGTCCAAGGTGGAATCGTGCCTTCTACTTGGTGGGAACGGGAATTCGCCTCTGATAATCAAACAGCAAGAAGAGAAATACGGTCATTATTTAAAGAAGGAGAAGGTGATTTTGATACACCAAAACCAACGCGATTGATTTCTAGAATGATGCAATTGTCTATGAAGGATGATATTGTATTAGACTTTTTTGCTGGATCCTGTACCACAGCCCATGCTGTTCTTGATTTAAATAAAGAAGATGGCAGCAGTCGTAAATATATTATGGTTCAACTCCCTGAACCTTATTCGGAGGATTCCGAATCTTTTAAGGCAGGATATAAGACGATTGCTGATATTGGGAAAGAACGTATTCGCAGAGTAATAAAAACTATCAAAAAAGAAAAAAAGGGCAAGCTTGATCTGGAAGATAACAGACAAGACCTCGGTTTTAGAGTTTACAAACTTGATACCTCTAGTTTCAAACAGTGGCAGGCGAAGACAGATGACGGAGAAAAGGCGGTTGCTGACAAAATTGATATGTTTGTTGATCCCTTTATTCAAAAACGGACTCCTGAGGATATTCTTGCTGAAATCATGTTAAAAAGTGGTTTTGAGCTTTCCGTAAAGATTGAAGAACAGAAGATCGGAAAAAAGAAAATATATAGTGTTTCTGATGGAGCTCTTCTCATCTATCTTGAGGATGAGATAACGGAAGACATTATCAAAGCTGTTGCTGAAAAGGAGCCACACCAGTTTATCTGCCTTGATGTCGCATTCCATAAGAGGGATGATTTGAAGGCAAATGCCGTACTCACCTTTAAGTCCCGAAAGAACGCGGACGGCACCCCAAAGACAATCTTCAAGACGGTGTAGGAGATCTTATGGCTAAGGATTTGACAGTTTCTGAAGTTGAACGCCAAAATATCCTCAACAACCGTTTTGCTGTGGATGAGATACAGAAAGCCGCTGAAATCGAGACTATTGATTTCAAGGGGAAGCGGGTGTTGTTAAAGGAGCAGGTGGCTGAGTTTTTTGAAGTAAATACCCGAACAATTGAAAGGTATATTGAATCTAACAACACTGAACTCTCAAAAAACGGGTATGAAGTAGTAAAGGGCAAAACCTTACAGGAACTGAAATTAGCAATAAAGGACCAGTTTGGTGCCGACATAAATGTCGGTACCAAAACCACGGTGCTGGGAATATTTGATTTCAGGGCATTTCTCAATATTGCGATGCTCATCACGGAAAGCGAGAGGGCGAGACTCCTGCGCCAGACCATCCTGGATATTGTTATTGATACCATCAATAAACGTTCGGGAGGAGGCACCAGATATGTCAATCAGAGGGATGAGGATTTTATAATCTCTTATTTCCATGAAGAAAATTACAGAAAGGAGTTCACTGATTCCCTGAAAAACTGCGTTGCAATGGGGAATTTTAAGTATCCGCTCTATACGGACAAGATTTACGTGAGTGTTTTCAAGGAAAACGCCCAGGAGTATAGGAAGATACTCAAATTACAGGAAAAAGATCATGTAAGGGATACTTTCTATTCAGAAATTCTTGATCTAATAGCCTCATATGAGTACGGATTTGCAAAGGTTTTGGAATCTGCTTTTAAAAAACAGGGGAGAATGCTTAAAATTCATGAGGTCGATGCCTTATTTGCCGAATTTGAGGCACAACCTCACTGGAAGCCGTTCGTGGAAAGTGCGAGATACAAGATGGCAAGCAGGGACTTGGCTTTCAGGGACGCTCTTCATAAACAGCTTACAGAATATATCACCCCTGTCCAAGCCGCTGAGTTTGAACGTTTCATAGGTGAAAAAAGCAAAGAGTTGGGCGAGCGGCTCCAGGAAGCCAAGGAAGTCTTCAAACGTCTCAAGGAGCGTGAGTAGTGCCTTTTGTCTATCTCACAATTGAGCAGGCGATGGAAATTCATTCAAAAACCATTGAGGTGAGTGGAGGTGGAGAAACGGGGATGATTGATCAAGGCAGGCTTGAGAGCGTACTTTTCCATATTCAGAATGACACCTATTATCCATACTTTGAGGACAAACTGACACATTTGTTTTTTTGCGCTAACAAATTTCATTGTTTTTGTGATGGCAATAAACGTATCGCCATTTCGCTGAGCGCCCAAATGCTTCTCTTGAATGGTTATCTTTACTGCGTAGGAAAGTTTATTCGGGAAATGGAGAACATTAGTTATCACTTGGCGGCGGGAAGAATTGACAATGACCTTCTAAAAGAAATAATCCATTCTATTCTATATGAAGAATTCGATACTGATGAAGAATTGAAATTGAAGATTATTCACGCAATTTCGGAGGAACTGTGAAGCTTAAATTTGATTCTGGTCAGCCTTTTCAGATTGAAGCCATATCCTCAATAACAGATGCCTTTCTTGGTCAGGAGGCTGACCAGGGAATGTCATCAACAAGTTTCCAGGGTAAAACCGAGCTCTTTGGAATGATAGCCACAGAGCGCGGCTTTGGAAACAAGCTTACCCTCTCTGAAAGAGATTTGCAGAAAAATATCAACAATATTCAAGACAGAAATCTTCTTGAACACACAAAACTTAATGAAAATGGAATGAACTTCAGTATTGAAATGGAGACGGGCACTGGTAAAACCTACTGCTACCTGCGTACTATTCTTGAGCTCTCACTTAAATATGGCTGGAAGAAATACATTATCGTAGTGCCTTCAATTGCCATCAGGGCAGGAGTAATGAAGTCTCTGAAGATAACACAGGAACATTTCAGGGATCTCTATAACGCACTTCCGTATGAGTTTTTTGAGTATTCCTCAAGCAACTTGTCCCATGTCCGTGGATTTGCTACAAGCAATCTCTTGCAGATCATGGTAATCAATATACAGTCCTTCAGGCGTGAGACAAACATCATCAACACGGAAAGCGACAGGATGGACGGTGCGGCTCCCATGGAGTTTATAAGCTCTACGAATCCAATTGTCATTATAGACGAGCCGCAGAGCGTGGATTCTACAGAAGGGGCAAAGGAATCAATCAAATCCCTCAATCCACTATTTATCCTGCGCTATTCCGCTACGCACAAGGACCTGTATAACCTGATGTATAGGTATGATCCAATTCGGGCTTTCCAGGAAAACAGGGTCAAGCAGATTTGTGTCATCTCTACAACAGCAGAAGGAAGTGCTAATAAACCGTACATAAAGGTTATCTCAATAGATAACAAGAATGGCGTCAACGCCGTCATCGAAATCCAGATTGATACAGAGAATGGGGTCAAGAACAAGAAGTTTACCCTGAAGAGCAAGAAGGTATTTGACCTTTATGAGCTCTCAAATGAAAAAGACGGGTACCAGGGCTGGGTGATAGACAATATCTGGGCAGAGCCTGAACAGGAGCGTATTGAGTTTACTAATGGCGAGAGAATGGCAATTGGCGATGAGATGGGCGGGCTTTCAGAGGACATCCAGAAGATACAAATACAGTCCACAATCCAGAGGCATTTTGAACAGGAACTATTGCTCAAGCCAAGGGGCATCAAGGTGCTTAGTCTGTTTTTCATCGATAAGGTTGCGAATTATCGTTATTGGGATGAAAAATCCGAGGACCCAAAGCTTGGGAAATTTGGTCAATGGTTTGAAGAATCATATAATGAACTTGTGAAACAAAAGTCATATGCCTCCCTGAAAATGCATCCAGTAGCTGAAGTTCATAATGGGTATTTTGCCGAGGACAACAAGCATCATTACAAGGATACCAGGGGCGATAATCAGACTCTTGATTCAACAGCATATGAATTGATTATGGAAAAAAAGGAAGAACTCCTTGATCCTGAAAATAAACTGCGCTTTATCTTTTCACATTCCGCCCTGCGTGAAGGCTGGGATAACCCGAATGTCTTCCAAATCTGCAACCTGCGCGA
>Ga0105104_10002709_pt1 | contig 12823 bp, 11 predicted proteins | sample PPLLaktember2015_3_FD_87034 | JGI IMG/M metagenome (GOLD analysis project Ga0105104, IMG submission 87034) | Freshwater sediment microbial communities from Prairie Pothole Lake near Jamestown, North Dakota, USA - PPLs Lake P7 Core (6) Depth... | ecosystem: Environmental > Aquatic > Freshwater >...
GGCATCGGAGGGCAGGATCGCACTCCAAGCGGAGGGGACTGAGGTCGAGTTCAGGAAGGTGGTGCTGACGAAGCTGAAGTGAGGGCAAATAAACTGACAGCTGACGACTGACAGCTAACAAAAACGAAGATGTTCGTTTGTCAGTTTTTGTCAGCTGTCAGTCGTCAGCTGTCAGCTTTTTCCCGCACTCGCGCCATGTACGCGTCCATGTCGGCTTTGCGTTTCAAGCCGCCGGCTGACATATACCGCACTTTGCCGAAGATCGGCCTTTCAAACCAGGGGCGGTCGTGCAGGCCGAAGATCCAGCCGACGTTCGCGTAACTGGTCGGATCCCGTCCATCCAGGAAGTACCGGTTATTGAGGGCTAGCACGGTGTAGTAGGCCGTCTCCGGATCCGCGGACCACTCGAGGATCTTCTTCCCCCAGTACATCCGCATGTAGTTGTGCATGTAGCCTGTCTGCTTCATTTCCAGCATCGCGGCGTTCCAGTAGGCATCGCGGGTTTCGCAAGCGTCGAGTTGGTCGGCGTCGTATGCTTCCGCCCTCTGATCGTCGGCATGCTCCCGGAGGCTGGCGCGCGCCCAGGCGGGAAGGCCTGCAAAGTGATCGTATTCCGGGTTGTAGTGAACGAAGTTGTAGGCCAACTCCCGGCGGACGATCAATTCATCCAGAAAAGCATTTCGATCGGCCTCCGGGGCGTCGTCACACTCCAAGACCCGGGCGGCAATTTCGAGCGGCGAAATATGTCCAAAATGCAGGTAAGGGCTCAGATGCGAGACGTGGTCAAGCTCGGGTCGCGACCGGTGCTCGGCGTACCCGGCCAGTTGCCCGCAAATGAAGTTCTCCAGGCGCCGGCGTGCCTCGGTGATGCCGCCGCGAAATTGCGTGACGGGCTGTACACTCCGGTCTACTTGTAACTCTGCAAGGAGCGCAGGCGCGTCGTCCAGGTCGAGGCCCTGCTCGACGATGTCCAACGAATCCGCTCGAGGAATCCGGGCGACTGGGCGGCGCAGGTACTCTTCCAGTCGAGCCCGTATTTTGGGCCGGAAAGTCCGGGCGGCGACCTCCGCTTTGCCGCTGACCGTTTCCACCGGGACCGTGGTATCGGTCTCGACCTGAACCACCTCGACTTCGCTACCCAGAGCAACCTGTGTTCGCCACTGTTTTTGATGCCGGAGGAAACCTCGATCACAGACAACCAGTGAAGCGTCAGCGGCGAAATGAAGAGCGACGGCCGCCGGACTGCCCTTGATCACGGTGAGGCCTATTCCCCGTTCTTCGAGCGCACGGCGGGTGTCCCTCAGGCCTTCTAGCATGAACGAATAATGCCGGAGGTTAGCATCCGGATAGTCTTCGGTAAGCCCGAAACAGACGAGGACGGGCTGATGGAGCAGGTTCGCCTGCTCAATGGCATACTCGAGCGCGTGGTTCCAATCCGGGCGCTGGGACTGCTGCATCCAATAGAGGACGTAGCGCCTTTTTGTTATCGGTCGCTGGTTGAGTCGCTGGATACGGTCCGGAGGGATGTCGGTCAGCTCCATGTAAATCCAGCATAACCGCCCTCGTGACAGGGTGACAAGGTGACAAGGTGACAAGGTGACAGGGTGACAAGGTGATTGTAGGTGCGCTGCCAAGGCGCGCCAGTCGCGTTACAGAGCCGCGCACGGAGTGGAGGGCTGCGGAGCGCTTCCTGCGGAGCAGCCTGGAGCGGAGTAAGCGGGCCACCCAACGAACCGTAACGGCTCGTTGGGTGGTCCGCTTACTCCGCTCCAGGCTGCTCCGCAGAAAGCGCTCCGCAGCCCTCCACTCCGTGCGCGGCTCTGTAACGCGAATGGCGCGCCTTGGCAGCGCACCTGCAATCACCTTGTCACCCTGTCACCCTGTCACCCTGTCACCCTGTCACCCTGTCACCCTGTCACCCTGTCACCCTGTCACCTTGTCACCCTGTCACCTTGTCACCTTGTCACTTCTTCGCCGCTGCTTCCTCCATCCCGACCCGCGGGCGGATAACCAGGCGAGTGGCGGCGCCGTTTGAGTCGAGCACAAAAGCCAGTCGAGTCAGCGAATCCGTCACCGCAAATTCGGTTTCCGAGAGCGGGTAGATGGCCGTCTTCGGACCGCCCTTCGGTTGCCAGGAGAGTTGATTCCCTTCAAGGCTAATGGTGTGATCCTGGTTCTCGCGCACGGAATAGACTCCCGCATAGCGCTTCAATTGTTCCGGCGTCAGCGAGATCGCCTGCGGCTCCTGGACGGGCTTGTCGACGGCAATTCCTGCCACCTGGATGGCCAGTCTCTGGGGGGACAGCTTTGGGCCGGCTGACCCATTCGTCAGAATGGCTACGTAGACGCCGTCGTCCGGCATACTCAGGACGTAGGTGGCAAAACCATGGATGCCGCCTCCATGTTCGACAGTCCGGTGTCCCTCAAATGAGCCGAGAGACCATCCGTAACCGTAGGCAGTCGACCGCCCGTCGGCCAGCTTATGAGGCGTGTGGGCCTTGGCCAGGCTCTCTTTCTTGATCAGCTTGTTGCTCCACACCGCGATGTCCCAAATGGCCAGATCATCCACAGTGGATGCCAGCGACCCGGCGGCGTAGGGCTGAGTCATGCTGAGGTAAGGTGCGTTCTGAAACCCGTTCGCGGTTCGCTGGTATCCCTTGACGCGTTTCGGAATGATCTGCTCGGTCCTGTCATAGTAGGAATCCTTCATCCCCAGCGGCTCGAAGATCTTCTTCTCGATGAAATCCTCGTAAGATTGCCCGGACGCCTTCTCGATGATGGCGCCAAGAAGAATGTATCCCGAGTTGTTGTATAGCCAGCGTTCCTCGGGTTTAAAGTCCATCGGCTGGTTCTTAAACATGTCGACCAGGGAACCCAGGCTCATGTCCGTTCGCCACTTGGACAGCCACTCGGGCATGGACGTGTAACTCTTGATCCCCGATGTGTGGGTCAGCAGGTGTTCGATCGTGATCGTCTGCCCGCCGGTCGGGTAATCGGGGAGGAACCTCGTAATAGGATCGCTCACCGACAGCTTGCCCTGCTCCTCGAGCATCAGGATGGCTACTGCGGTGAACTGCTTTGTCACTGAACCGAGCCTGAACACCATGTCGGGCTGGATGGGCACCTTCAGCTCCATGTCGGCGAGGCCGTATCCTCTTCGAAGGAGGGTCTCGCCTTTCCGGGTAACGATCACGGCCCCTCCCGGTTCGTTCCGCTTGAAAGTGCTGGTAAGCAAAGCGTCAATATCACTCGCCTCACTTGACCTGGCCTGCGCGTGCCGCCCGGATGCCATCATGAAGATGACCACTATGATTCCGAGGATCAAAAGAACCGTATTGAGAACTCGTTTCGCCTGAAGGCTCATGTTTTCCCTCCAACCGCTGGAATATAGCGAAGAGGCGGGAAGGCGGCAAGCGAGTCGTTCGGAGCTTTCAGATACGTCGAACTGACGCTGACCGACTGACCGGACTGACCGACTGACCAACTGACCGGCTGACCGACTGACCAACTGACCGACTGACGACTACCGGCTGACCAGACTGGCGACAGACGGGCTGAGCAGCACAATCGGAGGCCTGAAGGGCCGACAACATAATAGCCGAGGGCGGAGCGCTGTTTGCGCAGCCCTGGGTTATTATGTTGTCGGCCCTTCAGGCCTTCGATCGTGCTCCCCCCGCCGTCTGTCGCCGGTCTGGTCAGCCCGTCAGCCGGCCAGTCGGCCAGTCGGTCAGCCTGGCCAGCCGGTCAGCCGGCAGTTGGTCAGCCTGGCCAGCCGGTCAGTTGGTCAGCCTGGCCAGCCCGGTCAGCCGGTCAGTCGGTCAGCCTGGCCAGCCCGGTCAGCCGGTCAGTTGGTCAGCCTGGTCAGCCGGTCAGCCGGTCAGCCGGTCAGTCGGTCAGCCTGGCCAGCCGGTCAGCCGGTCAGTTGGTCAGTTGGTCAGTCGGTCAGCCGGTCAGTTGGTCAGCCTGGTCAGCCGGTCAGTCGGTCAGTTGGTCAGCCTGGCCAGCCGGTCAGCCGGCCAGTCGGTCAGTCGGTCAGCGGTCAGCGGTCAGTTCGCCCCTTGCTCCGTCTTCAAATACTTCCCCAGCCACGTGAGCATCTCGTTCCACCAGACGCGTCGGTTACGAGGCTTTGCGATCCAGTGGCCTTCGTCCGGGAAATAGAGGAATCGTGCCGGAACGCCCTGTCTTTTCAGCGCGGTGAAGGCCTCGTAGCCTTGCGAAACGTCCACCCGGAAGTCCTGCTGGCTGTGTACGATCAGCATCGGCGTGCTGAAATTCTGCGAGTAATTTTGCGGGGACCAGCGGCGGTATATTTCCCGGCTCTTCCACGGAGGCCCCCCGAATTCCCATTCCGGAAACCAAAGCTCTTCGGTTGACCCGTACATGCTCTCCGGATTGAAAACACCGTCATGCGCGATCAGGCAGCTGAATCGTTTCGTTTGAGTGCCGATCCAGTAAATCATGTAGCCGCCGTACGAAGCGCCGGCGGCTCCGATGCGCGTGGAATCGATAAAGGGGTACTGCGCCTGCAAATAGTCCAGCCCTTTCATGAGGTCTTCGTAGGGGTAGTCGCCCCAATGGCCTGAGATCGAATCTGTGAATTCCTGTCCGTAACCAGTGGAGCCGTGGAAGTTCACCGTGGCCACGACATAACCCGGCGCCGCGAACATCTGATAATTCCAGCGCCAATGGAAATCGTCCTGCATGGCGCCCTGGGGGCCGCCGTGAATCAGGTAGACAAGCGGGTACTTGCGACTGGGATCAAAGGCAGGGGGCTTGAGCAACAGCCCGTGAACCCGGGCGTTTTGAGCCCCGGTGAACCAGAAATCCTCGACCGGGTTCATGTCGAGCTCCGCTAAGACCTTGGAGTTCACGTGTGAAAGCTGCCTGGCATCGCCGGCTGCAAGGTCAATCGAAAACACCTCATCCGGCTGCCGCGAATTCTCCCGGAGGCAGACAATGGTTTTCCCGTCGGGCGTCAGGCGCGGGCTTTGGTCGTACGCGTTCTCGATGACTTTCTCACGCTTCCCGTCGGGAATGGAGATGCGGTAGAGGCTGCTGCGCGCCTCCTCTTCCGTTTGCGCATAGATGAAGCGGCTGTCTGGTGACCAGAGGATTTCGTCAGCACTCAGATTCCAGTCGGCAGTAAGGTCTCGGACCTGGCGAGTCTCCCATTCCATCAACATCAGGTGCTGCCGGTCGGCCTCGAACCCGGGTCGCATCTGGGCCCGATACGCCACCCATTTGCGGTCGGGGCTGAAAACCGGGTTGTTGTCGTTGGACTGATTCGCCTTTGTCAGGTTGACCGGCTCGCCACCACCCTTGGTCGGAATTAACAGGATGTCATTGTTGGTGGTCCAGGCCCGATTCTGATCCAGGTTGGCCACCACGGCGAGCGAACCACCGTCCGGTGTGAAGACGATATCCTGGTATCCGCCGAGAGCCAGGGTAGGGTAGTCTGCATCGAACGGTGTGAGGTCCGTAGAGTCTCCGGTACGAACATTGAGCAGGAAGACGTGCGACCGGACCCCGACGCGCCACTCGTTCCAATGTCGATAAAAAAGCTCATCCCAAGCCTTTGCCTGGCTGGGAAATTTGTCTTCGTGCTGTTCCGGCCAGGAGATATCGGCCGAAAACGCTATCGAGGCGCCGTCCGGAGACCAGGTCAGATTGCTCGGTCCCATCTTCAGACGCGAGACTTTCTTGGGTTCACCTCCGGTTGGAGACACCAGGTAGATTTGACTCGAGCCATCCCGGTCGGAGACAAAAGCCAGGTGTTTGCTGTCGGGAGACCAGCGAGGCTGCGAGTCCGATCCCGGCTTGTTGGTCAGCTGTCGGGCCGGTCTCCGGTCGCCGATGCCGACGATCCAGATGTCGCTGTTTCCCCGGTTTGTCTGCAGGGAATAGTCGGTGACCACGAACGCCGCCAGGCGGCCGTTCGGAGAAAGCTGAAGGTCGGAGACGGCATCCATGCCGATGAAGTCGTCGAAGGAAATCGGATGACGGGCGGCGGAGGCGCGAGTTGCCTGGCCGGAGACGGAAACGATGGTGAGCATGAAGAACGGAACAAGCACCAGGAGCTTGCGAAGTGTGGACATAGCGATGTTTCCTGCAGGAAAAGAGAACTGACGCCGGCGCATGAACCTCTCGGGGCATTTGCTTTCTTTCGGCCCGAGCGGGCTCTGTTAGACCTCAGCGCCCGCTCGGGAGTACCCATTTTCGGATCAAAGCGGTGGCAAGGCCACCGCTTTCCGAAAGAACAGCTGCAGGGACCCAACTCCCTGCGCTCCCAGAATTCACTTGGACCGACGATAAACCGTGGCGTAGACAGTGCGAAAAGGGGAAACGCAATAATCTTCGATCAGTTTCTTGCTCGCCTGGGGATGCGCCGTGATCCTGTCCACGAACTCCCCGTTAACGTGAAAAGAAAGGCGCATGATATCCGCCTTGTCCTCGCGCTTTTCCACCTTGAACGCTTCTCTTAGATTCGGCTCGAACTGGAGGATCTCCTCGAACGGGTGGCTTCGAAGCTCGTAGGGGCTCGGGACGTTCTGTTTCCCGGTTTTTTCGTAATAGGCGAGCAGCCGTTCCTGAAAATCGGCGTAATCGAAGTTCGCCACTTTGTTGTTGACGCTGACCTCAATGATGACGTGATTATCGCCCCAGGTCGAGCGAAGCCCGTACGTGAAGTCCAGGCTGTCCTTATCAAACTTTATCCGGTGCCCCTTCTCGTCGTGGAATCTCTTAAGCTCCTCTTCCTTCTTCAGTTCGGGATTGTCTCGAAGTTGTTCGTGGGTGACGTAGTAGGATGACACCCGCTCGTACCACTCATCGATAATCAGACTTAGTATTGAATCGACTGTTTTCTCCGGCGCTTCGTTTTTCTTAATCGACATGTACCCCCGCTAGCAGGAGGTTAATTTTAGAATACTTCCGGGGCCTTGGCAAATCGGCTCAGCCGCCGCGCCGCAAGTGCCCGAACCCCTGTGATAGAATACGCTTGGCCATGAGATACCGATCAGCGACAGTCCTCGGCCTGGCCCTTTTGTTTCTCATCTCTTCGTGCTCAGGTATCAAGAAGATCTCGAAGGTCAAGGTTCCAGCTGACAAGGTCGTCCAGTCATACCGCCTGGTTGCCGAGGGAGACAAGCTTCTGGACGAGGGTAAGGATCACCTGGCCCTACTGAAGTACCTGGAAGCGGCCGACCTCAATCCCTACCACGAAGTCATCTTCAACAAACTGGCCATTACCTATTCCAAACTCTTCGAATACCCCCAAGCCAGGAAAGCCGTTGAAAGAGCGCTTGGCCTGGCTCCGAAGTATGCGTTTGCGCACAACACGCTGGGAATTGTCGAGCTCGCCGAGCAGGACCCGAAAGGCGCCACGCGTGCCTTCAACACTGCCATCGACATCAAGCCGGACGTGCCGAGTTTCTATGTGAACCTGGGCCATGCGTTCATGCAGAGGCATAAGTTCGCCGAGGCACGGGAAGTGTACCGGAAGGCGCTCGAGCTGGACCCAAGGGTTTTTGCCGACAGCCGTACCATGGAATTGTCGCCTCCTGAGGACCGGAAGCCCGACCCTGAGCGGCCTTACCAGATGGCCGTCTTTTTCGCCGAAAATGGAGATAAAGACTCGTGCCTGCAGTATCTGACCAAGGCTTTTGCCGCCGGATTTAACGACGGGAAAAGGCTGGCAACGGAAGAGGCGTTTGATACGCTTCGAGGAGACCAGGATTTCATCCGGCTATTGGATTCCTACGGTGTGAAGATGACCGCAGTTACGCACTGAGCTAAACGCATCGCGCTCAATTCATCATGCGCTTGATGCGTTGTTCAAGCTCCGTTCGAGTCAGGAAAAAAGAAGGCGTCTCCGTCTCTTCCGTGTCGTCGTCGGACATCGTTCTCAGCTCGAACAGCGCGCTCTCAGTGAGAATCTGGTGAACCTCCTTGGAGGTTAACGAGGAGGGATGTGGCCCAAGAGGCGAAATCCAGAGCTGATGGTCCCCGTCCTGGCAGCCGATTACCATGTGATGCTGTTCGCAGAACAGCTCCAGATAATCTAGGGTGATCCACCTGTTTTCCGTATTCATGGGCACTACTCCAAGTATCGCATCCGACCATTGCCAGTGCAACAATGGGAGATAGCGGAAGACGTCAACTCAGAATTCAGCGGAAAGAGGACCGTATGGCGATCATGAACGACATTCAGAAGGTTTCGGATACCGTGTGGGAAATACCGGTCTCCTACAAGGAGGGGATGCGTGTGCCTGCGCGAATCTATGGGACCGAGAAGATTGTCCGCGAGATGGATGACGCCGTTTACGACCAGATCACCAATGTAGCGACTCTCCCCGGGATCACGCGTTTCGCGATGTGCATGCCCGACGGGCATTTTGGCTACGGCTTCCCGATTGGCGGCGTCGCGGCCATGGACCCCCAGGCGGGCGGAGTGATCTCACCCGGCGGAATCGGTTTCGACATTAATTGCGGGATGCGGCTGGTAACCACCAATCTCACTTGGCAGGAGGTACAGCCGCGCATCAAGCAGTTGGTCGACAAGCTCTATGAACGGGTCCCGGCAGGAGTCGGGAGTACTGGATTCTTGAGGATCTCCAAGGACGAATTCCGCAACGTCGTGGAGCAGGGGGCGCGATGGTGCGTAAAGCGGGGGTTGGGTTGGGAGGAGGATTTGGAGCTGACCGAGGAGTCCGGCTGTATCAGTGGCGCGGACGCTTCGAAGATCAGCGAACGGGCCATCGACAGAGGGTTTAACCAGATCGGCACGCTGGGCTCCGGCAATCACTACCTGGAAGTCCAGGTGGCGAAGAAAGAGAACATCTTTGACGAGAAACTGGCGGAACGCTACGGCATAACGATTCCCGACCAGGTCGTTGTGATGTTCCATTGCGGGAGCCGCGGCTTTGGCCACCAGGTCGCCACGGACTACTTGCAGCAGTTCCTCAAGGTGATGGAGAGTCGTTATCGGATCAAGATCCTGGACCGGGAGCTCGCCTGCGCTCCATTTGATTCGCCGGAAGGGCGCGCCTATTTCACCGCCATGAAGTGTGGACTGAATATGTCCTTCGCGAATCGGCAGGTGATCCTCCACCGCATTCGGGAGGTGTTTTCCGAGGTTCTCGGGAAACCAGCCGAGGAGCTGGGCATGCGGATGGTCTACGACGTGGCGCATAACACGGCGAAACTCGAGACCCACACAGTCAACGGCGAGAAGAAGAAACTGCTGGTCCACCGCAAGGGCTCCACGCGCGCGTTCGGCCCCGGCATGGACGAACTGCCCGAACGCTATAAAGACGTGGGCCAGCCGGTCATCATCGGCGGCAGCATGGAAACCGGCTCGTATCTGCTGGCCGGCGTCCCAACCGGTGCCGAGACATTTTTCAGCACGGCCCACGGCAGCGGCCGCACGATGAGCCGAACCAAGGCCAGGAAGATGTGGCGAGGCGAGAAGCTGCAACGCGAGCTGGAGCATCGTGGGATTTATGTGCGGACCGCCTCGTGGAGCGGGCTCGCAGAAGAAGCGGGCGGGGCCTACAAGAATATTGACGAGGTGGTTCATGCCTCAGAGCAGGCCGGGATCAGCAAGCCTGTCGTTCGTTTTCTTCCAGTAGGCAATGTGAAAGGTTGAACATGGCTTCGCGCACGCCGATGACACTTATCACCGGGCCACTGGGGAGCGGGAAGACCACACTCCTGCGGCACATCCTGGCGTCTGTGGATCGCAAAATCGCCATCCTAATGAATGAGTTCGGGGAAATCGCGATCGACAGCAAGATCATCCAGGGCAAGGATGTTCAGATCGCCGAACTGGGTGGCGGCTGCGTGTGCTGCTCGCTTCAGGGTGAGTTCGAAGCGGCAGTCAGAGAAATCCTCCAGGTGGTGACTCCCGATGTGATCGTGGTCGAGACAACCGGGCTCGCCGAGCCGGAGGCCCTGATCTTTGACATCGAAGAGAGCCTGACCGACGTGCGCCTGGACGGCGTCATCACAGTGATCGATGCCGATTCCCTGATCCGATTTCCGCAAATCGGCCATACCTCCCGGATGCAGATCGAGGATGCCGATCTGATCCTGCTCAATAAGATCGACCTGATCGAGACGAGCCAGGCGGCAGCGGTCGAGGAGAAGCTCGAGGCGATCAACGAAACAGCCGCTATCGTTCGAACCGTCCGGGCCGAAATTGATCCCCAACTCCTGTTCGGCATCTTCCGCGACCGGACAGCAACTCCCGCCCCGCACCTGCACCAGCCTGAGTTCGACTCATTCTCTATCCTGCCCGAGGCGGGATACTCGCGGGAATGCCTGAGCGCCTGGGCCGGACAATTGCAGGAATGGGGCGTGTACCGGTCCAAGGGATTTGTGCAGTCGGAGGGAGAGTGGCTGCTGTTCAACTACGTCGCCGGACGCTGGGAATTCGAACCGTTCGAAGCCGACAAAGCCGCCCTGGTCTTTATCGGGAAGAGCGTCACCGTGCATCGAGAGGACATTCTCGAGGCGCTCGCGGAGTGTGAACTATGCAATACCAATTCCTCGAAGACGTAGCGACGGCCGATATCGCGTTTGAGGCTTCAGGGCAGACGCTCGAGGAAGTGTTCACCGCCTGTGCAGAAGCCACGCTGAACGTGATGATCGAAGATCTTGAGACGGTCGAGCCTCGGGAGGAGCGAGACATCTCTCTGGCTGACGCGTCGCTGGAAATGCTGCTCCTCAACTTCCTACAGGAGATCATCTTCCATAAGGACGCCCAACAATTGCTGCTGAGGGTCACGGACTGCAGGATTGAGGAGGTGGGTGGTGAGTTTCGAGCGACGGGGAAGGGGCGCGGAGAACGCCTTGACCCGGCGAGGCATGCCCAGCGCGTCGACGTGAAGGCGGTGACGCTGCATCAGTTCCGCCTGGAAAAAGTCGACTCCGAGTGGCGCGCGCACGTGATTCTGGATATTTAGGGGGCTAGTGGACGAAGTGGACGACATGGACGAAATGGACAGGGAATTCGCGGGTCCACTGGGTCCATTTGGTCCATGTCGTCCACTGCTTGTCATGCGGCTTGCGAGATGCTCTTTTTGAGCAGGGCCATCAGGTCCACAAATTCCTCGTCTGCCTCGGCGGTCGGCTCGGCGCGAATCACGTCCTTCTTCTTTTTGAACTTCGCCTCGACCAGCTTCATCAGCTTTTCAGCCGCCTCGTCACGGAGCTCCTCTCGCGACAGGCTCTTCTGCGAGACCTTCTTGATGGCTTTTTCGATTCCGGCAACTTGTTTCGCGTTCGCCGACTGCCTTTCCGGGAGCCCGATGTCCTCCGGTTTCCTGACTTCGTCCGCAAACCGCAGGGTCTCCGCCCGCAGGATCCCGTTTTCAGACAGGATGGCGACCAGGTATTCCTTGTCTCTCATCACGAACGTCGCCACTCCAGCCTTTTGTTCGTCCTGCATGACCCGGGCGAGCAGCCTGTAGGCCTTGTTGGATTTGCCGGCAGGCGCCAGGAAATACGGGCGTTCGAAGAAATACGGACGGATCTGGTCGGCGTCCACAAAGCGGCGCAGGTCAATGTCGCGTGACTTCTCAGGCTCCAGGGCTTCCAGCTCTTCGTCTTCGATCACGATGAACTGGTCCTTTTCGATCTCGTATCCCCGGACGATCTCTTCCCCCTCGACCTGGGCCTCGTCAGCCGGGCAGTAGTAACGCCGCCTGAGGGGCGTGCCGTCTTCGTCCAGAGTCCGCAAGTGGACACCGTGGGACTGGACAGCGGGAAACAGGTTGACCGGGACATTGACGAGGCCGAAGGTGATGGTCCCGGACCAAATCGGGCGAAGGCTGGTTTCCTCAGGCATGGCTTCTCTTCCTTACTGCGGCCAGGCTGGCTTCGAGCGCGCCTGCCAGCGACTCCTGGCTGGCTTTCTTCTTCGGTTTTACCAATTTCAGTTTTTTGCCCTTGGCTTTGTCCTGGACCATTTTCAGAACCTTGTCGCGGAACTCGTCACGGAATTCTTCCGGCTCAAACTTGTCGACCATCGCCCCTATCAGCTGGCGCGCCATCGTCAGCTCGCTTTTCTCGAGCTCGCGCCCCTGGGGCGCTTCAAGGTCCTCGGCAAGGACTACTTCCTCTGAGAAGCGCAGAGCAATCAGCATCAAATGTCCCTGTTCAAGGCGCAGCGCGCCGGCGTAGTTCTTGTTGCGCATGACCCATCGGGCCACGCCTTCCCTCCCTTGTTTCTCTAAAGCCTCGACGAAATTCCAATAGTCCTGATCATCGTCACCGTCCGGACCAAGGTAGTAGGGACGGTCAAACCATTGGTGGCTGATCGCCTCAGGAGGGACAAAGCGTTCGATCGTTATGGTGCGAGAAGATTCGGGTTCGGCTTCGTTCAGTTCCTCGTCATTCAGCAGAACAAACACCCCGGGTTCGACCTCGGCCCCTTTGCGAATCCGTTCTTTCGGGACTTCTTCGCCGGTGTCCGGATTGACCATCATCTGCTTGACCGGCTGGCGGTCTTTCTTGTGGAGAAGACGAAAATGGACCGTGCGGTCCTGAACCGCGGAGTAGAGCTTGACCGGGAGCTCGACGTTTTCAAACTGAATCACGCCTTTCCAGATCGCGCGGGCGCGCACCTGGGTTGTGGTGGTAGACATGCGTAAATCCTTAATTCGAGATTAGCACGGGCGGCGCAAGGGAGACCAGTCAGAGCCGTGAGCGCAGCCTCTTGTGCGGAGCGACCCGGCCATTGCCTCTGGAACACCATCGATGGTGTTCCAGAGGCAATGGCCGGGTCGCTCCGCACAAGAGGCTGCGCTCACGGCTCTGA
>Ga0105104_10002710_pt1 | contig 12820 bp, 15 predicted proteins | sample PPLLaktember2015_3_FD_87034 | JGI IMG/M metagenome (GOLD analysis project Ga0105104, IMG submission 87034) | Freshwater sediment microbial communities from Prairie Pothole Lake near Jamestown, North Dakota, USA - PPLs Lake P7 Core (6) Depth... | ecosystem: Environmental > Aquatic > Freshwater >...
ACCGTAGACGTTCGTATAGACGTGATGCCCGCCGGTTGCGCCTGGCCCCATGCGCGCCGAGCGCGCCAGGCCCGCCCCGTATTGCACCGAGAGCGAGGTGCCGCCCCTTTCCGGTGACGTGCCGTCCGCCGGCTGATTGCCCTTGCTCAGCACCGAGGCGGCGACCGAGATGCCGGCCGAGATCACGCCGGTGACGATCGCACCGCCGATCGCGCCGGCAACCGCCGCGCTCACACCGGTTCCGGCAATCACCGCGGTGAGGCCGATCGCCGCCGAGATCGGTTCGCCATGCGCCGGCGCGCAGGCGACGGTCAGGCACGTCGAGGCGAGCAGCGCCGCGGCCAGGCGTTTCATGGCACCTTGAACGCGCGCGACAGCGCCGAGCGCGGCAGGCGTACGGTGCCGGTCTGGCCCTTCCCGATCAGCTCGAGCCCGACGCAGACAACGCCGCCGCCGATGATCGCGCCAGGATAGTCGGCGATCCCGACATCGCCGCGGCCGGCGAATGCCGGATGGATTTCCTCGAGCTCGGCGCCGATCAGCTCGGCCAGGTTGTTGTGGCCGTCCGTGCGCAGCACCGCGCGCGCCGTGGCGGCGTCCTCATAGTTGAGGCGGAACCGATCCGGTATTTCATCTGTCATGGCCTCGATCGCGTCGCGCAACAGCATTGCGCAATCCGAGATTCCATAGGCGAACGGTTGCGCTTCGTGCCACGCGAGCACCTCGGCGAGCCGTTCGAACCAATCCTCGCGGCGCATCAATGTGGCCCCGCCAGGAACGTCGCCGAGGTGCCGTCCTCTTTCCGGCCGTAGGGGATCTGTTGCGTCGCGGTGATCGCCGCGTGCTCGAAGAACCGGTCGGCCGGATCGATCAGCTTCTGATCGGAATCCGAGCGCATGCGGTAGCCGAGCCGCGCATGATCGAGGGACATCGGCTCGAGGTGCGCCACCAGCACATAGTCGCCGCCGATCGTCTGCTCGTGGGTGATCAGATCGATGTAACCCTGCCACCATTGAATGACCGTCACGACATTGCCGGTCACGGGATCGAACCAGCAAAGCGACAGGTGCGCCGGCCGGTTTTTGTATTGATAGCTGTCGATCGTCGCGAGCAGATCCGGCGAGAGCGCGCTCTCGGGCACCGCGCGCAGCCGCACCGTCATCGGCGAGGCCGAGAGATCGGTGCCGAGGTTGAATTGCGACAGCTCGATCAGCGAGCCGGCGCCGACATACGGGATGCTGTTGACGGTGAGGGTGCCGTAGCCGTTCCAGAAACCGAACAGCCCCTCGGGCAGATCGAACAGCAGCAGCAGCGTGTTCGCATAGGCACCCTTGGCGATCTGCGCCAGGATCGTCGGATCAATGTCGCGCATGGTTACACCAGCGTCTGGATCGCTTCGAACGTCACCGGCTCGACCACACCGCGTTCGCCCTGCCAGGATCCGGGCTTCGGGCGCATCAGGCACCAGGCTTTCACCACCGTCCCGACCGCCGGCACCGTGCCGCCGGTGCGTTGCCACGGACCGACCGTGAACGGACCGGCGACGCCGCCGGTTGTGCCGGTAATCGGCTCGAGCGCCTTCACCAGCGCGCGCCCGCCGAGCCAGGGAAAGGAAACGTAATCGCCGACGCTGATCTTGTAGGACGCCGGGAGATTGCCGAGCGTGATCGTGTCGCCGGCGACCGCGGTGACGTTGCACGTCCCGTCGAACGCACCGCCGCCGGCGCGGGTCAGCGACAGCACACCGGGCCCATAGGCGAGCGGCCAGCACCGCCGCGGATCCCGCCCCATGAACGATTGCCGGCCGCCGCGCAGCGACAAATACCAGGCGTGCCATTTGCCGTATTCGGTTTCGTTCAGCGGCCTGGTCGTTACCGCCAGCTCCCACAGACTGCCGCCGATGCGCTCCTGGAACGTGATCGCGCCGGCCGCGGTGCGGCTCATTTCGCCGAGCGTCGTGTAATCGAAGCGACAGCGCGGCGCGACGATGTCGGCGTCGGGAAAATCGCGCGGATAAGTGATCATGTCAGATTGTTACCGTCACGTGATCAGCACCCGCGGCAGATCGCCGGCGGAGCAGGCGGGTAGGGCGGCAATGGCTCGATCCGGGATCTCGACACGAAACCTCGGATTCCAGCCCATCAACAGCGAGATCAGCATGATCAGCACGATGATCGCGACGATCGCCCACAGCAGTTTCGGGATCGGATGCGGCAAGGGAAAGCCAAACGCCGCCGCGGCATAAATGATCACGTAGACGATAATCGATGCGACCACCGCATAGAGCAGAATATACAGCAGCCCGATCAGCAGGGACTCAAGCATGGCATCCTCCTATGCGAACGCCGACCGGCGCCGCAGCTCGGTGGTTGCGTGCGCCACGTCGGCGACAAAGCGGCGATCGCGCGCCGCCAGCATCTGCTGCATCAGGCCGATCGTCTGCGGATCCGCCGAGCCCTGCACGACGACGCTGGTCGTCGGTCCGACGACGTTGATGCCGCCGTTGCCGCCGGCGTTGAGCCCGTTCGGAACGATCATGCCGGATCGCTTCGGCATGAACAGCTCGGGCCCGCGCTCGCCCACCATGTAGGCGCCGCCGGCATTGACCGGACCGCCGGCCATGCGCGCGCCGACCGATTTGATCCCGAGCAGATTGGTGAAGATCGAGCCGCCGCCGCCGGCGGGAGCGGCGAACATGATGTCGAACAGCTTGTCGAATGCCTTCGAGGCGAGCCGGTTGCCGATGTTCTTGAGCACCTCGTCAAATTTCTTGCCCTCGAGCACCAGCCCCTTCATCGCGTCCGACATGATCGAGCCGAGCTCGCGTGATGCCGACATCATTTCCGACCAGGCGGCTTGACGCTCGACCAGCTTCTGCTTGATCTCGCCGCCGAGCTGCGCCTGCTTGCGCATTTCCTCGGTGATCGCGGTCTCGGCATCGAGGCCGGCGCGCTTGGCCGCCTCCTGCAGCAGCGTGATCTGGCGCGCTTCCTCCTGCTTGGCGGTCGTCTGCCCGACCAGGCCGAGCTCGGTCTCGGCCAGCGCATTGATCTTGCGCAGCGCCTCGACCTGTTTTTCGAGCGCATCCTTTTCGGTCGTGCCGCCTTCCTTGGGAAAGACCACGCCGCTTGGTTTGTTTACCGTGATGCGCAGCGGCCCCTCGGCTTCTTTGCGTGCCTCGCGCACCAGGTCGAGCGTGTGCCGAATCCGCTCGAGCCCTCTTTGCCCCTGTTCCTCGAGCGGTCCGGTTCTCATGACATTGGCGAGCGCAGCGACGATCGGCTCGACGGTCGAGAGGATCGTCTCGAGCACCGGCAAAACGTGCACCGTGAGCGAACTGCCCCAGGCTTTCATTTCCGCGCTGATGCGTGTTGCCAGCTTGGCGATCGCGTCCATGTGCTGCAGCGAGCGCGCCAGGTTCTCGTCGACCTTGGCGGCGTCTTTCATTTCGCGGAATTTGTCGACGCCTTCGCCGAGCACCTTCACCCAATCTTTCGTCAGCCCGAATTTCTCGGCAATCCTGACCTTTTCGAATTCCGATCCGGCTTTGCCCATCAGCGTTGCGGCGAGCTCGAGCCCCTTGTTGGCATCGCTCACCAGGCCGTTGCGTTCCTTGTATTTGAGATTGTTCGCGTCGAGGAATTTGGAGAGATCGGTCTCGCCGCGGTTGATGTCGTTCATCTTGGCGCCGACCGCCTCGAGGCCGGCGCTGATGGCATCGGCGCCCAATCCGCCCGACAGGCCGGCGAACGCAACGCGCTGGAACTGTTCGGCGGTCAAACCGGTGAGCCGCAAAACATCGTTGAGCTTTTGCATCTCATCGACAACGCGCTTGATCTCGTCGACCGCCGAGCTCATCGCCTTGGTGATGGCAGCGGCGAGCAGATTGCCGGCGGCGACGCCGAACGTGATGCCCGAGGTTTTTTGCTCGATATTCTTGAGCTCGCGTTCGGCGAGCAGCCCGGCCTGTTTGAGCTGCCGTTCGAACCGGTCGAGCCGCGCCTCGACGGCGACGATTAGCTTTGGTTCGTCTGCCATTGCCCGACCAGCTCGTCGTAACGCTCGACCGTCATGCGTGGAGCTTCAGGTTCGGCGGCGCCATGACAGCGGCGCCATCCGTCGACGGCGGCCGCGAATTCCCAGAGGGAACACTGGTCGACGTCGCGAACCGTCCATCCCATGGCGGCGCCGGCGCCGATGTAGACGGAGAACCTGGTTCGTCCGTGGGCGTCTCCGTCGCCGCCCCGATCGCTTTTCCCACCGCGTCCGCGGGATCGCCGAACAGCGCGCACATCAGCACCTCGCGCGCGGCGACGACGTTCTCGAGGAAGGCTGTCGGCGTGACGTATTTCGCGGTCAGGCCGAGCGCCATCACCGGCGCGGCGCCGCCGCCGATCAGGCCGAGCCGGAGCACCTCGACGATGTCGTCGACGCGCCAGGATCCGCTCGCGAGGCGCGAATAGATCTCGAACGCGCCGGCCTCGCGTTTGGCCTCGAGCTCGCGCAGCTCGCCGATGCGCAGGCGAAAGCGGTGCTCGCCGTCGCCCCATGCGCGCGTAACCGATCCGTCCGAGCTCATACGGCCGGCGTCCAGGCAACAACGCCGTCGGACTGCATCTCGACCGCCACACCGACCTTTTCGCCGAGCGCCGCGGTGACGTTGAACGTCGTTAGGATGAACTTGCCGAGCCAGGTGCCGCCGTTCGGCGCCGGCGTGACGAGCTGCACCTTCACATTGCGCGAGCCGTTGAGCTGATAGAAGTCCCACCAATCCGGGAAGTACTCCGCGGCCAGGATGCCCTCGCCGGTGATCGCCGCCGACGTCGCGGTGACGGCGCGCTCGGTCGCCGCCGCCATGTCCGGATCGTCGCAATCCGGCACCTGGACCTCGTTCACCTCTTTGGTGAAATTGATCCCTTGGGTCGTGAGCCCGCACGGCTTGGAAAACACCTCGGTCGGCGTCGCACCGTCGCCGATCGTGATGATGAAATCTTTATAGGGAATGGTGATCGGCGCGGCCATGGCTGCGGTCCTTTCAGGTTGCTAGCGGTTCGGTTTGTGCGCGCACCGTGACGGCGGCGTGCGCCGTGATGCCATCCGGGTCGCGCAGATACCGGACGGTTTCGATCGAGAGGATGACCAGGCGTTGCCCTTCGTCGAGTGTGAGCTCGGCAAAGTGCAGCGACTTGGCGATCGCGGCGCCAAGCCGCTTGGCGGCGACGGTGTCGGGCCCCGCGGCCCAACCGTCGATCTGCAGCGTGATGTCGGCGCCCTGCGAGCAGTCGGCCGCCTCGGGCAGCACATCGAACGGCCCGAACGACAGATACGGCTTGACCGCGCCGGCCGGGACCGCGTCATAGATCCGGCCGGCCACGTCGGTGACGTCGGTCGACAGCTTGGCGCGGATCGCCTTCTGCACCGGCAGCGAGGCGTCAATCACGCCAATTGACCTGGAGCGCCACCTTGACCGTCGCCTTGATCGCGGTGCGGATCTGGCGCTTTTTGCTGCGATAGCTGACCCAGAAAAACGGTTGCGCCGGTTGCTTCGCCGTCCCGAACTCTTGCGCGTTGGCGTAGTCGTAGCCGCCGACGGTTGTCGCTGGTCCGCCGGCTTTCACCAGCGCGCGCATTTCGTTGCGGCCAGGCTCGACGCGGATCGAGTCGCGCAGCGTGCCGCCGCCTTCCTCGACCGGAACCTTGAAGATCATCGCGCGGCGCAGCACCTCGGCCTGGTTGAATACTTGCGCGCGCACCGGCGCTTTCATCTGCGCCGGCAACAGCGCCAGGATCGCCTGCAGCCGCTTCACCGATTGATTGGTCGCCATCACACCGCGACTCCGGCTTCCGCCAGCATGTCGATCCATTTGCCGTGCTGCTGGTCGCCCTGGTTGGGATCGACCGCGGTGCGGATGTTGTATGCGGTGCCGGTGCGCACGTTGGTCGCCTTCCAATCGGTGCGGATCTGGACGGTGTCGGGCGATTTGCGCACGCGGATGACGACGGGTTGCCGGCCGGCCAGGCGTGCCGCCTCGATGGATTCCCCGCCGAGCCGCGGCGTGATGTTCGCCGCCACGGTGAACATGTCCTGCCAGCCGGTCGATACGTTGCCGTATTCGTCCGACACCGCGTCCGGCCGCGAGAATTTTGCCCGATCGCGCAGCTCGCCGGCGCCTTCCGCAATCAATGCCATCGCTAAACTCGCGGCATCCAGTCGGTCGCGTCGAGCTCGAGATCTGGCATCGCGAACGGCTGATCCGGCGCCAGGATCTCGCGGTGTTCGTACAGGTGCGCGGTCAGCCGCATGATGCGATCGACCATGCGCGGCGGAACCGCAGCGGCGGTTGCGAATCCGGCGGTGCATGTCACCACCAGGCCGGCGATATAACTGCCGACCAGGTATTGCGGCTTCGCGCCGTGAATGGCGTCGGTCTCGATCACGTAGTTGGCCGAGACGTCACCGCCGGCGGCAGCGGTGAACGACAGCACCGGCGTGTAAGGGATGCGCGCGCGGCCGTTGCAGAATTCGCTCGCCGCCGGCTTCCAAACGTAGGTCGTCGGATTGATCAGCACGTCATTGCGCTGCTCGAGCCCGCCGATCGCGCGGCCGATCGCGTCGGTGATGAACGGATCATCGGTACTGTGATCGACACGCGCGTGCACCTTGGCGGTTGCCAGCATGGCGGCCGGTAGCACGGTCCAATCCGCCGCGACGCCGGTGATCATGCCGCGGTCGCCTCGAGCATGAATTCGCGCTGTTGCCCGTCGGTGAGCACGACGACCAGCACGGGACCGTCAAGCACGATGTCCTTGATGCCGACACCGGGCAGGCCCGTGGGCCCAGGCGGCCCGCGATCGCCGCGGTCGCCCTTGCCGCCGCGCTCGCCCTTGTCGCCCTTCATGCCCTTGGCGGAGAGCATCCATCCGTCACCCGGCAGCGGCCCGGGATCGTCGCGCAGCGCGCGCCACTCGCACCCGTTCCAGGCGGCAAGATCCATCGCGCGGTAGACGCCTTCCGCGTTCCACAAGCCGCTCGCGCGGCCGACGTAGCCGATCGGCCCCTCGGGCCCTTGCGGGCCGGCGGGCCCGACAGCGCCAGGCGAGCCCGCCGGACCTGGCGCACCCGACGGACCTGGTGCGCCGTCCTGGAGCTCGAGTGCGGCAACATGCGCGGCGATCTGCTCGCGCATCTTGTGCTCGAGCCCGAGGAACCGGTTTTCAATCACGTTGCCATAGTCGTCGATCCGCTCGCGCGCGCGGGCGAGATCCGCCTTGACCTCACCGATCGCATGCGCGCGCACGAACCGTTCGTCGGCGAGCACATCAGCGACCGCATTCAGCAGATTGGCTTCACGCCGCTCGGCGGACATCGGCTTGCATCCTTCGTCGCAGATGGAAGGCAAACACCGCGCGCTGCTCGTCGTCGGCGAGCTGCGGATCATCCTCGGCCGCAGGATCTGCAGCCGCCGGCGGCGCAGAGGGCAGGGCCGGCGGCGCGGGCGGTGCCGGCTCAAAACTGAGCGGCACCACTTGCTGTTGCACGCGCGGCTCGTCGCCGCCCTCGGCGGCCGGCAATCCCTCGAGCCGGCGCGCTTCGTTCGGCGAATAAACCCCGCCGAGCACGCCTTTTGTCAGGCCGTCGATCCGATCCTTGAATGCCGAGCGCAACAGCGCGCGGGTATCGTATTCGGTGTATTCGCGCCCCTTGCCGATCGAGTCGGCGTTGAGCCCCATGAATTGATCGAACGCCACCTCGACGTGATTGATCATCCAGCCGAGGCCGGCGGCGAGCCATTCGGCCATGACCGCCTCGGCGCTTTTCTGCGTCCCGGTGTCGGTGATGCCGAGCAGGATCGCCGGCACGCCGAACACCGCGGCGACCATGCGATCGTCCATTTTGAGCTGATCGATGATCTGCTGATCTTCGGCCGACATGGTGATCGGCTGAAACTTGAGGCCGCGGGTCAGGATAGGAACGTCGCCCGACGCCATGTTCGCCGAAACTTCCTTCCACCGCTTTTTCGTTTCGTCGATTTGCGCGGTTGTCATCTCGAGATCGGTGTGGATCACGCCGGCCGGCCGCATGTTGGTCGCGGCCGCCGTCAGCGAATTATTGATCGCCGCGCGCTGCGCGAGCTCGGTTGCGAGCGCGGCGAGCCAGGTCTCGCCGATCAGCGGATGGCGCGGCGTTGCCAGCTTGATGTGCAGCACGTCGCGCGCCGGCACGACCAGGCTGCCGCGGCCGAAAATGCCGTCGACATCGAACAGCGGGTTGGCGCCGATTTCGTAGAACACCTCGCGGAATGCCTGACCGGCGACGCCGATTTCGCGCACGCGGCAGGCGCGCGGATCGGTCCAGTGCAGCGCCGTCACTTCGAACTTTGAATTGCGCTGCGCGATCCAGTAGCTGTTTCCGTTGTAGAGCAGCGAGCGGATCAGGTGCACCAGGAAATCGCTCGGTGTCTGGTAGCCGTTCGGCGCGCGCAACAGCCGCGCGAGCGCCGACGTGGTGATCGTTTCGGTGCCGCCGTTCTCGAGCTCGAGCCGGTGATAGCCGGGGAGCTGCGCGACCGCGCGGATGTAGGCCCACACGCACGCCTCGACGATCGAGCTCACCGGCGCCTGCAGCGGATCGAGATCCATCTGCCAGTAATTGAGATATTGCCCCCACGCCGCCGGCAGGATCCCGCCCGAGACGGTATAGGGCCCGGGATGATAGTTGCCTTCGCCGGCCGGGTTGGCCTTCTGGCGCGGCGTGATCAGCCGCGCCAGGGATTGCATCAAGCCGGGCATTAGCGCCTCGGCGCCCCGCGCGTCGTGTAGCCGCCAGGCCTTTCCTCGGGCTCGAGCGCACGCCGGCGCGTGACGCCGCCCTCGGGCGGCGGCGGTTCAGACTCGACGCCTTGCGCCGCGTCCCATTGCGCTTGTGCCCAGGTGTGCGAGGCATCGAGCGCTTCCTTGCGATGCTCGTCGTCGAGCGCCTCATGCTCGTAGAGCGCCTCGGTCGGATCGCGCGCCCAATGGGCATCGATCGCGGCCTGGCCGTCGGCCGCGGTCATGGTCAGGTGCTGGCCGCGGTATGGCCCCATGATCGCCTCGACCATCACGTTGCCCTCGGCGTTCGGCACCAGCGCGCGCTGCTCGGCCTTCGCGCGGGTTTTCTTCTCGTCGGTCTTGTCGTCGGTTCGCTTGTCGTTGTCAGCCATCGGCTGTTCCTTTCGGGAAATGCCGGCGCCCGGGATCGAGCGCCGGCACGTCAACGTTCGATCACCAGGAAACGGCGGCGATGGTTTGCACCATGCCGGCGCGGCGCATCACCCACGACACATAGAGCGACATGCGCACCGCCACCGCGTCGGTCTGGAACAGCGAGCGCATCGGCACCGCCATCACGCCGCTGCCCTGCACACCGGTCCCGAGCGCGAGCGGCGTCGTATCTTCCTCGTGCAGCGTCGCATCGGTCGACACCGCGAACCGCGGCGCGTCGCCGTTCGCCGTGGCGAAATCCGCCGCGTCGACTGCGATCACGCGGCCGGCCGGACAGCTCGCCGAGACGATGAACCGGACACCGAATTTCGATCCGGCCTCGGTGCGATCGGTGAACAGGAAATCCCCGGTCGTCGTCTGGGCAAACCCGAGCGATAGCGCCTGCGCCGGGTTGATGATGATCGCGATATTGCGCCCGCCGCCGGCCGCGACGATCGCCCCGATCAACGCCTTGAGATCCGCCACCATGGCCGCGGTCGCCGGCGTTGCCGCCGAGGCGGCGATCGGCGTCACACCCGCGAGCAGCCCGGCCGGTCGCACGCCGGCCGAGGCGGCCACCGCGTCGATCAGATAGCCGTCGAGCGCCATCGAGGTATCATCGCTCATGGCCTGGCGAATGATCTGCTCGATCGACTGCGGCGAATACTGCGCCATTTCCTCGGTAAACGTGGAGATCACCGACAGCTTGGTCGGCGAGAGGCTCACCGTCGTGAAGGATGCGCGCTTGACCGGCTTGGCGCCGCCCTCAGCGGTCCAGTTGCCGGCCAGGGTCGGCGTGTTCGCGCGCACCGGGATTTTCAAAATGCCGGCGTTGCCGAACGTGTAGCGCACGCCCATGCCGGACAGCGCCAGATAGATCGAGTCGGCGATCAGCCGATCGAGGAACGGTTGCACGTCGGTCTGGATCAGCTCGGCCGCCCAGGTCGCGATCGTCGTATTCGCCGGGTTGACCGCCGCGCGCAGCACCATCGCGGTGATTTCGCTTTGGCTGTTCACCCCCGAATACATCGCGCGCAGCGTCTGGCCGATGTCCGGTTCGTGCGCGGCCTGCGATTTTGTCCAGGCCGCCAGCGCGCGGAACTGGTGATCGCTCGGCTCGAGCTTCTTTTTCGGCACCGCCGGAATGCGGATCACATCCGTCGGCTCGGCCTTGTTCGGGTTGGGCGCCAGGATCTGGCTCGACGTCGCCGGCAGCGCCGGTGCGTCGCGGGTCTCGCCGCTGAGCAAAGTGCGCTCGGCCTGCTTGTGCCCCTCGAGCTCGGCCTTGGCGGCGTTGATCTGCGCCGGGAGCTCGTCGCGATAACGCTTGGTTTCATCGTCGCTCATTTCCGAGCGGCCGGCGAGATCTTCGTAGGACGCGAGCAGGCCGTTCAGCGTCTGCTGCGCGGTCTGGATCTTGTTCGTGATGGTTGCTGCAATGGACATTTTCGAACCTGTCGGCTCGAGACGTTGTGCGGCGGGCTTGCCATGAACTGCGGATGATCGGTCGAAGCGTTCGGTTGCGGGCTTGCGGAACACCTCGGCGATCAGATCGCGCGGCAGATCCTTGGCGATCGCCAAGGCATTCGGATTCGCCGGCACACTCACCAGCGAACATTCCAGAAGCTGCGATTTGGTGAACCGGAACGGGCCGAACGTCTTGTCGGCATCCTTGGTCAGCGGCTGTTTTTCGATCGGCCGAAAACCAACCGACACCGTGCGTAAAATTCCTTCGCGCACCAGGTCGCGGATGTATTGCGCCATCGGCCACTTGTCCGACGTCGTCCAGACAATGCGCCCGACCAGATTGCCGCCCTTGACGCGAACATCGGTCCAGCGGCCGACGATCTGGTTGCGGTCGTGATTGAACAGCACCAGCGGATCGGACTTGAGCCGATCGAGCTGCCAGCCGGCCGGATCGACGACGTCGCCCATGCGGTCGATCGAACCGTCGGACATGACGAATTCATCCGGCTCACCGCCAGGCGGCGGGCCTGAGCGTTGCTGATAGTGCATGGCTGTGATCCTGCTATGCGATCAGTGTGGCCGGCTCGATCGCCGCATCGGCCGTGACCTTCATCGAGCCGATCGCCATCAGCGCCGCGACCGCGAGATCGATGCGCCCGTTGATGCGACGTTTTTCCGGCTTGCGATTTTGCTGCGGCGTGCCGGCCGGACCGCGCACCAGCATCGTGTTCGCGATGCACCAGCGCAGCACCGGGTGCCCGCCATGGCGGATCCGCCCCTCGGTGCATTCCACCTCGAATGCCGAGATTGCCGGCGAAAAGCTTTTGTAGCCCTGCACGAACGGCACCAGCGGCAGCGACATCGAAACCCGCGCCGCCGCCTGGCGCAGCGCATTAATGTTCCAGCTATCGTAGGCAACCGCGGCCAGGTTCATCCCTTCGATCACCGTCGCGATGTCGCCGAGCACGTAGTCGTAATCGATCGCCAGCCCGGGCGTTGCGCGCAGCGCACCGGCGCGGATCCAGGCCGCATAGGGCGCCGCGTCGCGCTGCTCGCGCGTGGTGATCGTGCTCTCGGGCGTCCAGGCGAGCGGCAGCAAATGCGTCACGCCGGCGTCGTCGGTCGCGGCGAGCACCATCGCGGTGAGATCGAGCCGCGCCGACAGATCGAGACCGGCATGCACCGGGCGACCGTCGCGGAAAATTGCCAGGTCGATCGGATCGTTGCCCTGTTGCCAGACGCTCGGCGTCACCAGCAAATCCGGCGATGCCGCGATCCGCTGATTGCAGCGGTGATTGCGGAACGAGCTCTCATTCGACGGCATGCGCCGCGCCTGGCGCGCTTCCTTCATCAGCGTCCCGGTGTCGAGGAAGATCCCGAGCGCCGGATTGCACGCGCGGATCACCGCTTCATCGAACACATCCGCCTCAGGCGGCGCCGCCGTCAGGTCGACGACGATCGACGGATCGGTGCCGGCCAGGCCGTCGTCGATCAATTGCGACAGCGGATGCTCGTCGTCCTCGGCCTGCGTCGAGAGCACGATGCCGAGCGCGCGCTTGCGCTTGCCCATGCCGGTGGTCAGCGCATCGAGCAACTTGCGATCGCGCGTCTGCGCGAGCTCGTCATAGGCCCAGAACGACGGCGCGAGCCCATGACCGCGCCGCGCGTCGGCCGCGAGCGCCTCATACACCGAGCCGACCGCGGGACCGCTGATCACCTCGATGCAGCGCCGCTGACCGCCGCGGCGGATGTTTACGCGCGATGCGAATTCCGGAATCCGCTCGATCACCGCAGCCATTTCGGCGTGCATCAGGCCCGACTGCAGCCGGTTCACCGCGGCCGAATAACACTCGCCGCGTTCCTCGGCCTCGGGCCCGAGCAGATGGCAAAGCGCCAGGCCCGACACCAGCCCGGTTTTGCCGTTGCCGCGCGGCTCGGAGCGCACCGCAATGCGCACGTCGGGCGCACCGTAAACACGCTCGATGAATCGCCGTTGGTTCGGCAACAGCTTTAGCTTTTTCCCGATCAGGATCCCTTTGGTGATCGGTAAAAATTCCAGAAACGCGATCACCCGCTCGACGCGCGACAATCCCTTGCGCTCCCACGGCAA
>Ga0105104_10002711_pt1 | contig 12800 bp, 25 predicted proteins | sample PPLLaktember2015_3_FD_87034 | JGI IMG/M metagenome (GOLD analysis project Ga0105104, IMG submission 87034) | Freshwater sediment microbial communities from Prairie Pothole Lake near Jamestown, North Dakota, USA - PPLs Lake P7 Core (6) Depth... | ecosystem: Environmental > Aquatic > Freshwater >...
TGGCGGGTGCGGCCAGGAACGGCCACAGGGCGCCCACAGATGTCGCTGCGGGGGGCGTGGGCCAGGAACTGCCGGGCACGCTCTTCCGAGGCGTGTCCGGCCGCTCTGGCCTTCGTCATGGCCTCCCGCACGGCCTCGGGTACCTGGCGACGGCTAGCCACCAGCCGTCCAGTCGTGGCAATTGCCGCGTCGCCTCGCCCGCTCGTCGCAAGCGTGGCACCGACCCCGCCTCAATGGCTTCGCCAGGCGCCCGCACTCCGAGCAGGGCTTGGCCGGGACGTGTGGCCTCGGTCGCCGGTTCCGCTCGACCAGTGCCCGGAGCCGTCCGTCCTGCTCCATGTGGCAGCGACGGCAGATGAGTTCGATGTTCCTCCGGTCGTTGTTCGCCGGGTTGCCGTCGATGTGGTGGCGCTCGGCCACGCCGCCGCAGGCGCACGGCGGCAGTGGGTTGGGCACCACCCGGTATGACACCTTCCGGGCGCCACCCGATGCCCTAGCCACCGGCTGTCCAGTCGTGACAATGACCGCAGTACGACTCCCGGGCGTCGTTGGGGTTGTGGCTCGTCATCCCACAGCGCGGGCAGGTGTAGCCCCCCTCCCGCTCGGCCGCCAGTTCCCGCAGCGTGACCGCCAGCAGGTCGGCGGCGGCGACCAAGGCCGCCTCCAGGGCCGCCACGTAGTCCCACAGGTTGATGAACCCGGCTGCTCGCGCCCGCGCCACTAGCTCGGCGGTGGCGAAGTGAGAGAGGGGCAGCCCCGTGAGGCTGCCCCTCGCCACGTCGGTCATCCCAGCCGCACTCGGCGCCGGGTGAGCCAGATCAGACCGCCGCCGCCACCGAGGATCAGCGTGCCGCCCAGCACCAACGGCAGGGCATCGGACCCGGTCGGCGGGATCGAGCCACCAGGACCGCCCGGGATGGGGCTGCGTGGCGTCTCTTCGCCGGGCGTGAACGGTCCCTCGGGGCTGTTGCAGGCGGCTGTCTCGGGCGGGTAGGTGATCGTCGTCTCGGCCGTCACCGTGCCGCTGTCCACCTGCTGGAGGATCGGGCGGGACTGGCCGAAGCCAGACGGCAGCCCGGCCTCGCCGGTGACGGGCAGGGTGGCGATGACCCGGATGCCCTCGCGGTACGCCTGGTCGCTCGGGTCGAGCACCCAGAATCCGTCGCTGTTCAGCAGCCAGCCCGGCCAGTCGGTGGCCTCGCCCGTCACCGGGTCGATGCTGGCGCCGGGGTAGAGAAGCGTCACCGTCGTGTTGGCCTGGTAGGTCACGTCGTGAATCTCGTTGAGCGTGCCGTCGAGGCTGACGAACTGGATCGTCCCCACGATGCCGTTGAACTCGGGCTGGTTGCCGAAGGTCAGGTTGACCAGGGGCACGTCGCGCGAGCACACGCTGGCGGCGCTACCGATGTCGAGGCCCTCCACCAACGCGATCGTGGTCGTGGAACCGGCCAGCGTGGTCGTGGTCGTCCCACCGGGCGGCGTCGTGGTCGTGGACCCCGGAGCCGTCGTGGTCCCCGGCGTGCAGTTCTCCGGGAAGTCCAGCGTCACCGGGGTGGCGTCCTCACCGCCGACCGAGTAGGTGAGCGTCACCGGGCCGGTCCCAGCCGACGCCGGGTAGGGCACCTGGACCGTGGCGTTGGCGATGAACGTCAGGTCGATCGACCCGCCGGTCGAGAACGTCAGCGGCCCGCTCATGCCGTTCAGCTCAGGCAGGTTCGGGAAGGTGATGCTGATGAGCGGGGTGGTGCCGCTCGGGCACACGGCCAGGACGTTGAGCGCGAACTGGCCGGTCGGCGGGGTGCTGCTGCTGGTCGTCGAGCCGTTGGTCGTCGTCGTCGAGCCACCAGTGGTGGTCGTCGACCCCGCGGTGGTGGTCGTCGAGCCGTGGTGCTCGGGGCAGAGCGTGGTGATGTCCGGCGGCGGGCCACCGTTGTCGAAGCCGACCACGATGGATCGGCCCTGAGCATCGGCGAACTCGTCACCGATCTGCACGTTCGGCCCCGGCGGATTGGGGATGGCGTTCACGCTCACGCTGATGGGGTTCTGGCCGGTCTGGAGGACCTCGTCGCCTCCAGGCGTGCGGACGTACTTGCACACCCACACCTTCTTGGGCACCACCGACGTCGGCTCCGGCGGGGCCGTGGTCGGCGACGGTGTGGTCGGGATTGTGGGCACCGTCACCGGGTTCGTCACCGGCACCGTTGTCGAGGCCATCGTCGTGGTCGAGCCTGCCGTGGTCGGTGGAGCTGAGCTCGAGGTGGACGGGTAGGTCGGGTGCGTCGTGGGGTACGTCGGGTGCGTCGTTGGGTAGGTCGGCGCGGTCGTGGGATACGACGGGTGCGTCGACGTCGGGTAGGTGCTCGGTGGGTAGTCGAGAGGCCCAGCGTCAGCCCTCCCGACCCACAGACAGGCGATGCCCAGCACGACGGCCAGCACGGCCACGATGGCGGTCCTTCTCACGTTGGTTCCTCTCGCTTGCGGTCGAGGCCGAGTCGTGCCATCGCTTCCATCATTCGGCGCTGGCTCGACTCCCGGCCCTCTTCGGTGGTCATGTCCACTTCGATCAGCTCGTCGCAGACGAGGATGAGTTTGGCCGGTACCTTCGCTCCCGCGGTGATGGCACCGATGATGGGCTTGTCAAGCAGGACGGCGTAGCCCGTCTCCATGGCGAGCTTCGGGTCCAGCGAACCGGACCAGAGCGTCATGATGATCTCGCTGGCCTGCATCATGGGAAGCAGCTCCCGCCGAGCGCGTCCTAGATATGCCTTGGCCCCCGGGTCCTCAGACCAGTCCTTGGGTGCTCTTCCTGGCATGGCGTTCCTTTCGTGGCGGGAATCTTGTCAGCCGGTGGTCACGCTCAGTGCCACTGGACGTCACCGACCGCTCTCGGGTCGGGGTCCATGCGGACCCGGATGGCCGTGGTGATGTAGGCGCCGATGAGGGAGCCAGCGGCTCCCGCGACGGCGACGGCGAGGATGGTCCAGACGGGGTATCTCAGCCTCACGGCCAGTGCTCCTTTAGGTAGGCCAGCCCGTACAGGAGGCTGGCGATGGTGAAGACGGACAGACAGACCGCCACGACGATGCCGACGACGGTGATGCAGGCGCCAATGGCGACGGCCTCCCAGGGCTGGCGCTGGCGGGTCACTCGATGACCTCGATGTCGGTCCGCTCCGAGAAGCGGACGAGCTTCACCGGCTGGCCGGTGGCGGCCTTCACCAGCTCGGCGTGCCAGCGGTAGCTCTCGATGCGCTCCCGGTCTGCGCCCACCAGGGGCATCCACCAGCCGTCCGGCGTGCGGTAGCCGATCAGGCCCTCTTCCTCGTCGCCGGGGTCGGTGGAAATCCACGCCCACAGCGCGTCGATGCGGGCGAACCCGCTGCCGTTCCCGCTCACCACCACACCGCCATCCAGATACACCAGACGAGGAAGATGGCGGCGGCGACGTACCACTGCCGTCGTGTCATCGCAGCCCCAGCTTCCTGCTGCACGCGGGCCAGGCGGGCCAGCCCTGCATGAGCCAGAGCTTGTCGGCCCGGTAAATCTGCTCGTCCCGGCTGGCATCGCTCGGGTAGCCAGAGCCGCCGGTGGCGCGCCAGCCGGTGAGGCCGAACTGCACCCCGCCGTAGTAGCCGTTGCCGGTGGCGATGGCCCAGTTGCCGTTCGACTCGCACTGGGCGATGCGGTCCCAGGTGTCATCGCTGGGCGTGCCCGGAATGTCCGGCCAGGGATCGGGCGGCGGCGGTTCCTGCGTGCACAGCAACTCCGCTGCCGCGTCGCAGCCGTGCGATGAGCGCACCGCCATCGCTGGCGGTGGCTCCACGTCGATGCCTTCGGCCATCATGGCCGGTGCCGGGGGCGGAGGTTCTTCCGCCGAAACCACCGCCTCTGGCTCGATCTCCTGTTCTTCTACCTCAGTTGAGGCGACGGAAGCGGAAACCAGGCTGGTGGGCGGTACATCTGTGTCGGTGGGCGTTGGATCGGGGGGCGTGAACACGGCGAGCAACAGGCAGCCAGCCAACGCCACGACCCTCACGAACGCCCCTCGCAATCCCGGCAGATGCCGAGCTGGACTGTCCCCGGCCGGAGCTGGGAGACGCGCACCGCCTTCACGCGGTGGCACTTGACGCAGTAACCGATGATCCTCATTGCGGAGTGTCCTCTCCGTGGTAGTGGGCGGGCCGGGACGCGTGGGGCGTCCCGGCCCGATTGCTGACTAGAAGGCTTCCTCCTCTGGTGGTTGCGGACGTGGAACGAGCGCCGAGGCGAACTTCCCGAACAGGGCCCAGTTCGGCTCCCGGTCGGGGAAGCGACGGCGCTGCTCGGCCTCGAATGCCCGCTTGGCGATCTCGATGCCCTCCTCAAAGGTGGGCAGCTGCTCGTGGCCGTAGTCGATGGCCGTGCCGACGATGGTGAAGCGGCGCCGCGCCAGGTCGCGACGGGCAGCGAGGATGCGGGCTGGCGTCGGCTGGAAGCGCTCGCCGTCGCGGATCAGGCCCAGCGTCGCCTCCACGATGTCGGCGTTGTCGTAGGGCGCGAGAACCTCGTACCACACCGCCACCCGCACAGCGGGTTCCCCAACGGTGTGGTTCGGGTATGCCTCGGTGAGGATGGCGAGTAGTTGAGTCACGTCATCACGGGTCAAGCTCGTTCCCTTCTCGGAGGATCGTGAGGAATGGGTTGTCACCCGCCGAGGACGTCACGCGCTGCTCACCGCGCAAGTCGTCCTCCCACCGCCGTTGATTCAGCCACGTCGAGGCGTGGGGCACCTTGTCCATGCCGCGCTTCTGCGCGCGCCACACCGCCATGTGCTGAGGCAGCGCCGCCATTGCTGCATTGCGATCCGCTGGCTTCAGCTTCGTCCACGCCTTCACGGCGCTGACCTTGCCCGCCCCGCGTGGGTATGCGGTCCAGAACGCATCGAACGAAGCGGGCGCGGTTGGACTTTCAATGGACTGTTCAGAAATGGATACTTCAAGCGCGCCGCCCGGTCGGCGCTGGACTACCGCCGCCCCGTCGGCGCTAGCGCACTGCTCCATCGGCGCTAGTTCTTCGCCCAGCGCCGCTACGTCGGCGGTGGTGAACATCACGAGGTAGACCCATGTGCCAAGGGTCCCGTCCTTGCGCCGCCGCCGCTCATATTTGGTCAGCAGCCCGCGCTCGGTTAGCGCGTCGATGTGGGAGCGCACGGTGCTCGCCCCGATGCGGGTGAGCTTGGCGAGACGCGCCACGCTCGGCCAGCACACTCGTGGGTCGTCCTCATCGCCGCCCGTACACATGGCGAGCGTCAGCAGGACGAGCCGTTCACCGCTCGATCGCGTGTCCTGCTCTAAGGCCCAGTTCATAGCCGCGATGCTGGTCATGCGAGCAGGTGCATCGCTTTGAGGTCCTGCGAGATAGCGGCGACCCGCTCCTCCGAGAGCCGCGTCATCCGCGCGATGCGGGGGATCAGCTCAGGGTCCCAGCTGATCAGGCCATCGTGTACGAGAGTGCTCGTGTCGGCCAGCGCCAGCAGCACCAGCATGTGATCGGGGCTGGACATCTCCCGCTTCCAGGCCCATGCCATCGCTTCTATCGTCATCGCTCAGCCTCCTTCTCGGAGGCGCCCCAGCGGTACAATGGAACCCGGAAGTACCGGGTTGATCGAGTCGTTAGGGCGACTCCTGCTCGGTCCGATGCCCTCGGTCCGTCCGGGGGCATCGGCCTATATTACCGCGCCGAGTAGTGGCCCCGCAATATTCCGACCACTGAGGGTGGGTGACCATGAAGCGTGGTGGTCGACTTCGCCGCAAAGCACCGCTGCGGCGCACCCCGTTCCGGTCAGCGGCTCCCAAGCGCGAGCCGATGGACCCGAACCTGCGGAATCTCATCCTGCGGCGTGACAAGGTCTGTCAGGCGCACCCCCGCGGGTTCGCGTCCGACGTGCCATGCGGGGGGCGCCTCCACGTCCACCACCGGCGCCTCCGCAGCCAGGGCGGGCCGGACACCGAGGACAACCTGATCGCCGTCTGCACGGTGCATCACCATCACATTCACAGCGTCGACCGCGCCGGTGCAGAGCGTGCTGGCCTGGTGATCCGCACCTTCCCGCCATTCGACGGCCGCCGCGCGACGGGCTAGACTCGGGGGTATGGCCGAGCTATTCCCCACCGACCCGGTCGGGGCCGAAGTGGCAGACCTTGTCGCCCGCTTCGGTTACCGAGCCATCCACTACGAGCTCGAGATGCACCGCCCGCTGAACATTGCGCCGTCCGCACCAGCCAGGCGCACCGACCCTGAGACAAGCCACGAGGCTGGTCCCCACTCCCCCGACGTGAGCCGCTTCTCCCGCAAGAGCCGTCAGGCCAAGCTCCTGGCGGTCGTCGCTTCGCAGAACCTCACCGACCAGCAGGCGGCGCTGCGCGTCGTGGGCGCCTCTGCCTCGCCCTCGCGCTTGGAGGGGTGCCGTCGTCGCATGAGCGACCTGCGCGCCGCCGGTTACGTCGCCGACACCGGCATCCGCCGTCACAACATCGACTCCGATGACGAAGCCATCGTGTGGCGCCTGACCCATGCGGGGGAGGCGGCGCTCGTGCGCCTGGCGGAAACCGGGTGGAGCCGATGATCTACACGCCCGACCCGGAGATGGAGCGCGTGCTGGCGAGCGCCCAGCGGCGCGTCACTGTCGGCCTCCTGGCCGAGGAAGAGAAGCGTGAGGCCATCCGCTCGCTCTACATGGCGGGCATGACCCAGCGCGAGTTGGCCGAGCGGATGACCGAGGCGAGCCTGGCCGCGGGCGGCGGTCCGGTTACCGAGAACAGCGTGCAGAAGATCATCATGCGGCTACGAGTGAAGGAGAGCGCGTGATGGCTGTCCAGATTCATGAATCACTCCACGGCCTGATGGTCCCCATTGACATGGTGAAGCCGTGGCCCGAGAACCCTCGCAGCGGCGACCTGGCGGCGTTGAAGGAGTCGATCCGCAAGAACGGCTACTACCAGCCCATCGTCGTGCAGCGCTCGACGCACTTCGTCATCGCCGGGAACCACCGCCTCCAAGCGATGGAGGAACTCGGCGCCGACGAGATACCCGCGGTGTTCGTGGACGTGAACGACATACAGGCCAAGCGTCTCGCACTCGCCGATAACCGCACTTCCGACCTCGCCTTCTACGACGACGAGCAGCTGTTCAAGCTGTTGCAGGAGATGGTCGACGTCGACAGCCTGGACGGCACCGGCTACGACCGCGCTGCGTTCGAGCTACTGCTGCAAGGCGTCGGCGGCGACAGCGTGACCGGCGGCATCCGTCAGGGCCTCATCCCCGGCGAGCGCCTGGACGAGTACAACGACCTCGACATTCGCTCGATCATCCTCCCCTACAGCGGTGAGGAGTACGAGGTCGTGGCCACGGCCTTCACCCACATGCGTCAGGCTCTGTTCGTGGACACCAACGCCGAGGTCGTGAAGATCCTTCTGACCAAGGCGCTGGAGGACGTGGACGTCGAGCCGTGAACGAGTCGGCGCGGTACCGCCTGGCCTGGCTCATGTGGTGCTTCGACCAGGGCTACAGGACGCCAGAGGACCGGGCGCTCATGACGAACTGGATGCTGGAACCTGATGACCAGCAGCACCCCGACGACCTGGTGGAGAAAGAGCAGCTGCTCCGCATGGCCGACGAGGTTCTGGTCGCGATGGCGGAGTAGGGCCGTGATCCACACCGGCATCCCCTGTGACATCACCATCTGCCCCAACGAGGCGACGTGGGCCTTCATCGGGGAGTGCGGCGACCTGTACCTGTGCGACGAGCACTTCGACCCCGCCGTCGGCAACGCTGCACACTGGTACCCCGTCCCAAGAGATGAGCTCATCTGATGCAACGCCTGTCGACAGCCATCGAGCGCGTCACCATTCGGCGCCGGGTGCCGATGACACCGTGCACCTACGCCGCTGACACCAGCGAGCGCTGGGCCGGAGCACTGGCGTCCTGTGGCGCGATGATCCCGCATCGGCCCAAGCACCCCTGTCCGGTGTGCGGCCAGCACCAGATCAACGCGCACGCTCCCGAGCCGCCCGAGGGGGCGTTGATCTTCGACCGGGACGTGACCATCGTGGACGCCGACACCAAGCAGGTGGTCGGGGTCTACGTGACGTGCGCCGGTGACATCGCCACCAACCTCGCCGCCGACCTGCGCCAGGTCAGCTTCGACTCGGCGCCGTTCATGCGCGCGCCGTCCACCGCCGCCCGCCTCAGCGGCATCTCGGCCGCCAGCCGGACGTTCGGCTACCAGCCGCCGGTGCCCATGCGTCGCCGCTACGGCTGCTCGCGCTCGCAGTTCAACGCCGAGCACCCCGAAGCCGCCGAGCACCTGGCGGAGTTCTGCCGCGTGGCGGAGCGGGCCATGCGGACCTACGCCGAGGACGTGTACGCCACGACCGCCGAGCAGGTCCGCAAGGCCATCCCCAGCGCCTGGCTCATCGCCGGGACGCCGTGGTCGAGCGGCATCATCAACAAGACGGCCTCGCTGCCCTACCACACCGACAAGGCGAACATTCCCATGTCGTGGTCGGCCATGCTCGGCGCCCGTCGCAACATCGAAGGCGGGCTGCTCCACCTGGCGGACTACGACGCCTGGTTCACCATCAGCCACGGCAGCATCATCATCTTCGACGGCCAGTCGGTGACCCACGGTGTGAGTCCGTTCCACCCTTCCGGCCCGAACCCCTGGCGCTACACCTGCGTCGTCTACGCCAAGCAGGGCATGAAGGTGTGCTGCGGCGATCCCAAGGACGAGGCGAAGCGCGCCGCCCGCGCCGCCACCGACGCCGAGACGCTGCGCATCGGCAACCGCATCACCAAGAAGGGCCCACGGCGGGCCCGGAGCTAGACCCGCTTGCCGAAGGCCAGGAAGAACCCTCCGGGCAGCGAGGTCTGCATCATCAGGTGGCCGTAGGGCGGCGTGAGGTTGCTCGTGACCGAGCGAACCTCCGTGATCTCGTAGATGCAGGAGACGGACGGCGTCCAAACCTCGAGCTGGTCCCCGGCGTGTAGCTCGACAAGGCGGGCGAACGGCGAGCCGTGGGTCGAGCGGTGGGCGGCCAGATGCAGGTGGTCGCACGGCTCACCGTTGAAGATGACGACTCGGCCCTCGTCGATCTTTCTCTGGTCGCCCCGGACGGCCTGCCACTCACCGATGCGGCTCCGCACGGTGGCGCTGTCGTCGTGGTGGGGCGCCCGCACGGCGCGGGGCGCGGCGAATGGCGCATGCACCAGATCGGTCGTCGTGGTCGACGGCACGTCCCGGGTCACGTCTGGTACCCCTGTTGTTCGCAGCGCCCATGCGAACGCCGCGAACAACAGGACCACCAGCGTCAGTGCGAGGAGATCACGAAGCAGGCGGTGACTCCTCTTCGCGCCAGAAGATCGGCTCGACCACGAAGGCGACCTGGTCCAAGCCGATGAGGACCTCGACGAGGTCGTTGGTGGTAACGGCGGGCGGGAGGACCGTCTGCTTGGCGATGCGGAGAGCATCCCGCATCATCTCCGGCATCCGCCCTAATGCCGGTCCCTCGTGCCAGAGTTCCTGGCCCGCGTCCGGCCCGTCCACGGTACGGGTGACCGACACGTCGTCGGCGTCGTTCATCACGTCGACGCCCTGCACGACGAGGCAGGTGTGAATGTTCGGGTCGCCCGCCTCGTGCGCTCGGGCCATGTCGCCGTGGCGCAAGCTCTCGCGGGCTTTCTCGCCGTCCTCCTGGGAGTAGCTCCGGGTCCACGCCTCGACGATGCACACGACCAGGTCGGTGTCGCGCCGGGTGGCGGCCAGGATCATCGCCACCTCGGCGAAGGCCGGAGCGAGGTCCTGGTTCGGCCCCATCCTCACGACGAGGGCGTCACGCGGCCCGCTCAGGATGAGCGTCGGCGCCAGGTAGCCGTCGTCGTTGAAGTTCTGGATGGCCCCGGCCAGCAGCCGCTCGACGTGGGCCTGGTGTCGGCTCGTCATGACGCCCGCTTCCGCGTGCGCTTGGCCTTCACCGGCGGCTCGTCGGCGTCAGCGTTGATCCGGCGAGCCTCGAGCTCCCGCTTCGCCAGCCAGAAGCGCTTGTCGTCCTTGGTGTCGAAGCCGAACCCGGCTTCCCTGTAGCCGTCCGGGTGGTTGTAGGCCCGCGACAGCAACGAGCCGTTGCTGAACTGGAGCAGGTCCTCCCGCACGCAGTCGCACCGCTCGCAGCGGAGCGTGACGAGGTTCCCCCACTTCGGTCGGCGCATGGCATCGGCCGGGAACCAGGCGTGGCCGATGGTCTGGCACATGATCATGTCGTCAGTGGTGGCCATCGCCATCCTCCTCCTCGATGATCTCCACGATGTCCTCGACCGGGACGGGGAACAGCGTGTCGCGGTCGAACTCGGGGAACCGCACCCCGCACTGCTCTCGGTCGCCGTGCCGGGGCACGTCGTCCTCCCGCCCGATGGAGGCCCGAGTGCCTGGCGCGTAGACCAGCGTCCCGATGTTCCCCTCTCTCGTCCGCACCTTGGCTCGCCGCGCTGCGGCTTTGACCAACTGGACTCTGTCGTACATGGTTCCTCTCCTGATGTGGTGGCTCCCGGCGTTCGCGCGCCGGGAGCCACGATTGGTTGCTACCGCATTGGCGGCCGACCGCGACGTGGTGGGCTGAACGCCTCCACGTCTTCGGCCTTGAACGCCAGCATCCTCGACGGGGCCATCACGCCAGGAAGGCTTCCGTTCGAGTACCAGTCCTGCACTGTCCGGGGCGCCACCCCGAACCGATCCGCCACTTCATCCTTGGTCAGCATCCCAGGGGGGACACCCCGTCCGCGCGCCCGCTGCTCCCTCATGGCCTCGACTTCGGCCACCGGGACGTACAGGAACGTGCGGTCGCGGAGGCCAGTCAGCCGCCGCTCCTTGACCAGCTGATGGATGCGCTGTCGCGATATCCCGAGGGCTACCGCCGCATCCGCAGCCGACATGAGCTTCTTGTCGTGGCGGGGGTTGGTCATCTCTCGGCGACCACCCCCAGATGTTCCAGCACCCACGGGGGCACCGCCGTCGTCTCCCCGGCGCCGTCTGCTCCGCCGGTCACGACGCATGGCCCGACGAGGCGGTCGCCCGCCTCCATGCAGTGGAACACGTCCACCATCGACCACAGGTCGTTGGCCCGCATGTTGAGCGCCAGGCCCTTACCCTTGCCGTCCTCGTCGACCCACAGGGCGACCGAGGTATCGCTGGGCGCTACCTCCAACCACCCGCCGACTCCGGCCTTCAGCGTGTAGAACTCGGCGTCGGGCAACACGCTCACGCTGCCGTCGACGGCGATCAGCACCGCTGGAACGGTGGGAAGTTCGTCCACTCAGTACCTCCTTCGGTAGTGCCGGGGCCGCACCGAGCGGGTGGAGCGACCCCGGCGATCCGGTCGTCTCAGTCCTGCTGGGGGCGGACCGAGACGGAGAAGTCCTCGACGTAGTCCAGGCCCTCGGTCTCTTCCACGCTCCGAAGAACGCTGGCGAGGCTGGCGAAGCCGTCGTTGAGGTAGCCGTTGCGCGCCGTCAGCGTGACCTCGACGACGAAGGACCGGGTGTCGGTCTGCGTGCAGTGCTGGAGCCACTGGTCCGAGGTCTGAGCGTTCACGCCCTCGATCCAGTCCCCGTACTCGCTGCACCAATCCCGGCGCAACGCCTCCTCACGAAGGCTGTCGCCGATGATGGCGATGTCGCGCCGCAGCCTGACCTCGTTGTCGCGGTGCGCCTCGACCTGAGCGGCCATCGCATTGAAGCCCGAGCGCAGGCGTCGGTAGTCGATCTGTGCCTGTCGAAGCGCCATCCCGATCTCCGAGCGGGTGGCCTGATCGCCGCCCGCGTTGGCGGTCTCGCCGGAGTGGTCGTTGAAGACCCAGGACAGCCACGAAGGCACCAGGTCTACGACAGTCTCCAAGACGGCATCGGCGCCGTCAGTGTCCACTGTGGTCATGTGGTTCCTCTCTCCTTGCCGGAGCGGGCGCCCCGGTCGCGGACGGATGGGATACGACCCCCACCCGCCCCGTACTCATCGCGTGAAGCTCGTGGCGCTGTGCATCGCGCCGATCGGTCCTTCCTCTGGCCCCCTCCAGTGGGCCTCGATGTAGACCAGGCGGTGCGTCTCGGGATTCATCGAGCCGTCCGGCAGGCGCGCCGGGCCGAGGCTCTTGACGTGAACACGCCGCCAGTGCGGGCGCACCCGCACCCGATGATCGAGCGGCGTGCCCATCCCCGTCTCGTGATGCACCGGGTCGTGCTCGCGCCGGAGCCTCAGCACCGTGTAGTCGAGCAACGGCTTGCGCTTTGCAAGACGCTCCCACTGCCGCACCGTGGCGCGCTTCGGGTCCTCACGGTGACGGACCACGATCTCCTGCCACATCAGCCGCATGAAGGCCAGGAACCACCGCCGCTGGTAGGCCACCGACGAAGGCAACGTGCCCGGCCGGTAGCCCACCTCGTTCCGCACGGTCCACGGCCGCCCGAAGCGCCAGGGGATCACTTCGATCGGCAGCAGCCCTTCGTCGACGGTCACCGGGTCGAGGTGATCGGTGATGCCGATGGCCTCCAGGTCCCGCATGTTGCCGTTCTCGTAGTCCCAGCCCGTCGTGTAGAAGAACAGGCTCACGCCGTCGCCCACGGTCTTGTCCGACATGGACCCCATCGAGCCGTGGACCTGCCAGCCCATCGCCCGCACCCATACGTGCAGGCGCTCGTCGACCGCCCCCGTCTCCGGGTGAAGATCAGTGACGATGAGCGGCTTCTCGAACACGGCGAAGCCGCACGGTGTGAACA
>Ga0105104_10002712_pt1 | contig 12799 bp, 10 predicted proteins | sample PPLLaktember2015_3_FD_87034 | JGI IMG/M metagenome (GOLD analysis project Ga0105104, IMG submission 87034) | Freshwater sediment microbial communities from Prairie Pothole Lake near Jamestown, North Dakota, USA - PPLs Lake P7 Core (6) Depth... | ecosystem: Environmental > Aquatic > Freshwater >...
CCGCAGGGTGGCCAATTTCGGAGGATACCTTTTCTTCCAGTATCTCTCTGACTGCCAGGGTGGTTTCAACCATGGCAGCCGGATCACCCAAACGGGTACGAATATCCTCCTTGGCTTGAGCGGTTAATTTTTCCACAAGCCTCGTTCGCAGACGGACACGGTCCGCCGTGTCCGGTGATCGGACAAGCCGGTCGCTTCCGCCTTCGGTTGGCGCGGAATTATCCACCGAAACCTTTAACCCCATTGGCCCTTCGACCGCTTGAATGGTGTGCGTTATAAGGTTCCCATGTGTTCCCGGAAATATCGCCCGGACAGGGAGCTGAGTCGTGGAGTTTATCCCGGCAGCAAGGTACCCATCCTGGGTTGTAACAAAGCGGATTTTTACAGGTTCCACAGCCATCACAACTGTCCCGGTTGGTATATCTACTCCCTGATCGGTGAGATTGGAAATTTGAACCACTCCGGCGGCGTATTGGTCCGGGACATTTGTCCATCCGCTCGCCGGGATAGTATCATGCCCTTCGATGATGAAGCGGGTCGTTTTCAGCGGCAGGAGCCCTGCTGGGCTCACCTGAGAGATTGCTTCTCCCGCCAGGACTGGTAAGCGGATAGTTTGTTCGATCTGAGGCAGGACAAAATCGATCTGTGCTGCCGGGAGGAGAAATCCGGACAAGGTAAAGATTGCCAGCAAACCGAGCAAGAAGACACTGGTTCGGACACCTGGATGGTTTATCCAGGCAGGCCCTGTCTTGAAGGTCCGTTCGGGTTTTTTCGTACGCAGGTCGACATACAGCACCGATTTCCTCTCGGGATGCAAGCTGTGCTTAATTTTTCGCCAGCGCCCCCTTCTGGCATGCTCGACGGATGAAAAGCAGGGTAACCCGAGCCTGCGCGCATTATCTCTAACGAGAAAGGCTTTGGTGACGATCCCCAGTTGAGAACCAAGCGCTGCACTGTGGCGTACGAGCAAAACCAAATCGAGCAGGCGGGTTAATACTCTTCCTCGCTCGGGCCAGACCAGCAGGATGCGGCCGGCTTTTCCCCAGGCCATTTTATCCCGGGCGGAAATAACATCGTCGTGGCGTTCAAGATGAATGATCTGGGTTCTCATCGGGGTACCGATCCCATTATACATGAAGAAAACCTCGTAGATGGGAGTGCGCCGCTTCGCTCGGAAGCGAAGCGGCGCACTCCTATCTACAAATATTTCTTTCGGACTGTCCCTCAGATCAAATCGGAGAGCTGCGCTCCGGTCAGGTGAATCCGGATCGCCCGCCGGTTTCGGGCCAGCAAAGCTTCCAGGTCACCCAGTGCTTGAGCCCGCTGGAGTGTCCCGAACGTTACTTTTCCACCTGGGATGAGCAGATCGCCTTCCGGTTCAGCCGTGATCTGCAGGAAAACGCCGCTGTCTGGTCCGCCCTTGTGAAGCTGGCCGGTCGAGTGGAGAAAACGCGGTCCAAAGCCAACAGTCGTCGCCAGGCCGGTTTGGGTGCGGATCGCTTTCCTCAGCTCCTGCAGGGCTGTCTCATTAGCACGGGTCCGCGGCAAGTAGGCATTGATGGCGATGTAATCCCCCGGTTTTGAGCTGGTAAGAAATGCCAACACCAGGTCGGACAGGGTGCTGGCGTGCCCATTCCCATGCCCGGGTTGACCGAATACCTTCGCGGTGGGAATTTCCCATACAGGTCTGCCTTCATCGAGACCGCCAGACTCTGCAAATACAGCCATTTTTCGTTCCGTGCGGGTCTTGCTATCCTGTACATCAGGTTGGTCGAAGGCATTCACACCCAGGATCGAACAAGCAATGGCGGTAGCAACCTCCCACCGGTAGAACTCTGCACCCAGCTCATACGGCTCGCGGATCTCAAAAACCAGCACCGGATGTCCGGCATTAACCAGCTCAGAAGCCAGGCCTGTGTGCTGTCCGCTGCCCTTCAGATACACGAACAGCCGGTCCTCGCCATAAAGGTCCGGGCTGCCGGTGGGCTCTCCTGCCACAGGCAAGATACCTTTGCCGGCCTTCCCAGAACTCTCCGCGATGAGCTGCTCTAACCAGGCTTCAAACGGTGCATACTCAGGATCGGAAAGAAAAGTAATCTTATCTTTTCCCTCGGCAGCGGCTTGACCCAGGATTGCCCCCAAGACCAGGCCTGGATTACGCCCGGCGGGGATTTCCGCTTTACACTGTTCTGCCATCCACCGTGCGCGGTCGAGCAGTTGGCCAAGATCTACTCCGATTAATCCAGCCGGGACGAGGCCAAATGCCGTCAATGCGGAATACCTGCCACCGACCATCGGGTCGGCAAGGAAGATCCTGCGGAATCCTTTTTCGTCGGCCAGCCGGGCTAAGGGGGTGTTTGGATCGGTGATGGCTACAAAATGATCCCCTGGACGGTCCTCGTCCTGCTGCCGGACCAGCTCCCAGAAATATTGGAAGAACGCGGCAACCTCGCTGGTTGTCCCGGATTTGCTTGAAACGATAAAGAGGGTCTTCTCAATGGGTGCCCCGCTGGTAGCGATCCTGACTTGTTCCGGGTCCGTTGAATCCAGGTTCTGGAACTTTAACCCAGTCGACGCTCCCCCATCTTCTTGGTTTCCAAAAATGTCCCGGAAGACTTCAGGCGCGAGGGAAGATCCACCCATCCCAAGCAGCAGTGCGTGCGTGAACCCAGCCTCTCCAACCTCATGCACAAAGGCATCGATGGCCGGTATCAATTCCTGGCTGGTCCAGGGCAGTGTCAGCCACCCCAAACGGGCTTTTACCTCCGCTTGCCCTGAAGGATCCTCCGTCCATAAACTGGCGTCCCGTGCATGCAGCCTTGGTGCTGCCTGGGCGCGCTCAAGCTCGTTCACCTTCTCTGCTATATTTCGATCAAGAGAAGCCAGTTCTTCCACAGCGGCAGCCCGGCGTTCTTCTACCGTCTTGAGGAGGGCCGTAATCGCCTCCGAAAAGGCCTTGACTCCTTCTACCTCCAATTCTTGCGTCACCTGATCGATCGAAATCCCCAGCGCTTCGATCCGCTTCAGATCTTCCTCGGCTTGATCCAATCCAGTGGAAAGCGTGACCTCCACACGGCCATGGTCACGGAAGGCATCCAGGGTTTGAGGGGGGACGGTGTTTACGGTATCAGGGCCGATAAGCTCCTCCACGTACAGCACGTCCCGGTAATTCGGGTTTTTGGTGCTGGTCGATGCCCAGAGCGGTCTCTGCACCTTGGCTCCGGATTTGCGCAGGTGGTCGAACCGTGCACTATTGGAGATATCCTGGAACATAGCATAAGCGAGCCTGGCATTGGCGATGGCTGCTTTTCCCAGCAGCTGCACAGCCTGGCTGGCTTCGGGCCCTTCGGTTTTGATGATCTCCTCGAGGCGTGGATCGATTTTGGTATCCACCCGCGAAACGAAGAAAGAAGCCACGGAAGCAATCCGGTCGATTGGCAAGCCGGCTGTCAGGCGCTTTTCAAGCCCGAGCAGGTAAGCCTCCATTACCTGAGCATAGCGTTTCCGTGAAAAGATCAGGGTGATGTTGACGTTGATCCCTGCTGCAATCGCCTCGGCGATGGCTGGGATCCCGGCTTCCGTGGCCGGAATTTTGATCATCACATTCGGGCGGTTTGCAGCCTCCCACAACCTGCGTGCCTCAGCGACCGTGTTTTCGGTCGAACCGGCGTAGAAAGGGTTGACTTCCAGGCTGACGTACCCATCTTCGCCTCTGGATTCTTCATACAGGGGACGGAATAGATCGGCAGCTGCCTGGATATCTTCGAGCACAAGCCGGTCAAAAATTTTTTCTGCATCCCACCCGGCCCAGGCCATGGGCTTTAAAGCCGAGTCGTAATCTGTGCTCCGGGCTATGGCGTTGTTGAAGATGCTTGGATTGGAGGTGACGCCTCGGATCTCTCCACGTTCGATCATCCAGGCAAACTCCCCATTCTCAAGGGATCGCCTCTGGATATTGTCGTACCAGAGAGATTGACCTGTTTTATGCAGCTTTTGAATGGAATCCATTTTCGCTATCCTTTATCCCACCATCTCTTGCTGTTCCCCTTAGGCGAACTTCGTAAGAACCAATCCGGCTAGCATATCTGTGGAGTATGGGGGTGCTTCGTTCCCACATCCTCCGCAATTCGAATAATCTTCCGGACAGTTTCTGAAGCACCCGATTCAGGTACGGATCGACCGGTCTTCGATAGCGTGAATTTTCCCTACCCGCCGGCGGTGCCGCTCTTCATGTGAAAATGAAGCTTCAAGGAATGCCTGAACGCAAACCCTGGCAATCTCAGGCCCGATCACACGTGCCCCCAGGCAGAGTACGTTCATATTGTCATGTTCGACACCTTGCGCCGCCGAATACGTGTCATGGCACAGGCCTGCGTAGATACCGTGCAGTTTATTGGCGGCAATGCTGGCTCCCACCCCGGATCCACAAACGAGGATACCGCGCTCCGTTTGCCCATCCTGGATCGTTTTCCCAATTTTTTCTGCAAAATCCGGATAATCCACACTTTTGGTATCAAAGGTTCCCAGGTCGACCGCTTCGTGACCGGTCGACTGAACCATTTCGATGACAATGTCTTTCAAAGGAAAGCCTGCATGGTCACAGGCAACAGCTACTTTCATCCTATTCTCCCCTTACCTGAGAAGATTATCCTCTTTCCCTATCCATCAGCCGGTAGGCTTTCTCAACCACGTTGTCCACGGTGAAGCCCATTTCACGGAAAAGGACGTTCCCCGGAGCGGATGCGCCAAATCGGTCCAAGCCAAGGACATACCCCTGCTCGCCAACCCAGCGTTCCCAACCCATAGTCACACCAGCTTCTACGGCCAGCCTGGATTTGACCCGGGGAGGCAGCACCCGATCCCGGTAATCCTGGGTCTGTTGGCAGAACAGCTCCCAGCTTGGAAACGAAACAATCCTGACGTGGATGCCCTCCGCGCCCAGGCGGTAACCGGCTTCGACAATCAGCCCAACTTCGGAGCCGGATGCCATCAGGATGATGTCCGGCTCTTTTTCGCCGATGTCGGTAAGGATGTATGCCCCACAGTGCAGGCCGCTTGCCGGACTCAGGACGCTGCGATCGAGGGTGGAGACAGCCTGGCGGGTTAGGGCCAGCACGGTTGGAGCATTTCTCCGGGTCACCGCCGATTTCCAGGCCTCAACCGTTTCATTGGCATCGGCCGGCCGGATGACTACCAGGTTGGGAATTGCCCGCAGCGCAGCCAGGTGCTCAACAGGCTGGTGTGTGGGACCATCTTCCCCCAGGCCAATGCTGTCGTGGGTGAAAACCCAGATGCTGCCGAGGCCGGAAATGGCCGAGATCCGCACCGCAGGGCGCATATAATCCGAAAAGACCAGGAAGGTAGCTCCATAGGGAATGATCCCCGGAACAGTTGCCATCCCGTTGACCACAGCTCCCATGGCGTGCTCGCGGACTCCGAAGTGCAAGTTTCGACCCGTCGGATGGTCTGCCTGATAAGATCCCCCATTGCTGATCAGGGTGTTCGTCGAGGGGGCCAGGTCAGCCGAGCCACCCAGCAGACCGGGTAGTCTGGGAGCCATGGCGTTTATCACCTTCCCGGATGCCTGGCGGGTGGCGATGCCTTTGGAGTCGGCAGGAAATTGTGGCAGAGCATCCTGCCAGTTTTCTGGCAGTGAACCCTGCACGGCATCCGAAAGATCCTCTGCTAATTCAGGATAAGCCTGCCGGTACGCGGCCAGCATTTGCTCCCAACTGCAGTGCAGTTGCTGGCCCCGTTCCCCTGCATAACGGAAGAATGCCAGGACCTCATCCGGCACATGGAACTTTGGTTCAACAGGCCATCCCAGCTGCCGTTTTGCATTGGTCAGCTCCTCCTCGCCCGGAGGTTCCCCGTGGGCTTTGGCTGTTCCTGCACGGGTGGGCAGTCCAAACCCGATCTGGGTCCGGCAGGCGATGATTGACGGCCGCGGGTCCTGCCTGGCAGCCCAGATTGCATTGTCGATAGCCTGCACATCGTTCCCGTTCTCGACGGATTGGACGTGCCATCCATAGGCATCGAACCGTTTTAACCGGTCTTCCGTAAACGCCAGGTCGGTTGACCCCTCGATCGAAATGCGGTTGTCATCGTACAGATAGATTATCCGTCCGAGGCGCAGATGTCCCGCTAATGAGGCGGCTTCCGCTGCAACCCCTTCCATCAGGTCTCCATCGGTGACGATCGCGTAAATATTGGCGTCGAAGATCGGGAAACCGGGCCGGTTATACCGTTCTGCAAGGGTGCTCAAACCGATTGCCATGCCAATTCCGTTGGCAAATCCCTGGCCGAGCGGACCAGTGGTTGTTTCAACACCTGGGGTCAGGTGGAGCTCGGGGTGGCCTGGGGTTATACTGCCCCACTGGCGGAATCTTTTTAGATCATCCAATTCGACATGAAAACCGGACAGATACAGCATAGAATAGAGCAGCATCGATCCATGCCCTCCCGAAAGGATAAACCGGTCCCTTCCAGGCCATTGTGGATCGTTTGGATCGAAACGCAGGTGCCGTGTCCAGACCGTATAAGCCATTGCAGCCGCCCCCATGGGTAGACCCGGGTGGCCTGAATTGGCTTGTTGGACGCCGTCAGCAGAGAGAAAACGGATGGTATGGAGGGATAATGTCTGGAGTTCCAGCGGCTCTGGCATCTTGCTGCTCCTCATTGGGTTGATGCGAGCATTGTACCATGGCCAATCCGAACTTAATCCAAACGAACTTTGCGCAGTTTGAGGCTGTTGGTCACCACAAAAACGCTGCTGAAGGCCATGGCGCCTGCTGCCAGCATCGGATTGAGCAAGCCTGCTGCTGCAGCGGGTATCAGGACCACATTGTAAATGAAAGCCCAGAACAGGTTTTGGCGGATCGTCCTCAGCGTCCGGCGGGACAGAGCGATCGCCTGCGGGACTTTTCGCAAATCTCCGCTCATTAATGTTACCGGGGCTGCTGCGATGGCGACGTCCGTACCTGTCCCGATGGCAATTCCCACATCGGCTTGTGCCAGAGCAGGCGCATCGTTGATGCCATCCCCGACCATTGCCACAATCTCACCCATCTCCTGGAATCGCTTTACCTCGAGTGCTTTCCCCTCGGGTAGGATTTCCGCCCGGACGTCATCGATCCCAACCTTTGCTGCGATGGCTTTGGCAGTCGTTAAATTGTCTCCTGTGATCATGGCTACGCGCAATTTCATGCGGTGCAGCTGCTCGATCGCCTCCCGGGAGCCCTCCTTGATGGTATCGGCAATGGCGATCAAACCCTCCAGGCGCCCATCAATTCCAACCAGGACGGCTGTTTTCCCTTCAGCCTGGAATTTCTCCACCATCGGACGGATGCCGTTGATGGCGTATCCCAGGTCCTCCAGCATGCGCGGGCTGCCCACAACCACCCGTTTTCCCTCGACGGACCCTGCAACCCCATGACCGGCTTCCGCTTTAAAGTCTTCTGGATGAACGAGGATCATCTCGCGGTCCCCGGCTTCGGCCACGATCGCTTCGCCAAGCGGATGCTCGCTGCCGATCTCAACGCTGGCGGCCAACCTCAAGATTTCAGATTGCTGATTGTAGATTTTTGATTGTCGAGAACCGAGATCCGAAGGAGGAGCACCGAGAACCGAGATATTCGCTTCTGCGAGGCGACGTGAACCGTCGGTGCCCGCCGAGAGACGGATCTCGGTTCTCAGTTCTCGGCTCTCGCTTCCCAAATCCACAATATCCGTTACCGATGGCTGGCCTCGGGTGACGGTACCGGTCTTATCGAGGACCACCAGGCTAATGCTCCCTGCTCGCTCCAATGCCTCCCCTGAACGGAACAGCAGTCCTTTCTCTGCACCCCGGCCGGTTCCAACCATTACGGCCGTGGGGGTTGCCAAACCCATCGCACACGGACAGGCAATCACCAGGACCGCCACCATATTGATCAACGCCCTGGTAAAAGCACTCACTTCCGCACCGACCGGGAGAGGGATTATTAACCAGACGGCAAACGTCAATAGGGCGACAGCGATCACAGCAGGAACAAAAACAGCCGATACCCTGTCAACCAATTTTTGAATCGGAGCTTTGCTTCCTTGGGCCTCTTCGACCAGCTTGATAATTTGGGCGAGCGCGGTTTCACTTCCGACTTTTGTTGCTTCGAACCGGATCAGACCCATCTTGTTCAGCGTTGCCCCGATGACGGGATCGCCGGGACCCTTCGAAACCGGCAGCGATTCACCTGTCACCATCGATTCATCCACGGAGGACTGCCCATCCAATACCACCCCATCCACAGGGATTTTTTCCCCTGGGCGGACTACCACGATATCGCCGGTAAGGACTTCGTCAACCGGGATTTCCCGCTCCTGATCCCCACTTAGAACGTGGGCACTCTTTGCACGCAGGCCTATGAGTTTTTTAATGGCTTCGCTGGTCCTCCCTTTGGCTCGTGCTTCAAGGAATTTTCCCAGGCGGATCAGCGTAATGATGACAGCCGCCGTCTCAAAATAGACGTGTCCCGGCAGGATTCCAACCATGACAAGAATGGAGTAGAAATAGGCTGCCGAACTGCCCATGGCGATCAACACGTCCATGTTGGCAGATCCATTCCGCACAGCTTTGTATGCTCCGATGTAAAACTGCCCACCTACGTAGAACTGCACCGGCGTTGCCAGGGCAAACATCAGCCAATTCAACCAGCTGGCGTGCTGGATGGCCATGGGCAGCAAGCCAAAATCACGCAGCATGGCAAGGGCGAACAGGGGCACGGTGAACACCACACCGACAATTAACCGGCGCAGCTGGAAATTAATCTCGGCTTCCCTGGCTTTTGCCTCTGCATCGATAGGCTGCCCGTCGCCTATAACGGCTTCAAAACCAGCCTCCCGGATAGCCTTATGGATGTCTGCCAGGCTGACCAGGGTGGGGATATAAACCACCCTGGCGCGTTCGCTGGCATAAGATACCTGGACCTCCTCTATCCCGTCCATTTTCTGGAGCGCTCTCTCCAGGCGGAGAGCATCGTTGTCATCGCTTAGGTGGCGGAGGATTACAACATCTGTGGCCCGGGCAACATCATATCCAGAACGCTGGATACGCTGGATTATCTGCTGCGTCCCGATCAGAGAAGGGTCATACTCCACTGTTGCGCGCTCCGAGGAAAGGTTGACCGTTGCGCTCTGCACTCCGTCCATTTTCAGCAGATTACGCTCAATGGTCGCCACACAGTTGGCACAGGTCATACCGGTAATCGGAAGCATGGTTTGTTTTGTCTCAGCCATTAGAGCCCCAATTCCAATCAAATTTTAACGAGTATCTTGATTACACCTTTGATTCAGCCGGATAGTTGATCTCAGCCAGAAGCGATTCGATGCTTTCAGGCGTCGCCGGGGAGTCATAGCTTACCTTCACCTGCCGGGTCCTCTGGTCTGCATCGACGGCTTTAACCCCGGATAATTCAGAAAGCTCATTCTGTATCGTGCGCACGCAGTGTCCGCAGTTGATATTTGGTACGAAATAGGTAATGGTTGTCACGGTTTGTTTCTCCAGTCAAGGATTTTTTGCAGCTGAGAAGATCTCAGCGATTTCGTTCAACACCCTCTCGCGCTCCTGCAGGTCTGTCCCACGCAGAGCTGTGGTCACACAAGATTTCAGGTGATGGTCAAGGACCAAGGCACTGACCTTATTTAATGCCGCATGGACGGCCTGGATTTGACGAAGGACATCGATGCAGTACTCGTGGTTTTCAACCATCCTTTCTACTCCACGGACGTGGCCTTCAATACTCTTAAGCCGGAGGAGTACATCATTTGTTTGATCCATACCAGAAGTCCCTTCTATCCCCCCCCCCAGGGGGGAGGGGGTAATTCCATCTTACTCCATAACGCTCGGAATTGTCAAGTAGGGATATTTGCCTATCTTTTCCCTGGAACTCGCAACCGCTGCTTGACAGGCTTTCCTATCCCCTATACACTTGAAACATACCTCCAGTGGTGGTTTATGGAAGCCCAACCGGATCTTTCACGTTTCGATATTACCGGCAGGTATGTACTGGTTACAGGGGCTGCCCGCCGGATTGGACGCCTCCTGGCGCTAACAGCAGCTGAAGCAGGCGCAGATATCGTCCTGCATTACAGCTCTTCTGAGGAGGAAGCGGAGAAAACGGCTGCAGAAATCCAAGGGCTAGGGCGGCAAGTTTATCTTGTACGGGCTAACCTGGCCAATCCGGAAGAAGCGGCTTCGGTGGTTCCCAAAGCTGCACGGCAGGGATCCCTGGCTGCTTTGATTAACAACGCCTCCATCTTCGAACCTCTGACGCTGGCAGAGACCACGTATGATGCCTGGCAGCGTCATTTAGACATCAATTTGACGGCTCCTTTCCTCCTCTCCCAGGCATTCGCACGATGTTTACCGGCGGGCGAAAAGGGCAGGATCATTAATTTACTGGATTGGCGCGCCTTACGTCCGGGATCGGACCATTTTCCGTATACCATCAGCAAAGCTGCCCTGGCATCCATGACCCGTTCATTAGCCGCAGCTTTGGCACCCGATATTGTCGTCAATGGTCTGGCATTAGGAGCGGTTCTCCCTCCCAGTCAAGAAAAAACAAATCCTGACCTGCTGAAATTCGTCCCCGCCAGACGATGGGCACAGCTGGATGAACTCCGCGCCGCATTTCTATTTCTCCTTACGGGACCGGAATACATCACCGGTGAAATTCTGCATCTGGATGGTGGAAGGCACCTGATTTGACCCAGGGAGCACTTATGGATCAAATATTCATCAAGGATTTATTGGTGCGAGGGGTGATAGGGGTAACGGAAAGCGAACGCGCCCAAACTCAAGACATCCTGATCAACGTGGTTCTCTATACGGACACACAGGTAGTTGGAAACAGCGATCGGCTGGAAGATACGGTCAACTACCGCACCATTGCAAAAACCATTATCGCCCACGCCGAGAAGGCCAGCCGGTATACGGTCGAAGCCCTTGCAGCAGATATCGCCAATATCTGTTTGCAAGTGCCGAAGGTGGAGCGCGTGCGTGTCAGGGTTGAAAAGCCCGGCGCTGTGCGTTTCTCCAGAACGGTAGGGGTGGAAATTGAGCGCCTCCAGGAGCATCCGCAAGACAACGCATAATGCTTACCTCGTCCTGGGCTCCAATATTTCTCCTGAGGAAAATATTCTCAGGGCGATTTCCCTATTAAAGGCGTGCGTACCTGTCCAGGCTGTATCGACGACCTGGGAAACACCTCCTGTAGGGACGACAGGGCTAAATTTTTTTAATACAGCCGTCCACCTTACCACACACCTGGCTTGCGAACAACTGAAAACCAGGATCCTGCGTCCGATCGAATTCCAATTAGGCAGGGTCCGGACCGAAGATAAATCCGCCCCTCGTCCAATCGATCTTGACGTCATCCTTTTTGACGGGGAGGTGTTGGATTCGCGATTATGGAGCCAGGCTTATCTGGCCGTTCCTTTGGCTGAGTTATTGCCAGACTTACGCCATGCCGAGACAGGAAAATCCCTGGCCAGACTTGCCAGGGATTTCATCTCAAAGGGGGATGTAATTCCTCACCCGGAAATTGCCGGGTGATCTGCATTCCATTACCCGTTAAAAGTGAAGCGGTTCCGCACTGCGAGAAATATTATCCAGAAATTCCATCCGGGTGGCCATATTATTGCGGAAGGTCCCCAACATGGCGGAGGTGGTCATCCGGGCATCGTGTTTCTTTACCCCACGGATCATCGAGCAAAGGTGCAGGGCTTCCATTACCACAGCTACACCCTGGGGATGGAGCAGCTCATTAATATAATCAGCGATCTGTGTTGTCAGTCTTTCCTGAACTTGCAGCCGGTGTGCAAACATATCCACAATACGGGGAATCTTTGACAAGCCGATGACGCTCTCTCTGGGGATATAGGCCACATGGGCACGTCCGATAAAAGGCAGCAGATGATGTTCACACAGGCTGTGGAATTCAATATCCCGGACGATTACAATTTCGTCATATGCAACTTGAAACACCGCATCGTTGACCAATTCAATGGGATCTGTTCTGTAACCGGCGAGCAGCTCTTCATACATCCTGGCAATGCGTCCCGGTGTTCGAGCCAGACCTTCCCGGTTTGGGTCCTCGCCAAACGCAACCAACATAGTGTGGGCAGCTCGTTCGATTGCTTCGAGATCGATCTCTGATTCGATAATTCCAGCGGCTTGACGAAGTGTAGATTCTTGATGATCGGTCATACGGGAATTATATCACAATAAATGACCTATATAATCCACATTTTCAACATGAATGTACAGATATACCGGACAAAAACAGCCCATCCATTCCGGTGGGCTGTTTTCTTGCACCATTTTTTGTAGGGGGATCACCCAATGTCTGGTTCGATTAATCCATATGTACCATCTCGGCGGCGGTAGAGCACATTGATGGCCTGCGTATTGGCATTGAAGAACATGAAGAAGGACTCATGGCCTAACAGAACCATCTGGTCAATCGCCTCCATCTCGTCCATCGGTACCAGCGCAAACCGCTTTCGCCGGGCAATCACGGCCGTTTCGTCTTCTTCGCCGGCCGCCTCTATCTCTGTGGATTGGATGGTAAGCTCGGCTAAGGAAGTTCCGTCGCCGCGTCCCCGAAAGTGTTTGCCTTTGTACCGTTCGATTTGCCGCTGCATTTTATCAATCGCGGCATCAATCGCGGTAAATACGTCATCCGCCCTTTCCTCTGCTCTTAAAATGAATCCCTTCCCACGCAGGGTAAATTGCGCTACATGGCGGTCGGAGGCGCTTCGGGCG
>Ga0105104_10002713_pt1 | contig 12794 bp, 12 predicted proteins | sample PPLLaktember2015_3_FD_87034 | JGI IMG/M metagenome (GOLD analysis project Ga0105104, IMG submission 87034) | Freshwater sediment microbial communities from Prairie Pothole Lake near Jamestown, North Dakota, USA - PPLs Lake P7 Core (6) Depth... | ecosystem: Environmental > Aquatic > Freshwater >...
AATTGGCGTTTGGTAGTTTGGTATTTGGTAGGTTGGTATTTGGTAGGTTGGTGTGGGGTAGATCGATGTTTGGTACGTTGATCCAACTATCGGACCGGCTTACCAATTACCGATTTACCAATCACCAACTTGCCATCTACCGATTTTCCATCCACCAATTTACCACTTACCGACTATTTCATCGTCAGCTTGCCACGATATCTCACATACGTCGCGTAATCGATCTCGGTCCGGCGGGCGATGTATTCCTGGGTCTTGGTCGCGAGGCCGGCCCGTTCGGTCACCTTGTCGGTGACGGTGATGTCGAAGGCGTCGGAGCCGGCCCCGGAGCCGAAGGAGACCATCAGAATGCGGTCCCCCGGCTGGGCCTCATCGAGGATCGCGGTCAGGCCGATCACCGCCGCGCCCGCGTAGGTGTTCCCGATGACCGGGACGAGCAATCCGGGCTCGATCTGTTCCTTCGAGAAGCCCAATATCCCTGCAACACGCTGCGGGAACTTGGTGTTCGGCTGGTGGAAGACCGCCCATTTGTAATCTTTCGCCGTCGTTCCGGAGGCTTCCATCAGATGTGTGCCGGCTTCGGTGATGTGCTTGAAGTAGGCCGGCTCGCCTGTGAAGCGCATGCCGTGCTCGGGATACTTTTGATATTCGCGCCGCCAGAAATCGGGGGTGTCGGTGACGTAGGAGTACGCGGCGTTGATGGTTGCCAGCGACTCTTCCGCCGGACCGACGACGAACGAAGCCCCGCCCGCGCCGGCAGTGTATTCGAGCGCGTCGCCTGGCTTGCCCTGGGCCGTGTCCATGCCGATGGCCATGGCGTAGTGACCCATGTTCGAGCCGACGATGCCCATCGCGGCGACCAGGGCTTCGGTGCCAGCTTTGCAGGCAAATTCCCAGTCCGCGGCCTGGGTGTTGGGGGCCGCGCCGATCGCTTCCGCGACCAGCGTGGAGGTGGGCTTGACCGCGTACGGGTGCGACTCGGAGCCGACCCAGACGGCCCGGATCTCGGTCGGGTCGATGCGGGCCCGCTTCATCGCGTTGCGGGCCGCCTCGATGGACATCGTGATGACGTCTTCATCGAGCCCGGGGACGGCTTTCTCCTTGATCGGGAGACCGCCTTTGCCTTCCGTCCAGACGCGCGCGACTTCCCTGGCGGGCAGCCGGAAGCGGGGGACATAGGCACCATAGCCGACGATGCCGACCGGCTTGGCAGGCTTGAGGAGGGTGGGGGAGTGTGTGTGAGGAGTTGTCATAACTTTCCTTATTATCTGATGTTACGCAGACAAGGTACCTTCACCACAGAGAACACGGAGTCCACAGAGATTTCTAAGGGTTTTCTCCGAGTGCTCAGTGCACTCTGTGGTGAAACTGCGTAAGGTGGGTTATTCACTTCGATCTATTGGCAGACGGTGCTGCTTGCGGCTGCGCGGCTTGCGTTCGCTCAAACGGGTGCCGCCAACCATCTCGTATTGCGACGAATCATCGCCATAGACGGCTTTGACCCCAGCCCGCAGGCGTTTCATCTTCTGCCACATTTCGTTGAGGTGGGCGTCGCGCTGGTTGCGCTGATCGGTGAGCTGGGTTTCCAGGATATTCAGCGTCTTTTGGATCTCGGCGCTTTTTTCCAGGTCTGCCTCGAGCGTGGCAGGGGTCAGTTCGCCCATCTGGAAGGCTGGATCGATGTTTTTCAGAGCTTGCACAAGTGACTTCGCCTGGGACAGTATGGTAGGCGGATAATTCCGTTCGTTCAAGGGGCACCTCCTGGAGCCATGATTTTGCAAAATTTACAGCCATTTGAACGATTTTCTCGAAAAGATAAAGCTCAGCAGCCGTGTGATAAAACATCGCAAGAGTTGAATCAAATATAACACGCTTGCTTTTAAATATAACACGTCTGCTTTTAATCATCGCGAGCCTGCTGTAAAACATTTAATGCTTGCTTTTAAACATCTCAGCTCTGCTTTTAATCATCACAAGCCTGCTATCAAACATTTAATACCTGCTTTTAAACATCTCATCCGTGCGATCTAATATATCGTGTCTGATTACCTTGCACTTTCAAATCTGGACGCTGATCCACGCTGACAACGCAGATCTTCCTTTTCTACTTGTTTACCTGCTTCCTGTATACTCTTTTACCAATTCTTCCGCCCGATCGATCCTCACGACCTTCTCGGCCACCATCTGGGCCGCGACCTTTTCGATCAGCTCGCCTGCCGCGCCTGCCGCGATGGCGACCTGCCTTGCGTGTAGTGACATGTGCCCGCGCTGGATGCCCTCGGTGGCGAGAGCACGCAGGGCCGCCATATTTTGAGCCAAACCGGCGGAAACTATGATCTCGGCCAGCTCACTGGCGGTCTTCACGCCCATCAGCTTCACCGCGGCCTGGGCCGTCGGGTGGACTTTGGTCGCGCCGCCGACGATTCCCACCGCCATGGGCATCTCGAGAGTACCAACCAGGTTCCCATGCGCGTCCCTGCCCCAGGTCGATAATGAAGTGTACCGACCGGAGCGAGCGGCGTAGGCATGCGCACCGGCTTCGATGGCGCGCCAGTCGTTCCCGGTGGAGATGACGACCGCGTCCACACCGTTCATGATGCCCTTATTGTGGGTCGCGGCCCGGTAGGGGTCCGCGGCGGCGAAGGCGTAGGCGGCGATGATGCCGTCGCGGACATCGGCGCCCGAAAAATCGTCGAACGCCAGGTCCCTGACCGGAATCGTACAACGCGCCCGCGCGATCCGTCTATCCGCCAGATTTGAAAGGATGCGCAGATGGACTTTCCCGCCGGTGATGGACTCAACCCTCGGCGCAAGCCGTTCACAGGCGGTATTGACCGCGTTGGCGCCCATCGCGTCACGGACATCATAGATGAGGTGAACGACGAGGAACGGCCCGATGGGGGAGTCCTCGATCAGGCGGACTTCCAAATCCCTTGCCCCGCCGCCGAACTTCTTCAGGACCGGGTCGATCGCGTCTGCTTCGGCGAGCAGCTCGGCTTTGTGCTCGTATAGTTTGAGCTTCGCTTCATCTAAGTTGGTGACATCGATGACCTGCATCTGTCCGATCATGAGCGGATCGCTGGTCGTGGCGGTGAATCCGCCGCCGGCCCGGGCAAGTTTCGCCATGAACGAGGCGCCCGCCACGACCGAGGGCTCTTCGATCACCATCGGGACGAGGACATCCCGTCCGTTCACCTGGAAGTTCAGGGCGATCCCCAGCGGCAGGCTGTACAGGCCGACGACGTTTTCGATCATGTGATCGGCGGCCTCAGGGGAGAGCCCGCCCATGGTTAGCGGAAGCAGGCCTTCGGGCGTGAGATCCGACGCCTCCAGCAGTCTGCTGCGGCGTTCATCCAGGCTGATATTGTAGAATCCGGGAATGCGGGAATTTGTCATTAGGTAACCTTTACAAAAATGATTGTATGCCGGCTTTCTGCCAAAATCTATCACATTTTATGAGATAATAGTATTGAGGTGTCATCGAATGCTTTTAACGCGAGAACAGCTTCAGGAAAGACTTATTGCCCTGCACAAAGCCAGCCTGGAATTGGTAAAAGATGTCTCATTAGATCATTTATTGGAACGGATTGCCAAAGTTGCCTGTGAGCAGGCAGATGCACGTTATGCTGCGCTGGGGGTATTGGATGAAAACGGGAAACTGGTAAAGTTCATTACCGTGGGAATGACCGATGAAGAGATCAAGCGCATGGCTCACCCGCCGGTGGGAAAAGGATTAATCGGCGAGTTGATGAATACGGAAACGCCCCTGCGTATCCCTGTCATTCAGGAACACCCGCGCTCATCAGGGTTCCCCGCTCATCACCCGGACATGGTTTCGTTCCTGGGCGTGCCGATTCGGACGGCCACGGGGCAGCTGGGGCAAATCTATCTGACGGATAAGATCGACGCACCCGAATTTACAGCCGATGACGAGAAGATCATCCAGATGCTGGCAGGCTATGCCGCGGCGGCCATTCAAAATGCCCGTCTGCATGAGAATACCCATCGTTTGGCCGTGCTCGAAGAGCGCGACCGCATCGGCATGGACCTGCATGACGGCATTATCCAGGCAATCTATGGAGTAGGTCTGTCGCTGGAAAGCGCGCTGCATTCATTTGAAGAGGATCCGAGCGATACCAAAATACGCATCCAGCACTCGATCGAGAGTTTGAATCAGGCAATCCGTGATCTGCGCGGCTATATTTTGGACTTAAGACCCCGCCAGATGGGCACGGAAGGACTGTTGAGCGGCTTGAATCGACTGATCAACGAGTTTCGCGCCAATACACTGGCCAAAGTCCAGCTTTCCGGCATCGATGGTGAGCTGAGCGACCTGCCTCAGTCTCATTCGATGGTGCTCTTTCATATCTGTCAGGAGGCTCTGGCCAACATTGCCAAGCATGCCAAGGCGACTCAGGTGGATATTTCGCTCTGGGCGACCGAGGAAAGGGCGTTGATGGAGGTCCATGACAACGGTAAAGGGTTTGAGATGGAAAAGATGAGTGTCACCATCGGTCATGGACTCGCAAATATGCAAACCCGGGCGCACTCTGTCGGTGGTGATGTCGATATATCATCGGTTGTTGGCGAAGGTACAACAGTGCTTGTATGGGTTCCGCGGCACGCGCGCACGTAAAAACATCGAATCGAATATTTCATGCTGATTGAATCACAGGATCCTGAGTCTCAAAAATCAATAAATAAAAGAATTTTCATGCGCGGTTCTTTAAGAACGAATCCATATATTGCAGTTTCAGGTTAAATATTGGGTGTAGACCCCATATATGGGGGTGGGACAACCCGAAAGGTTGTAACTGGCTGAAACGTGTGTTCTATCGAAAATTTGAGGATCAATTGTTCACGCGCTGAATCTTTAACATTAAGTGACCTTAAAAAAACAGAAGTTTTAAAATTTGCGTAGGCTTTACGTGTTGTTATTTTGTGCATATATCTGCTAGAATGTGTGCACGCTGAGATGAGGATGTGGTGAGAGCAACCCATCGCAAGTCCCAATAGATCTCAAAATATAAATCTAAATACATTGAACAAGCCGCCCACAAGGCCGGTTACTTCGACGCACTATATTTCTGTACCTTGGAGCTATTATGAATGTAGAGCAGGCATGGCAATCAGTACTCGGACAACTCCAGATGGAAATGCCGCGCGCCTCTTTCGATACCTGGGTGCGTGACACCAAACCTGTTTCTTATCAGGATGGAACCTTGACAATCAGCGTGCGCAATGCATATGCGCGTGATTGGCTGGAGAATCGTCTGGCGAGTACTGTCAGCCGCCTGCTGGTTGGGATTGTGAACGCCAGTGTGGCAGTGAACTTTGTTGTAAATGGCAGCGATGGGGAAGGAATGCCGGAGGAGGCGCCTGCCGTGCAGCCGGAACCCTTCGACGCGGCTGAGGGCAGGCCGAGCGCGGTCGACGAGCAGCCGGCCCGCAGCTCGCACATGAACCCGCGTTACCTCTTCGAGACCTTCGTCGTCGGCTCGGGCAACCGGCTTGCGCACGCGGCCTGTCTGGCTGTCGCCGAAAAACCGGCCCGGGCCTACAATCCGCTTTTCCTGTACGGCGGCGTGGGACTGGGGAAGACTCATCTCCTGCATGCCATCGGCAATGCCTGCCATGCCCGCGGCCTGCATGTCCTGTACGTTTCTTCGGAGGAATTCACGAACGACATGATCAGTTCCATCCGGACACATCAGAATCAGGCTTTCCGCGAGAAATATCGCTCGGCCGATGTGTTACTGGTGGACGATATTCAGTTCATCGCCGGCAAGGAATCCACGCAGGAGGAGTTCTTTCACACCTTCAATACCCTGCACGGTCAGGATAAGCAGATCATCGTTTCGTCGGACCGCCCGCCAAAGTCCCTCAACACCCTGGACGAGCGACTGCGCTCCCGTTTCGAATGGGGCCTGACCGCCGATATCCAGCCGCCCGATCTTGAAACCCGTCTTGCAATTCTGCGCTCGAAGGCCGAACGGACCGGGCGCCAGATCGCGGATGATATTCTGGAGAGCATCGCCCGGCGTGTGCAATCCAACATCCGTGAGCTGGAAGGGGCCCTGAACCGCATCCTGGCTTTTGCCGATCTGAGCGGAACGCCGCTGACGCCCCAGCTTGTCGAAGTCGCCCTGGCAGATTTGCTGCCCCAGCGCAGCGACGTCGAACCCGGAAAGATCATCGAGCTGGTCGCCAGGGAATGGCAGACGACTGTCGAGGCACTGCTTGGGCGTGACCGCTCACAAAAGATTGCCCAGCCCCGGCAGGTGGCCATGTATCTCCTGCGGAAGGAGACCGATGCCTCCCTGCCTCAAATCGGCGAGGTCCTTGGCGGCCGCGACCACACGACCGTCATGTACGCCATCGAGAAAATCGCCGGCGACATCGAAACCAAAACGGATCTGCGCAAGCGGGTCGTCAGCGTCAAGCAGCAGTTATATGGTCAGGGAGCAGTGATCTAGGGCAGACACTCGCCCGGCTGCGTTCATTACTACAAATTGAAACGGAAGCCCCGCAGGGATGACATATGTTCCTTTGTCATCCCTGCGAGGTTTTTTAGGCCCTTCGTTCCCTGCAAAAATCCAGTATTGGGCCGGGCGGGAACTCGTTTTTCTATGATATAATCCCGCCTTGGCGCGAAAGCGCCGCATATCTTGCCCGGGACGGGCAATAAGCGTCCCTGAGTGGGTATTCATCCCCACTAAACTCATTCCGTTCCGCGCCGGTCATCGAACCGGGCGCTGGAGAACGGCGTAAGTTAGGAGAAATAAATGGCTGTCATCTCTATGAAAGCCCTGCTTGAGAGCGGCGTTCACTTCGGACACCGCACCAACAAGTGGGATCCCCGCATGAAACCGTACATCTTCACCGAGCGTAACGGCATTCACATTATTGACCTGCAGCAGACTTCCAAGCTGTTGAACAATGCCTATAATGTGATCCGTGACGCGGTGGCCAATGGCGGGACCGTGCTGTTTGTCGGCACAAAGCGCCAGGCCCAGGAGACCGTTGCGGAGGAAGCGACGCGCTGCGGCATGCCCTACGTCACCGAGCGCTGGATGGGCGGCATGCTGACCAACTGGTCCACGATGCATGCCCGTATTCAGGAGCTCGAGCGCCTCGAGAAGATGCGCGATAACAACGAGCTGGATCGCCTCACGAAGAAGGAAGGCCTGTTGATCGGCCGTGAGATCACCCGTCTGACGACCCGCCTGTCGGGCACGCGCAGCATGAAGCGCCGCCCCGACCTGATCTTCATTGTGGACGTTGGGCGTGAAGAAGCCGCGGTCCACGAAGCGAATCTGCTCAAGATCCCCATCGTTGCCCTGGTGGATACGAACTGCAATCCGCTGGACATCGACTATGTCGTACCTTCCAATGACGATGCCATTCGAGCCATCAAGCTGCTGGTGGCCAAGGTTGCCGATGCTGTTCTCGAAGGCAAGGCCATGCGCAAGGAAGAGGACATGGAGGCAAAGCCTGCTGAAGAGTCCCGCGCCGAGAAATCCGCTCGGAAAGCACCCAAGGTGGTGGAGACCGATGAGGAACTGGAAGATAAGGCTCTGCTCGGTGAGGCCACTCTGGCGAAGCTGAGCGCGGCGCGTGAAGATGTGCCCGAGACACCCATCGAAAAGACCGAGACAAAAGCCCCTGCGGCCCCTGAGATTGCAGATGCGCCTGCATCTGACCAGACAGAGACCAAAGAGTAACTTCGAAGCGAAACAAGGAAAATATCGATGGAAATCACGACTGAAATGATCAAGGAATTGCGCGCGGCGACCAATGCCGGAGTTCTGGACTGCCGCAAGGCGCTCACCGAAGCAGATGGCGACTTTCACAAGGCAGTGGACTGGCTGCGTGAAAAAGGCATGGCTACGGCCGCCAAACGCGCCGACCGCCAGGCCTCCCAGGGCATTGTTGAACTGTATTCGCACGGCGGCGGACGCGTGGGTGTGATGGTCGAAGTGAACTGCGAGACCGACTTCGTGGCCCGTTCGGACAAATTCCGTGAGCTGGCACACGAACTCGCACTCCAGATTGCCGCAGCTGCGCCGCGCTATCTGAAAGCGGAGGATATCCCGGCCGAGGTGCTCGAGCATGAGGCGGACATCGCCCGGGTTCGTGCCAAAGAGGAAGGCAAGCCTGACAACATCCTGGAAAAGATCGTCCAGGGCCGTCTCGAAAAGTTCAAGGACGAAGTTGTCCTCTCACGCCAGGCCTACATCCGCGATGAGACGATCACGGTGGAAAAACTGATCCTCCAGGCAGTGGCCGCCATCGGCGAGAATGTGATCGTGCGCCGTTTCCAGCGCTGGGAGCTGGGTGAAAGCTTAATCGACTAGTTATGAAATGACCAACCACAAGGTTGGTCATTTTTATAATCCGACCTGCCTGTTTCTCGTCCCTCTCCTGCCGGTAGAGGAAATGGGGAGGGTGGGTGGAGCAAAGGAGCATTATGAGCGATATCAAATACAAGCGTGTTCTCCTCAAGATCAGCGGTGAGGCACTGGCGGGCGCCTCCGGGTTTGGCATCGATGTGGATGAGGCCGAATCCATTGCCAGCCGCATCCGGAAGGTCTTTGAGCTGGGTGTGGAGGTGGCCGTGGTGATCGGGGCCGGGAACCTATGGCGCGGCAAGCAGGGCCTCGAGCGCGGCATGGACCGGGCCACCGCCGATTACATGGGCATGCTCGGGACGGTGATGAATTCCATGGCGTTGATGGATGCCCTCGAGCGCGACAACGTCTTTACCCGTGTCCTCTCGGCAGTGGAGATGCGGGCGGTTGCCGAGCCTTATATCCGGCGCCGGGCCATCCGTCACCTCGAAAAGGGCCGCATCGTCATCTTTGGGGCCGGGACTGGCAACCCGTACTTTTCCACCGATACAGCCGCCGCGCTGCGAGCGATGGAGATCGGCGCGGAGGTGGTGATCAAAGCCACCAAAGTGGATGGCATCTATGATTCCGATCCAAAAAAGAACCCGGATGCCCAGAAATTCAAGGAAATGACCCACATGGAATTCCTGAACCGGCGCATTGCCGTGATGGACAGTACGGCGGTCACCCTCTGCATGGAAAACAACCTGCCCATCCTGGTACTCAACCTGTGGGACCCGCACGCACTCGCCGCCGCGCTCAGAGGGGAGCAGGTGGGGACGCTCGTCCACAGCTAAAATTATTCAGACCTATCGACAGGAGAGAGCTTTCTCTCCTGTTTTTAACTACAAGCGAAGCACGCCGCGGAGCGGCAGTGCGGACAGGCGCAGCAGTCCCGTGGATGAGAGACTCTCGCTTTTCTTCAAATTCTCTCATCAATCGCCCTGCCTGTAGCGTTTTTCGTAATTTTAGGGTATCCTTAACCCGACGAAATCAGCACTCCAGGAGGCTGTGGTGATAAAAGATCTTCTCAACGATGCCGAATCCCGTATGCGTAGTGCCATCCAGGTCCTTCATGACGACCTGGGGGCGATTCGCACCGGACGCGCCAGCCCAAGTCTTGTGGAAAAACTGCCGATTGAATATTACGGAGCTCCCACGCCTCTCATGCAGCTCGCCTCGATCAGCGTCCCGGAACCACGCACCCTGATGATCAAACCCTACGATGGGACCACGCTCAAGGCCATCGAGAAGGCGATTCTCACCTCGGATCTCGGACTGAATCCCAATAACGATGGCAAGGTCATCCACCTCAATTTGCCTCCCCTGAACGAAGAGCGCCGGCGTGACCTGGTGAAGCACGTCCACCATCGTCTGGAAGAGACCCGGGTGGCCATCCGCAATATCCGCCGTGATTCGCACAACGATATGCGCGACTTTGAAAAGGAAAAGCTGATCTCGGAAGATGACCTGGAGCGCGGCGAGTCCGATCTGCAAAAGCTGACCGATCGCTTTATCGAAGAAGTCGCCGAGCACGGGAAGAAAAAAGAAGCTGAGATCATGGAAGTGTAACGACCTGAGTCGTTGCCGCTTGATTATTCATGTCAGATAGCCCCCTCAAAATTCCTGCCGACAAGCTGCCCCAGCACGTTGCCATCATCATGGATGGCAATGGACGCTGGGCACTTAAACGTCACCTGCCGCGGCTGGCGGGTCACAAGGCCGGCACGGAAAACCTCCGGCGTGTGATCCGCGCCACGGTCGAGTTTGGGGTAAAGCATCTGACCATCTATGCCTTTTCCACCGAGAACTGGGGACGTCCGCCTGAGGAAGTGCAGGGACTCATGTACATCCTCGAGGATGTCATCGATCGGGAGCTGTCCGAACTGCACCAGGAGGGGGTTCAACTGCGTCACATCGGCCGCCTCGAACGCCTGGCGCCCACACTCCAGGAAAAAGTGCTTGAGGCGATCGAGATGACCAAGGATAACGATCGCCTGATCCTGAGCGTTGCGTTCAACTATGGCGGACGCGATGAGATCGTCAATGCGATCCAAAACATCATGAAGGATGGCATCCCGCCCGAGGAGGTGACCGACGCACTCGTCAGTCGCTATCTCTACACGGCGGGCGTGCCTGACCCGGACCTCATCATTCGTACTTCGGGAGAACTGCGTGTGAGCAATTTCCTGATCTGGCAGGCTGCATATTCGGAATGGTACGTCACGCCTACTTACTGGCCCGACTTCGACAAGGATGAATATCGCCGTGCGCTGGAAACCTACGCTCAACGCGACCGCCGCTACGGCAAAGTCTCCTCGAACGAATATGAGGCCAGCAATGCTTAAGCGCACCCTGACCGCGCTGGGGCTGGCGGCGATCGGTCTGCCGGCCATTATCTTTGGCGGGGTATTTTATTACCTGCTCATCGCGGTGGTCCTGGCCGGCAGCGCCTGGGAATACATCCGCCTGTACCGCGCCGTTCGGTACGAGCCGAATGAAATCGTCACGATTGGAAGCGTGCTGGGTATTGCCACAGCCCGCTTCTTTTTTGAAGAGGCAGCCATCCCGCTGTTTGTATTGTCCATCCTGCTTGCCATGGGCGTCCACCTGGTTGCCTATGAGCGCGGCCGCGATCAGGCGGCGCTCGATTTTGCGGTCACGCTGGCAGGTATCGTCTATCTCGGCTGGCTGGGCTCGTATTTGCTCGACCTGCGCCAGTTCCCGCAGGGCGGCTGGTGGCTGATGATCGTCCTGCCCATCGTCTGGGGCGGCGACACAGGCGGCTATTCCATCGGCGTCCCATACGGAAAACACAAAATGGCGCCGCGCCTCAGCCCGAATAAGAGCTGGGAGGGATACGCGGCCGGACTGTTCACATCTGTAGCGGTTGGAGCATTCTTTTCGTATGCCTTCTCATCGCTGGGGCACCAGCCCCTGGGTGGTTTGATCACTGCAGTGCAGGGAGGCTTTCTGGGTTTGGTGATCGGCGCGCTGGCACCCCTGGGTGATCTCGGTGAGAGCATGTTTAAACGTCAGGGCGGACTCAAAGACTCGAGCAATTTCTTCCCCGGACATGGCGGGTTTTTCGACCGGATCGACTCATGGATCTGGGGTGCAGCGCTCGGTTATTTCGTGATCCAATTTATTATCTTATAGGAGGTTTTATGCGGAACGGTGCTAGTGATCCGACGCGCAATCTGGCGCTTGAGCTGGCGCGTGTGACGGAGGCTGCGGCCCTGGCGGCAGCCCGCTTTATGGGACGCGGGAACAAGGAGGCAGCCGACGAGGCCGCGGTCAACGCGATGCGGGTCGTCCTCCAGACGGTGGATATGAATGGGACCATCGTCATCGGCGAGGGGGAAAAGGATAATGCCCCGATGTTGTACAACGGCGAGAACGTGGGGAACGGTCTGCCTCCCGAAGTGGATGTGGCCGTCGACCCGATCGACGGGACCCGTCCCCTGGCCTTTGGGCGCACGAACTCGATTGCCACGGTGGCGATCGCCCCGCGCGGCACGATGTTCGATCCGGGGCCCTTCGTTTATATGAACAAACTCGCCGTGGGTCCGGAAGCCAAGGGTGTGATCAATATCGAGAAATCCATTGCCGAGAATCTAAAAGCCATCGCCAAAGCCAAGGGCAAGGATGTCGAGGACCTGACCACGATCATCCTTGACCGGGACCGCCACAAGGACATGATCGCCGAGATCCGCAAGGCCGGGGCGCGCATCCGCATCATCCCGGACGGAGACGTGGCCGCCGCGCTGATGACGGCCTGGCCCGACTCGGGCGTCGACGTCCTGCTGGGCATTGGCGGCACGCCCGAAGGCGTGATCGCGGCCTGCGCTCTGCGGGCCATGGGGGGAGAGATCCAGGGCAAGCTCTACGCGCGTGACGAGGCTGAGCTGCAGCGCGGACATGAAGCCGGTTATGACTTCGACAAGGTGCTCACCATGAACGACCTGGTCTCCTCGGAAGATGTGTTCTTCGCCGCGACCGGCATCACCGAGGGGGAGCTGCTTCAGGGGGTGCACTACTTCGACAACAGCGCCAGCACCGACTCGCTCGTCGTGCGCGGCCTGACGGGTACTGTGCGCCAGATCTCAGCCACGCACCGCATCGATAAGCTGCGTGAACTGAGTGCAGTAAAGTATTAATAATGTCGTTGCGAGGGAGAGGCGCCTTCGGCGCCTCGACCGAAGCGTCGCCGTGGCGACACAATCTCCTCATAACTGGGCGGTTGCTTCATCGTCGCTACGCGCCTCCTCGCAACGACATACTTCTTGACACCATCCTCCCTTACACGTATAATCTCGGTCGCTTTCCTGGCTAGCTCAATCGGCAGAGCGGGCGGCTGTTAACCGCTAGGTTCGAGGTTCAAGTCCTCGGCCAGGAGCTATA
>Ga0105104_10002714_pt1 | contig 12792 bp, 35 predicted proteins | sample PPLLaktember2015_3_FD_87034 | JGI IMG/M metagenome (GOLD analysis project Ga0105104, IMG submission 87034) | Freshwater sediment microbial communities from Prairie Pothole Lake near Jamestown, North Dakota, USA - PPLs Lake P7 Core (6) Depth... | ecosystem: Environmental > Aquatic > Freshwater >...
GCCGCCCGCTCCCTGGCCACCCCGCTGACCACCAGCAGGGCGCCGCGCACCGATCCCCAGGCCCGCACCCACTCGGCACCGTGGAAGGACTGCGCCCGGCTCTTGTCCTCGGTGTACGCAATCTTGCCGGCGTCGATGGCTGCCACGTAACCCTCGTTTGTGTAGACGACAAATTCACTCGCCTCGTCGATCATGCTCGTCCTCCTGTTGCACTCCCAGGGGTCGCCGGCCCCCGGCGGCTCCAACTCCAATTGGTCACCTTGTTGATAAGGTTGCCGGGGGCCGGGCTGATGGGCGGCCGCTTGCCTGCTCTCCTGCACGCTGCAACCCTAGACGGTTGATAGCGTGTATACGCTTAGTCAGCCGCCCCCGCCTACGCCCCGCGAGGCGCACGCGGGGAGGGCTCACCGCGCCACCCTCCCGAACGTCACCGTCCCCACGCGCGGCGCGAGGTACGTCCACGCCCCGGGCCCACCGGCCTTGCCGATGTGCACCAGGCCCGCCCCATGCTCGACGGCGATCACCGCGGCATAGATGGGCGCGCCGCCGTTGGTCGGCTGGAATTTGTAGGTGTCGCCGGCGCGAACGTCGGCGGGCGGGATGACCTGGTAGGCGTCACGTGCGTTCACGTTGTGCGCTCCATTGGCCCGCCGCATTTCGGGCACGACGGGCTAGTGCCATTGGTAGAGAAGTGGCAGCGGCGACAGATCCACCAGACGGCGCGCCAGAGCCTTGGGTGACGCATATCAATCTCCTTGACTCTCATGAACGTATGTGCTATAATAATCCTGTCTAGGCGGCAAAATCCAGTTATTCAGCGGTTTTCTATTTAATCGCATACCTGCTATAATTCACCCGGACCCCTGTGAGAAACTGGCGCCGCCTAGACACCGGCCGCTGAGCCTCGCGGGGGTCTTTGTTTTGAAAGGAACTAAGATGATTGGTCTAGGCCGTACACACCGAATAAAAATGCTTAAACAGGGGTATCTGTGGTGCTCCGGCTGTAGAAATTTTCTTCCACCAGACGAATTCTATGAATCTACCACGTCGGCAAATGGTTATGGTAATGTCTGCAAGAAATGTAAGGATAAAGACATAGATAAGAGAAAGGATAAGCAACCCCATAAAACACGCAATCAGGGACAGGGGAAAAGATATATCGTCCAACTCTCTGGTGGGTGCTGCCAGCGGTGTGGATATAACGAATTTCCTTCTGGTTTGAGTTTTCACCACATTAACCCCAAAGAAAAAGATAGAACCGTCGCATTAAGTAGCGCGACTAAACTTGAAAGGATTATGCCGGAAATTGATAAGTGTATTCTGCTATGCTTAAATTGCCATTTGTCCTTTCATGCTGGTAAATGGAGCGCCGAATTTGTCAAACGCGATGGACTAGGCTGGACAATCAAGCAGTATACCCTTCAGCTCAAAAATGACCCTTGAAAAACATAGACAATTGTGGTACAATACTTGTGCGGGGCGAAACAGGCGTCAACCAAACCGCCCCGCAAGTGAAACGAAGGGCCGCCAGCGCCGCGCGCCGGGCAGACAGCCGAGAGACAGCGCGTCAACCCGGCGAATGACCAGCGAGGGCATGCTCACCGGCAGGTGGGAGCGCGGCCCGTCATTTTGCCTCAGTTTTTAATGCTTGCCGTTGCCGTTGAGCACCGGCGCCGGCCACATCATGGGCAGCTCCCGGGCGGCTGATCCCGGCGCATCGAAGGCGTCGAGGCAGGCGAGCCGGATAGCGCACATGGCGCACAGACGTATCGCCTCGCGCTCCTTCGGTATTTCCCGCCCAAAGCAGGGCGGGGTGGCGGTTGCCTGTTCAGCGGTTACGGTTTCGGCGATGGTGAGAACGTCCATCTAAAATTCCTCCTGGGCCTGCTGGAAGTAATCCTGGGCCTCGGCGTCCTGGGGTCTGTAGCTACTCAGGAACGTATCATTGTCGATGACGTATTCCTTGCCGTTGACGCCGATAATGTGCCACATGCCCGCGCGGGCGTTCTGCCTACCGCGCTCAGTTTTTATGATCATGTCGCGCGTCAACCGATAGGCTTTGACTGTATTCGCGTGATGCACGAATTTGTACATGAGAGGAGTCACTCCTTGCGCCGGCTGGCCTTTGCCTCAATTCCTATGATCTCCAGGTCGTGTAACGATCCCTGGACTGTAACCAGTTGCCCGGTTATCCGGTTGACAATCTCCAGCGCCTTCGCATTGCCGCTCAGTAGGCTATTGAGCTCCTCTATGTCCGACCAGACGATTTTGAGCGCGCCCCGGCCATCATCGACCGCGTTGGCGTAGATCGTCCCGCCTACTCTCACCCTGGGATTGTCCATTGGACCCCTCCTCTGTTCATTCCCTGGTAAAAGTTGTATGAATTTTGCTGGAAAGTTGGTTGACTATTCTCCTGGTAATGTGCTATAGTAGACAAAGACGACGATAAGACGCGACCGGCGCATTTCCGTGGTTGGGGGAGGGATGCAGGCCGCCGATTAAGTTGTCGATTTTCTAGAACTTGCGCGCGCGCTCTTTGGAGGGGTGGGCGCGCTAGTTTTTTGTGCGCGGTCTACGCCGCGCCTTTTTATTTCACTGGGTCAAACAAAAAAAGAGCTGGCCGGGCGGCCGCCAGGCGCGACCCCCTACAGGCCATGCACAGCTCCGCCCGGCCGGGCGGGAACAGGGATGCACGAGGCCGCCCTGGCTGGGGCGTTGCGCGCCGAAGGGAAGAAATCACGTATTGGGCTTGGGAACCGGGAAAACTAATCATGCGCAGCGCCCCAACCAGGACAGCCCATCGCCGTCCCGGTAAATCGTAGGGGGTCGCACCTGGCAAGGAGGAGGGGTAGATTACGATCCCCATTGTACCACAAAAGTTTTTGAATCTGGTGTGAGAAACTTGTGGAAGTCATAGTAAAACCATAGGAAAATAGTACTTAAAAGGAGGGCAGCCCGGCCGATATCTCCACATGGTGTGTAGCGCGTGGTTTCCATCAGCTACGTGGCCTGGTGTCGATATGTCCTCCTTTCGGATAGGACTGCCCTCCTCTTGCCACCGTTGGGCGGGCCGGGGGCTGATCCGACCCGCCCTTGACGTTACTCCCGGCGGGGCGTTCCCCACCGGTTCTGCTGGCTTCTGGCTCGCCTGCCCACCGCGTGGGCTCGCCTGCCATCCCCGACTCCACCCGCCAGCGGTCCGTTATCAGCGCTACCTGGTAGCTACATCAGTCGGGGCAGAACTTTGCTTATCTTGGGCCGCTCTTTCGCGGCGGCCCGTCTATTTGGGTAGCGTGTTAAGAGTGGAGGGGCCAGCTTTCAACTACCGTGCCTCGCGTGCGACTCTGCGCGTGTTATCCCTGCGCCACACCTGCATCGTGGTATCTGGCTGTGTAGTCTACTACCCTCCACTTGCCCCGGCGGATCACCGCTACGTTTTGTCGGGCTTTCGCCTGTGTGGAGCGGGCGCTCTTACACGCTACCGCTGGCGGCATCTCGCCACACCCACCGCCGGGGCTATTATCTATGGGCCTTGCCCATTGATACCTACTCTACGCCGAGCGCCATTTGCCGCTCGATTATGCCCCTCTCGATGGAATAGAACACCGCCCAAAACAACGGGCGGTTGGCCGCCGGGTCCACAAAGCGCACCTCAGTGTACCCCGGCATCGGGCGACCTTCCCAGTCGTGCGCCCGCTCCCGCGTGACGAGCGCGATCCCGGCCAGCTCGGCCGAGCGCAGCACGCCGGGCATGTCCTCGGGTTGGAAGTTGCCCAGGAAGCCAGCGCCCCAGTGGAGCGCCATAAAATCGCGGTACTCGTCTGTGGTGCGGGGCGTAACGGCGGCGGTCGGCATCATGCTCTCCATTTGACTTTTTTGGTACGTATAATTAACAGTAGGCGACTCGCGTAGAAAATCACAGCTTATCGACTTGCCCCTCCCGGCCTTGGTTGGGGGAGGAGGGGCGAGCAACACAAGGGGCGGTCGGTCATTCGTGGCTGGCCGCTTCATTTTTGCCAAGCGACCAGCGCCCCCGCGTTACTCTTTATCTGGCCCGCCCCCGGCCTGCCGTCGCAATTCAAACGCCTCTAGGGCAGATTGGGGGACCAGGAAAGCGGAGTTCTTTGCATACGGGTTGATCTGGAGGGCACCAGGAAAGCGCCCATCCTTGATCCAACGCAAGAGCGTTTTGGACGATACCCCTAACCGCTTGGCAGCCTCAGAAGTACTGAGATAGCCTTGCAGGGCCACGCTACCCTCCTTCGCTGCCACTGCTCCTAAGAAAACCATTTTACCTCCTAGTGTCCTATCTGTACCACTTGCCCCAAGTGTATCATAATATGGCCTTTGTGTCAAGCAGGAAATATAAGGTGTTTGCTCTATTCATTTAGGACATTTGGCCTATCTTCTTTGCTTGACAGGTATGGGAATAAGTGGTATACTTGGGGCAAATGAGACAGATGAGACAGCACTCATAAAAACGCCCGCCCCGAGCGGGCAGGAGCGCACAGCGCAGAGAGGAACCAACAATGACAGTCAAAATCACTGAGGAACACCTGGGAGCAGAGGCCACGCGAGAGCAAGCCCAGCGCGCCGTCGAATTGCTGAACGAGCGCGGCTATGATGTCAAGTACGGCGATCCGGGCCGCGATGAGCGGGCCGAGGACCATATCAGCAACCGCGATTGGTCGGACGTGCTGGACACCGTGAGCAAAGAGAGTTATTCCTAGCACCCCAGCCCTCGCCGGGTAGGCGGTCAGACCCGGCCAGCACTCATAAAAACACCCGCCCCGAGCGGGCAGGAGGCAGAAACGATGAAAGGCCAGCCGTGTAACGTCAAGGTTATGCGCACCCTTAGCCAGGAGTGGTGCGCCGAACTGGATGCGCCCTACTCGCACCTGTGGGTTTACGCGACGACCCCCGTTGAGGCGCTTCGCAAGCTGGTAGACCACTCGGCCATGTTGGAATGCTACCGCCCGCGCGTGGCGGCTATCATCACCAAGTACATGGCTCACGAGATTGAGAGCCTGACCTGCGTTGACATCACCAACTTCTAATAGTATCGCCCTTGCCAGCACTTATAATCCATAGGAGCCCCCAATGAAACTCTTTAGAGCGATGGACAGGATCATCAAGGCTCAGCACGCGCTGCCCGGCACCCGCCCCGAGATGGCCGACTACCGGAAAGCCGCCGATCACCTGGCGCGCGCCGATGTGGCCGGGTCGCTGGTCGGCAAGACGAGCGACGAAATCAGCCGGGAGTACCTGGCCTGGCTGGCCGCGCAGGAGTGGCAGGAGTAACCCGATGGGATACTACAAAAGCACCACCTACTACGGCCCGTCTTGCATCGATTACAGCGACCCCGACCCCGAGGCGCGCGCTGAGCGCCGCCGCCCGGCTGCCAGTCGCCCCTACGTCGGGCGCTGGCCGGACCTGGATACCTGCCTGGTCTGCGAGGCAAAGGCCCCCCAGGGGCAGGCGTGGATTGAGGGTATTTGCCCGGCGTGTCGGGCACTCTAAATAAGAAACCCGCCCCGAGTGGGCAAGGAGGAAACGATGGTAACACTATTATGTGACGGCAGCACCAGCAATACATATAGTCGGCGACTGTATCGGCGGTGTGGAAAGCCTGCGACCAAGTGGGTTAGCCTATACGGCGTAGGATTTCTTAGGGAGCGTGACAAGCGTACTCCTATGTGCGATGAATGCGCCAAGCGCACCAAAGAAACGTGGCGCGACGCTGTTGTGGCGGAGATGAAATAGCGTAACACAAAAGCGGCCTCCCTGAACCCGCAAAGTCACAGGGAGGCCATAGTCAAAGAAAGGACCAGCAACATGAGTATAACACACGACGTCACTTTTGAGCAAGACGCGCGCGACCGGCAAGCCGAACCCGCCCCCGACTGGGGCGACGTGATCCCGTTCGACGGCGCGCCGGCACCGGTCGCGGGCAGCGACGCGGCGGGCATGGACGCGGAGGCGCTGCCCTTCCCCGAGTGGGCAGCGATCTACCGTGAGGAGCCGTGGGCGCTGGATCTGGAGTGGCCTTATTTCGAGGATTGGCAGGAGGCAGCATGATGACAAGAAAAACGCCGCTCTGGATGCAATTGGAAGAGGATAGAATTTACGAAGCCGCCCTGCGCGCCCGCCTGGCCGCCGTCGAGGCCGAGCGGGACGCGCTGCGGACGGCGCTAACCGAGCTACTGGAAACCACCGATGCAATTATTGAGGATACTAAGCCGTCGCTCTACTCAAACGACCGGCGGCGAATTGAGCAAGCCCGCGCCGCGCTGGCGCCGGGCGAGGAGCAGGAACATGGCAGACATTAAGCCCCAACATTGGTTTGATGATCCGGCAAACAAAAAGCAGATTGGTTTGGCTGCTGGGCAGCGCGGCTTAAGCCACAAGGCGCTATGTGAGGTCTTAGGCGTCAAGGACATCCGCGAATACAAAGGTACCGCCGCCGAGGCATTCGGCGTCCTGGCTGCCTGGGACGAGCGGCAAGCGCCGCCGGACGAGACACCCGCCGTCGTCACGGCCTCGATTGACGCCGGCCCGGCGACCGCCGTCCCCGCGCCTACCGCGGTGGGCGCCGGGGACGAGGCGCTGGCGTCGTTCAGCGTTAAGGCGTTCAGTCCGTCGGGCTTCGACTGCATGCTGACTATCCGCGATAGCAACACGCAAAACCTGATGAAGCGCGCTGAGGGCGTGCTGGCCTGGTTGACCGTCAAGAACTTCACTCCGCCGCCGGCGCGCAGCTACAACGGCAACGGCAACGCGCAAGCCGCGAGCGCGGGCGACGGGGACGAGAGCGCGCCGATGTGCCCCACGCATCACAAGGCGATGAAGCGCAGTCAGCGCGGGACGGGCTTTTTCTGCCCGGTCAAGGTCGCGGATGACGACGGCACAGGTAAGGCCGTCTACTGCAAGCAGAAGGCGTAACGCACCAGGGGCCGGCCCTCGCGGCCCCATATCAGGAGCAACGAGCATGAAAACGTGGGAATACCGAACCGAAACAATCGACACTCGGGGCCAATGCCTAATCTGGAACAATGAAACCCGGCAGTGGGAATGGCTTGATATGAATGTCCTTGGCGCCGATGGCTGGGAGCTAGTCGCCGTTTTTGTCTCTGAGGGAGATGAGGCGACGGCAGTATTCAAGCGGGAAAAGGCGCAAACCAATGTTTGAGCTATCCCCCGAAGCCGCCAACGCCCAACGCGCCGGCCGCGCCCGGTCCGCGCTGCGAGCGATGCACCTGAGCCCCCGCCTGGCCAGGACCGCGACGCAGGCCGTCATTCTGCGGCCAGTGTACGGCGGCAAGAAGCACCAGGTCGCCGTCGCGGCGTGGATCCGCGCCACCCTGCCCGCCTTTCGCTTCAACGCGAAGGCGAATCGGTGGGAAGCGCCGCTGGATGCGCTGGCGGCCGCGGCGGCGGCATTCGAGGCGAAGGGTCTCCCGGCGGGGAATACCAGCCAGGGAGTACGGGAATATCTGGAGATGGGCAAATGACCACCGCAATAGGTTATAGGTACAACAGTGGAGGCACACAGATGGCAACCCGAGAGGACGTTGAGCACCTAAAGTGTGACTGGGCCAGCGATGGCACCTGGGACCTGGAGACTACAGAGGGCTTCGAGGAATACCGTGAGGAGTTGCTGGTCTTCCGTCTCCAGACAGAGGCCGAGTGGAGGCAGAGGCGCCAGGCCGCGCTAGAGCGCAAGGCCGAGGAATTAGGCGTACCCGGTAACGTCAAGCTGGCCGAGTATGTGCTGCAACTGGAGCGACGGCTTGACAAGATGGGCGATGCGCTAGATAGGCTATACAGATGACCACCGCCGAACTAGACCTGAGCACGCTGGCCGAGATGAACGCGATCACCCAATCGGTGATCGACGGCAAGCTGCGCGGCCCCGAGGCGACGGCGCGCCTGCGCGCACTCACACAGCGGGTGCGCGTCGAGCGGGCGCGCATCAAGGCCGCCCAGGCGGCAAAGGAGGAAGGATGAACGACCTACTGGACGAACTGCGCGACAAGACCTACGACACCGGCTACTATGCTGCCGTATTGGAGAAAGTGGCTTTGGACCATCTCGAGCGCGGAATCTATGAGGCGCTGCAAAACAAGGCCATCGCCGCCCGCACCGCCGCCTTCAACGAGCTAGAGCGCCGCCTGGCTGCCGCCGAGCGGATGGCGGAGGCGCTGGAGGTATTACTCACGGAATTTGGAGACGCAGAAGTTACCATGGACTGGCTGGGCAACGAATGGCCCGAAATCAAAGCAGCCCGCGCCGCCCTGGCCGAGTGGCGCGCGGCGAACGGCGACGGCGGGCAGTTGCGTTAATTTGCCGGAACACGTGGTATACTGAGAGTAGAGCCAAACACACAGAAAGGAGCGAACGATGGCAGAGTATGGAGTAAGGATCAACTTCAAGAGGGCAGGAGCGCGCGTTGTGGAACTAGGCCGCGCTCACGAGATGCGCAAGGGCACACCAGTCTTTGCAATCTCCGATGACGAGCAGCCCGGCGCTGACAACCTGCTGACCGCTGATCAGATCCGTGCCAATTGGAGCGCCTGGGCCGGTGATCTATTCCCCGCCGACACGTTCCGCCGGCTGACCGTCGAACAGGCGGAAGCGAGGGGCCTGGAAATCCTGTGATCATTCACAGCAAAACCCGGCGCACAGCGGCCGGGCTTTTGCTGTGGGCGCGCTACCCACGCGACATAATGGAGTAGGGGAGAGAAGGGGCAATGAAGCAGGGATACAAATACCGACGCATCACGTGTGAATTATGTGGGCGATTGATAGCAACACACTGGTACGTTCGACACCTGCGACGGGTGCACATCAAGCCGCTCAGGCTACCGAAGCGGGGCGGGTGGGCCAGCGAACGCGATTCGGAAAATTATGTAACCGACCAGAGAGAGACACCAAGCGTTGAATAATACTTATTAGACGTACCTAATTAGATTTAGGTAGATTTTGGGCACTCCCCTACTCTATAGGAGATGAGCATGACCGACCGTGAGATTGACGCGCTAGTGGCCGAAAAGGTACTGGGCCAAACCTGGGACGAAAACCGATGTCGCATTTGTGGCTGGCCGATTTATGAGTTTCCAATCGACGGCTGCACCATCGACGATTGTTCCCTGCGGCCGTTGCCAAAAAAGCGAGCTGATGAGCCGGCTCATTTCACCACCGACGCGCGGGCCTGCGCGCTGGTGCTAGACGAGATCGAGCGGCGGGGGTGGGCATGGAGCCTTGAGTATTGGCCTGATACACAGCATCATTATTGTGATATACACAAGGGGCAGCGAGGCACCGGGACGTGCGCCTTTGGCGACAATAACCGCTACCGCGCCGTCGCGTTGGCCGCGCTGCGGGCCGTGGGGTGGAATGAGCAAGTCTGTCACCACGCGCCAGTGGTGAATAGTCCTTAAGCCATATTGACTTTTGCCCCCTTTATGGTATACTGAACGTGGGGTAGGTGACCGTTTGCCGGTCGCCATTTAACAATTTACCGCGATTCCAAGGCGACGCGACAACGCGTCGCCTTTTTTCATGCCCCAAAGGAGGCTATATGTCCTGGGGTGATTTTCTCCGCTATGCAGCCGGTCCCGGTATCGGCGTGATCGTCGGCGTGATCCTCTCGTTCCTAATCGAATACATCCCGCCCTACTGCCAGCTCGATTCCAAAGGGAAGCGGCTGGTATTTTTTGCGCTCTGCCTGTGTGTGCCGCTACTCGCCACGCTGGCCGCCGTCGCGACGGGTGAATGGGGCGCGTGGGGCGACCTGCGCGGTACGTGGTGGCCGGCCCTGACGAGTGGGGTACTGGCCGGCGGAGTTGGAACGCTGGTTCATACGCGTAAATTGGATGGCTATCGGCTGGGGTAGTACATCACCCCTGCCTTATAAAAGCCCCCGGCGCCCATCCTACCCCAACTGGCGCCGGGGGCCATATAAGGATGCTGGGCCATGACCTTGGCCGAACTGGCGCGCGAATACGGACTACTCCTGGCGCTCGCAATCACGGCGGCGGCTAGCATATGGGGGACGTTCAAGCTGGCACTTCCCCGATTGCTTGAGAACTATATCGAGCGCGAGAAAGCCAAGGCTACCCAGGAGGCGAGCGACCGGGCAGCCCAGCGCGAACTGCAAACCGAGCTGGTCTTGAGTGAGCGAGATGACGAGAAAGCCGTTATCTTCCAGGTGGTTCGCCTCCAGGAGCAGCTCGTCAAACAGAATGACACCTTGATCGGGTTCGTGATCAAAGACGCGGCCGGTGAGTTTGAGAAGCTGCACAAGGAACTACAAGATATCGAGCATCGCTGGCTCACGGCCAGCCGCGAGCTTGCCGACGGCAGGGCCAAACAGCACATCACGAGCATGGAAGTGGCGCGCCTGGCCGACAACTATAAATCACTCGAAGAGCGGATCGTGTTACTGGTAGCGTTTGGCGTTGGGGAGACAGAGAAACGTTGAAACGGTCAAAGCCGATTATGGACCTGGCATCTGAGCGACTGGCCAAGCTCCAGGTGCAAATGGAGCAGATCCGCGACGGACTGGAGGAAACCGCGCTCAAATTGGTGGTCGTTCAACACGGCATCCACCAGGTTGACGAGGTACGCGACACCCTGGAAAAAGCGGCCATCAACCTGAGCGCCGTCGAACGCATCGTCGAGCAGGTGGGCAAGGAGCGCGCCAACGTCCAAGAGGCCATCGAGGAATTGCGCAACACGCGCACGCTGGCCATGCCCCCCAACTGGCGTGAGCTGGCAAGGACCGACGTGACAGCCGCCATCGTTTTCTTGGACAATCTCGACGAACACGTCTTGCGCGATGCGCTGGGCCAGGTCAAGCCGGAGACGCTCGCGGTTTTGTGCAAATATGTGTGCGAATGAAAGCATACCTGGGCGAGACGGTGGCTTTTACGTGGGAAGGCGCCGCGTTGGTCGGCGCTGTGCAATCCATCGGCAACGGCCGCTATTGGATCAAGGCGGGCGAGGATATGTACCGCGTCAAAGAGGCGGCCATCGTGCGCATCGAAAAGTGGAGTGACGAGCGGCATCAGGCATTGGGCAAAGAGATGAGGAGGCGACTGGGCAATGGGTGATCCTCAGGAACCCCCAGATGATTACGACCTCCCGGAACGCCCGCCCGGCCCGACGCTGGCTTATGCTCTCTCTCTCCGCTCGCAGAGCCAGGTGTCCCCTCGCCCTCCCAGGGGGCAGCGGGCGCTGTACTGGCTGCTGAACCTGGCCCCCAGGTGCTGCCACCGATTTGGGTATCATTGCGGGTGGTACGCCGGGTACGGGTTCGTCCCGACGGCCGGCTGCCCGATACACGACCGCTGGCCAGGAGGAATGAGCAATGAATGACCTACCGCCACGAGGAAACGGCGGTGAGTTCCACACGCAGCCGACCAACCGCCCGGATCGCCCGTTCTTCGTGCTGGCCCCGTTCGTGTGGCTGTGGCGCTTGATCGAGTGGGTGTACTGGCAGGTGCGCGGGTGGCCGACGGATGGAAGGGAGTACCCAACGAAATGACCACATTTAGGCTCTACGAGCGGCTGGCCCCAGGCCACAAATACCCATTTCGCCTATTCGGTCGCTTTATTTGCGTCTACCCGTGGGGCATAGATGTTCGCCTGGCCCAGGAAATGTTTCTGGTGATTGTCTGGAAACGGAGCCACCACGGGGGGTGTGCTTTTCTATCGCCAAACGGCACACCCAGCCATGCGGTAAGGTGGTTATGGGGACGCGGCAATGATTGAGCGGTGTTCTTGCGGTTGTTCTCACGTACCAGATCACGGCGCTTGCAGAACATTCGAGGCTGGCCTCAGTGGGAGTTGTGTCTATTGCGACCATGGGCGGCAATGCCACCCTGGAAAGGGGCCGTTGGCTAATGGCCCATTATGGCCTATCGAAATAGGAGTGAGGGATGAATCCAGACGGGGAAGGCCCGAACGACGAAACAATTTGGAGGGAACTTCAAGACGTGCTCGCAGATATGCGCGCATTGAAGCCCGCAGAGCGCAGCGAAAAAGCAAGGCGCTACGCGATAGCCATCACGGAGCTTGAAAAGAACCTGGCTTATTTCAAGCTGTTCATTGTCGATTATATCGAGGGTTCGTGACCATCCTGGCTATCCGCAACGGGCTGGCCGTGCTGGACGGCGAGATCGAGGTAGAAGTTGGTACAAGTCTGGCGGTCCAGGGCGCGGCCGGGCTCGCCATCGCCCAAATGCGCGTGCTCAGGGCCGGCCCGTTTCCGGTGGCGAGAATTTTTAGAGTGCAGGCCGGCGTGAGCTGCGATGCGCTGGTGGGCCTGGGTGTCGTGGCCTTTAGTGGAAGGTACGGAACAGATGGCGCCCAAATCTGACTGTCCTTGGGATGAAGGAGAGACTGCGATGAAATTCGGATACGTGGCTGCACTAGTATTGGCCGGGCTCAGCATGATCGTTTTCTTTATGATGGGCAGCTTCGACCTTGCGGCGCTCATCATGTTGTTGGCGATTGTGATCAGGACGTACTAGCGTGACCCCTACCCTCCTGCACGCCTACGAAGTCCTATGCGCCTGGCTGGCCTGCTACCACTACGCGCCGTCGCTGCGCGAGCTGGCCGCCGCGTGTGGCTACCCGGCGCACAACAAGGCGTGGCGCAGGGTGGAGGCGCTCAGGGCGCGCGGGCTGGTGGTGGGGACCGGGCGGCGCATGAGGGCGGTTTAGTGTGGCGCTCAGCAACAAACGGCGAGCATTCGTGGAAGCCTACTTGGTGACGTGGAACGCCA
>Ga0105104_10002715_pt1 | contig 12790 bp, 9 predicted proteins | sample PPLLaktember2015_3_FD_87034 | JGI IMG/M metagenome (GOLD analysis project Ga0105104, IMG submission 87034) | Freshwater sediment microbial communities from Prairie Pothole Lake near Jamestown, North Dakota, USA - PPLs Lake P7 Core (6) Depth... | ecosystem: Environmental > Aquatic > Freshwater >...
CACGTTGCCCGCCAGACAGTGTGGGAAAACTATCACGCTGAACTGTTTAAATTCAAGAACACGCTGGCTAACAACCTGACCACGTCCATCAAACAGAATGTGTTCCTGAGCCGGGTGCGTGCCCATAATTCCGCGCTGGAGATGATGCTCCACGAACAGGACATTCCCACGCCGGTGTTCCATAATTTGATCGATGTCTTCAAAGAAAACTTCCCTGTCTGGCAGCGGTACTTCGAAATTCGGCGTAAAGCGCTGGGCGTAGAGCAGCTTGAACTCTACGATATGTGGGCGCCCCTGACAAAGAACCGCATCCAGATTCCCTTTGAACAATCGGTAGAATGGATTGCGGAGGGATTGCTACCAATGGGCAAGGATTATGTGAGCATCCTGCGCAACGGTTGCCTCGAAGAACGCTGGGTGGATGTGTATCCCAGCAAAGGCAAGCGTACGGGAGCCTTCTCCTGGGGCGCGCCTGGCACACATCCTTTCATCATGATGTCCTATGCAGATTCGATCTTTAGCCTGTCCACGCTGGCGCATGAACTGGGTCACTCGATGCACTCTTATTTGACCTGGCAGAACCAGCCCGTAGTCTATTCGGATTATTCGCTCTTTGTCGCCGAAGTGGCTTCCAACTTCCATCAGGCCATGGTGCGTGACCATTTGCTCAAAACCAATCCTGAGCGCGATTTCCAGATCTCGGTCATTGAAGAAGCTATGGCAAATTTTTATCGTTACTTCTTTATTATGCCAACCCTGGCACGCTTCGAATTAGAGACCCATACCCGCATTGAAAAAGACCAGCCGCTAACAGCCGACTCGCTGATCAATTTGATGGCTGACTTGTTCTGCGAAGCCTATGGCGACACAGTCCACATCAACCGCGAGCATGTCGGCATGACCTGGGCGCGTTTCGGTCACCTGTACACGGATTACTATGTTTTCCAGTATGCAACAGGGATTTCAGGCGCACAGGCGCTTTCCAATCGCGTTTTGCAGGGTGAGCCCGGCGCAGTAGAAGATTATCTACAGTTTTTGAAATCCGGCTCATCCGCTTATCCGCTGGACCTGCTTAAAAAGGCCGGCGTGGACCTGACGAGCAGGGGTCCTGTCGAAGAAGCATTTGCCCTGCTGGCCGATTATGTCGACCGTCTGGAAAAGTTATTGAAATAGAGGGTAAAATAATCCTTTATTAAAGAAAACAAAGACTCTTCGGGAATTTCCGTGGTAGATTCCCGGAATTGGGGGTGAGAGCGTGTGTACGCATGCTCTCACCCCCAATTCCGGCCCATTTTCACGGCAACGCCTGAAAAACCAAAACAATAGAAAGTTAGAAATTAAACTATGCCTCAAACTCAAATCTCTTGTCCCCAATGCCGCCAACAGATCCCAGCCAATGTTGAACAACTCTTCGACGTGACCCATGACCCCGGCGCAAAGCAACGCTTGCTGGGCGGTGTCTCCAACGTCGCGAATTGTCCATTTTGCGGTTTCCATGGACGCCTGGCAACTCCTATTGTCTATCACGACGCTGACAAAGAGCTGCTGCTGACCTATTTCCCACCCGAGCTTAACATGCCGCTCAACCAGCAGGAAAGGACCATTGGCCCGCTGATCAAACAGGTCATGGACCGCCTGCCGCCGGAGAAACGTAAAGCCTATCTGCTCAAACCACAGGCCAACCTGACGTATGAGTCGATGCTCGAGACTATCCTCGGCAAAGACGGCATCACGCCCGAGATGATCAAGGAACAACAGGATCGCATGATGCTGATCCAGCGCCTTGTGCAGGCCTCCGGCCCGGACGTGCGCTCTGAGATCATCAAGCAAAATGAGAAGCTGATCGATGAGCAGTTCTTTGCTCTATTCAGCCGCCTGCTACCTCGCACCGCCAGCGCCGAAGGAGAAAGGGCCGCCAGACAATTGGCCGAGGTCCAGAAACAACTGCTCGAAGAGACGGAATTCGGCCGGGGCTTGCAGGAGTCGGTTGGCGAATTGGAAGCAGCCTCGAAGGCGCTGCAAGAAGCGGGCCAACGCCTGACACGCGAGAAGCTGCTCGATCTGGTCATCGAGGCGCCCAATGATGCGCGCATCCGTGCCTACGTCAGCCTGGCGCGCACCGGCATGGACTACACCTTCTTCCAAAACCTGTCGGAAAAACTGGATGCTGCCAAAGGCGATGAAAAGAAGAAACTGGAAGAACTGCGTGAAAAACTACTGGATTATGTCAATGAAGTGGACCGCCAGTTGGAAGAGCGTTTCAAGGAAAGCCAGTCCTTTATTGAGCAATTGCTTGAGCAGGAAGATGTTGCCAAAGCCACGCGCGAGAACATCCAGGGCTTTACGCAGGAATCAGTTGATCTGGTCAGCCAGATGATGCGCCAGGCTTCCGAGAAGAACGATTACGCCCGCATGGGCAAGCTGCAAAAAATGATCGAAATACTGCAAGAAGCCAGCGCCCCGCCGCCGGAAGTGGCCTTCATCGAGCAACTGCTCGAAGCACCCGATGATACCTCCATCGACAAAATGCTGGCGGAAAACGAAGACATGGTCAACGAAGACTTCATGAATATGCTCAGCGGCCTGATGGCGCAACTCGAAGCGCAGGGACAAAACGGCCCGGGCGGCGAACAGGCCAGAGAACTGACCAAGAAACTGGATAGCGTGTACAAAACGGCGCTAAAGTTTTCGATGAAGAAAAAGATGGGATAAAAAGTAAAGCGAGATACTATCTCGCGACTAATTGGCGACAATTGAAAACGATGACCACCAAGTTGTGGTCATCGTTCGTTTTTAATGGTTTTTTGGACAGCCCGTGCTTCAGCTTGGGCGAATCATGCCAGGATCACCTTCATCCTCTTCCATCTCCAGATACTTCTTTCGTAATTGATCAATAGGGTATTTTTGCCCATGCTCATCGGCGTAATACCATTTTTCCCAGCCGTTGGCAGGTGCATCCAACAATAGCTTGGCCACTTTGTGAATTGACCCGGCCAAATCGCCAGATAGAATCGATGCATCCGTGCGGACGATCGCTTTCGTCACGCCAGATTCACCCAGGTACAGGGTCTGCCCGGGCAGGATTAACCCGGTTTCGAGCAATCGGCTGAAAGGGACGCGGCGGGCTTTTCGTCCGGACGAAGAAGCGAACGACGCTTCATCATAGGCCTTAGCCTGAATCCCGTTAATTCGCTCTTGCGCGGCACGGACATATTCTTCCTCCCGCTCGATCCCAATCCAATGGCGGTGCAGTTTTTTGGCGACAGCGCCGGTCGTTCCCGTGCCAAAAAAGGGATCAAGGACAATATCATCGGGATTGGAACTGCTCAAAATGACCCGGTAAAGCAAGCTTTCAGGTTTTTGAGTGGGATGTACTTTCTGACCATTAAGTTTGACCCGTTCGACTCCGGTGCAAAGAGGGAGCAGCCAGTCGCTGCGCATTTGCAAATCATCATTGAGAGCTTTCATGTCCTGATAATTGAATGTGTAGCGCGCCCGCTTGTCCTTCTGCGCCCAGATCAAAGTTTCATGGGCATTGGTAAAGCGCACGCCGCGGAAATTGGGCATGGGGTTGGTTTTGACCCAGACAATATCGTTAAGAATCCAAAATCCCAGGTTTTGCAGGATACTCCCTACCCGATAAATATTGTGATATGAGCCAATCACCCAGATCGTACCAGTGTCTTTAAGTACGCGACGACACGCGCTCAACCAGCGATGGGTGAAAACATCATATTCTTCAGAACTTGGGAACTGGTCCCAGGCTTCGTCGACCGCATCCACCTTGGTCAGGTTTGGACGCCAAAGTTCTTGCGAAAGTTGTAAATTATAGGGCGGATCGGCAAATATAAGGTCGATTGATTTTTCAGGCAAAGAGTTCAGGATTTCTGTGCAATCCCCCAGAAGAATTTGGTTTAATGGAAGGTTATGATCGGTCATGAAGCCTTTTATTTCGAAAGATCCTGGAGGTCTTCGCTTCAGGGGTGCTTTCCCCTGTGGGGACGATGTGCAAAGACCTTTAGGGTCTGAATTAATTTGCTGGATTATCCAGGCGCACGCCATGCCCGCGCACGGTGTCGATGTACTGGTGCGCCGGGTCAAGCGAAGCCAGGCGGTCACGCAAGCGGCGGATAAGCGCATCCAGCGCCTGGTCGGAGACTCCTGCCGATTGCTCCTCGCCCCACACGACCGAGATCAGATCGGCACGGGTGAGCACCTGTCCCTGGTTTTCATACAAGATCCATAAAAGTTTGAATTGTTGCGCCGAAAGCGGCGGCACAAGTTGCAGCTGGTTGATCCAAACGCGTCGCGAGCGGGGATCCATCATCAAGCGGCCGTTGCGACCGGCTTCCTCAGACAACGGCATGGTCGCATCCGAAGTCAGGTATTGGAAATTCTGCGCCAGCGCAATCTGGACCATGTCTCCGTCTTGCAGCACCAGTGGGGCAGTCAGCGGTGATCCGTTGCAATGAGTGCCGTTTTTGCTGCCCAGGTCCTCCAGGATCATGCCTTCCTTTGTCGGTGTGATGCGCGCATGATACCGGGAGACCTGCCGGTCAGGGATGACGATATCACAGGTAGAATCGCGGCCCAGCACTACCGTCCGCATGAGCGGCCAGCGTTGGTCCCGGAGCGGTCCTTCCTGTGCGACCAACATGGGATATTCTTCTAATGAAATTTCCATAATACCTCAATGATTCAAGTGCGGAAAACAATTATAATATAGCAGAAAAGCGAATTTCTGTGCAGAATAGACGCCGAAAATCTTGCTGCGCAACCCGCTTTTGAAGCAAAACAAATATGTCATTCCCGCTCAAGCACGGGGAGGTTTTGCGTGGTCGCTATCAGGTCCGTGAACGGATTGGGCAAGGTGGAATGGGTTCCATCTATCTATCCGAAGATTTACGGCTATCTGGTCGGCTCTGCGCTATAAAGGAAGTCCGTTACGACCGCAACCTCCCGGACAAAGTCCTGAAACAGGCTCGCGAACAATTCTTCCGCGAGGCCACTGTGCTTGCGCGCCTCGACCACCCCAACCTGCCCAAAGTCTCTGATTTCTTTTCCAGCGGTCAGCGCGATTACCTGGTGATGGACTACGTGCCCGGAAACGATTTGCGTGCCTTGATGCTGGATGCCCGCCGGCATAAGAAATTTCTCGTGGAAAAAGACGTACTCAACTGGGCCAACCAACTGGCTGACGCGCTATCTTTCCTGCACAGCCAGGAACCTTCGATTGTACATCGCGATATCAAACCTAGCAATTTAAAACTGATGCCAAATGGCCTGCTGAAACTGGTGGATTTTGGGCTGGTCAAAATTATGGCCCCGGAAGAAGTCACCATCACGATCATCCAAGGGCAGGGAACAGCCCTGTATACGCCCCTCGAACAGTATGGCGGCGACGGCCTGCACACGGACTTACGAGCTGACATCTATGCTTTTGGCGCCACCCTCTATCACCTGCTGACAAACGAATCCCCCGCAGACGCACGCAAACGCTTCCTCCAGCCTGATAGCCTTTTCCCGCTTCGACAGATCAACCCGGCCGTCAGCATGCGGACCGAACGCGCCGTTCTGTGGGCCATGTCTCTGCATCCGGACCAGCGCCCGGACTCGATCGAATCGTTGCGCCAGGCCCTGCTTGGTACCCGCGAACCGCCGACACTGCCTTTCGCCGTTGCAGGGCAGCCCCAAAATCCCTCTATCTGGGAAACCATTACTTCCCCTCCAGACAGTATTTTGCTTTGGGTAACAGCAGGACTGTTCTTGCTTAGTCTGATTACAACCCTGATCCGCTAAGTCAAGACCGCCGAGACCACATCCAACCCAGGCCCAGACCGATCAATTCCCCCAACGCAGACATTCCCAATACAGCTCCCAGGCCGCCTGCCATTACGATTTGCGTGCTTCCCAGCAAACCGAGCGTTGTTGCGTTATAACCCACCAGGCCGCCCAATAGGACACAAATCCCCCAGCGCAAACCCCAGCGCTGTGACTGCAATTGACTGCCAGCCCAGTATGTCAGCCCGGCGCTCAGGCCAATGAACAGGACCGCAAACATCCAACTGCTGAAGAGGGGGTAACCCTCAGGCGTTATCCAAGGATCTTCCTCAACCGGTGTCGGCGGAATGGGTGTTGGTTCAAGGGTCTCGGTCGGGAAAGGTGCGATGACGGTGATCGCAGCAGGCTGGCCTGAGCTGACATCGAGCCGGACCGTATCGGAGAGCATTGCCGGATCGCTCGAAGCACGGATCTCGACCAGTCCCGGTTTTTCCAAAGCGAACGAGGCCTGCGCCACACCGCCCACGGTGGTCTGCTCGGATTGTTGTATGAAACCGACCTGACCGCTTAATATCATTTCAAAACGCACGACGGTACCATCGGGAACAGGATGGTTGTTACGGTCATAGATCACACCGGTGCGAATATAGATCGTATCGCCAAGCCCCAAGAGAGGGATGGGGGTTGGCTCGGGAGGAGTAGTAGGAGCAGGTGTCTGGGTCGCTGAATTAACGAAGGGGTTAGGCTGGCTGGTTGGAACAGAACCAGGTGGCAGGTCTCTGGAGAGCGTGATAACCTGGTCCGGATTCGGCCTGGTGACTTCGAATAAGTCGTAGCCTGTTCCCGGGATAGAAACCGGGGAAAATCCCAGTGGCGTCATTTCCTGATAGAGCAAACGAGCTGCCACATCGATAAAAGCTGGTTCTTTGCTATAGAGAGCGTAATAAGCGCTAAATTTGGAAATATCGGTTGCATCGAAATAATACGGTGCTGTAAACGAGAATAATATGATGCGCTTTTCGCGCAACAAATCCTGACGCTCGGACAGGAACTGGCTGACCAGTTCAGGCTGGCCCCGGCTGGAATCAGACAAAAGAATGACAACCCAGGTCGAGCGGTTGATATTAGATACCATCGTATCCAGGTCCGGAGTATTAAGCATAACCGTCAGGTCATCGAAGGTGTAAGAGCTCAGTCGCGCTTCCGAAACCTGCCCGGCGGCCGTTGGCCCGTAAAGGCGCACAACCGCCTCCTGCATCGCATTCAAAGATAAAGATGATTTCACGGGGCAGCTGCTACATTGTCGGTACTGTCCTGTATCCGTAATGAACACCAGTCGATCGCGCAGCACTGGAGGGGAGGATAGCAGCGAGGTCAGTTCCTGCGCATCTGGGCTGATGAGGGTGGCGGAACGGCGCGCCACGTCGTAGATCAGTTGCTGTGATTGTCCGATGCCCTCAAGAGCGCTGGCTGGCACAAGCACGTCGGAAAGCTGAAAACGTGTAAATAGCAGGAACTTCCGGGTAAGGATACGTAAAACCGCTTCATCCACTTGTTGAGCGAAAGCCGGATCTTCACGGTAACGTTGTGCAAAAAAATTCAGTATTCGTATGTTGGTGGCGTAGGTGTCATCCAAATCACTGGATACAATATTACCCAGATAAAGCAAATCGTTACCGGCCAAGAAAGCATCTCGCGCGACAATGTCAGCCGAGAAACCTTCATTGGTAGGCGCATAAAAGTAGCGCACAGCCTTGCTTCCCAGATCATCGCTGACAATCAAACCGCCGCTTTCCCGCCAGGCGGATATCTCCTGCAAATCCAGGATTTCACCCAGGGCCGATGGGTCAAAGCTGACCGGGCGCGTCGCTGCGCGAATATTTCCCTGGACGCCCTGTAGACGGATATGGGATACCAGCAAGCCATCTGCCATCGATAAGGCACTTGGTGCTTTGCCGGTCACGGCAAAAAAAGGCGCCAGTTCGATCTGCTTCAATTGATCCCATGACTTGCGTACGGTAGCCACTTCTTCGTCCACGGGCCTGTCAGCGCTGCCCAGGCCAGGAAAATGCTTGGCTACTACCAGCATACGCCCGTCGCTGCCGGTATGGAGACCGGTGATAAATGCGCGGCCCATTTCGCCTACCCAGTATGGGTCACCGCCGAATGAGCGTGTTCCGATACTGCTGCGGGCAGCCGGATTGGGCACATCGAGCACATCCAATGACGGACCCAGATAAAGGTTGATGCCCAAAGCCGACAATTCTTTCCCCTGCACTTGACCAACCTGTTGAGTCAGTTCGGGTCGCCAGGTGGCGCCAAGCGACATGGCGTTTGGAATGGCGGTCAGGCCATTCAAGATCTGGTCATGAGGCGTGCCACCGCCTTCCTGCTCGATGCCGACGAATAAAGGCACATACGCCCGCTGAGGCGGTGTGCTGGTGGTGGCATCAGGCGCCGACGTAGTGGAGCTTTCCCATTCAATACGTTGCAGATTAGCGATCAACCCATGAACGTTTGTAAGCGTATCCGGAGCGGGCGCGAAATTATCGTTTCCGGCGAGCAAGACGACCCCGCCGATATGGTAGTTCGTGACCAAGTTGTAGATTTGCGATTCCAGGCTTGTATCCGTTCCGGTAAACGTCACCAGGAACAGTTGCCCTACCCGCTCTTCCGGGGTAAGTGATTCAAACAAACGAAGCACTTCTTCAGGCGGGTTTCCTCCCTGAGCACGGACGGCTGGCGCTGGCATCAGCGTTGCCAACAGGACGATCAGAAGCGTCGCAGCAAGCAGACGTTTCGCTACCACGTTTTCTCCGCAAATCGCCCTACGATCTCAGCATGGACCTCAGGCTGCACATTGCCGCCCGAAACGACCACGACGGCCGGGCGGTCCTTTACCATACCGGATAAGACGGCTGCCAGTCCGACTGCCCCGGCCCCTTCCAGTCTCTCCCCGTACACGTACCAGGCAAACGCCATGGCATAAGCAATCTCATCTTCACTCACCAATACTATTTCGTCAGCCAGTTGCTTGACCATAGGGATCGTCACGGATCCGTGCTCCACCTCGCCCGCCAACCCATCGGCAAGACTGGGTAAATCGGGAGTGCTGTCCTGTGTACCTGTATAGAAAAGACTGTGCATGAACGCTGAAGCTTCTGCCTGTACCCCGATCAAAGATGGACGAACTGCCTGCTCCCGTATCGAAGCGCCGATGCCGGTCATCAGACCACCGCCACCCACCGGCACAAGCCAAGTAGCTGTTTCATCAAACAATTCAAGAGAAATCTCAAATCCAACCGTACCCTGCCCGGCAATGATCTGCCCATCATTGTAGGGTGAAACCCAGGTTTTCTGCTGATCTTCTGCATACGCCTTACCGGCGGCTTCCGCTTCCCCATAGCCACCCGGGACGCTATGGATCACCGCCCCAAGCTCACGCATGGCTTTTACCTTAGCAGGCACGGCGTGCTCTGAAACGAAAACCTCCACCGCCGCGCCAACCTTCTGCCCGGCCAATGCGATGCCCTGTCCGTGGTTGCCGGCCGAAGCAGCCACGAGACCAACTTCGCGCTCCCAATCTTCAAGCATTAATACCTTGTTGAAAGCTCCGCGCGCCTTGAACGAGCCGGTCACCTGCCGGTTTTCCCACTTGATATACAAATCACGCGCCGCATCATGTGTGAGCGGCGTGCGCTGTATATAGGGAGCGATACGGCTGTTAGCCTGTTCAAGCCATTCGTACGGAATCATTTTCCTTCAGCGAATACTTCTATGGCAAGTTTCGGATCATCGGTAAAAATACCGTCTACTCCCCAGGTAAAGAGACGACGCAAATCTTCCGCGGCGTTCACTGTCCACACATAGACACGTCGTTTCAGGCGGTGCACGCGTGATACCTGTTGGGGAGTCACATCGCGCAGGTTGGGGTGCAACGCCTGGTAATCGCCAAAGTTGAAACCGAAGGAGCGCGCCCACCACCCCATCCAGCCGCCCAGGGCCAGGAGTCCGCGCGGGACATTCGGGAGCAGGCCCCGGGTCCGCGCGAGGTTCGCGGGGAGAAAGGATGAGAACAGGATTCTCTCTTCCAATCCGAAGCGTTTCACCAGGTCACAGACCTTGACCGCCAGTCCATCGTGAGGGGTGGCGTAATTGGTCAATTCCACGTTGATAAAAGCGCGTCTGCCAATCGTTTCAAAGACCTCTGCCAGAGTGGGAATTTTTTCGCCGCTGAACTTTTCTGAGAAAAAACTGCCCGCATCCAGTTCGCGCAAGGCAGCCAGAGTCAACTGCGAGACCTGACCCTTTTGCCCGGTCGTACGGTCAATGGTCGCATCGTGAATGACGACCAGCTCCCCGTCAGCGCTAATTTTGGCATCCAACTCAACGCCGTGTGCGCCCTGCGCAAGGGCAAGCTCAAAAGCAGCCAGGGTGTTTTCAGGCGCATGCGCCGAAGCACCTCGATGTGCAAAAATCAACGGACGCGACCAATCGCGCATTAGATCTCCACAAAGTAAGCCAGAGCGGCCCGGTCGATCATTTCACGGTTCATCACAGGCGGCACGGAGAGGTAACTGGAAATATCCAGGATCTGGTCGCACAGGTCGCGCGGGTGGGAAGCGCGTAGTTTGCGGTTCCGCTTGATGTACCATTCCTGCAACAGATAAGCCAGGCCCTGGTCGTTATACTGAACTCTCTTGGTCTCTGCAACGCGTTTGAAGATCTCGCGGTATTCTTCGTAAGAAGGGTCACCGACCTCGATTTTGTGGCGCAACCGTCGCAGGAAGGCTTCATCCACCAGGTCTTTGGGCGGCAGGTTGGTGGAGAATACGATCAACACATCGAAGGGAACCTCTACCTTGCGACCATTATGCAAAGTCAGATAATCCACGCGGTTCTCAAGCGGGACGATCCAGCGGTTGAGTAAGTCCCTCGGGCGCACCTGCTGCCTGCCGAAATCGTCGATCAACAGGATGCCGCCATTCGCTTTCACCTGGAAGGGTGCCTCATAAAACTTGTGCGTATCATCGTATACCAGGTCAAGACCAGCAAGGGTCAACTCACCGCCGGTCACAATGAAGGGACGGCGTATCTTTATCCAGCGTGGATCGCGGCGAGTGTTACTGCGCAGGTTGCCCGTAGTGGTCCCAGGGGCACCGCTTTTGGCCTCCGCAGCCAGCTTGTGACTGACAGCATCGTAGACCTTGATGACCTGCCCATCCAGGTACAGTGCATAGGGAATGAACATTTCCTGGCTCAACACCAGGTTGCCGAAGGCGCGTGCGATGCTGGTCTTGCCGTTTCCGGGCGGTCCATACATGAAAATAGACGTGCCGGAGTTCAACGCCGGGCCTAAACGCTGGAAGGTTGTCTCTGAGAGGACCAATTGCGAAAGGATCTGGCGCATGGTGCGTGAGGTTACTGTCAGACGGCCGCTTTTTTGACGCCGAATGGCCTCGTTATATACTTCGAACGGGACAGGCGCCGGGCCGGCATACTGGCTGCGCTCCAGCGCTTCACGCGCCCGCTGGATGCCTGCTCCGGTAATTCCATACGTGTAAGCGCCTTCACCCAACCCACCCTGCGAAGATTTGACCTCGATCAGCTTATCCGCCTTCAATGCCACGAGGATTTGATCGCTCACACCAGCAAAGGGAAGCGCAATCTCCTCTGCAATCTTAAAACCGCTCAGATAACCGCGAAAATATAAGACCTTCAACACCAGGTCCTGCAACCAGAGTGGATTCAATCCAGTATCGTCCAGGCTGGTTATCTGGGGTGGCAAGAAACCACCCCCAGTGGATGAAACGAGGGGACCAGGTCCAGGTCGTTGCAACGGGTTTACCATAATACCTCCCATCAACAATTAATAGGGCTTACGCAGTTCGCGGAAATCTATCCCCTTACCCTGCGTACTCCTGATTACGATGGTAATTTGATTATAGCATGGCTACATGGATGACACGATTGCCAGCCAGTCGCTTTTTTCGTTTATAATCCCAAACTATGAAACTATCCGTGATCATTCCCGTTTACAATGAAGTTGAAAGCATCGAAGAGATCGTAAAAAGGGTCAAAAATACCAATCTGGCTTGGGAAATTATCCTGGTTGACGATGGTTCCAAAGACGGCACGCGTGACCTTCTCAAAGAAATGGATGGCATGGACAACGTCCGCGTCATCTTGCACGAAAAGAACCAGGGCAAAGGGGCTGCTGTCCGCACAGGCTTCGATGCCGCCCGGGGAGAGATCTTGCTTATTCAGGACGCCGACCTCGAATATGATCCGCGCGATTATCCTGTCCTGCTTAAACCGCTTGATGAAGGGATAGCTGATGTGGTCTACGGTTCGCGCTTCCTGGGCGGTCCACGCAGGGTGGTCATGTTCTGGCACATGGTCGCCAACCAGCTGCTCACGTTCATGACCAATATTTTGTATAATACCATCCTGAGTGACATGGAAACCGGCTACAAAGTCTTTCGCCGCAAGGTGATCGAAGGTATGCCGTTGCACGCCAAACGTTTTGACTTCGAACCGGAGTTCACCGCCAAGGTACTCAAGCGAAAGTATCGCATTTTCGAAGTTCCCATTTCCTTCAATCCAAGAGATTATGCGCAGGGAAAAAAGATCAAGCTCAAAGATGCCTTCGAAGCCGTATGGACTTTGCTGAAATATCGTTTTGTGGATTAACTTGTTCGGACGGCAGTTGCCCTCTACGGGGACAGGCACTGCCGTCCGAACTTTTTAACTGAACAACTGGACGAGCAGCCTCTCCAACCCCTCCATTGCACTTTCCACGGATCGCGACAAGCCCAGGCCTGCCTCCCTTTGTTCCGTCTGGATCGCCACCAGAAGGGCATCCGGCCTCCCGGCCTTCGGAATGACCTTGAATAACAACACCAGAGGGTAATTTGCCAACGCGTCGTTATTTTTTGCGACCCAGCGGATGCATCACTTTGCCCGACATAAAGCGTTCCGGGTCTGCTTCGAACTCGCGCAGGCAATC
>Ga0105104_10002717_pt1 | contig 12783 bp, 9 predicted proteins | sample PPLLaktember2015_3_FD_87034 | JGI IMG/M metagenome (GOLD analysis project Ga0105104, IMG submission 87034) | Freshwater sediment microbial communities from Prairie Pothole Lake near Jamestown, North Dakota, USA - PPLs Lake P7 Core (6) Depth... | ecosystem: Environmental > Aquatic > Freshwater >...
AACAAGGAAGTGCTCGTCATGGCGGGGGCTCTGATGACCGATGCCGCCCGCCTGCGCGGCGTGCCGATCCTCCCCGTGGACAGCGAGCACAACGCGATTCACCAGTGCCTGCACGGCCGCTCCCCGGCGGACGTGCGCCGCCTCGTGCTCACGGCGTCGGGCGGACCCTTCCGGGGCCAATCGCCGGCGGACCTGCAGGCCGTCGGCCCCGACGACGCGCTGCGGCACCCGACTTGGCGAATGGGTCGCAAAATCACGATCGACTCGGCAACTCTGATGAACAAGGGACTCGAGGTCATCGAGGCCCACTGGCTGTTCGGCGTGGACGCCGACGCCATCGACGTGGTGATTCACCCGCAGTCGGTCGTGCACTCCATGGTGGAGTTGGTGGACGGTTCCATCCTTGCACAGCTCGGCGTCACGGACATGCGGCTGCCGATTCAGTACGCCTTCTCCTACCCCGAGCGTTGGGCGTCACCGCTGCCGCCGCTCGACCTCGCGGCTTGCGGCCGACTGGACTTCCACCTGCCCGATCACGCCAGTTTTCCTGGGCTGGGCCTCGCATACCGGGCGCTCCGTGCCGGGGACGGCCTGCCGGTCGTGCTGAATGCCGCGAACGAGGTGGCCGTGGAGGCGTTCCTCGCCGGCCGGCTGCGGTTCACGGCCATCCCCACCCTGATCGAGCGCGCGATGAACGCGCATCAGCCGGCGCCCGTAAGTACCTTGAAGGCCGTCCGCGCGGTGGACGCGTGGGCGCGCGCGTATTCCCAGGAACTGGCGGGACGTTTAGAATGGGAAGTCTGAGGGTTTTTTCTTGCTGACCACCTTGCTCGCGTTCGTCTTCGTGCTCGGCGTGCTGATCTTCGTGCACGAGCTGGGGCATTTCCTCGCCGCACGTCGTATTGGCGTCCGGGTGCTCACCTTCTCGCTGGGGTTCGGGCCCAAGGTTCTCTCAACCCGACGCGGGGACACCGAATACTGCATCAGCGCCATCCCGCTTGGCGGCTACGTCAAGATGGCCGGCGAGACGGTGGACGACCCGAGGACGGGGCGCGACGACGAGTTCTTGTCCAAGACCAAGTGGCAGAGGTTCCAGGTGCTCATCATGGGGCCCGTGATGAACATCCTGCTTGCGGTCGTGCTGATGTGGGTGGTGCTCCTCCGCGGGGCGGAGGTCCCGGCGTTCCTGGACCAGCCCCCCGTTGTCGGGGCGGTTCCCGCAGATTCGCCGGCCGCCAGGGGCGGTATCAAGCCCGGCGACCGCATCGTCCGCGTGTCGGGCCGCGAGGTGCGGGACTGGGAGCAGCTGTCGATCGCAATCGGCACGAAGCCCGGCCGCGAAGTGCCGATCGAGCTGGTGCGCGATGGCCGGACCATGACCGTCCGCGTGACACCCGACGCCCAGACGAAGTACGAAATCGGCGACATCGGCGTCCTCCCGAACGTTCATCCTCGCGTCAGCGCCATCGCCCAGGGCGACCCGGCGGATAAGGCAGGCCTCAAGGCGGGGGACAAGGTCCTCGCCGTGAACGGCCGGACCATGAGTTTCTCCGGCCAGCTCTCGGAGGCCATCGCCAAGCACCCGGACGAGCCCATCACGATGACGATCCAGCGCGGCGGGGAAACGCTCGAGGTGCCCCTCACGCCCGAGCGGCGTGGCAAGAGAGGGGTCATCGGGATCGGCATCCAGGACGAGATCAAGACGATTCAGCCGGGCCCGGTGCAGGCGCTGTGGATGAGCCTCGAACGCAATTACCAGTTCGGCGGACTGATCTTCCAGACGCTCGCGGGTCTTGCAACTCGCGAAACTTCCCCGAAGCAGCTCATGGGACCCGTCGCGATCGCCCAGCTCTCCGGCGAGTACGCCGCCGCCGGGATCATCGCCCTCCTGAGCCTGATGGCGTCCATCAGCCTCAACCTCGGGATCCTGAACCTCCTGCCGATCCCCGTGCTCGACGGGGGGCACATCTTCATCATGGCTCTCGAGGGGCTGGCCCGGCGCGACTTCAGCGCCAAGGTGAAGGAGCAGATGCTGCTGGCTGGATTCGTGATCCTGATGGCCCTGATGGTCACCGTGATCTACAACGACCTGACGCGCATCCAGTGGGTGGAACGGCTGATGTTCTGGCGGTGACGCAGTGGACAGTCGACAGTGGACAGTGGTCAGTGGATCACGCGTGACTCACCGGCCACTGTTCACTGACCACTGACCACTACGTCTTGGCGCTTCCTCGGATACTTCGTCTCCACGTAGTCCTCGACCAACCGCCGGAAGGCCTCCGAGAGTTCCTCGTGGGTCCCCCGTATCGTCGTGAAGTGCTTGCCGTCCACGAAGACCGGGCAGTTGGGCGACTCGCCCGTGCCGGGCAGGCTGATACCGATGCTGGCCGCCTTCGACTCCCCCGGGCCGTTCACCACGCAGCCCATGACGGCAAGGGTCATCTTCTCCACGCCTTCGCGCTCGGCCTTCCATGCCGGCATCCGCTCTCGAACGTAGCCTTGGATCCGCTCCGCGAGTTCCTGGAAGGTGGTGCTGGTGGTCCGGCCGCAACCCGGGCATGCCGTGACGCTGGGCGCGAAAGAGCGCAGGCCGAGCGCCTGCAGCAGCTCGCACGCGGCGTACACCTCCTCGCGCCGATCGCCTCCCGGCCGGGGCGTGAGCGATACGCGAATCGTGTCCCCGATTCCCTCGTTCAAGAGCACACCCATCGCCGAAGCGGACCAGACGAGGCCCTTCACGCCCATCCCGGCCTCGGTGAGGCCGAGGTGGAGCGGCTGATCGGTCCTGGCCGCGAGATCCCGGTAGACGGCGATCAGGTGCTGTGGCCGTGAAACCTTGCAGGAGATGATGATCTGGTCCTTGCGCAGGCCGGACTCGAGAGCGAGCTCCGTGGACTCCAGCGCGGACAGGACCATGCACTCGTTGATGATCTCCTCGGAGGACAGCCCCAGGTCCTGGTCCGTGTTCTCCTGCATGCGGCGCATCACCAGGTCCTGGTTCAACGACCCGCCGTTCACGCCAATGCGCACCGGCTTCCCGTTGTCCACCGCCACGTTGCAGATCGTGTTGAACTGCTCGTCTCGGCGGCGCCCCTGGCCGACGTTGCCCGGATTGATCCGGTACTTGTCCAGCGCCCGGGCGCATTCGGGGTGACGGGTGAGGAGCAGGTGACCGTTATAGTGGAAGTCGCCAATGAGCGGCGCGTTCACGCCGGCCTCGACCAGGCGACGCTTGATTTCCGGGACGGCCCGGGCGGCCTCGGGGATGTTCACCGTAATCCGCAGCATCTCCGACCCGGCCCGCGCCAGGTCGATGTTCTGGCGGACCGTCGCTTCGATGTCGGTGGTGTCCGTGTTCGCCATGGACTGGACGATGATGGGAGCCCCTCCGCCGACGAGAAGGTGGCCCACGTGAACCCCTACGGTGCGGTGGCGTGGCATGAGCTCGATCATTGCAGGCCGGCGTCGATCTTGCAATCCCAGCTGTTAGGCCGCGTACGCACACGGCCCGGTCTTTTCGCACGTATCGATCCCGGACGCGCGGCGTCTGAAACGAACAGCACAGGAGGGTCCATGCACATCGTGACCTCGGGAAGCCGGCTTGGCGCGGCGGTCGTGGCGCTGCTGATGGCGTTGCCCGCATCCGCCCCTGCCCAATCGACGGTGTCCAGCGCCGACATCCAGCGGCTCCAGGATTCCATCTACGACGCGGGCGCCGACCTTTCCCGGCTGCGCTCGCACGACGCCGCCCAGGCCGACCGGCTGCAGGCCGACCTTGATGCCCTCCGCGAGGAGGTGACCTACCTCAAGGTGAAGCTGCGCAAGGAAGGATCGGTGCCGCGGACGGATTACACCGATCTCAGGGACCGCATCGACACCCTGAGGACCCGGGCTCGCGGCGAGACGCCCGCGGCCGGCACGACGAGGGGCGAGACGCGGACCGAGCCGCTTCCGCCTGCCGGGGGGGCCTCGGGCACCACGGGGAAGACGGATCGAGAGACGAGCCGAACGACGAGTTCCGCCAACCAGAACGAGGTGCCGGTAGGAGCCGAGCTCGACGTGCGGCTCCAGGCGCCGTTGAGCTCTGACAAAGCCCAGGTGGAGGACCGCTTCACCGCGACAACGGTGATTGACCTCAACAGCGGCAACCGTGTCCTGATCCCGGCCGGGTCGGTGGTCCGTGGTGTGGTCACGGGGGTGGACAAGGCGGGCCGCGTCGAGCGGCGAGGCCGCCTCGTCTTGAGCTTCGACCAAATCACCATCAACGGCCGTTCGTACCCGATCAACGCGACCGTCACGCAGGCCCTCGAGAGTGAGGGGATTCGCGGCGAGGTGGGGAAGATCGGCGCCGGCGCCGGCGTGGGTGCCATCATTGGCGGGATCCTCGGGGGCTTCAAGGGGGCGCTGGCGGGCATCCTGATCGGCGCCGGCGGGACCGTGGCGGCCACGGAGGGCAAGGACGTCGAGCTGCCGGCGGGAACCGTGCTGCGGCTCCGCTTCGACTCGCCGGTCACGGTTCGGTAGTCCGTCAGTGGTCAGTGGTCAGTGGCCAGTGGATCACGCGTGATCTGCTGAGCACTGACCACCGTCCTAGTCAATCTCCCGAAACGCTTCCCGCGCCGCCCGAATCGTCTTGCGGACGTCCGCTTCGGTGTGTGCGGCCGAGAGGAACCAGGCCTCGAACTGCGAGGGCGGCGGGTAGATGCCCCGCGCAAGCATCGCGCGGAAGAAGGCCGCGTACGACAGGCTGTTGGCCTGCAGGGCAGAGCGGTAGTCCCGCACGGGCGAGGCGGAGAAGAACGGCGTGAGCACGGAACCAAGCGCGTTCACGTGGAGTGCCACGCCGGCGTCGCGAGCCGCCTCGGCAAGGCCGGTGGCCAGCAACGAGCCGACCCGGGCGAGGCGCTTGTAGAGGGGCTTGGTGAGGCCGGCCAACGCCCACAGGCCGGCCGACATCGCCAGCGGGTTCCCCGAGAGCGTGCCCGCCTGGTAGACGGGGCCGGCAGGTGACACGTACTCCATCAGGTCCGCCCGCCCGCCGTAGGCACCCACCGGCAGGCCGCCCCCGATGATTTTCCCCAGGCAGGTCAGGTCGGGCTTGATGCCCCACATTCCCTGGGCACCGCCGGCCCCCACGCGAAACCCCGAAATCACCTCGTCGAACACCAGCAGCATCCCGTTGCGGTCGCACAGGCCGCGCAGGCCCGCGAGGAACCCGGGTTCGGGAAGCACGACCCCCATGTTCCCCGCCAGCGGTTCGACGATGAGCGCGGCGATCTGGTGGCGGTTGGTCTCGCACAGCCGCTCGCACGACGCGAGGTCGTTGAAGGTCGCGAGCAGGGTGTGCTGGACCGCCTTGCGCGGTACGCCCGGGCTGGTGGGCGCGCCCAGCGTGGTGGCGCCGGAGCCGGCTTTGACGAGGAAGGGATCCGCGTGCCCGTGGTAACAGCCCTCGAACTTGATGATCCGGTCACGGCCCGTCGCGGCCCTCGCCAGCCGGATCGCGCTCATCGTCGCCTCGGTCCCCGAGCTGACGAATCGCACGCGCTCCATCGAGGGCATCAGCGCCCGCACCTTCTCCCCGAGCCTCACCTCCAGCTCGGTCGGCGCGCCGTAGCTCGTCCCGCGCTTCGCGGCGTCGCCGAGGACCTTCAACAGGCCGCGCGGGGCGTGCCCGTGGATCAGCGGCCCCCACGACATCACGTAGTCGATGAACGTGTTTCCGTCCACGTCCTCGAGCCTGGCGCCGTGGGCCCGGTGCACGAAGAGCGGCTCGCCGCCGACTGCCGTGAAGGCGCGCACGGGGCTGTCCACGCCCCCGGGCAGGATCTTCCGGGCGCGCGCGAAGAGACGGGCGGACTTGGTCGTACGAAGCTTGGTCATGGGGAAGGTCGGGGTTCGGTGTCGAGGGTTGTCGGTTGAGCGAGGCTCCACCTGCATCGAGCGAGCAACACGGAGTGGAGCGCGTGGAGCCCGGAGCCTCCAGCCTTCCGGAAGCCCGAAGCCGGAAGCCCAAGCCTACTGATTCAGCAGCCGCGCCGCCTCGCGAGCGAAGTACGTGATGATGATGTCCGCCCCCGCGCGGCGGATGCCGGTGAGCATCTCCATCATCGCTCGGGGCTCGTCGATCCAGCCATTGCGGGCGGCCGCCTTCAGCATGGAGTACTCACCGCTGACATTGTAGGCGGCCGTCGGGTGCCCGAACTCCGCCTTCACCCGGGTGATCACGTCAAGGTAGGGCAGCGCCGGCTTGACCATCACGATGTCGGCGCCTTCCTCGATGTCCTCGCCAACCTCGCGCAGCGCCTCCTCGACGTTGGCCGGATCCATCTGATGCGTGCGGCGGTCGCCGAACTTGGGGGCGGAATCAGCGGCGTCGCGGAACGGCCCGTAGAACGCCGAGCAGTACTTCGCGGCATAGGACATGATCGAGACTGCCTCGAATCCGCGGGCATCGAGCGCCGAGCGGATGGCGCCGATTCGGCCGTCCATCATGTCCGAGGGCGCGACGATGTCAGCGCCCGCCTCGGCGTGCGACACCGCGGCGCGCGCCAGTCGCTCCACGCTCTCGTCGTTCACGATCTCACCGTCGACAACGAGCCCGCAATGCCCGTGCGAGGTGTACTCGCACAGGCAGACGTCGGTGATGACGACCGTTGCCGTGTCGGAGGCCTTGATCGCGCGCACCGCCGCCTGGACAGGGGCATGAGCATCCCACGCCGCCGACCCCACCTCGTCCTTGTACGCGGGCAGGCCGAACAACAGCACGCCGGGCACGCCCTCGGCGCGGGCGCCCGCGGCTTCCTTTACCGCCTCGTCCACCGACAACTGGAACACCCCGGGCATCGAGGGGACCTCGCGCCGGACGCCCTGGCCCTCGCACACGAACAGCGGGTAGATGAACATGTCCGCGGAGAGCCGGGTTTCACGCACGAGCGCGCGGATCCCGGGCGACCGGCGGAGACGGCGGCCGCGACGTACGAGGTTGAGACGGTCCTGGATCTGGGTTGTCATTGGGATCCTCAAAGAAGCTTCGGGCTTCGGGCTTCAGCGAGGCCCGGGTTACCGCGCCCCGGGTTTGCGAGGCCCCGGCTCCGCGGCGCCCTCCGCCTGCGTTATCTCTTCTCGAAGTACTCCACGATCGCCCGGACGAGGCCTGGCATCGTGTAATCGGTCGGCATGATCGACGTCTGGATGCCGCTCTGCAGCGCGGCCTCCGCGGTGACCGGGCCAATCGAGGCGATGGACACGGACCGCAGCAGGTCGGCCACCGGTTCGGCGCCGTACAGCTGGACGAAATTGCGGACCGTCGACGCGCTCGTGAACGTCACCACGTCCACCCGCTTGTCCAGCAGCATCCGGTAGATGTCCGGTCCCTGGTCCCGGTCCATCTCCACCGGGACGCTCCGGTAGGCGGTGACCTCGGTGACCTCGGCTCCCAGTTTCCGGAGGTCATCCGCCAGCACTTCCCGGGCGATGTCCGCGCGCGGCAGCAGGAAGCGCTTGCCGGCCAGGTCGCCCGTGGCCCGCAGCGCTTCCACGACCGCTTCGGCGCGGTACTCCGCGGGCATGAGGTCCACCTTCAGGCCGTGCCGCGCCAGCCGGTCTGCGGTTCCCGGCCCGATGGCGCACAGCCGGACGCCCGCGAGCCGGCGGGTGTCTCCGGGGCCGGCGTGCAGGCGCTGGAAGAAGTAGTCCACCCCGTTGACGCTGGTAAAGACCACCCAATCGTACTGGCCGACCGATTCGATCGCCTCATCGAGCGGCCAGAAATCCTCCGGCGGCACGATTCGCACGGTTGGGGCTTCGATCACCGTCGCGCCCAGCGTTTCGAGGGATTCCACGAGTTCGGCGGCCTGCTCGCGGGGACGCGTGACAACGATCCTCTTGCCGAAGAGCGGCCGCGCGTCGAACCATCGGAGGTGCTCACGCAGCGCGGCCACCTTGCCGACCACCAGGATCGCCGGGTCGCGGAACCGCGGCTCCCTGGCCATCTCGGCCAGCTCTCCCAAAGTGGCCTGCGTCGTCTCCTGCGCGGGCAGCGTGCCGTTGAACACGAGGGCGGCCGACGCGCTCTTCGCCCAGCCGTGGTTCAGGAGCGTGTCGAGGATGCCCGGCAGGTGACGCGGCCCGCAGTAGCAGACCACCGTTCCCCCGAGCTTGCACAGGCTTCCCCAGTCCACGTTCGGCTTGCGGGCCTGCTCGCTCTCGTGACCGCGCACGAATGTCACCGAGTCGCCGGCGCCCGGATAGGTGACCGGGATGCCGGCGTACGCCGGCACACCGATGGCAGCCGGCACGCCCGGCACCACCTCGAAGCGCACGCCTTGCTCGTGGAGGAAGATCGCCTCTTCGCCCCCGCGGTCGAAGAGGAATGGGTCGCCCCATTTCAGCCGCGCGACCACCTTGCCTTCACGCGCCTTCTCCGCCAGGAGGTAGCAGATGGCTTCCTGCTCGAGCGGCTCGGGAGCCGCCGGCCCGACGTCGATCTTCTCCACGCCCTGGCGCGTGTGCCGCAGCAAGCGCTCGTGCACGAGGTGGTCGTAGATGACCACGTCCGCCTGACCGAGACAGCGAAGCCCGCGCACCGTGATCAGCCAGGGATCGCCGGGACCTGCCCCAATGAGGTAGACGGTGGGTGTCTTCATCGCGCCTTCGTCCTCGCCCGGGCGGTCGTGCTACGGCTGCAGCCCGCCGGCCGGTCCCTGCGCCTCGCGAACATCGTCGAGGATGGCCCCTGCGCCGTCCTCCAGGAGTTGCCGCGCCACGCGGCGCCCCAGTCCGGCGGCGTCGCCGCCCGGCCCCCGCGCGCGCGCCCGTACGGCGCGCTGTCCATCCAACGAGACTACCACCGCCTGCAAGTCGAGGCTGTCGCCATCGGGGAGCGCCAGTGCGCCGATTGGCACCTGGCAACCTCCGCCCAACTCGGCCACCAAGGCACGTTCGGCCGCGACAGCGGCGGCAGCCAGCGGCTGGTTCACCCGGGCGACGGCCTCCCGGGTCCGCTCGTCGCCGGCCCTGAGTTCGATGGCGATCGCGCCCTGCCCCGGCGCCGGCACACAGGCGTCCACGGGTAGCGCGAGCGAGATCCGCGACGCGAACCCGAGGCGCCGCATCCCCGCCGTCGCCAGCACCAGCGCGTCGTACCCTCCGGCGTCCAGCTTCCGAAGGCGGGTGTCGAGGTTGCCGCGGATCGGCAGGAAACGGGCACCCGGCATCAGCCGAATCAACTCCGCCACCCGCCGCACGCTGCTCGTTCCCATGCGAGGCTGCTGCCCGAGGAGATGCAGCAGATCTTCGAGGCTCTCCGGCGAACCCGGCGTGCCCTCCGGCAGAACGACCGCATCCCGCGGGTCCTCGCGCGGCAAGATGGCGGCGATGCCCAGGCCCGGCGGCAATTCCGCCGGCATGTCCTTGCAGCTGTGCACCGCGAAGTCCACCTCGTGACGCAGCAGCGCGTCCTCGATCTCCTTCACGAACAGGCGTTTCCCGCCAACCTCGGACAACGCGGCTTCCGCCAGCCGGTCGCCGGTCGTCCGGATGACGACAATCTCGCAGCGCGGTCCGCCGGATTCCTCGATCAGCGCCGCCGCCGTTCGCGCCTGCCAGAGCGCGAGCTGGCTGCCACGGGTGCCGAGGCGCAGGGAGCTCACGGGTTCACCGGCTTTCCCGAATCGGCGTCACGCCCCGCCGTTCGACGTTGCTCGGAGCTGTCAGCGGAGTCGAAGGGCGCCGCCTCCTCCCGCCCTGCCGGGCGCGGAGCGTCCTCGGCGTCGAGCGCGAACACGCGCGTCAACGCATCGGCGTACGTGCGCACGCGTTCGGGGTCGGGCGTCGATTTCAGCTGCTCGGTCGGCGTGATCAAAAGCTTCTCGACGATCAGCCGTGTGATCTCGTCCACCCGGCCCCTCACTTCCGGCGGCAGACCGTTGAGCCGCGGCATCAGGCGCTCGAGCTCGGCGCGCCGGATCGCGTCGAACCGCTGGCGGAGTGCGACGACCGTGGGGATCGCGTGTCGTGCGGTGAGCCAGGTCTCGAACTTCCGCACCTCGTCACCGACGATCGCCTCCGCCCGCTCCACCTCCGACGCGCGGCGCGAGAGGTTCTCGCGGACGATCCCCTCCAGGTCGTCGATGTTGTACAGGAACACCGCCTCGAGATCGCCCACCGCGGGGTCCACGTCGCGGGGCAGGGCAATGTCGATGATGAAGATCGGGCGGTTGCGCCGGCCGCGCATCACGCCCTCGATCCGGGGGCGTGTCAGCACCGGAAGCGTGGCGCCCGTTGCGCTGATGACGATGTCCGCCTCCCCGATCGCCCCGTCCAGGTCCTGCCATGGCAGCGGCGTGCCGCCGATGGCGGCGGCGAGCGAGGTCGCGTGGGCCAGCGTCCGGCTGACGATGAGGACGCGATCCACGCCCTGGGCCTTCAGGTGCTGCGCCGTCAGCTTGCCCATCTCGCCCGCGCCCACCACGAGCACGGTGCGGCCTTTCAGCTCGCCGAAGATCTTGTGGGCCAGGGCCGTGGCCGCGAAGCTCACCGACACCGCGCCTTCGGCGAGTGCCGTTTCGGTGCGCACCCGCTTGCCCACCGTGAACGACCACGGGAAGACCCGGTTCATGACGGGACCGAGCGTCCGGCTCGTCGAGGCCGTGGCGAAGGCCTGCTTGACCTGCCCGAGGATCTGCGGTTCGCCGACGACCAGCGAATCGAGGCCCGCCGCCACGCGGAACAGGTGCCGCGCCGCGTCCCCGTCGGCCATCTCGTACACGTGCGGCTCGATCGAGCCGCGGTCGAGCCCGTGGTAGTCGGAGAGGAACGCGAGGAGGTCTTCGCGCGTCGCCCGCACGTTCCCGCACGCGACGTACAGTTCCGCCCGGTTGCAGGTGGATACCACCACCGACTCGGCCGCTGCCGCGCGCGCCGCGAGGGCGCCCAGCGCGTGGTCGAGACCCCGGGTGGCGAAGTCGAGACGCTCGCGAACCTCGACGGGCGCCGTCCGGTGACTCACGCCGAGGAGGAACAGGTGCATCACTGGAAGTTGTGGCTGCGCGTCAGGAAGTACCCGATCGGCACGAAATTGAAGAGGATCAGCAGGAACCCCACGGCCGACAGGTAAGCCGTCCGCTTCCCGCCCCAGCCCAGCCGCCGGGAATACAACTCGAACGTGTAGAGGCCCCAGATCAGGAAGGCCCCGAGCATCTTCGGATCGGCGAGCGACATCGCCTGGAGGCGGGGATCGGACACCGGCCCCCCGCGCACCTGGGCGGCCCAGATCGCCCCCACCATGACGCCGACCGTCAGGAACGCCCAGCCGACCGCCACCGTGCGCCGGTTCATGGCGTCGAGCGAGTCGAGCGAGGGGAGCCGCGCGTAGAAGAACCCGAGGGTCTTCGCCTTGATCTCCTTGAACAGCAACACGTAGGTGATCCCGATCACGCATGCGAGCGCGAAGCTCGCGTAGGCGAACAGCAGCGACGCGACGTGCACGCCGAACCAGGGGCTCTCGAGCACGGGGATCCGGCGCTCGGCCACCGGGTTGAGGGCGGGGATCACCTGCAGTGCCACCAGCAGCGGCACGATGAAGACACCGAGGGCGCGCTCCTCGGTGGTCATCTCCATGTAGAGATAGGCGAGCGCCAGCAGCCACACGAACGTCGAGATCGCGGCGGTGGTCCCGGCGATCGGCACGTGCCCCGCCGCCATGGTCTGCATCCCGATCGCGAAGGTGTGAGCCAGGGCGGCCGCGGCCAGCAGGGTGGTGGCCGTTCGTCCCGCGCTCGCACGGCGGGTGGCAAAGTGCCAGGCGTACGCACCGCCGGCCAACGCGTAGAGCAGAAACAGGATCGTGTACACGTGAGCCTCACTGACAGGATTCAGGCTCGGGATCCAGGAATCAAGGTGCCCGATCCCGAAGCCCCTCGTCCCGAACCCCGAAATCCTGGATTCCTGCGGTTACCGCGGCGCCGGCGCGTAGTAGCCCTGCTTGGTCCGCGCCTGGGCTTCCGCCCGCGCGACCTGGACCACGATCCGGCGCCACGCGCCGTCACGCTTGCCGTTCTTCGAGACGTAGCCCAGAAGATACTGGCTGGCGAGCTCGTCGGCGATCTGGGTGTAGACCCCGGCAAGGTCCTCCACTCGGTTGGGGGAAAACGCTCGTCCCCCCGTCTGCTGCGCCAGGTCTCGCAGGACGAAGGCCGCCTCCCGAAACCCCTTCGCCACCGGTTCCGACGGATCGCGCAGGCCGATGGTGTAGATGCCGGTATCCGATCGCTTCGCCAGTTCCAGCACCTCCTCGTAGGTGACGAGGCTTGCCGTGTCTTCGCCGTCGGAGAGCAGCACGATCGCCTGCCGGCGCAAGTCCTTCGCGGTGGTCGCCCGGGCCTTCTTCAGCTCCTTCAGGGCGATGTAGACGGCGTTGTACAGCGCGGTCGACCCGCCTGCCGTCGTCCGGCGAATGGCTTCCTCCAGCTGCGCCCCATCGCTCGTGAACGATTGTGCGACCATCGCACGCGTGTCGAAGTCGATCAACTGCGCGAGATCCAGCGGCCGTAGCCGGCGGGCGAACCCGGCGGCGGCTTCCTGCGCGATGGACATCCGCCCCTCCATGCTCGCGCTCGTGTCGAGCAGCAGCGAGAGGGCGATCGGCAGGTTGGTGCGGTCGAAGTAGGTGATCTCCTGCTTGACGCCGTCCTCGAACACGCTGAAGTCCGGCGCGTCCAGCCCCGTGACGTAGTGGCCGTTGGGATCGGTCACGGTCACCGACAGCGAAACGATTTCCAC
>Ga0105104_10002718_pt1 | contig 12783 bp, 10 predicted proteins | sample PPLLaktember2015_3_FD_87034 | JGI IMG/M metagenome (GOLD analysis project Ga0105104, IMG submission 87034) | Freshwater sediment microbial communities from Prairie Pothole Lake near Jamestown, North Dakota, USA - PPLs Lake P7 Core (6) Depth... | ecosystem: Environmental > Aquatic > Freshwater >...
GATGATGATGATGACAAACCAGACCGCTGGCTGGTTTCGTACGCCGATTTCATCACGCTTCTGTTTGCATTTTTCGTGGTGATGTATGCGATATCCTCGGTCAACCAAAACAAATACAACCAGCTTATGTCTTCCATGGGGACTGCATTCAGCGGCAATACCCAACCTGATCCCCGGCAAAGCAACCCCCAAAACAGCCAAGGTACCTACAGCCAGGCCGGCCAGCAAAGATCACTACTCAAACCGCTGCCATTGACGCATCTTTATAACGAAAAACTGCGCCGGGAACGGGAATCCATGATCGGCATGGGGATCAACTTATCGAACACCCTCGCCCCACTCATTAATGAGGGCAAGGTGCGTGTCGTGCAAAACAACCGCGGCATCCGCATTGATATCCATGACAGTCTGTTGTTCAGCACGGGATCGGCCGAGTTAGGCACTGCTGCCACCGGCATCCTGAATGAAATTGCCGCTGTAATCAATGAAAATCAACGCCCGATTCAGGTAGAAGGCCACACCGACAATATACCCATCCACAACGCTACCTACTTTTCAAACTGGGAGCTATCTGCGGTACGTGCAAGTAGCGTGGTGAGAATGTTGAGCAAGGCAGGCATCGCTGACAGTCGGCTCAGCGCTTTGGGTTTGGGTTCAGCCCACCCCGGCAGTGAAAATGAAACACCGCTCGGGCGTGCAAGAAACCGCCGGGTATCAATCATGATTCTTTATGAATCACAGAACCAGGAAGACTCCCCTCTGGAAATCGCACCGCAAAAAAATAACCCATAATAAATATGGCTCAGCTGATTTAATCTTTCCAAAAATAATCTGGAAATTTATTAATCCGGCACTCAAGTTTTATCCCAGGATGCCGTTATTATGCACCAACTTATTTTTATTCAATAAAAACAATAAGTTAATTATATTATTGTAATAATAACTACATAAAAGTTCGTTAAATTATCCTTTGTTTAAAGATAATAAAGGTTAATTAAATGAATGCTCTCCAAATAAATTCAAAAGCTGGTTTAACCGAAATAGAAGCAGAATTTATTGCAAAATCCCTGCTGATTGATGTCCCTGTTGTCGGCACGGCCCAAACTAATGATGATGTTTTTAATATATTCAAGGAATACAAAGACATCGTTGGTTTGCCTGTGGTTGAAAATGGAAATCCTGTTGGCCTCATTAACCGCAATATTTTCATGGATGGAATGGCTAAACCATTCCATAGAGATCTGTTCAACAGAAAAAGCTGTATAGCTTTCATGGATAAGGAGCCGTTAGTGGTTCCCGAGCATATGAGTATCCAGGACCTGAGTTTTCGAGTAGTTAACTCAGGCAGAAAAACACTTAATGATGGCTTCATCATCACTAACAACAGTGGCCAGTATTTAGGCGTGGGTACTGGTGAAGATTTGGTTAGGGTCGTGTCCAACTTACAGGCCGAAAAAAATCGTTTGGTCATGGAAAGCATTAACTATGCGAGCGTGATTCAAAAGTCGTTTTTACGTAGTTCAAGAGAGGATTTAAACGCGTGCCTGAAAGAATTTTATATGCATTGGGAACCGAGAGACAGGGTAGGTGGTGATTATTATTTTTGCAGGAAATTTGACGATGGTTTCTTTTTTGCATTAATTGATTGTACTGGCCATGGTGTTCCGGGGGCGTTCATGACGTTAATTATGGCCGCATTTATTGACCATATATTGCTTGAGGATAACCGCCATGATCCAGCGGGGGCTTTGTCCATTATGAATAAAAAAGTAAAGACAGCGTTAGGTCAAATTGAAGATCCGGAATCATTACTTGCCGAAGAATCCAAATTCACAAAAATGGTGAGTAAAGATGGTTCAGACGATGGCATGGACGCTGCATTTTTCTGGGTCAGCCGTCAGGATGAAAAAATAATTTATGCCGGGGCAAAAACGCCTATTTTTTATATCGGGCAAAATGATGAGGAAGTGTCCATTGTAGATCCGGATAGAAAAGGAGTGGGCTACGTAGATACCCCTTATGACTTCACATGGACGAATAAGGAGATTCCGGTTTCTAAAGGGATGAGCGTTTACCTGACTACCGATGGCATTATTGATCAAATAGGCGGACCCAAAAACATTGCTTTTGGCAAGAAGCGCTATACCAACATTCTGTTGGAGCATCACGCAAAACCGATGATAGCGCAGGAAGACATTCTAATGACGGCTTTTTATGACTATCAAGGCAAGCAAAAACGACGTGATGATTTAAGTTTAATGGGCTTCAGGCTCTAAATTGGAGGTTATGTGGAAATTGATTTATTCAGTTCTTTTCAGGACGATGCAGGTAAAAAGGGGATTGTTTTTTATTACAGTGGAGCACTTTCCCAGAATGTAATAGCCACAATGAGCGATGTTTTAAAGCAGCGTCTTGATAACAACGATGCAAAGGGCAGCGTGACTAAAAAGCTATTTTCAAGCTTTATAGAAATGATCCAGAACGCACTTCATTACTCGCCTCTGGTACCCGACTCAAGCTTTGAAAAAATTGGCGCGGTCGCTGTAGGTAAAACGGATGAGCATTTTTATATTATCTGCGGGAACTTGGTTGATAAGAAATACGTGAGCAGAATCTCCGAAAAAATTGAACATGTGAATAGCATGACCAGGGACGAGGTAAGGCTAGCCTATCGGACACAACTTAAAAATGAAGAACATAGCCAGGACGAGGTGAGCAAAGGCGCCGGCTTAGGCTTGCTAACGCTTGCAAGAGACTCAAGCTCTGCCATCGAATATTCATTTAAGGATGTACCGGGCTATGAAAATGAATATTCAGAACTACATCTAAAAACACTTTTTTAAAGGAACTCTTATGAAAGATCTCTATATCCCCAGAACCTCAGATTCTCCAGAAATTGATTTCAAGTTTTCCTTAAATCAGCTCAATATTTCCGGCGAAGCGTTTCCTGAAGATGCAAACAAATTTTTCTATCCGGTTTTGGTTGGCCTGGAAGACTATCTGAACAGTATAGATAACCAGGATGTGGAATTTAATTTTCATCTGACTTATTTTAATAGCGCCAGCACAAAAATGTTGTTTAGTATTTTTATGCTGCTCAATGACTCCGCTTGCTCAAGTAACAGGATTGCACTTAATTGGCACTATGATGAGGAGGATGACACCATCAAAGAGTTTGGCGAAGATGTCAATGAAGATTTCCCTGCCATTGATTACAATCCGGTTGTTACTTATCCGGCATAAAACTAATTTACAGGCATGAGGTTACCCAATATCCTGGCATGAAAGTGTGCGGCTTCATGTATTTGAAACTTGGAGATAAGCATTGACGATTATCTCCAAGCCCAGCCATTGCAAGTGAATTTTTTAGCAAAAATACACATCATTTAAAAAGTCACCCTAACATTCAAGCAGCTTTCTTCTCTTGGCTTAACGATCTCTCCTGACTAGCCGGCTCAAAAGGGTTACTGAGCATATTGAACAGATACCTGATATCAATACCCTGAATCAACAGCTTGCCGCCATTGGCTTTAATAATCTGCTTGATTAAGATACCGCGGCTATCGGCTGCAAGCGGAGTAACGTTAATCTGGCTCTCGTTAAATTCCGCCACGGAATGAAGCGCTCCGACCAGCAGGCCGATCTTGTGCTGCCCTTGCTCAACAACCACAACCTGGCTGCTGCTATCCCTGACAGAAGGCACACCGCTTAACAAATAGCCAAGGTCAAATACCCAAACATAAGCCTTGTTTTCGCTCTCATGCTGTATGGCCAGCACGCCGACGCGTTCGGACCGGCTACCCATGGAAACCGGAGAGATTTCCGATGCGGCCAGCGCTTCCAGCACATACTCGGCTTCTATCGCAAACAGCCCGCCATTAATAAAGAATGTGGCAAATTCCTGGCCGCCGGACTTGATAAGCGAGGTTTCAACAATGGATGCCGAGTTATTGCTTGAAGCCGAGCGTGCGCGCACCTCGCCGAACGAATCAAAGACAACGGCAATCACGTCTTCCTTGTATCCATCGGTGACCTTGAATTCTCGATAGCCATGGGAAACGCTACACCCCAGAATCGAGTAATGCCCGTCATGGATCACGATACGTGATGCGCTTTTACCATTGGGTAACTCAAGCAGGTCTGCATCAATATCCAGAACGTCACCTACCGGGCGGGTTGGATCTGTACTCGAAATAATCCTGCCCTGCCTGTCGATAAAGAATGCCTTGATGGATTCTTTTTCAGTGATCCCGCCGCGCAGCATGGCCAGAAATTCAGGCGCGGAGTCGAAAACAATACCGATACCCCCTACCACCCCGTCACTGCCGGGCGCCCTGATGGCTGCATGGTAGACATAGGTCGGGGCGTTGCCGTATAGCACGTCCGGCACAAAAGGCGTTACGTAATATTGCTGCTCTGTCCGCAATGACATCACTTGTTCCAGCGTGATGTCATCAATACTGGTGCCAATGATAGTGCCGCTGTCATCAGCCGCGTTGGTGCTGGCGACGATGCGGCCGCTGTGATCGTAGACAAAAATACGGGTGTAGACGGTATAAAGTTCATTGATATACTCCAGAATATCCGTGATGCGCGCAACCGTGCTGCTGTTCAACTCCGAAGATGCAAACGCTGCCCTTAATTCAGGCGTCAGCGCCCACCAGCGGCAATCGTCAGAGCGTTCGTATAGATTACGGTCGAGCAGGTCTACAAGCAGGTGCGACACGAATTCAGAATCCTGCAATCTGGAAGCAAGCACGGTTTCATAAAGATCATTAATCGACTGCGCGAACAGTTCGTTACTGCGAGTACCCGTTTCGCTGATCTGGTCCAGGATGGCCTTCAGCCTCAGCAGCTCCCCACCCTGTCCTGCCGTCATTACCTGGCCGTTCCACACCACGCGGCGTATGGTTTCTGCAGCAGTCATAATTTCGTAGAGTGGTGGGCAGAAAGACTGGGCATGCGTCAGCAAACCATCCGCAACATCAGGATCAAGAGCCTTCAATGTATCAGTGTCCATGCCGGTAAAAGCAATCTCCACCGGGATCATCACCTGCCCTTGCCAGCCCGGTGGCCCCTTGTAGCCCTGATAGTCATCGGCAAGAAAAGTACGCACCAGATACTCGCGTCCGCCATAAATCATCAAGTGCGGGCTGGCATCACGATTCACCGGCACCAAGGCACCTAGCGGTATCCATTGGGGATCACTCGCTTCAATGACCCGGTTATCGCCATCCAGCAGCAGCATGACTGAGTGCCCGGAGGGATCGCCATGCGATTGGAATATGCCTGCCATCTCCTCTACAAAATTAAAACACAGGCACAGTACGCCAATCACCGCACCAGTATCCGGATGCTGCATGCGCTTGGAATAAATCAGCGCTTTCTGTTTACCGGGGCGCAGATCGGTGGCGCGATACGTCTCCACATAATGATCTGATGCCAGCGTTTCCATAATGAGTGGATCAAGGCTACCTTCAATCGGTGTTTCATTGTTGATCTGCACCAACACATTGCCATGCACATCCAGCAGGATGATTTCATCGTAGACGGTGTATTTGCTTCTGTATGCACGCAAACGGTGACGGATTGTCTCTTCATTGCCGGATAAGCCGGCAACAAACGCGCACAATTCCTTATCTGTCGCCAGAAAGCCCACGTCGGCGGTGCGCTCATACAAATTGCGTACCAGAATATCAATGACATACTGTGCCTTGGTGCCGATCTCATCCAGCACGGTCGACACTTTTTGCTGCACCAGGCTCAACACCAGTTCGTTTTCCAGCCGGTTGAAACCTACCCGCGTGGCGGCCATGGTGGGCAGGATGGTCTTGGCCTCGACCGGGCAGTTCATCTTGGCGGAAGACTCAATAATGCGCCACATGAGGTTGAGTTCATGCAATGACTGTTCGCAACGGATGACATCCCTCATGTAGGGAAGAAAATTATCAATTTGCATTGAAGTTGTTTGACTCATGTTCAGCTCCAAATGTTGTACACGCCTCAGCTAATTATCAAGCTGGCTAGTAATAGATAAGCAAAATACGAGCCATCACGAAATCACGAGCCTACAGGCGGCTAACAGGGGATAAATAATCGTCAAATAGTCAGAAAATACCAATTTGGTGCATACGCCAAAATGGCCGCACCATTAATATGCATTCAATCACAAAAGGGATGTAATATAAACATGACAGCCTGTACAGATGACTAATCGCTACATGCTGAAAATTGTTTTCAACAGCGCATGAAACGCGCCGTGACACTCAAGTACGCCCGGACTTCACCAATCCGGAGCCGGGCTGTCCGGAACTGGAAATCACCTGCAGTCAATCAGGATTATCACGCCAGCAACAATGATCAACCCTGCAACAAAGCTGCCTCGAACTGCGCAATCGGTACCGGTTTACTAAACAGATACCCTTGGTATTTATTGCAGCCGTTTTTCAGGAGCAATTGCCGCTGCTCCTCTGTTTCCACCCCTTCGGCAATGACATTCAGGTTCATCGTTTTCGCCATGGCGATGATAGTGCGCACAATCGCTTGATCGCTACTATTGGCGGCAATATCGCGTACGAACGATTGGTCAATCTTCAACTGGTACAGCGGCAGCCGTTTAAGGTATTGCAGGGACGAATAGCCGGTGCCAAAATCATCCAATGAGAAGCGAACACCGATTTTTTTCAAAGCATTCATGGTTGCAATAGTGTCGTCAATGCGCTCCAGCAACATACTTTCCGTCAGTTCAAGCTTGAGCCGCATCGGGTTGATGTCATGACTTTGCACGGCAGCTTGCACTTGAGCCGCGAAATCAGGCTGATGGAATTGCTTGGCACTCACATTCACCGACAAAGTGAGGTCGCGGGTGCGCGCATCCTGCTGCCACACCTGGAGTCGGGCGCAAGCCGTCTCCAGCACCCATTGCCCGATAGACAAAATCAGTCCTGAATCTTCCGCCAGCGGGATGAATTGTGCCGGGGGCACTAAACCACGTTCAGGGTGTAACCAGCGAATCAAAGCCTCGGCGCCCAACGGGTTGCCCGAACTATCCACCTGAACCTGGTAATATAAATGAAATTGCTGCTGCTCAAGGGCTTTACGTAGCTCGCCTTCAATTGAGACGCGAGCGTTGATGGCAACCTGCATCTGCGGGTCGAAGAAGCGCAGGGTGTTGCGGCCTGCTTTCTTGGCCTGATACATGGCGATATCTGCCTGCTTCAACAGCTCATCCATGGTCGATTTGTGACCATTAAACATGGTGGCGCCAATACTGGAGGTGCTATGACATCCAGACGAGGCGAGCTGGTAAGACTGGCTGAGAACCTCCAGAATTTTTTTGCCTACAGTTTCGGCCTGTGTCGCAGCTTCAAGGTCTTGCCTGCTCAGGCCTACCAGCATTACCACGAACTCGTCACCTCCCAAACGGGCGACGGTGTCACATTCGCGCACATTGGCAGTCAACCGTTGTGCAACCTGTTGCAGCAGCAAGTCCCCGATGTCATGACCGAGAGTGTCATTTAATGTTTTAAAATCATCCAAATCAATGAACAGCAACGCACCTTGACGGCCGCTACGTCTGCTTGAAGCCAAGGCCTGATTTAGACGGTCGAACAGAAGCCTCCGGTTGGGCAGATGCGTGAGGGTGTCGTAGAAAGCCAGACTCTGTATCTCATCCTCCGCAGCCTTACGCTGGGCGATGTCAATGAATGTAGAAACGTAACTTGTAACGGTACCAGCGGAATCTTTCACTGCAGTGATAGTGAGTTGCAGTGGATAGATTTCGCCACTCTTGCGCCGGTTCCAGATTTCGCCCCCCCAGCTGCCGGTACGATTAATACTCCTCCACATAGCGGCATAAAAGGCAGTATTATGCCGGCCTGAACTCAATATGCTCGGGAGTTTGCCAGCGACGTCTTCAGCAGCGTAACCGGTGATCGCAGTGAAGGCGCGGTTTGTACGGAGAATCACCGTATCAGCATCGGTAACCATCATGCCTTCCTGTGATTCGAAGGCGGTAGCGGCAATGCGCAGTTCATTCTCGGCCAGTTTGCGCTCGGTTATATCGACAAATGTCCAAAGTGATTCGCCGGTTTCCTTATATGGTTGCGCCGCACTCATGTCAACCCAAATATGCCGGCCATCCTTGCGCACAAACTCATGCTGGGTGTGCACAACATCGTCTTTCCCAATATCAGCGTAGATTGCCCCAACGGCCTGGTAGCCCGCCTCATCCACGTAGAGCTGCCGTGTTGGCAAGCCAATTACCTCGCCTGCGCCGTAGCCAAACATGGTTTCAAAAGCGGAATTGGCCCATACAATTTTCCGCTGGCGCACTGTGACAATTCCAACCAGCAAGCAGCCAAGAATTGCCCTTTGTTCTGCAAGCAGCCCCTCGCGACTCTCGGTAACATCCTGAAGCGTGCCACGCATTCTCAGGGGGTGTCCATGTACATCGAATTCCAGTTTCCATAATCCACGCACCCAGCGTTCGGCCTGGTCAGCATGACGGATAATGCGGTATTCCTTATCCAAAACATTACCTTGGCCAAAAATCTCACTTCTAATATGGTCGTCTATTACCGTGCAATCATCAGGATGAATCAACGCCACCCACCCGTCCAAAGAGCGTTCATACGTCTGGCTTATTCCCAATAACTGATCAAGCGCACCAGAGCTTTTCCACGTCCCGGAGGGAATATCCAGTACATAACTACCCAACCCGGCAATAGTTTGAAACTCTTCGCTTGTACGCAGCGCCTGTTCTGCCAGCCTGTATTCAGTAACGTCGCGGACAATGCAAAACAAACCGATGAGTTCGCCTTCTGTGTTTTTTATCGGGTATTTACGGCTATCAACCCAGCCTTTATTGCCATCCTGATCCAGCGTTTCCTGCATTTCATGAGTCACATGAATACCGGCAAATACTTGTTTTTCCAGCCGGTAATAAATATCGGCATAGTCTTCGGAAAACACATCATAGTCAGTCAGGCCAGTCAGCTCGGTTCCGTGCAGGGCCGATTCAGCAACATCTTCCAGCGCCTGGCTGACACCGGTAAATACATGATTGCGATCTTTAATATAAATGTAATCATCGGAGTTTTCCATCATGGCCATGAAATTGGTCATGATGGGTTCATCGCCCTGACTATGCCTGAGACTCTTGGCATCTTGCAGCAGCAACTCAAGGATAACACCGGTGCCAGAAGCGTCCGGCGCTTTGGTGTAATGACCCTTTATACAGCGGATGCGGCCATTGGCCTGCCTGAGCCTAATGTTAAAGGTATCGGAAGATTTATTAATCACGTTTGAAAACAAATCAGCGGCAATGTCCTGATCGTCGGCGTGAATCCGGCTTATCAAGGACACCTCACCCGTAAGAAAATCATCCGGCTTAAAGCCAAGAAGGCGCTCCACACCTTCCGTAATCGATAAGATCGCCTTGGAACCGGTCAGGGACATAACAACATAGGCTTCCATGTCGTGCCGAATGACATCACATTCAGTCATCATGGAAGTTTTCTTATTATCCAGTCTCCGCCCATGAGGCACGGGGGCTGTATATAGATGGGTCTGTAGAGACATTATATTTTTTTGATCCTGCAGGCTTTTGCCCGATAAGTCACACATGGCACATGATCAGATCATGAAAAAAATAAAAAATGCTTAAGCTGTCAGGGCAGTGCGTAAAAGTGATTGTGATGTAGCCTGGCCATTTCTGCCATAGACCTCACCAGCACCTGAATTACCTTGCAGATGATTAAGCAGTTGCTGATTCCGGCTGAAATGCTTGTTAATCAACATCCCATTGAGCCGGTTCATTTCTCTTGCCTGGTGCAATGCCTTTTGAAAACCCGCCCATGCCTTATTCATCGCAGGCTGTGCTTGCTGCTTAAGCCATGCGGTCATGCCCGCCTCGCTTGATTCGAAACCGTTTGCAGCCAATGCCGCATAACGGTGCTTGGCAACGAGATTGATGCGTTGCAACAACGTGGACTTCTCTTCCAACAAAGCTTCTATCGCGTCAAGATCAACCACAACCAAACTGGCTTGTTCGCGTGATAGCAGAGCCTGCAAATGATTCACTAACTGTACGTCTTGCTCAAAAGAGACTGATTGAATAGAAGTCGGCATGTTCATGTTGTCCTCATGATTTTTTAGTGGTTAATAAATCTCTCACCGTTTCAATCAAACCATCTGCCACTTTTTCAGAATTCACTTTAAACTGGCCACTCGCAATGGCTGATTTAATGGCATCCACCTTTTTTGTATCAAATACATTGCTGGCAGTAACTTCCGCCTCCAATGATTGCAATTGCGCTGCCATTGGCGATAGCGTAACGCTCCCGACCGACTGGGCTCCGGTTTGAGACTTTTCAGCGCTTTTACCCGCGCCAGGCTCCGGCTTTGCAGCCGCTGACTTTTTAGCAGACTTATCTACACCCTGGTTAACCGTATTTTTGACTGAATCATTAATTTTCATGGCATTCATTCCTTTTCGCGTAACTTACTATGCGCATTACACGCATCTATAATGTTCATATCGGCATGGTTTTAGCAAACTTTAATACTTTGTAAGTATTTTATTTAACAAAATTTAATCTAATGACACCTCTAAAAATTCATATTCAACATATCTTGTAGGAGCGATCTTTAGATCGCGAATGGGTGGCGCTTGTAAGCCACGTTGCCTTCGCGATCTTAAAGATCGCTCCTACATATTAAAGGTACCTCTAAAAACCGACCTCAATCTGGCCGCCGTTACGTGCAATTCCGGAAACCACCTGGCCGCTGGCCACTTTCACCTGCACAATTTGCCCCTCTACGGCACTAGTCATCGCACGGCCTTCGGCGGCAACACTAAAACCCTTGCCGTTTGAAGTCACCATCACGGTTTGCCCCTGCTGCACGACAGGCGCAGCCTTCAACATCTCCTGCCTGAGTACCGTACCGGCATTCATTGATATAGTCACGGAACGACCGATGGCTTGCGCCGGGTCGGTAAACACACCTACGGGCAGTTGTGTCAGGTCGCCGCTTTCGAAAATCAGGTCCTGGCTGGTAACAACCCGGCCTTGCGCCAAGGGGGCCGCTGCCACCAGATATTGCGCAGCCACGCTGACCGTTGCCTGCACATAAATCGTCCATGCACTTGGCGCACTACAGCGCACACCAACACTGGTCTTGCCCCATGCCCGGCTGCCGGATGGCAGGAACACCTGCATATCCTGGCATTGTGCCAGTTTCAAATTAGAATCTATGGCACCGGCATTGACGCTTACCTTACCGGGATAGCCAATCGTTTGCGTCTCCAGGAATTCCACGATTCTGGCTCGCACTGCTGCCAGGTCCTGCTTTGCAGGCCGCTTGGCCGCCAAAGAAGAGGCTGATGCCGACACTGCCGCAGACTCGGCATGACAAACTGCCGGCATCAACAGACTCGCCAGAATAAAGGCTACCCATGCCACATTGGCTCGCAAGTGGCTGTTGACATCACTCATATTGAAGAACCCTCTAAAAAAATTCCTACCGGTAATGACTAAAGATTCGGCAAATATTCAAAATAAATTCTACGGGGGCAGCTGTATAGCAAAACAAGGAAAAGGGCAGGATTTACCCTTTTACTTTTTTAATTGAAGACTATCCTTTAATCCTAGACTAGCACTCATTAATGTTAACGGTAAAAAGTGCCTTTTCTTCAGGTGACTTTAGCTTTGGTCAAGAAAGCATTAAGTTAAAAGGTATGTACTGTTATGAAAGGATAGCATCGTGTTGAATAAATTAGACGCAGCTTTAAGTTTTCATCAGAACGCATTAAGAGTGCGCGGCCAGCGCCAGGAACTCATCGCCGCCAATATAGCCAATGCCGACACCCCGAATTACAAAGCCCGCGACCTGGACTTTGGCGCCGCCATGAAAAATGCCATGGCTGGGGTTACCAGAGCCGGGCTGAATAACGAAACAGCAAAGGCCGCCCAAACCGTCGCCAAAACTTCAGCGCTGCATTTGGATGGCATGCCCGCAAACCTTACCTCGCCCAACCCTACCTTCGCTAACGGAGCGCCAGGCGAGCCCCTGTTCCGTCCCATCATACAAGGCAGCGTAGATGGCAATACCGTGGATATGGATGTAGAACGTAATCAATTTGCCGACAATGCAATTCGCTATGAAGCCAGCCTGACCATGATAAATGGCCAGCTTAAAGAAATGCTCGCGGCAATCCAGGGGCAGTAAACCCCTTAGCCCATAAGCCATACCATTTTTCAGGAATATCAGGAGAAAACAATGTCTCTATTTAATGTATTCAATATTTCCGGTTCTGCCATGAGTGCACAATCGCAACGTTTAAACACGGTAGCCAGCAACCTCGCCAATGCAGACAGTGCAACCAGCGCCAATGGCACACCATACAAAGCCAAGCAGGTGGTGTTCAGCGCAATACCGACCAGATCACCCGACGCCAGCGGCGTCAAGGTGCTGAAAGTCATCGAAGATGCTTCACCGCCTAAAGTGGTGTACGACCCTAAGCACCCATTAGCCGATGCCAAAGGTTACGTCACCATGCCTAACGTCAATGTGACCGAGGAGATGGTAAACATGATTTCCGCCTCCCGCGCCTACCAGAACAACGTAGAGACCATGAATGCTGCCAAGACCATGTTACTTAAAACGCTCACCATCGGTCAATAATGACAGCAACAGACAAACGCGCCGACAACAGCTACTTGCTGACGCTTTAATATAAAGGAAACCTTATGGCCACAGTACAAAACTCCACAAGCACGC
>Ga0105104_10002720_pt1 | contig 12780 bp, 8 predicted proteins | sample PPLLaktember2015_3_FD_87034 | JGI IMG/M metagenome (GOLD analysis project Ga0105104, IMG submission 87034) | Freshwater sediment microbial communities from Prairie Pothole Lake near Jamestown, North Dakota, USA - PPLs Lake P7 Core (6) Depth... | ecosystem: Environmental > Aquatic > Freshwater >...
CTCGACCTGCTGCTGAACGTTTATAAGATTCAAATACGCCTTACGCACGTCAACCTCGACTGTTTGCGCCAGGTTATCCAAGGATTCCTGCGATTGCTGACGGGTAAGCGTCGCCTGCTGGTTTCGGGCCTTGGCAAAGCGGTTAATCGGCGGATACTCGAAACTTACCCCTGCCAGGGCGTCGGACCCATCGTTGAAAATATGCCGGGTCGATTCCCCGAAGGAGTCGGCAAAACCGGTCTTGCCTAAAGTAACAAAGAAATCCAATCTCGGTAACAGGCCGTTTCGCGTCCGAACTATTTCAAGCTCATCGCGTTCGATTAGAAGACGGGCCTGGTTCATCTCAGGTCTCATTTTCAAGCCCGTTGATACGTGCGATTCCACGGGACCAAGCTCTATCGCGGCAATTTGCGGGTCGCTTAAAATGTTTATATCCCGGTTCCACATATCAGGGCCTTGCGGATTCAAAAGCTGCAAAAGGGCAAGGCGGGTCTGCACAAGATTGTTATCGGCAACGATAAGGTCCTGTTGCCTTAACGCGACTTCCGCCCTGGCGGTGGCAAGCTCACTTGCGGCCAACGCGCCTAAGCGTATTCGTTCCTCGGTCTCTATCTGCTGTTGTTCGGCCAGTTTCATTGATTGTCTGAATATCTCGATATTTTTCTGAGCTAATAAATAATTCCAGTATGTTTCTTCGACCCGGGCCACTAACGCCTCGACGAATCCCCGTAATTCATACTGCGAAATAGTAGTATCAATTTTTGCCTGGTTTACCGTCACAAGATTGACGGCAGACCCAAACCCCCTCAAAAGCGGCTGATTAACGCTGAATCCCAGCCGCGTTGCCGCGATATCGTCATCACTTACCAAAAACGGGCTATCAAAAGACCTGTCAATTTTGCTCATAGAGCCATCCAGCGAAACCAGCGTTCCTGCCGGAAAAAGCTCGCTTAACGATACGTCGGCGGTAAACTGCCTGGTCAATTCCGGTTCCGTTCTCGACCGTGTCCTGCTCTTTGAAACTCTTGCCGTCAAATCCGGGTCAAACGCCGCCCACGCCTGTTGTTCGAGAGTCCTGTTTATCAGGGGGTTGAGCTTTTCCACCACCAGCGACTTATTTTTCTCCAAAGATACCAGGATAGCATCGTTAATTGTAATGTTAATAGGCCCGGTTGGTTCGACCCTTATTACCCTCGAAGGCGTCGTCTCCGGAGCGTTTGATTCCGCTATCTGAGTAGCCGGCCCAATGTAATCCTGCGGGCTGGTTACCTCCAACTCGCTGCATGAGCAAACAAAAAACAGCATTATCAGCCCTGATAATACAGGGGCTGCGCAGATTTTAAGTGCCTTTAGATTAAATCCAGAGCAGATTTTCAAACCCATCTTCCAAACAATACAATAATCGCTTTTCTTTAATAAATAGACGCTTGCCAATCTTCAATTATTGACGCAAGCCAAACATTCCCTATTTTAACATTTTCCGCGGTTTTTTCCACAGGAAAGGCCAGAAAATCCCCCAAAACCAGCTTTATCGGTGAAAAATCATCTTGCTATGGTAAAACAGGCCTCCGATACTGCGCAAAACGACATAACATTTACTCCTTAATATCCTGCTTAATAGCAGGGGTTTCGACTTCAGTTTTAGCAAGGGTCAGGGGAATCTCCAGCCAGAAGGTCGTTGCTTTGCCTGGTTGACTATCGAAACCGACCTGGCCCGCCAATAAATCCGCGAGTTCCTTACTGATGGCAAGACCAAGTCCGCTGCCGGTATATTGCCGGGTCAGGGGATGGCCTAATTGACCGAATTTCTGGAAGATTTTTTCCTTGTCCTGCTCGGCTATGCCGCAGCCGGTGTCTGTTACCGAGAAGCGCACTTTTTTATCGTCCGCCTTTGGCGAGTCCGGCATCTGTGCTTTTATCACTATCGAGCCGTCATCTGGGGTGAACTTTACGGCGTTGCTCATATAGTTTTCGAGAATCTGCTGGATTTTGCCGGCGTCGGTAACAAAAGCCGGGATATCGGGCTGGATAACACTGCTGACTTTGATGTTCTTTTCGTGCGCCATTTCGGAAAACGTCAAGACGACGGCCTCGATGATTTCGGCTGCGCGGGTTTCCTCAAGATGAAGCTGGATTTTGTCCGCCTCGGCCCTTGCCAGGTAAAGCAGGTCGTTAATCATATTGAGAAGCCGCTGGCCTCCGGCGATGATGTTCTCGGCATATCTTTTACCCTTGGCCTCCGCGAGAAGCTCGGGCTTGTCGCGCAAAACCTGCGCAAAACCCATAATCGAGTTTAGCGGCGTCCTGAACTCGTGCGAGATATTGGCGAGAAAATCGCCCTTGACCTTGTTGGCCTTAAAAAGCTCGATATTACGCTCCGACAGCTCAATTATTTTCGCGTCCAGCTGCTTATTGGCCTGGCGCAGCTTTTCCTGGGTTGCCTGCCAGCTATCGAGCATCTGGTTGAAGGCGTCTGAGAGCTTCTCGTATTCGTCGCGAGTATTTATGGAGCTTCTGATATCGAGGTTGCCTTCGGCGACGTTGTTTACAAGGCCCCGCAACTGTCGAATCGGCCGAAGGATTACGCGCTGTGTGATAATATAAAACGCCACGATAGCGCCTGTGCCGCTGATGAGACCGGCGACGATTATCCAGACACGGTTGAGAAGGTCGGCCCTGCGGATTTCAGCGGCGGGCTTTTCGACTATCACCGCCCCAATGGGCTCATTTCTGTTAAACGCGCCTGCCGAACCCTGCGGATTATGACAGGTTATGCAGCTTTCCGTCGCCCGGAAAACACGGACGTAGCTGTAATATTGCTTTTGATTTATGTTCTCAAAGCGTATCTGGTCGGTTATAGCATCGTCCTGGCTCATCGCGTCAATCATCTGCCGCTGCTGGCCAGTCAGTCCCTCGATGAGTTTTTCATCTTTTTTGAAGCGTATCCAGCGGATATCGCTCTTATTGGGGTCTATGACATTGCCTGTGATATCGAGAGCAGCAAGCGCGGTTTCGCCGGGGGCACGCGTCTGAAAGTGCCTGCGAACGAGTGTTTCAGCCCGCGCCCTGCCCGAATCGAGCAAAATCTGTCTTGTGAGCTGTCGCATCCAGGCGTAGGGGATAAACAGGGCAATCGCCAGGGTAAGCGCAACTGCCGCCCCGAATTCCAGCCGGCATTTGCCCGCCAGAGACAAAGGCGACAAATGCACAAAAACCAGCAATCTATGATAAATTTTATTTATCCGTTCACGCATAAGCCGGTTACGCAAGTCCGCTTCAATGAATTGCTAAAAAGAAATAATAATATAAATCCGCAGCGAGGTAGTAAAATACAGGCGGGGCAAGGCAGAAAAGCCACAGCATCGCCTTTCGTTTGGGATTTGTGATGAAAAGCCAGACAAGCAAACCCATCCAGACACAGGGCAGCACACTGTTTAAGCCAATCGCCGTCGGCGCGGTATCCCGGCCGAAAAATCTCAGCAATTGAATCCAGTTGGCTGGTATGGGAATGAGCATCATCGTAGCGGCGGCGGCGGCTTTTATTCGTGTGGCGGTAATCGCCCTCGAAATTTTATGCACGAGGACCGGCAAAGCAGCATACCAGGCCGAGCCGACAAGAATGTGGAACAACGAAAAAACCCAGAAAAACGGCAAGCCGTATCGGGCCTCAAGATAGGGGTCCATATAACATAAATATGGCTTGAGGACAGGCAATATGGCTTTTGATAAAAGCAGCGATGCGGGAAAATCGACATAGCCGCATAAAACCCAGAACATATGCCAATGGCCCTCGTGGTGCTGAATTATATAAACGATATTGCCAAGCATAAGCAGCAGATGCGCCGCGCCGATAACCATACCCGCCTGTAACGTCCAGTGCTGCCGCGCAAACCAATCCCGATAAATCGGGATTAGTTTTTCAACGCATTGGCTTTGCTGATTCAACATCGCCGGCTCACCTGATTATTCTGGTTTTTGCGTTTGATTTTTATTATTAAGGTCGTGCGAATGTTTTTGCGTTCGCAAATTCAGCTCGTCTAATTGTTTCTGGTCAACCTCGCTTGGGGCATCGCTCATCAGGCACTGGCCACGCTGGGTCTTGGGGAAAGCGATGACGTCGCGGATATTGTCGGTGCCTGTAAGCAGCATAATCATCCGGTCGAGACCCAGGGCAATACCGCCGTGGGGAGGAGCGCCGTGTTCGAGCGCCTTGAGGAAGAAACCGAAACGCACCAGCGCCTGCTCTCTTGTGATATTGAGCAGGTCGAAGACCTTGGCCTGCATTTCAGGCCTGTGGATACGGACTGAGCCGCCGCCGATTTCAGAGCCGTTGACGACGATGTCATACGCTTGTGCGATAATGTGGCCCGGGTCGGTTTCGAGCTTGCCGTTATCTTCCGGAATCGGCGCAGTGAAAGGGTGGTGCATCGAGTCGAAACGCTTCTCATCGGCGTTCCACTCGAACAACGGGAAATCGACAATCCATACGAATTCGAACCTGCCTTCTTCGTAAAGTTTGAGTTCTTTGGCGATTTTGCATCGCAGCGGGGCAAGGGCCTTATTGGCGCCTTTTTCGTCGCCGGCGACAAGAAGCACAAGGTCGCCGTCTTTTGCGCCGAAGCGATTGGCCATTTGCTCGAGCTGGTCGGGGGTGAAAAATTTCGACAGGTTGCTGACTAAGGTCAATTTGCCGTTCTCATTTTTAACCTTGAACCATGCCAGGCCTTTTGCGCCGTAGTCGGCCGCGAAACTGGTAAGCGTTTTTTCGATATCGTTTCTGGAATATTTGTTACCGCCGTCGGGAGCGCAAAGTCCTTTGACGATTCCACCCGCCTGAATGGCGTTGGCGAAAACCTTGAAGGTGCTTTTGGCAACGATATCGGAAACGTCTTTTAGCTTCATATCAAAACGCAGGTCGGGCCTGTCGATACCGTAATCACTGAGCGCCTCTTTGTAGGTCATTCTGCGGATGGGCGTTTTAATATTCAGGCCGAGGACCTCGTTGAAAATTTTAGCAACCAGCACCTCGTGAACACCGATAACATCGTCCTGGTCAACAAAGCTCATCTCGACATCTATTTGGGTAAATTCCGCCTGGCGGTCTGCACGGGGGTCTTCGTCGCGGAAGCAGCGGACAATCTGGAAGTATTTCTCGACGCCGCTAATCATCAGGATTTGCTTGAAAAGCTGAGGCGACTGGGGCAGGGCGTAAAACGTGCCCGGGACCAGCCGGCTTGGGACAAGAAAATCACGGGCGCCTTCGGGCGTGCTTTTGGCGAGCATCGGCGTCTCGATTTCCCAGAAACCCAGCGAATCGAGATAGTCGCGGGCGATTTTGGTTACGCGATGGCGGACCCGCAGTTTATCCTGCATAGCGGGTCTTCGAAGGTCTATATAGCGATATTGCAAACGCACCTCTTCGCCTGTCTTTTCTGCGGTGTCAATCTCGAAAGGAGGCGTCTTGGCGGTATTTAGGATTTCGAGTTTTTCGACTAACACTTCAATCTGGCCCGTGGCGAGCTTGGGATTTTCAAGTCCAACGCCTCTCGGCTCGACCGCGCCTTCGACGGCCACTACCCATTCGCTGCGAACTATCTGCGCCTGCTTATGAACTTCGGGAAATTTTTCGGGTTTAAAAACCAGTTGCGTTACGCCTTCCCTGTCGCGCAGGTCGAAGAAAATCAGCCCGCCGTGGTCGCGGTAAGACCTGACCCAGCCCGATAGTATGACCCTTTTCCCCGTATCGCTTAGCCGAAGCTGGCCGCAAGTGAAAGTCCGTTTGAGCATAGAATTTCCGCCTAAAAGCCGTTTTTAGTTGCAAAATCTGTATTTACAGGCGCTTCAGGATACCCTTACTATGCTGAAAAGTCAATAACCGGATTGTATTAGAAAATCCGCACGAACCGATTTGAGCTTTTGCGGAGATGAAGCTTCCTGTATGTTACAACTGCGCCAGTATCACGACGTAGTTTTTGCCGTAGTATTTTGCGCACTTGGGGCAGGTGGCGTAGAAAAAATACGTCTTTTTGGATGTTTTGCCCTTTCGGCTGACGTAATCGGCCATTTCTTTTGCCCAAATGCGGGCGTTTTTATACGGACCTTCGAAAACCTCTCGATTTATGATTTATTATTTTGCAAATGACGCTGGTTTTGAAATCGTAAATTTTAATTCATAAATTATAAATTAAAGGTCACCTCTTTGTCGTCCCGGGACTGGGGATTGAACCGGGGACAACACCCCGTCTCGGAATTAGCATATAACTTTTCCATAGCGTATTCCCTTCCAGAATATACCCCCAAATCAGGGGTTATTATCAATCGTCCTTAACCTATCCGCGTTACAGTCCGCCGTCAACGACGAATACTCGCAACCTCAGCAGGGGTAAGGATTTGGCTTAGCCGGCTCTAAGGAATTTCCTTAGCGTTTCTAAGTGTAAATTTTCGTGACAAATTTTTATTTTTCTGCTATTTTTTCTGTTGCATTTGTTCGCCGAACTGATATATTGGAATGTGTCAGGGATAAAGAAAAACTTCTCAAAGGCGAGTAAGATTAAAAAATATAAGCCGGAAACGGCTTTATAACGAACCACGGGCTGAGGTTAAAATCCTCCTCTTCCTCCCTCCTGGCCTCAGCCCACTTTTTTTCTTTCCTCAATCTCGCTAATTCTCGATTCTTTTTCCCATAATTAGCGACAATTCTCAAAGCAGCCGGCATCTAAACGAAAAGTGTTATGACTTGCTCTTGTCATATCGTGCCTTTGGGTTTAATCTATCTGTATGAGTAAATCGAATGCTTATTTATCGGGAGCGAATTATGAGACATTGTTACGAACCGATTGTTATTATTTTTTGTTTGCTTACGGGGGCTTTGGCGAATGAGGATGCCAACATGAGTAAAGAGAACCTGAAACAAATCGCGTCGTGGCTGCCGGGAAGGTCGGGAGGGGCGGTTAGCCGGCTGGACGCTTCGTGGCCTGAGTGGTTAAAGCGCACGGGAGAATTGCCGCCTGATTTCAACAAGCTGCCGTCGATACCGTTTTTGCCTGACCCGCTCATGCTGGATGAAGGCGGCGCCAATATTCCGGTTACAACGCCCCAGCAATGGCAGCAGAAACGTGAATGGATAACCGGACAGGCCAAGCACTGGCTGACGGGGACGTTTCCGCCGGGGCCAAATAATCTTGAGGCGAAGGTTGTAAGCGAGACCCGGGACGGCGACATTACTATACGAACTGTCGAGCTGAAATTTGGACCAGAGCATAGGGCGAAGTTGACTGTCGAATTACTCATCCCGCCTGGCGCTGGGCCATTTCCTGTATTTATGACGCAACTGACTCATCGGGGCTGGGCGTCTGTCGCGGTGCGGCGCGGTTATATCGGCTGCGTCTATGCCGGGGCCGATGAGAAGGACGATACGGAACAATACGCCGAAATCTGGTATCCCGAATATGATTTTACCCGGCTGATGCGAAGGGCCTGGGGGGCGATGCGGGCAGTCGATTATCTTTATACACTGCCGATTGTGGATAAGGAAAAAATCGCCCTGACGGGTCATTCGCGTAACGCCAAACAATCGCTTATGGCGGCGGCCTACGACGACAGGATTAAGGCGGTCATCTTGAGCAGCGGAGGCACAGGAGCGGAAACGCCCTGGCGATATTCGTCCGAGCCGTTCGATAACGAGACAATCGGGGAAATCACGACTAATTTTCCGTACTGGTTTCATCCGCGATTGCGCTTTTTCGTCGGCAGAGAGCATAAGCTGCCGATTGAACAGAATCTCTTTATGTCGCTTATCGCCCCGCGAGGCCTTATGCTCAGCTCGGCCCTTACCGAGGACCAGTGCACACCCTGGGGAATGGAGCAATGCTATCAATCCGTGAAGCAGGTTTATAAGTTTCTCGGCGCAGATGAGAATAAGGTCGCTGTCCGTTTTCGCTGGGGAAAGCACGGCGTAAGCGCACGCGATATCGAGGATTACATCGACTTTTTCGATTACTGTTTCGGCAGGACAAAACGCAAACCCGAGAACCGGCTTTATTATGATTACTCGTTTGCGGACTGGGCAAAACTCAGCGAAGAGAAGATTGATATTAATTCGTATCAGCCGAATGAATTGAAAAACAAAGATGATATTCAAAAACAGATACAATGGCTGCTCGGCGATGAGCCGGCGGGGCTGACTAATCAGGGGCCTAAGGTCTTTGCGAAAATCCCCGCAACCGATAACGAGTATTCCGGCGACTATCTGGCAAAGGTCATAGGCAGGCCCAAATCCGGGGGCAGCGTCGGCAGGAAGGTATTCGGGATGCTGTTCGGGCAGGACCTCGGCTTCGGCGATCACCTTGAAGGTAATCTTTATTATCCCGCGGACCTGTCCTCAGCAGCTTTAGCGAAGGAGGACGCCAACAAAGGCAGGATGCCCGTCATTATCTGGCTTCACGAATATTCCTACCAGACGGGCTTCGGGCATCGCAGCGAGGACGTCATAAACAAATTTATCGAAAACGGCTACGGCGTTTTCCTTTTCGACCAGATTGGCTTCGGGACCCGGATTGAGGAAGGTGTAAATTTTTACGGCCGGTATCCGCACTGGTCGAAAATGGGCAAAATGGTCGCCGACACAAAAGCCGCTGTCGAAATGCTGAGCAATCTCGACGCGATTGACGCCAACCGGATATACGTCGGCGGCTATTCGCTGGGCGCAACGATAGCACTTGTTGCCGGCGCGATGGATGACCGGATAGCGGGGGTGGTCAGTATCTGCGGCGTTACGCCTATGAGGAAAGCAAATCCCGACGTTGAAGGTATCAGGGCTTATTCGCATCTGCACGGCCTTATCCCCCGGCTGGGATTTTTCATCGGCAACGAAGGAAGAATTCCCATAGATTTTCAGGAGATTATTGCTTGCATTGCGCCAAGGCCGGCGTTTATAATTACCCCGAAATTTGACCGGTTCGCGGCTTATCAGGACGTCCGGCAATGCGTAGATAGCGTAAAAAAGGCCTCTGGAGCCGAAAAAATCGAGTTTGACAGCCCCGACGATTACAACAGATTGTCGCAAAAAAATTTACAAAAAACACTTGACTGGTTCCGGCGGGTCGATTAAAAAATAGTAACAATTTCTTCTAAGCGTTTGAACCTCTTGAGTTAATCTGCGTATGCAGATATGAACGATGACCACGGGCTGGGGTAATTCTCTCCTCTCCTCCCTCCTGACCCCAGCCCAGTTTTTTTTGCGCCCCCAATGAAATTTTTTCAAGTTTTTCGAAATTTTCTCTTGTCAAAGCGCTTCGATTATGTTAAAATACATAAGTTAAGTTAAAGTGAGAATTTACCTGTGTTTGAACCCACGCCATTGGCGCTATTTGCCTGTGTGTGTGTTTGCTAATCCAACAACAGGGCTGGGATATCTCGCTTTCTCCCCTCCCTCCGACCCAGTCCTGTTTTTTTTATGCGCATACCCCGGTCACTCCCCAACGCTAAATATTTTGCTTGCAAAATGGGACTGGATGTGATATTGGGATAGTCAGGTGGTGAATGAAAAGCAAAGATGTTATTTTGGTCACCAGGTATGTTAGCCGCACAAAATGAGTCCGGTCTAAGCTGCAACGTGCTTGTTCTCAACAAGCACTATATGGCAATCCGCATTATTGACGCCAAAAGGGCATTTTCCCTGCTTTGCCGGCGATTAGCCGAAGTGGTATCCTGCGACGAGGGGATATACGCCAACTACGATTTCCAAAGCTGGTGCGAGGTTAGCGAGCTAAAGCACGACTTCGAGCCGCAAAATCATGACTGGATATCGACGGTTAATTTGTATATCGCCGTGCCGAAGATTATACGCCTGTTGTTTTATGACCGCCTCCCGCGGACTGAGGTGAAGTTCAACCGCAGGAACATTTTCGCACGGGACAAGAGCCGATGCCAGTATTGCGGAAAAAAACAGCCGACCAGTGAATTATCGCTCGACCACGTCATACCGAGAAGCGCCGGCGGCAAATTATCGTGGACCAATATCGTCTGCGCCTGCACGGGCTGCAACGTCAAAAAAGGCGGCAGAACGCCCCAGCAGGCGAATATGACCCTCATCCAGAAACCGGCCAAACCCAAACACAACCCGGTCGTCCATATCCATTTAGGAAATCAGCGTTACCAAAGCTGGAAGCAGTTCTTAGACAACGCCTACTGGTCAGTCGAATTAAAGTAAGGCAGGCGCGAGGGCGTCTGTGGAAACTTGATTCCAAATCCGGGTGTTGTGGTTGATGTCCTGAATTACCCCGACGGCAAGCTCTATATTCTCGAAATATCTTTCGAATCGCGAGAAGTTTATAATCGGTCCGAACAATGGCGCCCGGCAGGGGCTTTTGTTGAACGGGACCGCGACGAAAACGCGCGAGCCGGTGAATGAAAGCTGAATACGCGAGCGGCTCTTTTTTCTGAAATCGACCATTCTGCTCATTAGAACCGGCGTAAGGATATTTCCCGCCTGTTCCTCATTGTCGGAATAAACAGCGAAATATTTTTCGAATTCGGCGTCGTCGAATTTGACTAATGAGCCGACCGGGGCGTCGATTGACTGTAGCGCCCTGCCGATTTTACCCAAGAGTTTTTCCGCTACGTCGGTCAGCACTAACGTTTGGCCGGCGAAGTTTCTATGGAAATCGGCGACGAAAAGCAGGCCGCTGAAAATCGGTATCCAGTTTTTACCGCCTTTTCTTTTTATGTAATATTCTGAAAGGACCTCCGAAAATGTAACGTCAACTTTGCCGAGACAACCTTTGACGAGATTGCCGCCGGAATATCTTTCGACTTGCTGCCTGTAAAGTTTGGATAAAGCATAAAGTCCTTCGCTGACGAAGCCCGTCGGGTCATATTGCAAAGAGGCGTCAAGAAACTGCACGAGCTTGCACATCACCGAAAGCTTGAAGGCCGAGCCGTATTCTTTGTTGATAAACTGGGAAACAGCGGCTGTGATAATTAAAACGAAAAAGCCGACACAGCCGGCGGCGATGAGCGCGGCTTTTGTGCCGCTGATAATCTCGTGCTGCTGTATATAGTTTATTAAGAAAGCTCCCGCGCAGAACGCTGCGACAGCAACGGCAAGCAGCTTGATATGAATGCTTCGGCGCATCCGCTCGAGAACAAGCAAATCCTCGCTCATTTCCCGCAGGCAATAATCCTTGAACTGGTCTATGGTTTCCATTGGCCGTTTCTCCTGTTATTCCAACAAGCAAAAAGTTATCCAAACAGAAAAACCGTCCTCCTGCTTTTATTATCGGCCAATACCGGTTTGTCTTTAGGGGAATCACCCGCTTTTTACTGGGAAATAAAAAAGGGGGATGCGTTTTTTTCGCATCCCCCCGGTTTTCGGAATCTTTTTAATATGCCGTTATGTCGCCCACATAGCTAAGGACTCGCCACTGACTGCTGCCTATGAATTGCAGCTCGATGGCGGCATCCTCCTGGCCGACCATGTAGCCGGCCGTTCCCGTTGTGGTAGCAGCGGCCCAGGTGTAAATGTTGCCGTTACTAACCGCCCCGGCCAGCTTGTTGCCGTCTGCCGATATCGTGATACCGGCCCAGTTCTGATTGTTCGCGCAAGGAGCCCAGCTTTGGCCGGTATTTGTCGAGATATAAATCTGACCGCTCTCTATCGACGCGACCAGGGTAGTTCCGTCGGCTGACGCTGCGACAGCAGTCCAGTTCTGTCCGCTTTGCCGTTGAGTCCAGTCGAGTCCTGAATTCGTCGAAACGTGAATCCTGCCGCCATATTCCGCTGCGACAAGCGTGTTGCCGTCGGCAGATGAGGCGACGGCCTGCCAGATTCGGCTACTTTCCCGAGGCGTCCAGTTTTCGCCGGAATTTGTCGAGATATAAATCTGGTCGCTATCCGTTGCGGCCGCCAGTTTGGTCCCGTCCGCGGATGAGGCGACGGCCCACCAGCCCCTGTCGGCGTCTCTGGGAGTCCAGGATTGGCCGGAATTGATCGATGTCCAGATTCGGCCGCCGTATTCGGCAGCGACAAGTTTTGTGCCGTCGGCGGACATCGCGATTGACTGCCAGTATAATGTTTGCGTTTGCGGCATCCAGGTTTGGCCGGAATCGGCGGAAGTGTAAATCAGGCCGCTATTTTCTGCCGCGGCCAGGCGCATTCCGTCGGCCGATGACGCCACAACCCACCAGTTTCGGTCGGTCTCTCGCGGCGTCCAGGTTTGGCCTGCGTCCGTCGAGGTGTAAATCCGGCCGCCATATACTGCCGCGACAAGTTTTGTTCCGTCAGACGATGAGGCAATGGCACGCCAGTTGAGGGTATCTTCCCGCTGTGTCCAGCTTGTAATGCATCTTGTCAGCACTGCCTGACCGGCGTTTTGGGCGATTTTCCAGCCGGCGCCCCTGTCGGCAGCCCAGGAAACTCGCACTATATCGCCAATCGAAGGCGTTGCGGGCAATGTTATAGTAACCTGCTCTGCGTTATTTGTTATGTAACCCGTATTTGATAATGCCTGTTGACTCGTCCCGGCAACCGCTTCCCAAACCACTCCCGGTCCCGGCTCACCCTGCAGACCCTGTGCGCCTTGCTCACCAATATCGCCTTTGTCGCCTTTTAAGCCCTGCGGTCCCACTGCCCCTTGTTCACCCTGTAACCCCTGAGGGCCTTGAGCGCCGGTATCACCTGTGTCGCCCTTGTCACCTTTTGCACCTTGTGATCCCGTTAGTCCTTGTTCACCTTGCAAACCCTGCGGGCCTTGAGTACCGGCATCTCCGGTATCGCCCTTA
>Ga0105104_10002721_pt1 | contig 12775 bp, 12 predicted proteins | sample PPLLaktember2015_3_FD_87034 | JGI IMG/M metagenome (GOLD analysis project Ga0105104, IMG submission 87034) | Freshwater sediment microbial communities from Prairie Pothole Lake near Jamestown, North Dakota, USA - PPLs Lake P7 Core (6) Depth... | ecosystem: Environmental > Aquatic > Freshwater >...
GAAATTTTTCTCATCCTGGCAACTATTCCAACAGCTTTTTTGGTTATTCGCTTCACGGAATTTCTGAGAAAAAGAAGTAGCAAATAGAGTACGGCGGATGCGGACCGGGGGATATGTTGTAAGAATTTGAACTGCGATATCACAGTAGATTGGAAAGCCTTTCAATTTAAGGTAGAATATACGCGTGAAACGCCGGGGCGATGGCGGAATCGGCAGACGCAACAGACTTAAAATCTGTCGGTGGCAACACCGTGAGGGTTCGACCCCCTCTCGCCCCATTTCAATATGTCATTGCAGTCCATCCTGAGCGGAGGGCGCCAGCCCGCAGTCGACACTTGCACCTGGCGCAAGTGCAGGTGAGGACGCAATGACATTTGCATCTGAAGGACCAACCATGTTTTTTACCCGTCAGCAGCTTGAGGAGATCGAAGATAGGAGCCTTGCCCCGTATGGGATGCGCAGCAAGGATTCGAAGGGACGCGCCTATCTGGACAGCGAACCGGAATACCGTACCGCCTTTCAACGCGACCGCGACCGCATTCTTCACACCACAGCCTTCCGGCGTCTCGAATACAAGACGCAGGTCTTCATCAATTACGAAGGGGATTACTTCCGCACCCGCCTCACCCACACGCTGGAAGTTGCCCAAATCGGGCGGACCCTGGCGCGCGCCTTCGGCGCCAACGAGGATCTGGTCGAGGCGATCTGTCTGGCACACGACCTGGGTCACTCACCGTTTGGTCATTCCGGCGAAGTCGCGCTCGCCCGTTTGATGAAGGACTATGGGGGGTTCGACCACAACCGGCAGTCCCTACGCATCGTCACTGAATTGGAACAACGCTACCCCGAATTCCCCGGCTTGAACCTCACCTGGGAAGTGCGTGAAGGAATGGTCAAACATGAGTCGGAGTATGATATTTCGGACGCGCGTGATTACAACGCAGATCTGCGCGGCAATCTTGAAACACAGATCGCGAATGTGGCTGACGAACTCGCATACACGACCCATGACCTGGATGACGGCTTGCGTTCAGGCATGATCACGCCGCATATGCTGGATGGCATTGCATTGTGGGAGATCCTGCGCGAAATGTATAAATGGCGCGGACCCCATCTGGATGACATCGAACGCCACCGCATGATCCGCCAATTGGTTGGCATCATGGTCACGGATAACATCGAAGCGACTGATAAACGCCTGAGGGAGAGTAAGGCAAAGTCCGCCCTGGATCTTCAAAAGCTCAAACACAATGTCATCGGTTACAGTGAAGAGATGCAGCGCCGCAACCGTGAGCTTAAGGATTTTCTTTACAAGAAACTCTATCGTCATTATCGCGTGGCACGCATGCAGGTCAAAGCCGAAAGGCTTATCTCGGATATCTTCAATGCTTACTGCCTGGAACCAATGATGCTGCCCGATACCACTCAAGCCGGCATCGAGAAACGTGGTCTCGAGCGCACGATCTGTGATTACATCGCCGGTATGACAGACCGCTATGCCATCGAGGAATATCAAAGGCTGTTCAATCCTTTAGAGAAGCCATAAGAGAAAGTGAGATCAGAATGAATCAACAAACATATCTTACACCGGAAGGTGCAGCCAAATTACGCGCCGAATTGAGTGAACTCACAGGCCCGCGCCGGGAGGAACTTTCTAAGCGTCTGCGTTCGGCGATCCAAATGGGTGATCTTTCCGAAAATGCCGACTACCATAAAGCCAAGGAAGACCAGGCATTTCTCGAAGGCAGGATCCAGGAAATCGAAGCCGTCCTGCGCACGGCAATCATCGTCGAAAAGACACACAGCGATATTGTCGCGGTGGGTTCGTATGTCACTGTTCAGGAGGAGGGTTTTGACCCGGAAAAATATCATATCGTCGGAGCCAAGGAAGCCGACTCGCGCAATGGCAAAATATCGAATGAATCCCCAATCGGCAGCGCCCTGATGGATCACAAAGTCGGAGATGTAGTGGAAGCGGAGACGCCGGGGGGAAAGCTTAGATTCAAGATCCTTAAGATCGAGTAGCGTATACGGGTACACAAGTAAACAGGTACGCAAGTTTCATCAAGACTTGCGTACCTGTTTATATATCTACGTGTGTACTTGTTTACGGTCTACTGATTCAGGGTTGATTCACTGTCCGCTGCGGGGCCAGACCGCAAGTTCCAGAGTGATTCGTTCGAAGAAACTTCGCTGGGGCATGGCGCCCGTTCCATAATCCATATCCACCACTGTTGCCAGTAACTGCAGTGTGGCAGTCTCCAGCAAAATCTGTTCCTGCGGCTTCACAACGACCAGTTCCCCTTTGGGCTCGAGCCGGGCACGAATGTTCGGATCATTATAAGCATGTTCGGACATCAGGACTTTCGTGGCGGTCTTGATATCATTCTTATCGAACAACCAAATTTCCAGTGCGGCGACCTTTTTCGGTTCCCCAACACCGATCGTTTCTGAAACACCAACTCCATATTCGCCCAGGAATTCACCACCGCCCGTATCGATGCTGAACGATTCATCATAAAGATCATCACCCAGAACATACGTTGTCATCGTTTGCGTGATCGGCTGAGCGAGTCCAAGCGATTGGAAATCGGTCTTCTCAACCTGACGACTGATCTCTGCAGCCTGCATCACCGGTGTGACAGGTCCCGTATTTCTCCGCAGCAGACGGAACACATAAAAAGCGCCCACTGCGAACAGCCCGAGGATGACCGCGACTGCCGCATAGATCACATAGGAACTCAGCGCAGATGGTGCGGCAGCCGGGGTAACGAAATCGTCACCTTTCGCTGCCTGGATCACATTTGTATACTGCTGAACCGCCGCGGGATCGAGACCCGCGGGGTTCGACTGAATCCTCTGAAGCGTTGGTCCGGCTGCTACTCCCAGATCATCCCAGCGGCGCACGGCTGTATCGAGATTGCCGTTGCGGCTGAAGGCTTCGATCGTCATCCGCAAATAATCTTCCTGCAAATCTGCACGCAGGACTTCGGGTGTGCCATCCGTCCATTCGACGGGCCACAGCCCCCAGCCAATAATCAAACCCATGATCAAACCCAATACCACACCTAATACGAGTGCCACCCTTGTGTTCTTAAGGAGGTTTTTTATGATCGCGATTACTGGTTCCATGGCTGATTCCTTTTTTGGAAGTTCTACCGCTTATTTAAGTCCCTAAACTTATTCAACGATGTACTGGCAAAAGCGACCAGGCTTTCAGTTTAGTGCGCGTGCCTGACTTGTGCGGTACTTTACAATCAATTATATACCATCCCATGAACAAAACAACCTATCCAAAGTACCGAAGATGTATGAATCACAGCATATTGAAGGTAAAACAGAGCCTTTCAAGCATATCTTCGGTACGTTTTACCAGGCTCGGGTCACAGCCTTTCCATCAGGTACAGCACCCGCTCCGATTCCTGCACCTGCACCGCCTCAAAAATTTTGAACCTCTGTTTGAACGCTGCTTCAAACCCATCCCGTGTGTAATTTGGAAAAATATCCTCGCGCGAAACCAGCAGCTTTTGCGCCTGGCTGTCAGATTTAGGTACGAATTCGATGACCAGCCATTTTCCCCATTCTGCAAGGAAATCAGCCACCTGGGGTAAGGGCACGTTGTTCGAAATTGCCAGGTGGTGAATGAGTGCCAGCGCCAAGAGCATGTCCACCGGACCGCGAGCGCCAAACGAATCGCGCTCAAGGCTTGCCCACCCCAGGGCGGGGCTTGGATTGGTCAGATCAAGTAACAACGGCAAAAGATTTTCGGTCTTCTCAAGTTTCATTTGGCGAAAATTCTGTTCCACCGCTGCAGGATCCACATCTGATGAAACTACATAGGCACCCGTTGTACCAGCTACGCGGCTGAAGACACCGTTGTTCGCGCCCAGGTCCCACACAAGCCCGGGTTTTACCCGCCTCGACCATTCACCGACAAGCTGTTTCTTATGCTCAAACGCCGCTTCAGAATAGTTGGTAATATCGTAATAATTTCCCCATTCCGTGCCACCCGGATTCCAGTTTAATCCTCGAACAGTCGCATCAAGACTGTCAATCAAACCGGTCAGCGCCTGTTTTGTCATATTGCCCGCGCGTGATTTCACGTCCGCGCCCGCGTAACGCTTCTGTGCATTGGCATGCAAATGGATATTCATCAGCAAGCCAAAATTGAATCGCGATCTGAATGGAAGCAGTTCACTTGCAAGATCGAGCGGCACCCCGTCGATGTACACCCGCAGCAATTGATTCAGGCGCACGTCCTTCAGAGCCATCAAAGCCAGTGGTGCAAGAAAATGCTGGCAGAACTGCCGGTATGCCACCCAGGGCTGTCCGTCCTTGTAAATCTCAAAGGAAAGTGTATCGATCAATGTCGCTTTGCCGCGCACAAATTGAATGTTGTACGCACTCGCATCCTTCAGCGACATCCCTGCTTTCAAGGCGCGGCGCTGTATGGATAAGGTTGCCAGCGCGGCATCCTTCAGCTGACCGAATGACCATTCGTAAGGATAGGAGATGAAAGGTACGCGTTCCGGCTGGATGATCTTGTACGCATCATCAGACTCAGCCTGAGCCTGATCCACTTCGATATGCGGGATCAACAGCCCGGCTTTGACCAGCCTCGCATACAAGCCTGATTCTCTTAAGTGAGCATATTCCTGTGAATAGCTTGGGTTGACCTGTCGGTAAAGGATTCCGCCGCGGGAAAATAGGAATCCGCTCGGGTCGCGGAAAGAAGCGGAGAGTTGTCCGCGGGACTGCTGCGCGTGTCCGCGGGACTGCTGCGCTGGTCCGCTATTTTGACTCTGCTTCGTCATCCTCGTCGTCCCCATCCTCTTTTGGTTTCGATTTGATCCCAAACCAGCCTTTGATCTTGTTCCACGAGGAATACACTGCGACGCCGAGACCGGCTATGGCGGCAACCAGTAATTGGATCAGAAAACTACCTGAACCGGGATCGAGATATGGAAGAGGTGCGAAATGCATGGATACTCCTATTCAACAGTTTCAGGAACGATCTCTTCCAGACGGAAGACTTCCTGACAATTTGTACATTGAGCTTCACGCTTGCTGGCAATCACCAGCAGACCACCACATTTTGGACAGGGCTGCTTGAGCGGTCGCTTCCATGAAGTGAAATCGCAGTTCGGATAATTCTCACAGCCATAAAAGGTGCGACCCTTGCGTGTTTTTCGTTCAATCAGTTCGCCCTGATCTTTCGGACACAGGATGCCAATCTTCTCCAGCCATGGTTCGGTATACCGGCAATTGGGGAAATTCGAACAGGAGATGAATTTTCCAAAGCGCCCATACCGAATGACAAGCTCACCGCCATCCTCGGGGCACTGGCGTCCGATCGGCTCCGGTCCACTTTTCGTGACAGGCATCTCCGCCTGAGCTTTTTTCAAATCCTCAGAAAACGGATGATAGAACTCATGCATCACTTCTGACCACTCCGCCTGACCGGAGGCGATCATATCCAGGTCCTCTTCCATGCGGGCAGTGAACGTCAGATCCACGATATCGGGGAAGTATTGAATCATCAAATCATTGACCTGGATGCCGATCTCTGTTGGCACAAGTCGTTTTTCTTCACGGACCACATACCCGCGCTGCTGGATGGTCGAGAGCGTAGGCGCGTACGTGGAAGGACGCCCGATCCCGTCCTCCTCGAGTGCCTGCACGAGAGTCGCTTCTGAATAGCGCGGCGGCGGCTGCGTAAAATGCTGCTCAGGGATCAGGCGGATCAATTCCTGCTTTTGCCCCTCCACCACCCCGGCTGGAATGCGGACATTCTCTTCGTCCTCCTCGGACTTGACATCCTCATTCTTCGCCTCTTCGTAAACAACCAAAAATCCCGTGAATTTTACGGCAGAGCCGGAGGCACGTAAAAGATATTCATGTTCGTTCGTCCTGCCGGTAATTTCAACCTGAAGTGTATCGTAAACAGCCGCTTCCATCTGGGAGGCAACAAATCTCTGCCAGATCAGGCGGTATAGTTTATACATCGCAGGTTCAAGATACTCTTTGACTTGTTCAGGTTCGCGCATCGCAGAGGTGGGCCGGATCGCTTCGTGGGCTTCCTGTGCATTGGCAGAGCGCGTCTTGTATTGAGGTGCTTCCGCGGGTAAAAAGTCCGCGCCATATTTGTTTTTGATATATTGTCGCGCTTCGTCTTGAGCCAGTGGAGAAACATTGGTTGAATCGGTACGCATGTACGTGATGAGACCGGTCGCGCCGCCATTTCCAACATCCTGCCCCTCGTACAGTCCCTGCGCGAGAGCCATCGTCCGTTTGGCAGTATATCCAAGTTTGCGCGAGGCTTCCTGCTGCAAAGTGGAGGTGGTAAACGGCGCCGATGGTTTTCTTCGCCGCTCGCCGCGTTTTACTTTTGTGACCCCATACGCAGCAGTTTCCATATCCACCAGGATCGGTTTGACCACTTCCTCGTTTGACAGTTCAGGATCTTTTTCATCGATCCTGGCGAGCTTCGCAAGAAACGTGGATTTGATCCCGTCCGGCTGGAATTCCGCATGGATGGACCAGTATTCGACCGGCACGAACGCTTCGATCTCACGCTCCCGGTCGACGATCAACCTGAGCGCCACCGATTGGACGCGTCCAGCCGAGAGGCGGCCGCGCACTTTCTCCCAGAGAATCGGGCTGATCCCATAACCAACCAGACGATCAAGCACGCGGCGTGCCTGTTGGGCAGCCACAAGATCCATGTTGATTTGCCTGGGATGAGAGAATGCATCCTTGATCGCGGATTCGGTGATCTCATGAAAGACCACGCGTTTGGCGCGCTCGGGATCGATCTGCGCGGCTTCCATCAGATGCCACGAAATCGCTTCGCCTTCGCGGTCCGGGTCTGTCGCGAGATAGACTTCCTCCGCTTTTTGCGCCAGCTTCTTGATGTCTTTGACAACTTCCTTCTTTTCATTTGGGACGCGATATTTCGGAGTGAAATTATTCTCCACGTCTACAGAAAGCTGCGACTTCAACAGATCACGCACATGTCCCACCGAGGCACGGACGGTGTAACCTTTTCCGAGATAGCGTCCCACCGTCTTGGCTTTTGCCGGTGATTCGACGACAACCAGCCTGCCTTCGCGCTTTTCCACTTTGGCAGGTTTTTCAGGAGGTATCAGCCCCTCATGCGCGTCCGTCCGTCCCATTCTATAAAGTTTTGTTCCACAAACAGAGCACACACCAATCGTGACAGGCGACCCCTTGGCATTGAACGTTGCATTGGGATCGTTCATCTCACGTTTGGTCTTGCACTTCATACAGTATGCTTCCATGTATAAACCTTTTCACCTCATTTCATTGCGCTGCGAAGTCCTTGCAGAGGAAGCGCAAACAAAGCGCTACCACTTAACCAGCGACCATCCACGCAATGACATATCCTATAAATATTTTTCCTGGTGGTGCTTTTTCAAATGCTCCACCACGTCTTTGACTTTTTGTGACTGGTCCACCTTACAAACCATCAACACATCACCTGCATCTACTATAACGATGTCATCCAAACCGATCGTGACGACAAGACGTTCCTCGTCCCTGGAATAGATCAGGGTATTATTCGTATCCAGCGCAAGATGCTGACCGCTGGTCGCGACATTGCCATTCATGTCGGGCAGGAGGACATCGAAGAGCGAATCCCACGAACCAACATCGCTCCATCCCAACCCGCCTGCCGGCAGAACAGCAACTCGTTCCGCTTTCTCCATCACACCATAATCTATTGTTTGCGTCCTCAGATCATACCAGTTCGCCTGCACAACATGATTTTGTTCCGCAGTTTCCCAGGCTGCAGCGATCTTGTTGACCACGCCAAAGAGCTCAGGCATCTGTCTTTCGAACTCCGCCATGATCGTCTCCACACGCCAAACAAACATGCCACTGTTCCATGAATGGTCACCACTGCGCAATAATTTTTGAGCAGTCTCTTCATCGGGTTTTTCCTTGAAGCGCTTGACCATGTAGACAGGATATCTATATTCACCATTCAACGGCTCACCTTGTTGAATATAACCATATCCGGTGGCGGGATACGTTGGCGTGATGCCAAGTGTTACCAGGAAATTCTTGCGTGCCACATCGAAAGCCGCGCTGATCAGGTAATGGAACAAATCCCTGTTGCGGATGTAGTGATCCGCGGTCTGGACTGCCATGAGGGCGTCCGGATCACGTTTCTGAAGCACCGCAGCCGCCAATGCTACCACAGACGCGGTACCACGTGGAGCCGGTTCGATCAGGTAGTTTTCAACAGGAATGGATGGGACCTGTTTTTGCATCTCAAGCGCCTGTTCGACAACAGTAACGACCAGGATCCTCTCGGGTGGGAAGAGTGTCTCGAGCCGCGCAACCGTGCTTTGGAATAAAGTCTCTTTACCGAGTAACGGCAGCAGTTGTTTGGGCGTCTCTTTTCTCGAAATGGGCCAAAGCCTTGTTCCACCGCCTCCAGCCATAATCACCGCATATGTATGATCCATATCCTATCCTTATTTAGACCAAGTAGTCAGATTCTACCTCACGCACTGCGACATAATTCATGCCGCCCACCTGACGTACCATCCCTTTCAATTCCATCAGCGCCAGTGTCGCGGATACTTTTTCGATAGGCAACGCTGTTTGATTACGGATCTCGTCCACATGAATAGGTTCATCACCAAGAACACCTATTAATCGTGCTTCCGTTTCATCGCTGGGGATGATCTTACGCGCAGCTTTGTGTTCGCCCATGCGGGTGAGATCCAAAGCCTGCATCAGGTCTTCCACACATAACAAAGGCAGCGCGCCATTTTGGATCAGCTTATTCGTGCCTTTGCTTTGCGGTGCCAATATGCTACCAGGCACTGCAAATATTTCACGTCCCTGCTCGGCAGCAAACTCGGCAGTGATCAATGCGCCACTTGTCTCGCCTGCTTCGATAACGACAACCGCCAATGATAATCCTGAAATAATACGATTGCGCGGCGGAAAGTTGGAGGCGTCTGGCGGTGTGCCCGAGGCATAATCACTGATGATCGCGCCGCGCTCCATCATTTGTTCTGCGAGCGAGCGATGTTCAGGCGGATAGATCTTGTCAACGCCGGAGCCAAGCACACCGATTGTACGCCCACCTGCTTTCAACGATGTTTGGTGAGCGATTGCATCCACACCGCGGGCAAGACCACTGATCACAGTCATTCCATTGGATGCCAGGAAAGCTGCAAGCTGCTCCGTGATCTGCCTGCCATAGGGAGTTACGCGACGCGTACCCACAATCGCAACAGCAAACACATCATCCGGCAGGTATTCGCCGCGCACATACAACACTGGCGGCGGCTGGTCAATTTCCTTCAAGCGCTGTGGATATGCTTCATCTTCCCAGGTTAATATTCTGATGCCCTGCGACTCGATTTTTGTCCACAGCCTGGTGAGGTCAACATTCTCGCGCGCCTGGATGATCCGCTCGATCAGTTTCAAGCCCAAGCCTGCGCGCGCAAATTCGACGGGCGCGGCTTTCCAGGCAGTTTCCAGATCGCCAAAATGCTGGATCAGCGCCTGCATACGCACCGCGCCGATCCCGTTGATCAGGTTGAAACCAATCCAGTATTTCTTATCATCCATAGAAATGCTTTTACCACGAAACGCCTCTTAGAACAGAGAGGCGTTATGAGATTTACAAATTACTTATCCCACAAATGCTCAAAGGCAATTTTCACTCTGTACCATGCCCCGGAACCAAACCATCCAATAAATGAACGCGCATTAAACGGCGGGCAGGGTCAAGGTCCAGAATGACCGAGGGGATCGCGGGTAGAAGGATTTCGTGCCCATTCTCATCCCTCACAACATACACATCATTCGCGCCTGTCTCGATGATTTCCACCAGTTCACCAAGCGGATGCTCGTTCTCATCCACAACCTTGAATCCGAAAAGCTCATGCAGGTAGATTTGATTTTCGGGCAGGGCCGGCACGTCCGCTGCTTTGACATAGACCCATTGGTTGCGGAATTGCCCTGCCTCTTCCGGTGTCTCAACACCCTTGAATTTGATCAACATGCCCCTGGCATGCGAGCGTGTACCCGCCAGTTTCATCGGCTTATGTTCTTCGCCAACAAAAAGGTTTCTTCCACTGCGAAATCGTTCGGGAAAATCGGTGTGCAGATCCATGATGATCTCGCCGCGGATACCATGTGGTCGACGGAGAAACCCAACCACCAAATAGACAGGCTCGCCATCTGGCGAGCCTGGTGCATTCTTCGTATCAGCCATTATTCTGGCTCGACTACATCGAGGGTGGCTTGCTTACCCTCCCGTTCTGCTGCCACTCGCAGAAGTGTGCGGATGGAATTGGCGACCTTTCCGCCTTTTCCGATCACGCGTCCCATATCATCTTTGGCGACACTGAGTTCGATGCGGACCCGTGACCCTCCTCCGCTTTGACTTACTTGTACTTCATCAGGATGTTCGACCAGCGATTTGGCAATATATTCAATCAGATCTTTCATTTCCGCCTCACTCCCCTATCCTTGTGGGTCCGCGTAGCGTACCCGCGGGGTAAGGGGCTGGGGGTTGGGTCTATTACTTTGCTGTCTTTGTTGGTGCGCCGCGTTTGGTTTCGGCTTCTTCCGCTTCCTTCATGAGAGTCTCGACAGACTCACCTTTCTTGAAGCGTTCAAAACGATCCAGGATGCCGGCGCTCTTGAAAACTTGCTCCACCGATTCGGTCGGCAACGCGCCATCCTTCATCCATTGATAGGCGCGGTCTTCCTTGACATGAATTGTCGCAGGTTCTGTGCGTGGGTTATAGAAACCCAAAATTTCCAAAAAGCGACCATCGCGCGGCGACTCTTTATCAGCAGCCACAATGCGGTACGTGGGTTGGCCTTTGAGACCAATACGACGTAAACGAATACGGACCATCTTACTTTTCTCCTTGATGTTTTCGAATGTGTCGTTGACGCTCTCTTGCGTCAACGGTCGCGTTAGAGAACGCGACCTACACAGAATAATTTGCGTTTCAGACAGGCATAGAGGGGTGCTTGAAAGGAAGCATGCGGGCTGAAATCACAAGCGAAGCTGTCCTATGGACAGGCGGATATTTTACCAGACTTTTCCCTTTGAACCGTGAAAACGCCAGGTGAGCGAATCGTTTACCCCGCGAAGCATCTTTGCGATTATTTATAGAACATCGCGATCTTCGGTCATGCGCGGTAAAGAAAACGAAATTCTTGTACCCTTCCCCACTTCACTCTCTGCCCAGATCCTGCCAGCATGTGCTTCGACCAGATACTTCGCAATGGATAGACCCAATCCCATCCCACCCGAATCGCTGGATTTATAGAATCGTTCAAAGACGTGCGGCAGATCGGCGGATTCAATCCCGGGACCGTTATCTTCGACGGAAATTTCGGAGCTTCGTTCTCCAGCCAAGCCTGCCTCCGTTAAGCGGACTTTGACCTCTCCGCCGCGCGGCGCATAGCGCAATGCATTCGAAAGCAGATTCGTCAACACTTCTCGGACACGCTGGGGATCGACACTTGCATCTTCTCCACCTTCCAGCGACATCTTGATTCTGATCTCTTTTTCCCTTGCCTGTGATTCAAAACCGGAAACTGCATCATGGATCAATTCTGATAAATTGGTTGACTCGTGTTTTAAACGCAGCGTCCCACTCTCGGCTAACGCAAGCGTCCGCAGATCGTCCACCAGGCGCGAAAGGACCTGTGTCTCCTCCAGGATTGATTTCAAACGCGCCTCGTCCGCAGGATACAACCCATCCAGGATCCCTTCAACATTGCCCTGGATCACGGTGATAGGCGTGCGTAATTCGTGTGATACGTCAGCCAGCATATTACGCCGCTGCTGATCATGATCCTGCAAACGCTCTGTCATCGAATTGAAACTTCTCATCAGTGAATAGACTTCCGGCGGTCCCTTCTCTCTCACCCGTACTGAATAATCTCCGTTTGCCACTCGCTCAGATGCCTTGAACAGATCATCCAATGGTGTAAACATGCGACGTAAGCTGCGCGCGCCCCATCCAACCGCGAAGACTAACAGGATAAATCCAAGGAATCCAAATGGGAAAATGTAGTCGGTTCGGTCCAAAGGAGGCGGTCCGTGAAAATCAATAAAGGGAGCAAGGATGAATCGCAGAACACCGAGCAAGCCCACAAATGCCAGGAAGGCGAATGCAAAGAAAAAACATCCCATTCTGCGAAAGAATGGATTGCCGCGCATATGCCCCCAGCGCTTCGGCGGCCATTCTTCGTTTTCGGGCCACCACGGCGGGCGTTGACGATGAGAAAAGCGGGAGTGAGGGTTCATAAAACTTCTCCACCCTGAGCGGAGATCGAGCGAAGTGAGATCGTAGTCGAAGGGTGCATAACCTGCAGACTTCGCTTCGACTTCGCTACGCTACGCTCAGCGCGAGGGAATTTATTTATCCGCAAATTTATATCCAACGCCATACACAGTCAAAATATACTTCGGTTCACTCGACTTGACTTCGACCTTGCGGCGTATATTCTTGATATGTGCGTCGATGGCGCGCTCATATGACTCGAATGCCACACCATGAATTGCATCCAACAATTGTGCGCGAGTGAATACGCGTCCAGGTTGGCGAGCCAGGGTGGAGAGCAATTCAAATTCAGTTGGAGTCAATTCTTCGATCTCCCGATTTTCCACTGAGAGGCGCATGCGTGGAACATCGAGAGTCAAATCTGCCACCCGGATCATTTCCGCATTTGCAGACAAGGCATTATCAATCCGGCGAAA
>Ga0105104_10002722_pt1 | contig 12774 bp, 12 predicted proteins | sample PPLLaktember2015_3_FD_87034 | JGI IMG/M metagenome (GOLD analysis project Ga0105104, IMG submission 87034) | Freshwater sediment microbial communities from Prairie Pothole Lake near Jamestown, North Dakota, USA - PPLs Lake P7 Core (6) Depth... | ecosystem: Environmental > Aquatic > Freshwater >...
CTGCCCTGCTCCCAGGAGGGGAAAAATACTCCAAAGAACCCCTCCGCCTCAGGCACGCGCCTCACGCGGACCTTGGCCTGTGTGATGACTCCCAGCCTGCCCTCCGACCCAAGCAGCATCTCGCGCACGTCCGGCCCGGCGGCCGAGGCGGGGACCGGTTTGATCTCGAGCCGCCCGCGCGGAGTTTCCAGCTGGGCGCCCGCAAAGAGTCCCTCGATCCTGCCATAGTGATAGGACTGCTGTCCGCTCGAGCGCGTGGCGATCCAGCCGCCCAACGTCGAATACTCAAAGGATTGCGGGAAATGACCGAGTGTATATCCGCGGGCTTTCAATTGTTCCTCGAGCTCAGGTCCAGCCACGCCCGCTTGAAAGGTCGCCAGGTGACTGGTCTCATCGAGGTCAAGCAAACGCCTCATCCTTTCGAGGGAGAGCGTCAACACCGGCGCGTCGGTTTGCAGTGGAGTGATGTGACCGACCACGCTGGTCCCGCCGCCGTATGGGATGACATGCGCGCCAGCATTGCGTGCGTAGGTCAACAAGTCGCGCACATCTTCATCCGTTTCCGGGAATGCGACACCATCGGGAAACGTATCTGCCCGGCCGTAACGCATATCCACCCAATCGGGCGTGGATTGGCCGCGCGCATGCCTCAGGCGCGTCTCGGCCGAGGCATCCACCCGCCGGTGCGCGGGCAGACGGGACTCACCCACAGCGGCGAGCAAGGTCTGTTTGGCGGCATCCGGGGTCGGATCAAGCGGACCGAGGCGTTTTGTTAAATATTCAAGAGCAGCAGGCGGCACGGGGTAATCCGTGTTTGCATTTCCCCAGCCATTCCAACGTTTCATGTCCACTCCGTTCTCTCGTGCTTATGAGGAGGGCTTCGTCCTCTTCACAATGATGGGTTGCGATGATTTCTTCCAAAGCATGAGGCTTTCTTCCATTACGGCGCGCGTCAGGGTTTCGGCTTTGAGAGAGGCACCTTTCTTTGCGCAGTTCAATAACTCGGCGTAATAGGTGAGTGAACGTTTTCGACTTTCGGCCGAGGCAAAATAACGTTCGCCCATGATCTGATATAGATCCTGGAAGCTGTTGAGCAACAAACGGAAGATGGGATTGGTCGCGCGTTGTGTGAGCAGAAAATGCAGCTCCCAATCCGCGCCAGCAAATGAGGACGGGCTCTCTTCAAGGTCCGCATAGTTGACGAGCCGCGCGGCAATTTCAGGCGCAGCCTGCTCCAGCGCCTGACGGGTGTAGGTGGGAGCAAGCAGCACGCGGATCTCGAGCAAGTGCGCCACAAAATCCGGCGTTTGTTTGGAGGGCATTTGCGCCAGCATGGACAGCACACCCAGATTACCCTCCTGCCAGTAATCGCGGACGCGCGTCGGTTTGCCGTGTTGGATGTCGAGCCAGCCATCGCGCGCCAATCTTTGCATGGCTTCGCGCAGCGTGGGACGGGTAACGCCGATCTGCGCCGCCAGGTCGCGTTCGCCGGGCAGGTCGCTATTGACAGCAAAATGCCCGCTCAAGATCGCCTCGAGCAAACGTGCCTCGGCAACCTGCGCGGGCTTCTGGATCGGATTCCATGGGTTCATGAGACTCCTAACTGGTCAGACCACTTACCAGTTAGAGTATACGACGCTCTCCCCCGCCCGTCAACCATTCTCCAAATTAGGGAGTCCCCCAGCATCAGCAGGGATACTCCCCATAAAAAACTTTTCCCTTCTGTTCTATCATCGGATATATCTTTTGTGTGCCTGAGTCGGGAGGAGTGAGTCACTAAATGGAAATATCCACTGAATTTCAAATGCTGGGTAAGATTGTGATTGCCGCGCTTTTAGGCGGGATCGTCGGCATTGAGCGCGAATTTGCCGAACGGCCCGCCGGACTGCGAACCCACATGCTGGTTGGAGCCACCGCCGCATTTTTCGTCATACTCGCGGATCTTATGCTTTCAACGTTCGACCCTCAGGAAATAATTACCGCCGATCCCGTCCGTGTAGTGGAGGCGATTGTCGTGGGGATCAGTTTTCTGGGTGCGGGTACGATCCTTAAGTACAGACAGGAAGGCGAGAGAGTCGTTGAAGGTTTGACGACCAGCGCGTCGATTTTATCGGTTGCAGCCATCGGGATCGCGGTCGCTCTCGACGCCTTTGTTTTGGCAGCGGGTGCCGCACTTTTGAATTTGTTCATCAATTGGGGACTTATGTATATCGTCAACCGCGTAAAAGCAAATTAAGCGTACATATCTGCGAGCATACCTTAGCTTAAATACAGGGAGACATTTGGTATTAACGAGACAGGCAGGCTGCCTGTCTCGTTTTTTAAGAGGTGAGCACGCAAATTTGTTATAAAGCCTCGTTGTGCGTGGCTTATTCTGGGTGTATCATATTGATACCGTCAGGTACGATAAATATTCTTCTGGCTCCGGAAATCCTTAAAAACCACACGAAGGCTTTAGGGTAGCGGAATAGACTGGAGGCGAAGGATTGCTTTAAAAGTATGTTTGGGTATATTTGGCGACCAGATGACGATTCGGGATAAATAATCAATGAGTTTTACGTACGAAGAAAAACTGTCCTCCTCACCTTATGTTGATGTTGTTTGGCACACAGAAGACCAGACGGATGGAGTCTATGTCGCATCGGCGGATGCATGTTGGGACATGGTATTCATTAAGAGCAAGGAAGGGAAATCAACAGTTTTGCTAAGCGGGCCCTGCTCCAACATAACATTTGTTCCTTATTCAACCGGGAATAAAAATTTTGGTATACGATTCAAACCCGGGTTAATCTTTACAAATATCCTCGTTGCTGGCATGGTCAATATTACGAAAGCCTTACCTATGCCTACAGAGGATACATTCGTACTGCAGGGTATCACCTGGAATCTGCCCACCTATGAAAATATAGACGAGTTGCTAACCAGACTGGCAGAGAATGGCTTGCTACGTTTTGATCCGGTGGTCAGGGCCGTAGTTGAAAATAAGGCTGTGAAGATGTCCGCCCGTTCCATCCAACGACATTTTGCAATGACCATCGGAATGTCACCACGCCGCGTCAAACAGATTATGTCTGCTCGAAAGGCGGTAGAGCTACTACTGCAAGGCATTCCGCCGATTGAAGTGTCATATAAACTTGACTATGCAGACCTGCCGCACATGATCCGCATGCTCAAACGCTTTACGGGCTATACTCCAATAGGAAACAAACTCAGGGGCGAGCAGATTTAGATATTAAGTCGCCTACGTTCAATACAAGCCAGACTATCTCCAATAGAATAGCACCCTCTGTGAATACTATTTTAGAGGAGATAATTATGAATATCAGACCCTTCAAAATCACTGTCCCCCAAAAAGAGCTCAAAGATTTGCAGGATCGGATCAAAAACACCCGCTGGCCAGGCGAGATTGCCGGAGAGGGTTGGAAGCGCGGCATGCCGCTCGACTACACCAAAAAACTAGCCGACTATTGGCACACAAAATTTGATTGGCGCAAACAGGAGGCAAAGTTAAACAAGTTCCCACAATTTGTTGCCGAGATCGACGGGCAAACGATCCACTTCCTGCACGTGCGCGCCTCTGACCCAAACGCTGTCCCCCTGATTATGTGTCATGGTTATCCCAGTTCGTTCGTCGATTTCCTCCACATGATTGACCCCCTGGTCAATCCGGACGCGTCCGGCAGCGGGGCAGAGCAAGCCTTCCACATCGTCATCCCTTCCCTCCCGGGATTTGGTTTCTCAACACCTGTTACAGGGAAAGGCTGGGAGATCAGCAGAATGGCGAAAGCTTTCGATGAAATCATGCGCCAGCTTGGCTACGAGCGCTACGGTGTGCATGGCGGCGATATCGGGGCGGGTATTTGCGAACAGCTATGCATTCAGGCTGGGGAGCGTATCATCGGCTCCCTGGTTACCACGGATCCAGGTGCAATCGCTACTGAATACACACCCCCAACCGATCATTTGAATGATGACGAAAAGAAACGTCTGCAGCAACTGCAGGCTGCCCGCAGAGAAGATTTTGGTTACATTCAAATTCAGGCGACCCGCCCTCAGACCATCGCATACAGTCTCAGCGACTCACCCGTAGGACAGATGGCTTGGATCGTGGAAAAGTTCAAGGAGTGGACTGACCCCACCAGGGAACTGCCTGAAGATGCAGTGGACATCGACCAGTTACTGACCAATGTAAGCATTTATTGGTTTGGTGGAGGTGGGGCCGGTGCGGCTCACTTTCTGTACGAATCCATGCACGCCGCCGCTGCCTGGGGCCAGACACACGATCGGCCCCAGGGATTTGTCACGTTTGGCAACGAGCCGCTGGTGCGCCGGATCCTCGACCCGGAGCATAAGCTCGCTTACTGGAACGAGCATGATTGCGGAGGGCATTTCCCGGCTATGGAAGCACCGAAACTGCTCGTTGGCGACATTCGCACATTCTTCCACGAGCTAAACAACAAGGCGTAGCTGGCTGGTGTTGCCGCCCATTGGATTAACGGATTTGATGCGCGTATTCTAAAACACACTGAGTTTTCAAAATTTCGCCCTGTCAGTCTGACAGGGCGATTTTGTTTTAGAGCAATTTACTTTCGTAGCAAAACCTGGAAGCCGACACCGTCCAGATTGACCTCGCATTGAGCGAACGGGGTTTGAGCGACCATCGCCCTCATTTCATCAGCGCTATAAGCATTTTTCAGCAGCATGTTCCTGAACGTCCAGCGGACCATAAATCGATTGATGGGTCCAAGTCCCATGCCTTTGATCTCCCGTTCGATCTCCTCGGCCGGTGCATCCCGGCGCAGGTCCGAGATGATGCTCAACCCGCCCGGGCGCAGCACGCGCTGCATTTCTGCAATCGCTTTGACAGGTTCGGAGAAGTTCTTGAAAGCGGCCTGGCAGAAGGTGAAGTCAAAGGTATTCTCTTTGAACGGCATGGCAGAAGCATTGCCTTCTCGAAAGTCGATCTTCAAACTGGCTTCTGCCGCGTTCCTGCGGGCGATCTCCACGAAGGATTGACTGATATCCAGGCCCGTAATTTGAAAGTTGCCGAGCTTCGCCAGTTCGATGGAGAAGTAACCTGGTCCCGGTGCGATCTCCAGTACTTTGCCGTTCGCCGGGATCTTCTCCACCAATTGTTTCGCCATTAATTTATGCCGCTTCAAATCCTTGAGCGTCGTTTTGGCATACCAGCTGGCAATGAGTCCTTCCATGGGTAAGCCTTTATAAGCTTTTTGAGTTTGTGCACTATTCATATTGTCTCCTTTTATTTATCCCTGCGCGTCGGGTCACTGTGAGCCAGGATCCAGATCCCGATCGTGACACACAGGAAAAGAATTCCCAGGTTAAGCGGGTTGAGCCACATTTGAAGTACGTTTTCCATCTCGAATCTCTCCTTTTGAATTTTGACCGAGTGTAGCGCTCAGATGGGTGAACTGACTTCACCCACGCGGGGTGATCGGGTGGGTGATTTCAATCAGGCTCGAAAGGCTTCCATATGTTCGCGACACCACGCTTCGAATGTGCGCGGCGGATGACCCGTCAGACTCTGAAACGTATCTGTCACAATCGCGCCCTCATTTTTGCGAAGCGATGCGAGCATCTCCATCAACGCGTTGACCAGCGCCTTATCCATACCGGATTTGAGCATGAATAACTTCGCGGCGATGGGCGGGATATTCACGTACTGGATGGGCTTGCCAAACACCTGTGAAATGACCTGCACCATCTCACCAATCGTGAACAATTCCGAGCCGGTTAATGTATAGGCTTGCCCGCTGTGACCCGCTTGAGTTAAAGCGAGTGCCGCGACCTCTGCTACCTCGCGCAGGTCGATCGGCGCGACTTTACCTTTCTTCCCGCCCGGGAAAAACACACTGCCCTGCTTCTTGATCGAATCTGCCCACCACTGGATGCTGTTGCTCATGAACATCCCAGGACGAAGAAACGTCCAATCGAAGCCCGCAGCGCGGATCAGTTCTTCGCGCTCATAGTGCCATTTGCCCACTTTGATCTTGTGTTCGGTGGCTTCGAGGGTGGATAGTTTGACGATCTGCCGAACGCCCGCTTTTTTTGCGGCTTCGATCACATTGACATCCTGCCGCGTCTCATAAGTGACCAGAAAGATCTGTTCGATGCCTTTCACAGCCGCGACGAGCGTTTCAGGCTTATCCAGGTCGCCCACGGCACGTTCCACGCACGCATCGAGATAAGCCACCTTGCTCTCATCGCGCACAAGCACGCGAATGGACTGTCCAGACTCGAGCAGGAGCGGAATCAGCTCTCTGCCAATATTTCCTGTAGCACCGGTGATCAAGATCATGCAAGATCTCCTATCCATCAAAGATGAACAGATAATATCTTTCGACCTATGAACGAGCATCACCCACCGCGGGTGATTGGGAGGGTGATTCATCAAAAACAAACTGCCCCGCATGTGCGAGGCAGTTGTGAAGGAAAGCAAGGCGCTACGCGCCCGTCGGTTTCTCGATCTTTCCCAAAATGTAATTCGGCGGCAGCGGCTCCACCTTTTGATCCGTCACAAAGGTGACATCGCCGCCCGATTTGAGAGTAACCGATTTCTCCCCCTCGCCTATGCGCGCTTCCCAGTAGCCGCCAATATCTTTCACACGCAAACGGGCGCTGGTCAGGTCGGCAACATGGAAGCGCAGGTCACGCCCCGCACCAAATGTGACATCTTTGCCGATCATCTTCTGGCAGTCGATGTTCATCGTCCCGCCAGCCGAGACATTCCCCAGGCGATGGACATCCTGCAGGTCCAGGTTCAAGCCGGCAAAAGCGTCCACCTGCCCTCGGATGCCCTGCACCTCGATATCCTTCCCGGCATAGACTTTCAGGTTGGAGCCAAACGGCACGCGCACCTCCCCACTGCCGCTGATTTGAACTTCGATCACGTCATCGGATACCTTCTCTTTTAGATTGGGCAGTTTGATGCGTACATCAAAAATTACGTGCTCGCCAACCGCCGCTCGGGCACGGCCAATTTCCGCTTCGCTGCGCCGTTCCACAGTTAAGCCTCCGGTGCCTGCAGTCTCAGCGCTCAGTCGATCGCCTTCGTGCCCTTTGACGGTAACACTTCCTCCACCCTTGATAATAATGGTTTGATTTGTACCTACTAATATAGATCGTTGTGTCATTTTCAAAATCCTACTTGATGCGATTTTATTGACCGCATTGTAGTCTTTGGCCTGTTTTCAGACTTCACCCGAGGCGGGTGATTGCGCGGGTGATTACACCAGTTTCAGTTCACGCGCTACTTCACGCGCTTCCTTGCGCGAACTGACACTCAATTTTCGATAAATACTCTTCACATGTGTCTTGATCGTATTGGTCGAGACGACCAACTCCCGGGCAATGTCTGCATTGGATAGACCTGCGACGAGCAAACGCAGGACGCGCAATTCCTGCTGACTCAACGCTTCCACCTGGACCGTGGAACTGGTCGCCGTTAAATGAGAGGTCACATCCGTGGAGAAGGAATGCAACAGGGTCGCGGCGAACAGGCTGAGGCGGCGGTCGGGGAGCGTGGGGAGGATCGTCTGAAGTAACGCCGCCATGCGCGTCCCTTCATCCAGGAAAATGCGGCGGAATCCTTTTGCCTGTCCGATGGTGAGAGCCTCGCGCAATGCTCGGGCGGTCTCCGACAAATTTGCATCGGCATGATATGCCAGCGCTTCGAGGCAGAGTGCCTCCACCTGGCTGCGGACACGTCCATTCGCCAGGCTATCCAAAGACCATTGCTTCAAGGCACTGATCGCTTCATTCATTTGCTTCCCTGCAATTCGAAGGCGTGCCAGCGTGAAAGCCTCGCGCTCTTTTTGCAGATATAAGCCGTTTTGATCCTCAGCAGAAATAATTTTCACCCACCATCCCAATGATGAAGTGTCATTTGCCCGAATGGAGAGCAGCGCCTGCGCATGTTGAATCTCGCGCAGCAGGGATGGATTTTGGATCTTTGCCTCCAGCGATTTGAGGAGTTCACGGGCTCCAGACTCATCATCCTTCGTCGAGTGGATATACGCAAGGCGAATGCTTGCCTGTACTTGCAGCATTTCGTTCGCGCGTTGTTGGCTCAAATTTAAAGCTTGCGTTGCCAACTGTTCAGCCTGATCGAGATCGTTTCTTTCATAAGCAATGTGAGCGAGATTCAGCGAGGCGACACCTTGATCGTCCAGCATGGATTCATCGCCGACAGCTTCCGTTTGAATTTGCCGGTTCAACTGTTCGGCTTGTTCCAGTTCACCCTGCCAAAAGAAGATCTCTGCCAGGAATTGGGTGGCTGCCAGCACGCCAAAAATATTTTGGGCCGCGCCCAACAACGCCCGCGCTTCGAGGGTTTTATCCTGCGCCTCCAGGATGCGACCCGCGCTTAACGCCTCATAACTAACGCTGAGCAGGCTGTTGCCACGCCAGAAGACATCCTGTTCGGGGAGTTCATCCAACGCCTGGCGTGCATACTCAAATGCCTTTTGAACATCACCCTGCCACCAGGTCACGTTCCCACGAAAGGAGAGCAACTGACCGAGCCGCGGGTGATCCTGCTCTGTTCGCCAGGCGGACTCGGCTGCCTGCAGGAATGGTTCGATGCGCGCCGCAGTGGCGGGCGCAAAACGGTCGGTTGAATAGAGAATAACCTGCGCGTACGTAAAACACAGGATGGGATGGCGGAAAATCTCCTGCTGATGGATATTCTCCAGCCAGCGACCGAGGGTTCGCAGTTCGCTCAAGTCGTGGATCTCGATGAACTTTTCGATCAGGGTCATCGCCCGAGCGAACAATTTTGCAGTGAGGGCAGTTTCGATCGCTTCATCGAACAGACCGTGATACTCGTACCAGTCGCTGGCTTTTTCGAATAGGGATTTGATATCCGTCTCATCAAGCTGCTGTCTGGCAAGATATTGAAGGGACTCGGCAAATAACGGATTGTAGCGATACCAGATTTGATCCCCGCCGCGTTCCAGCTGCACAATAAACAAATTGTCGTGGTCAAGCTGTTCGAGTCTGGCTGTGCCGTGATTTGTTTCCAGGACTGCATCACAAAAGGAGCCTGTCAAACGCCTGAAGAAAGAGGTCTTCAGTAAAAAGGATTGGATGTCCTGCGGCTGGCTCTCGAAGACTTCATTGATCAAATAGTCGGCAACGTAGCGGTCACTTCCTGAAAAGGATCCGATCAATTTCTCGACATCGACCGTACCACCTTTATTTTGAAACGCCAATGTCACCAGGCGCAGACCCGCGGGCCAGCCTTCTGTTTTTTGCAGCAGGCTTGTGACCGCTGAAGACGGAAGAACAGTTTTTATCGTCGCATGCAGGAAGGCTTCTGCTTCCACTTGATCGAAACGCAGATCCGCGGCATTGATCTCAAGCAATTCATTACGCGCCCGTAAGATCCCCAAAGCCAGATCGGGATCGGAGCGTGTGATGAAAACCAAATGAAGGGACTCAGGCAGATGTTGAATGAGGAATGAAATGCCTGTGTTGATCTCGGTTGACTTGATCGCGTGGTAATCCTCCAACACCAGGACGCTCACCTCCTTCAGCCGCGCCAGTTCATTGAGGAGAGGTGTGAGCAGGGATTCAAAAGAGGGTGGCTGAGGACTCGTCAGCATGGACAGGGTGGCTTTGCCGAGGTTGGGATCGATCGTCCGGAGGGCAGAGCAGACATAGGTCCAGAATCGAACCGGATCGTTGTCGTGCTCATCCAACGTCACCCAGGCCGAGGAGAAATCACGGTTCGCCATCCACATCCGGATCAAGGTCGTCTTGCCAAAACCGGTCGGTGCGCTGACGAGGACCACTTTTTTAGCCAGCCCTGCATCCAGTCGCGCAAGCAAGTCGTCGCGCTGAATCGCAGCCGAAGGCAGACGCGGCGGCATCAACTTGGTGTGGAGCAATCTCTCCGGGTTATGCGAGGGTGCGGCTTTCATTTCGCTCATGGACAGGGAACGCTGACATGAAAATTATTCTGTAATTTAACCACGAATTGCTCTTTGTAGAATGGATTTGGCAATCAATATTTCTGCGCAAAAAAGTTGTCAGAATTGTATAAAACTAGCCTACTGACTAGGTGATAAACACCACGATTTGTGGTATATTTCACAATTGAAATTGGAGTAACATGCGAGGAAGGAGGGAGGAGTTGGAGCTGTGTTTACCCAAGCTCTAAAGTGAAGAGAACAGGAGTTTGTTCGACCATGGAAAGCATTCAATATACTGTGTTTTTGCTGGGGGCGATTTTCTGCGCCTATCGCGCCATCGTTGCCAAACGCATTCTTTCAGCGACCATCTATCTGGCGTGTATCAGTGCACTTGTTTCAGCAACACTTTATCTATTGGGCGCGGCTCAGGTGGCAGTGATGGAATTGTCTGTAGGTGCCGGGCTGGTCACGGTGTTGCTGGTCTACGCCGTGAGCGTTGTCGGGGATGACGCCATGGACCCGGCTTCGGTCATTCCAAAACCATTGGCGTTCGGGGTGGTTGGGCTGGTGGCTGTCCTCCTGGGGTGGATGGCTTTCCCGGCAGTTCGAATCACTGCTGCCACGGGTTCGTTCGATTTAGCCAGTTCCCTTTGGCAAAACCGCGTGCTGGATGTGTGGATCCAGATCGCGTTGATCTTTTCCGGTGTGATGGGAGTATTGGGACTGCTCTCTGAAAAAGTACCTGGAGCAAAAGAGGAGGTTGAGCAGTGACATTTACACCCTTGAACATTGTTCTTTTTGGCATCATTGCCTTGCTGGGAGTGGGATTTTACGGCTTGTTGATCACCCGTAATTTAATCAAAATTGTGATGGTCTTGCAGGTCCTGATCAAGTCCGTAATTCTGGCATTGGTCCTGGCCGGGAAGCTAAGCGGCAACCTCGGGCTGGGGCAGTCCACCGCCGCGACGGTCATCGTGGCAGATACGATCGTTGCGGTGGTGGGGCTGGCGCTCGCCGTCCAGGTGCGACGACGCCTTGGCACGCTCGACGTTCCACAGATTTCTTCGATGCGAGGTTGACATGGCTGGGATCATCGTCGCTCTTGTGATCGGACTTCCCTGGCTGGGTGCCATCGTTGTCTGGCTGGCACGGAATAAACACCCCAGGCTTCAACATATCCTTGCCGTTCTGTTCAGCCTTCTGACAGCCGCCGCGTCCATCGCGTTGTTCATGTTTGCAAGTTCAGAACCGGTAATTCAAATCCCGTTTGGAAAAGCCTTCGGCGCTCTAACGTTTGTCCCCGATGGTCTGGCTGTCTTGCTGACCGCTATTGCTGCGGTCATCGGTTCGCTGGCTGTGCTCTTCTCCGTGGATTATATGCACGGAGAAGAGCAACTTGGACGCTATTATTTCCTCGTTCTCTTCTTCATCGGCGCCATGATAGGACTGGTGTTGAGCGGTAACCTGCTGTTCACGTTCTTCTTCTGGGAGATCACCGCATTATGTTCCTATGGACTGATCTCGTTCTACAATGATGATCCAAAGGCAGTCGCGGGCGGCATCAAGGCGCTCATCATTACACAGGTCGGCGGGGTGGGACTACTGGTTGGAACCTTGATTGTTTTTGCCAACCTGGGAAGTTTCCAGATCGCAGATCTTTTGGGGAAAGCAGCTACACTTCCCGCTGCAGCATTGTCGCTGATCGCGTTCAGCTTCCTGATCGCTGCCGCGGCAAAATCTGCGCAGTTCCCGTTCCATACCTGGCTGCCGGATGCCATGGAAGCGCCGACCCCCATCAGCGCGCTGATCCATGCCGCGACGATGGTCAATGCCGGGATCTATTTGCTGGCACGTTTTTATCCCGCCTTTAAATCGGTACCCGGCTGGGCAATGTCCGTCCTTCTGGTGGGTTTGATCTCCGCCCTGATCGCGGCGGTTTCGGCGCTCATCGCCACAGACCTCAAGCGGGCACTGGCATATTCCACCGTCAGTCAGTTGGGGTACATGGTGTATGCCATCGGCGCGGGCGGTGTGTTCGCCAGTCAATTCCATTTGCTTAGCCATGCCGTCTTCAAGGCATTGCTGTTCCTTGCCGCAGGTTCGGTCATTCACAGCGTTGGCACGCGCGACATGCGGCGCATGGGCGGGCTCGGCCGGCAAATGCCGTTCGTGCGGAACGTGTTTATCATCGGGGCACTGGCATTGGCGGGCGTCCCGATCCTCAACGGTTTCTGGAGCAAGGAACTCATTCTCGAAATCGGCCTGGAACATTCACCGCTCTGGGCGTATGGCGTGATGCTCTTCGGCGCCGGTCTGACAGCATTCTATACATTCCGCATGGTCTGGCTGGTGTTCTTCGGCAAAGAGCGGGATCGCCTGAATGTTCACCGGGCAGGTTCAGCGATGCGAGTCGCGCTTGGCGTTCTGGCAGCCGGAACGTTCGTCACCTGGCTCTTCTTTGGTGGATTGAATAACCTCCTGGTCACTACCCTGCCTTTCCATGAACTCGAGCATGAATCCCTGCTGGAACTTGTGACGACGATCCTCTCCGCCCCTGCGACCTGGCTGGCATTGCTGGTCGTTGGCTTGGGCGCTGGCATCTCGTGGGTGCGCGCTCGCGGCTACCGCCTCTTCGGCGGAGACTGGCTCAACCCGCTTGTGGAAAGCTCGTTCGGCTTCGACTCGTTGAATCGCTTCATCGTTCTGGGCACGTACAAAGCTGCTGAACAATTCAGTCGCACACAAACGGGTGAACTGAACTGGAACATTCTCGGCATTATCAGCGCTTTGCTGGTGGTGCTGGTCGTTTTGTGGTTGGGTGCATAATGAATTTGATGAA
>Ga0105104_10002723_pt1 | contig 12769 bp, 6 predicted proteins | sample PPLLaktember2015_3_FD_87034 | JGI IMG/M metagenome (GOLD analysis project Ga0105104, IMG submission 87034) | Freshwater sediment microbial communities from Prairie Pothole Lake near Jamestown, North Dakota, USA - PPLs Lake P7 Core (6) Depth... | ecosystem: Environmental > Aquatic > Freshwater >...
GATACGACCGATACTATGCCTCGTCACCGCGTTTCTGATCCCTGCTTCAGGCCTCATCTGGGCGCAGACCTGGCAACTGCGTCCCTGTTCGTCTTACGGCGCGAACTGCCGCGACATTATTCCGGATAGACACGACACGTCTGCGGGCGTCATGACTTCCACCATTACGATCCCGGCCTTGGGAGGCACAGCGATCCCTCCGGAAGTCATCGCGCAAGTACGTGCTCGCGTGAAGATCATCCACACCCGGTTGGGTGATCTTTCCGTCTCGTTGACAGGTCCGGACGGCGCAGTGATGGCTTTCCCCTTCGGTCCCGGCTATGCGACCCGGCAGGATGTCGATGCGGTCTTTGGCGGGCTGGTAAACAACCCGATTACCAATTACCAGACGCTCCCCGGGATCGCCGGGGAAATCCAAATCTTGGGGTTCGTCTCCTACCACGGCGGGATGTCGGTGGCAGGAAACTGGACGTTGACGATCACCGATAGCCGCCATCTCGACTACGGCGCGCTCGACGGCTGGGGAATCGAGTTCTACACAAGCCCGCCCTACGTAACCATCACCGCGAGTATCCCAGACGCGACCGAGGTACCAATGGTCTCCGGTCAACTGACCGTGACTCGCGCCGTTATTACCACCCAGCCGCTTACTGTGAATGTGAATTTTGGAGGTACTGCGGGCAATGGAATCGACTACCAGCCGGTTCTCTATACGGTCGTCATTCCTGCTTATCAGGCCAGCCAGACCATTACGATCACGCCGGTTCTATTTTCGGTCATACGCGGTGATCGAACCGTCATCGCGACCTTGACGCCGGGGTCCGGGTACGTGGTCGATGGGGCCGGCGGCACGACTTCCGCAAGTGTCACAATCGGTGACGGACCCGAGAAACAGGTTGCTCCACCACAGCAGATCCCGCTGTTCGGACCGTGGGAGATGGCGCTGATGGCCTTGCTCCTCGCGGGCTCGGGAGTCATAGCCGCGAATTGGCGCCGAAGCCGCCCGTTCGATTTCGGCGCTTGAACGTAGTGTGTAGTGAAAGTGGCCCCGAAATCCGTTCGGGGTCGCCTTTTCGCCTGATGCCGCAACTCGGGCTGTCTGGCTATAACCCGTTTGTCTTTCGACCCCGAACGGATTTCGGGGCCACTTTAGTTTATGCGCCGAGGACTTTGGCTCTTCGTGTCCGCGATTGCCGCTGCTTTGGGACTGAGCTTTGCGCCCGCGACATCTCTCAAAAAGGAGCAGGCGATCTCGCCCGCCTCCATCGCCCTTGAACCCTTTGGTTACGGCCTTCCGCAAAGTGGCCAGTGGCGGAATGCTTTCGCGCTCGCCGACATCAATGGGGACGGCATTCTCGACCTGGTTCATGGGCCGCCGCGGAAAGGACGCGGCTGGCCGGTCATCTTCATCGGCGACGGGAAGGGCGGTTTCACCCGCTGGCCGGCGGCCCGTTTCCCCCGTCTCCCCTTTGATTACGGCTCGGTTGTCGTTGCGGATTTTGACGGCGATGGAAGCGGCGATGACATGGCCATAGCCTCCCACCTGCGGGGGCTCACCGTCCTCGTTGGGGATGGAAAGGGAGTGTTCTCCGAGTGGGGACGGGGACTCCGGTTGCTCGCCCCGGGGGAACTACCTTCTGACGAATCCTTCCACCCAGGTCCGCTCGTGGCGGTCGATTGGAACAGAGATGGCCGGGTTGATCTGGCGGGACTCGCGGAGGGGCCGTCGCGACTCGCGTTGCGCGCCGGAGATGCCGGCGGTCAGTACGGCATAATGGTGTTCCTCAACGAGCGGGAGGGTTGGCGAGCGGTCGGTTTCGACGAAGGGGATCGGTCGTTGACGGGAGGGTCGTTGGCGGCCGGCGATGTGGACGGGGATGGCCGTCCGGATCTTCTGGCCGGGTCCGCAACTCTGGGCTTCACGAACCTACTCCAGAGGAACAATACGGGCCAGTCGAACGCCCAGGGTTGGCCGCGCCTGGGGGTACCGGCTCAAGCTCTGGTCACGGCGGTCGCGCTAGCCGACGTCGACGGCAACGGCCGGTCCGACCCGATCCTCGCTGTTTCGGTTGCCGAAGGCTCCAAGTGGCGAAATAGTCTTCAGGTGCACCTTTCATTTCCCGGCCGTTTTGAGACAGTCGTGAATACTCAGGACGACGGGACCACCCCCTTTAGGGCTCTTGCCACCGGAGACCTGGACAAGGATGGCCGAGTCGATCTGGTCGCCGTCGATGGAAAAGGCGCTCTCAGCGTGTTTCGCGGCGAGAAGCCCGGGGTTTTCAAGCTGGCTGCTAGAGAGGCGGCTCCGTCGCGGCGCGCTGGATGTGCCGGCTACGACGTCCACGTCGCCGACCTGGACGGCGACGGGCGAGACGAGATCATCGCCTCTTTCGCCGGGGAACCGAGCATCTTCGCCCCGAACGCCGGACGCAGTTCCGGCGGCGGAATTCAGGCCTGGAGCGTAAAGATGGATTAACCGACATGACAGCCTGCGGATTGTAGCTCCGGACCTCCGGGACGGAGAAGCAATTTCGACGGTGTCTCCGTCCCGGAGGTCCGGAGCTACAATCCGAGCTTGCGAAGCCCGCACCGGACTCTGACCACCCTCGCTAAATTTCGTCCCTCACGGCTCTGCTTTCAACTCCACTCCGCGGATCACCGGGAGCGGGCCTGGCGTGCCCGGCCGGGCGCGAAGAAAAAGCAGCCGGGGGCCGGGCGCCGTAACCCGAACAGAACCGAGATCGACCGGATCAACCACCGGCTCCTTTGCCTGCAGAACGGCACCGGCAACAATGGCGTCGACCGGTGCGCTCCCGGCCGAGGCCGGGTCGATGCGCACACGCACTCGATACCGGCCGGCCGAATCTAACTGCACCCGCCACGCGATCACGGTCTCCGGGTCCTTCCAGCCAGTCAGCGCACCGTCCTCGCGCCGCGTGATCTCCGCACCGTGAATGACGGCGTCGCGCGGATCAGCAGTCACGGTACCCGACGCGTTGGGCCAGCTGGTGCGCCGAGCCAAAGGCCTATGGTGAATACCCGCCGCCGCCAATCGCCTTTCGTGCTGCTCGAGCCGCATGAGAAAATCGGGCAATTGCTTTCCTTCCCGAGGACTCCAGAAGACCTCGGCCATGGCACTGGTCCGCGGAAATGTCATGTAGGCGACGGCGTCGGAGGTCGGAAGATACTCGCTCCATACCTGCGTCTGCCCTCCGATGATCCGTGCTGCAGCCGTCTCCGGGAGATCGGCCGGTACGGGCTCAAAGCCATAGGTCCGAGCCAGGGAGTTTGAGCCTCCGATGGCAAGCGGCTCCTCGGCCGGCGGTCCTTGGTAATAGTCGAGGTAAACCCACTGATACGGACTCATGATCGCATCATGTCCGGCCTTGGCTGCGGCAACGGCGCCCTGTATCCCCCGCCAGGAATGGACAACAGCTGTTCGGTCGAGGGCGGTCTTTGCAGTACCTGTCGTCCCAAGCTCCGCACCGGCCAAGATCTCGTCCCATCCGACCAGGCGCCTGCCTTTGCCGGCCAGATACCGGCTCATTTCAGCAGTAAACCAGGCCTGCAGCTCGTCGGCATTCTTGAGACCCAGGCTCCTGATCAGCTCCTGGATCTCGGTGCTCTCATTCCATTGGTCCCGAGGCGCTTCGTCACCGCCGGTGTGAATCCAGGTAGACGGGAAGATGTCGCAGACGTCGTCGAGGATCCGTTTGCAGGCCTCGATCGTGGCTGGCCGCGGAGCAAGGACGTCTTTACTGACGCCCCACTGTCGCCAGAGGTCCATATTGGCCGCCCTGTCCGGAAAAACTGCGTATTCGGGATAGGCGGAGAGCCACGCCCGGGCGTGTCCGGGCATCTCGATTTCAGGCACCACAACGATATGACGGGCGGCAGCGTAAGCGACTATTTCACGCAGGTCCTCCTGGGAATAGAAACCGCCATGAGGCACGTTCGAGAAGCGATGCGGCTGCTGGCCCAGATGCCCGAGCAGCGTGCCGCCGCGCCAAGACGATCGGGCCGTCAAACGCGGGAAGGCACGGATTTCGATCCTCCAACCCTGATCGTCCGTCAGATGCAGCTGAAGCCGGTTCAGCTTGTGCATCGCCATCGCGTCCAGCATCTCCAAGATGGCGGCCTTCGGGATGAAATGGCGCGCCGGATCGAGGAGCAGGCCCCGCCAGGCAAACCGCGGCTTATCCACGATCCGGACCGCCGGAATCGTCCACACGCCCTGTGCTGAGGGAGCGCGGCGCCAGGCATCCGACGGGAGCAACTGACGCAGTGTCTGACCGGCGTAGAACAGGCCGGCAGGTGTCCGCCCCGCCAATCGCACGCCGGCAGGCGTGACCTCCAGTTCGTATCCCTCTTCGGCGAGATCTGCACGGGATCCGTCGAGCACAAGCTCAATGTCCTCTTTTCCTGGCCGGCCGGAGACAACTGCCAAACGCCGGCCGAGTGGCCCGGAAACGTCATCCGCAAGCCGTTGAGCTCCGTCGACTGCCGGGCCGCTTGCCACGAGTCGCGTCCGTTCAGTCAGAGACCACGTTCCTTCCCGCAGCTGCAGCTGGGCAGGTCGCGGCACAAGCCCGAGATCCGCATCCGCAGACATTGCGGCAGGGAGAACCGAGGTGAAAACGAGAACCACCCAGGAGAACACGATAGAAGTCCGCTTACCAACCTGCTTTGACACGAAAAGACCTCCTACCGAAATGGAAAATGTCAGTTGTGGCTGGAGTCGCGTTACCGAGCCGCGCACGAAGCGGAAGGCTGCGAAGCGTTTTTCAGCGGAGCAGCCTGGAGCGAAGTAAGCGGGACCACCCAACGAACATTCAAGGCGCGTTGGGTGGTCCCGCTTACTTCGTTCCAGGCTGCTTCGCTGAAAAACGCTTCGCAGCCTTCCGCTTCGTGCGCCGCGCGGTAACGCGACTCCAGCCCAAACTACTACGACCCGGTCACCTCAAACGTCGTCTTCAGCCGAATGTCGGCCGATGAAGCGCCAATCCTGACCTCGAAGGTTCCCGGCTCGACGACCCACTCCAGGTGACGATTGAGCAGTGAGAGGTGCTCCTGATTCAATTTGAACTTCACTGTCTTTGTCTGACCGGGATCAAGCGAAACCCTCTCAAATCCTCGCAGTTCCTGAACCGGCGTGCTGACCGAGCTGATCACGTCGCGCAGGTACAGCTGAACGACGTCGGCGCCGGGCCGCGTTCCGGTGTTTTTGACATCGACGCTCACTTCCACTTCGCCTCCGGTCGGCATGGTGGCTCGGTCGAGGCGCAGATTGCTGTATTCGAAAGTGGTATAGCTCAGCCCAAACCCAAACGGAAAGAGCGGAAGCGGGTTCATGTCCACGTACGGACGGCCCCAGCCTTCCTCAACCCAGTAAGCTCGTGAACGCTTCTGGTTGTAGTAAACGGGAAGCTGGCCGGCGTGCCGCGGGACGGTGATAGGCAGCCGCCCGCTGGGGTTGTAGTCGCCGAACAGGACATCCGCGACCGCCTGACCGCCTTCCTGGCCGCACATCCAGGGCTGAAGGATCGCCGGCACGTGCTCGGTAATCCAGCGGATGGCCAGCGGCCTTCCGGCAATCAAAATGACAACCGTCGGGGTTCCGGTCTCGAAAACCGCCTTGACGAGCTCTTCCTGCCGGCCGGTCAGCTCAAGCGTCGCACAATCATAGCCCTCGCCGTTAGTGCCCTTGCGCCCCGGCGTCTGCCACTCGTTTTCGCCAATGACCACGATCGCCGCCTGAGACTGACGGGCCGCCGCGGCTGCCTGGGCGATTTCGTTGGTCTCGGTCCCCAAAACGTCACATCCCTTGACGTACGTCACCTTGGTCGACGGCGAGACTTCCGCCCTGATTCCCTCGAGCACGGTAACGACGGCCTGGAGCACGGTTCTCGACGTGTAGTCGCCCAGCTGATTTTTCGCATGATCGGCATTTGGACCGATGACCGCGATCGAAGAAAGGTCTTTCTTGAGCGGGAGTACGCCGCCCTCGTTTTTCAAGAGGACGATGCCCTGATGAGCCGCCTCGAGTGCAATGGCCCGGTGCTCGGCAACATGGTCGGTCCTGGCTGCCTTTGCTTCGTCGACATACGGGTTTTCGAATAGACCGAGGCGGAACTTCTGTTTGAGAATCCGGCGAACAGCCCGGTCCACCAACTGCGTCGGGATGCGCCCTTCACGGACGCCCTCGACCAGCGGCTGCAGGAAAGGCTGTTCGTACGAAATCCCGACGTCAAGCCCAGCCCGCAGGGCTAATCGCGCAGCGTCTTTCGGGTTGTCGGCAAGACCTTCGTAAAGGATTGTGCCGAGCCCGCCTCCCTCGCCAAGCACCAGGCCCTCGAATCCCAGCTCCTCTCGCAGAATCCGAGTGAGAACAAAATCGGATGCATGGGCCGGGATGCCATCGATGGCGGGGTAGGTCGCCATGACACCCAGAGCTCCCTGCCTCCTGATTCCCGCGACCCACGGGCGAAGGAAAACTTCCCGAAGCATCCTTTCCGAGATGTCCATGGCACCGCGTTCCAGACCGCCCACCGGCTGGCTCTGTCCCGGGTAATGGCACAGACCGGCGACTGCCTTGTCCGGCGCCGCCAGATTGTCCCCCTGAATCGACTCGACAATGACTTCGGCAAAGCGCGAGATCAGGTAGGGATCCTCGCTGTAACCCTCCTGATTGCGTCCCAGCCTCGGATCCCGGTTGGGCTCGACGACGAGCGTGAAAAGCTGATGGATGCCGAGTGACCGAGCTTCCTTGGCGGTCGCGCCATAAATCCGGCGGATCAGCTCCGGGTTCCAGGTGCTGCCGAGCGCCAGCCCTTCCGGGAAAATGGTTCCTCCCGAACACATGAGCCCATGGGTCCCCTCCTCGGTTTGCAGGAGAGGGATGCCGAGACGGGTTTTTTCCAAGGCAATCCGCTGCAGCTCATTAAAGAACCTGGCCTGCTGGCCCCGGCCCTCGTGAAGGATGGTGTTCGCGAGCGTAAAGAAGCCGCCGCCCGGCCCGATCCCCTTCTCCGCCGTGCCTTCGGCAAAACTCCTGACGCCACTCATCTTCGCAGGTACGTCTTTCCCGAGCTCATCCTCGTAGACGCAGGGCATGTTCATCTGCCCGACTTTTTCTTCGAGCGTCATCCGGTGGAGCAGGTCCTCCACGCGGCGGTCAATCGGCTGAGCGGGGTCTTTGTAGGCGGGATGGTCTGAAGGCGCGGCGGCTAACAGTACACCGGTCGCCAAAAGAAGGAGTACAACTTTAGATTTCATTTCTTGCTCCTGAATCCAAGGGACCAGTCGTTGAGTATATTGCCGGCGTCAAGACGCTGGGAGCGCGGCTGGGAGCGCAGGCGTCTCGCATGCTCGTGCCGTTTTCACAATCGATTGTGCGAACGCACGAGCAGGCGAGACGCCTGCGGCCCCAGTGCAGGCGAGACGCCTGCGCTCCCAGGGGCGTCCCTACTGTCTCTTCTGTCTCTTCTGTCCCTGAGAGTCTCTTTCAAGCCGGGCCTCGAGCTCCTCCAGCGTGCGGGGCCAGTCTTCTTTCAAAAGTTGGGAAAGGGCCCGATCGGCCAGCAGGCGTCCCTGAGTCTGGCACGTCGGGCAGTAATTTGCCTCGTTCTCTGCATATACAATCCGCTGGATCGGAGTCGAGCAGACCGGGCAGGGCTGGCGGTATCGCCCGTGAACCGCCATGTCTTTCCGGAAGGCGGTGACCTTCTCCGGGAAGCTTTCCGCCACTTCCTTTCGCAACTTGTCGGTCCAGTCGTTCAGTACGTGTCGGCAAGCAGCAAACAAACGTCGGGTCTCGTCCTCCGTGAGCTGAGAAGTCCGGCGAAACGGTGACAGTCGTGCGGCGTGCAAGATCTCATCCGAGTACGCGTTTCCGATTCCGCTGAAAATGTGCGCATCGGTGAGAGCGCGCTTCAGAGTATGGGACGAGGAAACGAGTCGGCGGGCAAACTCCGTTTCCGACGCTTCGAGCACCTCCAGGCCTCCCGGGTCCAACTTGGCAAGCGCCTTCTCTCCCTGAACGGCTACCAGGGAAGCCCGCCTGCGGCTTCCTGCCTCTGTGAGAACCAGCGAACCGACCGCGAAATCGAAGGCGGCAAGGTCCTGGCGCCCGCGCAGGCCCGCACCCGGCTTCTTCCAATGGAGGCGGCCTGCGATCATCAGGTGAAGCACGAGAAAGAATTGGCCCTCGAGCTCCATCGCTATGCGCTTGCCCAGGCGCCTTACGCCGATGACTTTGCGACTGTGAGCATCGGCCAACGGAGGATCGACGGATCGGAGCAGAAACGGGCTCTGCAGTCTCACTCGTTCGAGTGTCTGGCCGCGGATTCGCTCCTGCAGGGCTTCTACATAAACCACCACGTCCGGGAGTTCGGGCATATTTGATTGATTTTACTGCTCGGGCGCACCGCGATTCACTCGGCTTGTACGGATGACACCGTTACGGTAATCGATCGTCAGGCAGACGTCGCGCAGGAGGTCACAGCCGATCAGGCCGCCAACTTCCATCCCGAGCGCGTAACTCAGACGGCTCAGGTCGACGGCAGCCAGACTGCCCCGGTGTTCAAGTCCGGCAAACTGAAGAAGGAGCTCCTCGGTTCTCAGTACTTCTTGAACCTGCCCGGAGATCCCCCCAACCCGCCGGCGACTTGACGTGACCTTCGATGCGGACTCAGCCAAACGGCGATCGATCAGCGTCTGACCGGCACCCGTATCAAGCACAAAGTAACCCCTGCCCTTGCTATTGATGGTCGTCTTGATGAGCAGCTTGCCTTCCACAAAGTGGACTGGCGTAGAATCGGCGCCCCCGCGCGGCGCTCGATCCAACGAGTAGTCGTCGGCTTGGTCACCGGCCGCCCTCCCGATTCGAAGCTCGTTCGCCGGGAAATCAAGGCTGATCAGGTAGCTCCGCAAAACGTCGGTCCCGATGATCCCTTCCCACAGCCGGCCGACGCTCTTGTCGGTGATAATGACCGGGCAATCGCGCAGGCTCAGCTTCCCTCCGATGATTACAGAATCGGCCCAGCCCAGCGACGCGGAGGCTCGCCCGGCGTCGCCAAGCCCGCCGAGCCGATAGGGAACAAGGCTCTCGATCGGGCCCTGTTGTGCCACTCTTGCCGAGACGACGATTCCGTGAGCCCCGGTGTCGACCAGCAATTTCCGGGGCTCTCCACCGTTAAGGGAGACCCGTAGAACAAACGCCGTGGGACGCAGACTGTGCGTCGGCAATCCCTCCAGACCGAGCGTTGTTTCATCGGGTGGGTTGCCGACGACGAACGGCCGTTTTCCCCCCTTCAGCTTGAACAGGGAGACAAGTGCTTTTGTGCCCTCTAGCTCTTCGGGATCACGGTATGTGGCCTGATCGGCGTATTGCTCCTCCAGCTTGAGCTGTTCCGGGGATCGAGGCATCACCGATGACAGTGCCAGCGCGATGTCCGGATCTTGCGGATCCAGGCTCAATGCCGTTTGAAAGCGTTCCCTGGCGCTTTGGAAGCGAAAATCGGAATACAGGATGCGTCCGAGGCCAAGGTGAGCACGCGGCTCTCGCGCGTTCCGTTTGACCGCCTCCTCGTAAGCGGAGAGTGCCCGGTCAAAGTCGGCCAGGCGGAAATGGGCATCTCCGAGGGCTACGTGGGACAAAGCTTCCGCTGGACATTCCTTCCCGGCCAATTCGGCTTCGAGCAGACCTTGCCGCGGTAGGTTGTCTTCAATGAGCGTTCGGACGAGCAAGTAACGAGCCCCAACGTTCGCGGGCTCCAGGCGAATCAGTTCACGCAGTGTCGCGGCTGAATCTCGAAAACGGCGCGAGTAGAAGTGCTCCTTCGCTTGGGGGAGCGTCGGTTGGCCGACCGGCGTGCCGACGGCTTGAGCGGTCCAAATCAGAAAAAGAAGCCAGCAGACCATGCGCAAGAAGGATAACAAAGCAATCGACGATTGACGATTGACGATTAAAAGCGCTACTCAGCTTTCTCTGATCGTCAATCGTAAATCCCCTTTACACCTCGTGATATACTGAGCGCTACTTTTCACGACTGTTAATGACCGGACGGGAGACCCCCATGAAGTGGAAGCTCCCTTTAGACCGACTAAGCTTCCGCATCACCTGCGGACTGGTTCTCGCCCTGTTTCTGGTCGGCATCCCCTTCTTCGTTTTCTTTTATCGGTTGCATGAACGCCAGCTCGCGGAAGGTATGCGCAAGCCCGTCAGCGACCTGAGCCAGCTCATCCTTGCCGGCCTTGAGCGCCGCATGCTCGAGCACCAGCCTCATCTGCTCGACACGGACATCCGGCAGCTGGCCGCCGAAGCGGGCGGCGCGCGGATCATGCTGGTCGACAAGGAGGGACAGGTCCGTTTCTCGACCGATTCGCGTATGGCCGGGAAGACTTTTTCCAAGCTGCAGGCTGAATGCTCTTCCTGCCACAGCCAAGCCCATGTTCCTGATCAGTTCACGATTGTGAAACCGCGGGGCAACGAGTTCGCCCGCAGTCTGCTTGTCATCAGGAACCAGGAAAGCTGTTTCAACTGTCATCCTTCGAGTCAGAAGATCAACGGCACGGTGATCGTCGATCTCCCCATGAGCCAGGCCGGCGTCCATTTGCGGTCGGACATACGCGAGATGCTGGGTCTGGCCGCCCTCATGGTGACCGTTACGATCCTCGTTCTCGGCGTATTGGTCGACCGTTTGATTGTCCGCCGGATCAAGGCGATGGAGCGCACCACCATCGCCATCCGCAAAGGGAGCCTGGATGAGCGGGTGGTTGCAGGCGGCCAGGATGAGATCGGCGAACTGGCTTACAGCTTCAACGTAATGACGGCCAGCCTCAAAGAATCGCTAAAGGAAATTGAGCGTCACAAAGACTACCTCGAAAGCGTGATCAACAGCATCGAGGACGAGATCGTCGTCGTGGACCGGGAGTTCCGGGTGGTTACGGCCAACGAGGCGTATGTGCGAAGATCCGGCCACCGGAAGGATTTGGCTCCTGGCCTACCCTGCTGCATCACGAAGGAGGGCCGCAGCTGCGAGGTCGGATTGCAGGCCAAATGCCCTGCGCGCACCACATTCCACACCGGACGGGTCGAGAAGTGTCTGCACCGGTTCGTTGTTGACGGCGGGCGCGAACGGTATATCGAGATCTACAGCTACCCTCTCACGGACGCCGGCGGGCGGGTTTTCCAGGCCATCGAGGTCCGGCGTGACATCACGGAGCGCCGGGTCCTGGAGGCAAACCTCTGCCATTCGGAGAGACTCGCGTCACTGGGGCTTTTGGCGTCCGGGATTTCACATGAAATCAACAACCCGCTGGCCTCCATTGTGACTTGCGCCGAAGGACTACAAAAAAGGATGGGCAAGACCCAGGTCCGCACAGACGACGTCGTCGAATACCTGGCTCTCATTACCAAGGAGGCAATGAGGGTAAAAGCCATCACCGAGCGACTCCTGATCCTTTCCCGGAAATCGAATTCCTTGATTTACATCGTCTCCGTGAATCGCGCCCTCCAGGAAACGGTGCAGTTGGTGAAATTCCAGGCTCAGAACAGGGACATTCAGATTCAGGAGGAGTATGCCAGTGAGTTACCGGAGATCACGGCCGACGAACCGGCGCTGCGACAGGTATTTCTGAACCTCCTGATGAATGCCATGCAAGCGACGGCGGCGGGCGGCCGGATCGCGGTGCAGACGGCGGCACAACCGGATTACGTTCGTGTCATGGTCGAGGACACCGGATGCGGCATTGCTCCCGCCGACTTACCGCATTTGTTCGAGCCGTTCTTTACCAGCCGCCCGGCCGGAGAGGGAACCGGACTCGGCCTTTTTATTTCCCATACCCTGATACGCCAGATGGGAGGGTCAATTCAGGTCGAGAGTCAGGTCGGAAAAGGGAGCAAGTTCACCGTCGAAATCCCGCAGCTGCGAATGCCAGAACCGAGTGGGCAAATGCAGGAAGACAGGCGGGGGGTCTCGTGAAGGTTTCGACGCGTCCAACAGACAGGCCGATTCGCGTACTGATCGCCGACGATGAAGAAACCTTCCGAACGGTGCTGGCCAGGGAGCTGAATGATATGGGCTTCGAGGTGCGCGGCGTTGCCGGCGGGGCGCAGGCGCTGGCGGCCCTGAATGACGCAGAGTTTGACGTCGTTCTGCTTGACGTCAAGATGCCCGACATGGACGGTCTCACTGTTCAGAAAGCCGTCAAGGAAGCTCATCCGATGGTCGAAGTCATACTGCTGACTGGGTACGGTACGATCGACAACGCTATTGCGGCGATCCGCTCGGGCGCCTATGACTATCTGACCAAGCCGTGCAAGCTGGAGGAACTGGAGGCCCTGCTGATCAAGGCGGCTGAGAGAAGGCGGCTCGAGCACCGCAATATTATGCTCAGGCAGGAACTGTCCCGACAGGCCCGAGCGGACGAGTTCGTCGGAGACAGTCCCCGGCTCCGCGCGGTCCTGTCACTCATTGCAAAAGTCGCCCGCAGCGATTCCACCGTCCTGATTCAGGGCGAAAGCGGGGTCGGAAAAGAACTGGCCGCCCGGGCCATTCACAATCAAAGTCCGCGCAAGGAGAACCCGTTTATCGTGGTGGACTGCACCTCGCTGCAGGAAGAGCTCCTCCAGAGCGAGCTGTTTGGACACGAGAAAGGCGCCTTCACGGGCGCCGCTTCTCTCAAACACGGCCTGTTTGAAGTGGCCGATACGGGAACCCTATTCTTCGACGAGATCGGCGAAATGACCCTCGGACTTCAGTCGAAA
>Ga0105104_10002724_pt1 | contig 12768 bp, 10 predicted proteins | sample PPLLaktember2015_3_FD_87034 | JGI IMG/M metagenome (GOLD analysis project Ga0105104, IMG submission 87034) | Freshwater sediment microbial communities from Prairie Pothole Lake near Jamestown, North Dakota, USA - PPLs Lake P7 Core (6) Depth... | ecosystem: Environmental > Aquatic > Freshwater >...
ACCGGCTAAAAAAAACCGTATCAGTACTGGCTGTTTGTATTGTATTAATATTTTCCGCTGTTGCTATTGCGCAAGGGGATATGAACTCAGCGAAACCAGAGGCAAATGAAGGGCCATTCGTCTATCGTAATTTGCCTTATGTTACCAACGGGCACCAGCGCCAGAAGCTGGATTTGTATATTCCCAAATCGCAGGAAAAGTTGCCACTGATAATCAGGATTCATGGCGGCGCATGGCTTGGGGGCAGCAAAGAGAGTGAAGGACCGCAAGATTTTCCCCGTCAGGGTTACGCGGTGGCGAGTATTGAATATCGCCTCAGCCTGCAGGCAATATTTCCCGCTCAGATTCAGGACTGTAAGGCCGCTGTTCGCTACTTGCGTGCCAATGCGCAAAAGTATAACCTTGACCCGAATCGTTTCGCCGCGTGGGGACCTTCGGCAGGAGGGCATTTAGTTGCAATGCTTGGAACGACCGGTGATATAAACGAATTTGATGTGGGAGAAAATCTTTCGGAATCCAGCCGGGTGCAGGCAGTGGTTGATTATTTCGGGCCGACGGATTTAATAGATTTTCATCGTATGCCCGATGGCACGGTTCGCAGCTCACCAGATACACCGGTGGCAAAACTGATTGGCGGACCAGTTCAGGATAACCTTGAAAAAGCAAAGAAAGCCAATCCGATTATTTACATCACAAAGAACGACCCGCCATTTCTTATTATTCACGGAGATAAAGACAAAACTGTGCCGCTGCATCAAAGCGAATTGCTTGAGGCTGCATTGAAGAAAGCGGGAGTGCCCGTAACATTTTATACAGTAAAAGACGGCGGACACAGCGATCCCAATTTTTTCCGCGACCCCAATGTATATAAACTTACCAGGGAGTTTTTCGAAAAGAACCTGAAAACTAAACAGTAGGTTCTAATCCACAGAGAATAATTTTTTCTTCTACATTGCCTTTGTTTCTGCCTTTTTAAGAAATTGCATAATCTCTTCATCTAATGCGAATCCTAAGGCCGTTCTGCCATTATTATCTTTGATATTTACATCTGCATTTTTCTCTAATAAATACTTGGCAATTTCTATATAACCAAAACCCAATGCTTCCATCAATGCCGTTCTACCGTATCCGTCTTTTGCGTTAATATCAGCGCCATTTTCCAGCAAATGTTTGACAACCTCAAGTTGACCCTTTTCTGCTGCCGCTATAAGCGCAATTTCGCTATAGCAGGTACTTTTAGAATTAACATCGGCTCCAGCGTCAAGCAATGCTTGAACAGTTGACATATTTCCATTTGCTGCATATTTAAGAAGTGTCGTATTCAACCTACTTTTTACATCATCAATACTTTCTTCGAGCGACTTTGCCGACTGCACAATAAGGCATGTAAAAAATCCGATAAAGTAAGACAAACCCCACGTCGCACAAAATCTACCAGATGCCTCAGATATACCATATATAATTCCAAGAGGCAAAGAAGGCAGGATAAAGTACAATATTTGCTTTGCATCCGACACTTTTTTATATTGTAAAAATGAATAAAGGTAATATCCCGCCAAAAGCCCTAAGAAAACCGCCAATATACATCCAATATGAATATCCACCTGACATTCCTCTATAAGAATTAGCATCTGCTCAATTTTTTAACTCGTTTTGCCTTGCTGAAATCACGCATAATTATCACGTGTTTTATAAAAATCATTCATATTCCATTTCTATATTCGGTTCATCATCACTTGTTTCTCCTGTCTCCTGATTATGTATTGAATTTGCTAACAACTTCAAGCTAAAATCCGCCATTTGTTTGGAAGAAAGAATAGGATCTGATGAGTCAGGTTTTTTCCACCCATTCGAAATGGTATCATACGTATCAAAATAAAACATAAATTCTTCCAGCAACACAGGATTTTCATAATAAAACGTATTTGGCCATCCCACTTTTCCTTTCGCAGTTTTTACATACAAATAAGCACCTTCAAGTATGTTTGTGTATTTGCACGACCATCCGACAATTAATGTAACCCCGCAGCCATAAATATATAAGCTTTCTTTTGAATTAGGGTGGTATATTTCAAATTTCCATCCAGTTTTATTCGCAATTTCATCCGATAATTTTTGAATTTCTGATAATAAATAATCCACCTCCTTGAGAGCTGCTTGTACACCGTTTTCTGATTCTAAAAAAACTTTTCTTGCTCTAATTCTTTCCAAATCTCGCCTTTTTCTTTCCGCAAATTCAAGAGCGTTTTCTTCTTTTGGAGTTCCTCCTGACGATTGAACTCTTGCTTCAATTACGGATGCAGCACCACTAATACCCCAACGTTCAAGACCAATCCATAATTGAGTTTTTGGCAGCCATTGAGGGACTTTTTGTGAGGTCTCCATAGGGATAAACAGAACAAAATCGTAACCCTTATTATATGCTCTGTTTCGAATCGCAGTTTCTTCGATTCTTGTCCAAGGCGTTTTTCCCCAATTTTCCCTATAAAACACGACGACTATTCGAGATTCTTTGCCAAACACTTCGTTAAAGGTTTTTTCGCCATCCGTTCCAGCTATTTCCTTTTGTTTATTTGAATAAATAAACGAAGAAAGACGATCTTTCAGTAAATCATCTATTTGAATGACCAAAGATTCATCTTCCTCAAGAAATGAAAATGCTACATCATATTTAAAGTTTTTATCCTCTGGATACATATTTGTTACAAAGCTCTGTGGCTAAATTTTTTCTTTCCTTCGGCATAGTCGGCGACGATTTGGCCTGAGCCATTCTTTTGCGATTTCAGGCGGCTTCATAAAGGACTTTTCCTTTATCGAGGATGGTTTTCACGAATGGGTCGCCCATTTTCAGCCGGCGGGCAAGCTCGTCGGGTCTGTAAACAATAAAATCAGTGGCTAAGCTATACTTGATTAACCGGTCCAACTGGCGAATTCTGTCAACACCCGTTTCAGGAACGTCGTTTTTAATGATAAACAGGTCGATATCGGAACTCTCGTGAATCTGCCCTTCCGCCAGTGAACCGAAAAGAATGATCTTGACCGGATTATACAGCCGGACAAGCTGTTCTACGATATTACCGATTTCTTCATCGAATCTGCTTTTAGCTACCATTTACCAATCCCTTATCGTCGTTTTGCGAATATCTTTAATATCATAACAAAATTGGTGCGCACAACACAGCTTACGATTACTATTTTGTACATTTTGTGCCCCGTTTGAAACGGGACTCCGCTTCGCTGCGCCTTTTCACAGCTATAAAATCTTTTTGTGGCTAAATTTCCGTTTGCCTTCGGAGTAGTCGGCCACAATCTGGCCGGAGCCGATAAGTTTCCATTTATAGATTACAAGGCCTTCAAGGCCGACGGGGCCGCGGGCGTGGATCTTTGTTGTGCTTATGCCGACCTCTGCGCCTAAGCCGAATCGGTAGCCGTCGCTGAAACGCGTGCTGCAATTCCAGAATACGCACGCCGAATCCACAAGGTCGAGGAACTTTTGAGCCGTCGCCTTATCCTGCGTTAAAATCGAGTCGGTATGATGCGAGCCGTATCGGTTTATGTGTTCGATTGCCTCATCGACGCCTTCAACGACCTTTATCGACAGAACATAATCGAGATATTCCGTTGACCAGTCCTTCTCGGTAGCGGATTTTACTTTGATAATCTCACGGGTTTTTTTATCGCCGCGAAGCTCTACGTTTCTCTGCTCGAAAGCGGTTTTGATTTTCGGCAAGTACTCCTTCGCGATTTTGCTATCGACCAGCAATGTTTCAGCGGCATTGCATACGGCCACATACTGGCACTTGGAATCAAGGGCGATTTTGACCGCCGTATAAATATCCGCCCCGCCATCGACGTAAACATGGCATATCCCTTCGGCATGCCCCAATACCGGTATATTGGTATGGTTCATTATGTAGCTGACAAACTCATTCGACCCGCGGGGAATGACCAAATCGATGTCCGAATCCATCTTAAGCATCTCCGCGACGTCCTGCCTGGTTTCAAGCAGTTGAATCCAGCCGGCCGGTATCCTTCTTTCTCTGTCTTCTGTCTTCTGTCTTCCGTCCTCTGTCTTCTGTCCTCTGTCCTCTGTCGCGTCAGCGATAACCTTTGCCAGAATCTTATTCGTATTGGCTGCCTCAGAGCCGCCCTTCAAAATGACCGCGTTTCCGCTTTTAAGGCATAAGGTTGAAATCTGAACAAGCGCATCCGGCCTTGACTCAAATACGACCCCGATTACTCCAATCGGACAACTTACCTTGTAAAGGTTCAGCCCCTCATCAAGCTGGGTCGCAGAAAGAGTCTTACCGACCGGGTCATCCAGCTTGATTAAGCTTTCGATACCCGCGCAAACGTCGGCGATTTTGCCCTCGTCGAATTTCAGCCGTTTTAGCAGCGGAGTTGCAAGCTTGTTTTTCTCAGCGATTTGCAGGTCTTTCGCGTTTGCGCTGATTATCTCCGAAGCTCTTTTTTTCAGCGCCTCGGCTATCCGTCCAAGCGCGGCATTCTTAATCTCGGTTTTCACCGCCCCGAGTAAAATCGCCGCCGCCTTGGCTTCTTTTGCTTTTTCCGCTATAATCATTTTTTCCTCACCACTAAGTCACGAAGGCACTAATAAGAAATTAAATTACAGAAAATTTCTTTGTGTCTTAGTGTCTTGGTGGTAAAATTATAAATCAAAAATAAGAAATAATAAATAGAAATTGCGCCTTTGGCGTGCGGGTGTAGCTTAGTGGTAAAGCTCCAGCCTTCCAAGCTGGTTATGTGGGTCCGATTCCCATCACCCGCTTTATATTTCACGTAAATCGTTGAATGGTTGCGCGGCTCGTTTCGGTTGCGTATAACGTTTAACGATACGAGCAGCGCAACCGCAACCAATTAAACGCAATCCTTTATTCGACTAAATTCCGCTAAATTAGACTGCCATAGGCCTATAAAAAGTCGTTTTTTGCCCTAAAAACGAAGACAAAGAGAAATATTAATTAATTGTGATATTTTTCACAACAAGCATTTGACAAATCTCAATACAGTGCGTATATTGTCATATATCCAATTTATAAGTGCAATAAACTATGGTTGCTTTATGTTTACAAAAACGGCTAAAGGATATTGAGAAGATATGAACATAACAAATAGAAGCTGCATAATTCGGCTGTCTCAGTACAGAAACGCCATTATTCGGCTAAAGGCGCTGAATTTCGTTCGTGTTTTCTCCGACAATCTCGCCGATGCTGCCGGCGCTACCGCCGCCCAGGTCCGTAAGGACTTCTCCCTTTTCGGAATTACAGGCAACCGCCGGGGTGGATACGCCGTCGATGAGCTTATACAGCAGTTAAACAAGATTTTAGGCAAAGACCGGTATCAGGACTTTATCCTGGTCGGTATCGGCAACATAGGCAGGGCGCTTCTGCATTACGGTGGTTTTGAGAAAAGCGGCATACGCATCGTGGCCGGCTTCGATATCGACCCGGGCAAATACAACGAAACTGAAGCAATACCAATCCTGCCCCTCGACAAAATGCACGATTATATCGTGGCTAACGGGATTAAGCTGGCGATTATCACCGTTCCGGATTACGCGGCCCAGCAGGTGTTGGAGCTGCTCAGGTCCGCCAACGTAAAGGGCATCCTGAACTTTGCCCCCATTAACCTCCGGGAATCGCCTGATTGCGTCATAAATAACATCAATCTTGTTACCGAACTGGAAAATATCATTTATTTCGTCAATGCACGAGAGAAAGCAAAGGACAGATAGATGCCTTCCAGGCCGTTAAAAAGCCGGATACTTTTGTCGATGTTCGCGATAATCGGCGTGCTGTCGGTTTCCATCGCGATACTGGGCTTTTACGTCATTAAGGCCGACATAATGGACCGCGCCCAGCGCAAAGTAATGGATAACCTCAAGGCCGCCCGAAGCTTTTATATCGGTGAGATTGAAAGGATTGAAAACGCCTTCAAATTAGTCAGTTTCGATAAAGATATCGACGTCCTTCGCAAAGCAATGAACCTTCATTATTTGCAGGTAGTCCCGGCCGCAGACATAACTACAAATCCCAGCGAAATCGTCAGGCAGGCCTTCGATACCCGCCAGGGCATCGGCGGAACACGAATAATGACTACTGCCGAGCTATCCCGTATCGATAACGCGCTGGTTGACGCCGCAAACATTCAAATAAAGCCCACGCCTAAGGCCCTGCCCACGGATAAAAAGCAGCTTGATAGCGTGATGGTCAAGGAATACGCGATGCCTGTGCTGGACAGCGCCGGCCGGGTCGAGAAGGTTTACTACGGGGGCAGGATAATAAACCGCGACTATGAGCTGGTTGATAAGATTCGTTTATGGGTTTTCGGCAACGAGCTTTATAACTCCAAACCAGTCGGAACGGTAACAATTTTCCAGGATGATACACGAATATCCACTAACGTTCTCGACGAAGCGGGCGAGCGCGCCGTCGGCACAAGGGTTTCCGCGGAGGTTTACAAACAGGTCGTGGAAAAGGGCAATATCTGGGACGACCGGGCGTTTGTTGTGAATGCCTGGTACAAAACCGCATACGAGCCGATAAGCGATATCCACGGCCATACCATCGGCATTCTCTACGTCGGCACCCTGGCTGAACCTTTCGATGCTATGATCCGGCATATCGTCCTGGCATTTATAGTGATTATCGCCGGCGGAGCGATCATGGCGATTGTTTTGTCCGCCAAGCTCAACGAGCGTGAGCTTAGATTGAAAATTGCCAACGAAAAGCTGGCCGACGCCAACAAGAATTACATCGACCTGATTGGTTTTGTCTCTCACGAGCTTAAAGGGATTCTGGCGTCCGCGATTATGAACGCATACGCGGTCCGCGACGGCTTTCTCGGAATGGTCAACTTCAAGCAGCGTAAGGCCCTCGATTCCATTACCCGCAACCTCGATTACCTTGAAGCCACGGTCGGCAAATTCCTCAACTTAGGCAGAATCGAGAAGGGTGAATTATCCGTCAACAAGACCGAGCTTAACCTGCGAAAAGATGTTTTTGACATATCGGTCGAAGCCCTTATGCCCGTGGCGGTTCGAAAAAACATCACGATTGATAATGATATTGATATGGATTTGCGGGTCAACGCCGACCACGACCTGATGCAAATGGCGGCCAATAACCTGATAAGCAACGCCATAAAATACGGCAGACAGGATGGCCGGATTCTGATTAAATCCAGCGGCAACGGGACCAGCGTCAAAATTGAGGTCTATAACGATTCCACGCCTATAACCGATGAACAAAAAGAGCGGCTTTTCAGGAAATTCAGCCGGCTTGAAAACTCCGAGACAAAAAAAGTCAAAGGAACGGGGCTGGGCCTTTACATAACCAGGCAGATTATCGAAAAACACGGCGGCCGTATCTGGGTCGAGCCGTGCCAGACCGGTAATTCTTTTATATTCCAGATTGAAAGGAACTAACAGTGGTCAGGCCAATTGACATTATAAAGAAAAAACGGGCCGAAGCGGTCAGCAGGATTGTCGGCAAAGGGTATCTGTCCAGCAAACGGGTTTACGTCGGGATGGCGACCTGCGAAATCGCGGCCGGCTCTAAAGAAGTAATGGAGGTCTTTAAGAACGCTATTACAAGGGACGGCCTTGCCGACGTGTATCTCAGCCAGAAGGGTTGCGCCGGCAGGTGTAATCTCGAGCCGACGGTGGAGGTCATCGAGGTCGGAAAAAATCCTGTCCGCTACGGAAAGGTCACGCCCGAAAAGGCGCAGCAGATTATAGACAGGCATCTTAAAAACGGCGTTGTCATCGAAGAATGGATTATTGATTAGGAAGCGAAATTATATGGCTAAAGAATTTTCCATAACATTATGCGACGGCACGGGCTGTATCCAGAAGGATTCCGGCGAGATTCGCAGCGCCCTTGACAGTGAGCTTGCGCAGAGGGGCCTTGCGGACAATGTCCGCGTAAATCTTTCCGGCTGTCTCGGTATGTGCGAAAAAGGCCCGGTAGTCGTCATCAATCCGGGTTATACGATTTACGGCAGCGTAACGGCCGGCGATATCCCCGAAATAGTCGAGCAGCATATAGTTAAAGGCAGACCTCTTGCCAGATTAGCTGTTCAGGAAGACCACCTCTATAACAGGTTCTTCCGGATATTCGGCGATACGAAATTCTTCGGAAAGCAAATGCGAATCGCGCTTCGCAACTGCGGCATCATCGACCCCGAAAATATCGACGATTACCTCGCGCTAAGAGGTTACGAGGCCCTTGCCAAAGTCCTGACGGATATGACTCCCAAACAGGTCATTGAAGAAGTCAAGACGTCCGGCCTGCGAGGCAGGGGCGGCGCCGGATTTCCGACCGGGCTGAAATGGCAGCTTACCGCCGGCGCCGAATCGACAAAGAGGCCTGAAAACAACGAAAAATACGTGATTTGTAACGCCGACGAGGGCGACCCCGGCGCGTTTATGGACCGTAGCGCCATCGAAGGCGACCCCCATACCGTCATCGAAGGTATGATTATCGGCGGCTACGCCATCGGCGCAAAACAGGGCTTTGTGTATATCAGGGCTGAATACCCGCTGGCGGTCAGCCGGCTGGAAAAAGCCATTGCCGACGCGAAAGAACATAATTTGCTCGGTAACAACATCCTCGGTTCCGATTTCAGCTTCGATATCAGTATCCGCCTCGGCGCAGGAGCGTTTGTCTGCGGCGAAGAGACCGCCCTTATCCGCTCCATAGAAGGAGGCCGGGGAATGCCCAGGCCCCGCCCGCCATATCCTTCCGTCGAGGGTCTGTTCGGCAAGCCCACACTGATAAATAACGTCGAAACATGGGCAAATATTCCCGTTGTGGTCCTCGATGGCGGAAGATGGTTCAGCACCGTCGGCACCGAAAAAAGCAAGGGAACAAAGGTTTTTGCCCTTGCCGGTAACGTCGTAAATACGGGCCTGATAGAAGTGCCGATGGGAACGACGCTTCGTGAAATCATTTATGACATCGGCGGAGGCATTCCCGACGGCAAGGAATTTAAGGCCGTGCAGACAGGAGGACCATCTGGCGGCTGCCTGCCCGCTGAATATCTCGATACGCCGATTGATTACGAATCCCTCGCAAAGGCCGGCTCCATAATGGGCTCCGGCGGTATGATTGTCATAAACCAGGACGCCTGTATGGTGGATATCGCCAAATACTTCCTTGAGTTTACGCAAAACGAGTCCTGCGGAAAATGCACACCCTGCCGGGAAGGCACCAAAAGAATGCTGGAGATTCTCACTAAAATCACCGACGGCCAGGGTCAGCCCTGCGATATTGACAAACTTGAGCGTTTAGGCAATATGATAAAAAAGGCGTCTCTCTGCGGCCTTGGCCAGGCAGCGCCCAACCCGGTGCTCAGCACGATAAAGAATTTCCGCCAGGAATACGAAGAGCACGTCAAAGACCGAAGATGCCGGTCGGGCGTCTGCAAAAAGCTTCTTGCTTATGAGATTACCGATAAATGCGTCGGCTGCATGGCCTGCAAAAAGGCCTGCCCCGTCGGCGCGATAACCGGCACGGCCAAAAACAGGCACGTTATCGACCAGAAAAAATGCGTCAAATGCGGCGCGTGTTTCGACAAATGTAAATTTAACGCTATCAGTAAAGCTTAAGGATACAACTAATGGACGAGAAAATAACGATAACAATAAACGGTAAAAACTATCGCGTTGACGCAGACCAGACGATTATGCAGGCGGCAGACAATTGCGGCTATCACATACCGCGCCTCTGCTATCATCCGAAGCTGTCTATTGAGGGAGCATGCAGGGTCTGCATCGTCGAAGTCGAGGGTATGAGAAATTACGTCGCCTCCTGCGCCTACCCGGTGGCCGACGGAATGAAGATATTTACCAATACCAAAGACCTCCGCCAGGCCAGGCGCGACATCGTCGAGCTGCTTTTAGACAACCACCCCGAGGATTGCCACGTCTGCGAGCGCGACGGCAACTGCGAGCTTCAGCGGCTTGCCTACGCGATGGGTATCCGCCACAGGCACTTCGCCGGCGTGCGCAAGCACTACGAAAAGGACCTGTCCAGCACCTCTGTGATAAGAGACCCGGATAAATGTATCCTTTGCGGCAGATGCGTAAGAATGTGTTCCGAAATCCAGGGCGTAAACGCCTTGGAGCAGGCCAACAGGGGATTTTCTACCGTTGTGATGCCCGCCTACGATATGCCTTTTGCCGAAAGCGTCTGCACGACCTGCGGCCAGTGCATTAACGTCTGCCCCACAGCCGCCTTCGTTGAGAAAAACCATACTCAGGAATTATTCGCGAAATTGAATGACCCGACGCTGATTAAAGTTGCCCAGATTGCCCCATCCGTCCGGGCCGCGATAGGTGAAGGATTCGGAGTTGAGCCGGGCAAAAATATGGAAGGCCAGACCGTCGCCGCCCTTCGCAAGCTCGGTTTCGACTACGTCTTCGATACCCAGTTCTCCGCTGACCTGACCATTATGGAAGAAGCCAGCGAATTTCTCGAACGGGTGCAGGAAAAGGGCAAGCTCCCGATGATTACCTCCTGCTCCAGCGCCTGGATGAAATATATGGAGCAGTTCTATCCGGAGATGATTGAGAACGTTTCTACCTGCAAAAGCCCGATGTCTATGGCTTCGTCTCTTATCAAAACATACTTTGCCGACAAGATAAAGGCCGACCCGAAGAAGATTGTCAGCGTCGCGATTATGTGCTGCACCGCGAAAAAATACGAGGCCCAGAGGCCCGAGCTTGCCGTCAATGGCATGCAGGCGACTGATATGGTTATCGCCACAAGAGAAATCGCCTGGATGATTAAGTCCGCCGGCATCGACTTTTTGAATATCGAGTGCGAGGAGTTCGACAAGCCGCTTGGGATGTCTTCCGGCGCCGGGACGATATTCGGCGTGACCGGCGGCGTTATGGAGGCCGCAATAAGGACCGCCTACGAGCTTTACACCGGCGAAACGCTTATGGATATCGAGCTATGCTCCATAAGGGGTTTCGACGGAATAAAAGTTGGAAGCATAAAGATGGATGGTCACGAAATTAACGTGGCCGTGGCGCACGGGCTTGGCAACGCCCACGCCCTGATGGAAATTATTAAAAAAGAGCCGGGCAGGTATCACTTTGTTGAGATAATGGGCTGTCCCGGCGGCTGTATCGGAGGCGGAGGCCAGCCATACGCGGCGGCCAATTCGATTCCTCTCGATACCGAATGCCTCAAGGCAAGGGCAGAGGCCCTGTATTCCAACGACAGGAAAAACACTATCCGCCGAAGCCATGACAACCCGGAAGTTCAACGGCTGTACAGGGAGTTTCTCGGCAGGCCCTTGAGCGCTAAATCTCACGAGCTGCTTCATACGCACTACAAACCCCATTTTCCAAAGGGGATTGTCGCCCGAAACGTTAAGCAGGTATAAAGAAAGAACAGATATGATTACAACTGAAACTATAAGACGATACGCCACGACAGAGGAGGTCGATAAGTGGATATGCCAACGGATTAAACCCGAGCAGATTGCTAAATATCTCGATAACGGCAGGCACTTCATCGACGATGAGCTTATAGAACGGGAATTAGCCGCCAACACAAAACCCGAGAAGGCGTTGGTGCGCGATATTCTCGCCAAATCCTTAGCGGTGCAGACGCTTACTCCCGCTGAAACCGCCCTGCTTCTCAATGTCGAAGACGCTCAGTTGCTCGCCGAAATGGAACAGACTGCCGCAAAGGTAAAGAAAAAGGTTTACGATAACCGCATCGTAACTTTCGCGCCGCTGTATCTGGGCAATCTCTGCGTAAACGACTGCGTTTATTGCGGATTCAGATGCAGCAACAAGGCCGCAAAAAGAAGCAAGCTCGGCTTTGAGCAGGTAAAAGCCGAAGCGAAAGTTTTGGCTGGTAAAATCGGTCACAAACGGCTAATCACGGTATTCGGCGAGCACCCCGAAACCGATGTGGATTACATCGCCCAGACAATCGAGGCGATTTACAGCGTCAAGGTCAAAACCCGTAAGGCCTTTGGCCAGATACGAAGGGTCAACGTAAACGCCGCCCCGATGAGCATCGAGGATTTGCGAACGTTAAAAGACGCCGGCATCGGCACTTTCCAGGTCTTTCAGGAAACCTATCGGCGCGACCTGTATGAGAAACTTCACCCGCGAAACACCATCAAGGGCGACTATCTCTGGCGATTGTATGCCATGCACCGCTCTCTCGAAGCCGGCGTCGATGACGTGGGCTTAGGCGTTTTGTTCGGGCTGTATGACTGGAAGTTCGAGGTGATGGCGCTATTGCTTCACGCGATAGAGCTTGAGCGAAAATTCGGTATCGGGCCTCACACTATTTCTTTCCCCCGGCTGGAGCCGGCCGATAATACGCCTTTCACCGAAAATCCGAAGTATAAAGTCAGCGACAGCGATTTCAGAAAATTGGTTACAGTTATTCGCCTGGCAGTCCCTTATACGGGTATGATTCTGACCGCCAGGGAAAACGCCGAAATACGCCGCGAAATTCTCCCTCTGGGCTGCACCCAGACCGACGCCTCCTCCTGCATAGGCATTGGCGGTTACGCCGATATGGGCGATACCCAGCAGGGCGACCGCCAGCAGTTTATCCTCGGCGATATCAGAAGTCTTGATACGGTTGTCAGAGAGCTTGCCCAGGCGGGTTACATCACCTCCTTCTGCACCGCCGGCTATCGCTGCGGCAGGACGGGAACCAAGATTATGGACCTGCTTCGCACGGGCAAAGAAGGATGCTTCTGCAAACT
>Ga0105104_10002726_pt1 | contig 12763 bp, 8 predicted proteins | sample PPLLaktember2015_3_FD_87034 | JGI IMG/M metagenome (GOLD analysis project Ga0105104, IMG submission 87034) | Freshwater sediment microbial communities from Prairie Pothole Lake near Jamestown, North Dakota, USA - PPLs Lake P7 Core (6) Depth... | ecosystem: Environmental > Aquatic > Freshwater >...
GGTAAGGGAACGGCCGAGCCGGGAACATCCCAGTACGATTGGTTCAAGGTCTTCGTTCTGGGGAGGTACTCCGACCGGTCGCACAACCACAACGCTCCGGAAGGGTCGAACCTGCCATGAGCGGAAAGAGATGCTCAGGGTGAGAGGTCCGACATCCTGGCCGGGTTCTTAACCGCTGTTCCCCTGCCGGTCCTCTGGACCTCAGCCGGTGCCTGCTTTATATGAATGACCCGCTGGGGGAACGGTATCTCTATGCCCTCGGAAGCGAACCTGTCGTAGATGGCCTCCCTCACCTCGCTCGCAATCCTCCATTGTTCGTTATGGTCCTTGACCCAGAACGTGACCATGTAGTTTATGGAGGAATCGGCAAAGGACTTCAATCTGTAGAAGGACCTATGTTCGGTATCATTGAATATATCCTTGTGTGACCCAACGACATCCAGTAGCACCTGGCCAACCTTCCTGGGAGGGACGGAATAGCTGACCCCCACCTCCACAGTGACCCTGCCCAGCTGGTCTGGCTCGGACAGGTTCGAGAACATATAGTCCGATATCCTGTTGTTGGGTATGGTCACCAGCTGATTGGTGAGCGTGTGATGTAGCCTGGTGGAGCGCAGTCCGATGTCCCTCACCTGATATACCTTCTCATCCAACATTATCCAGTCGCCCTCCTTGAAGGGACGGTCCAGCATGATCATCACTCCTGAGAAGAAATTGGAAAGCGTGTCCTGAGCGGCGAAGGCTATTACAAGACCGGCTATCCCCAAACCTGCAACGAATACGGTGATGTCCACGCCCAGTGAGTCGAGCAGAAGTATCACGGCCGTGACCCATATCACGACCGATATCAGTTTCCCCGCCACCGGGACCAGAACGTCATCGGCCTTGGTCTCGGTCTTGGCCGAGAGGACCTTGATATAGACTATGATCACCTCTTTGAAGACCTTGCTGACCAGGTATGCCCCAACGATGATAAGTCCCGACCGATATATCCTGTCAAGGAACGACATCAGGCCTTCAGACAGGTCCAGCTGGCTGAGCGAGATCAGGAGCCCGTAAAGTAGGACCACCACAAGGACCGGGAAGCGGATTATCCGGATTATCTTCTTGTCCAGCTCCGTCTTTGTCCTGGCCGCGATCTTCATGGAGAGTCGGAAGAAGCCCCATATGAGGGCGGTACCAAGGCTCCATAGGAAGAAGACCAACAAGAACCTGACGAAAGGGGTCCTGTACTCCTTTGGTATCTCGCGAAGGGGAATATGGACCCCATATACATCAATGGTATCGGGCCTCTCATCCCTCTCGGCCTCCCTTATGACGTTCACCGATTCGGAGGAGGCGCTGAGCACATGCCCGGATCGGTTCCCATCGTCCAAGAGCAGTACCACGGCCGTCACATTGATCTTCATCCCACGCTCTATCCTCTCGGAGATGAATGGACCTATGAATGTGAGCTTAGGACCGTGAATGGAAGTGCCAGTTGACCTGAAGTAGAGCTCTGACATACCGGTCCGCTCATTGTACCATGAGGTCGATACGGTGTCCGTGACCTCCACAACATCACCGGGAGATAGCCCGGAATAGGTCATTGTGGTGGAGTTGTAGCTTTCGTACAGGGCCATCATATCGGGATAGTACCGTACCTCCGCGGACCTGGAGGAAACGGAGGGAGAGAAAGGTATCAGAAGGGATAGTATGACGAGGATTAGTACCATCCTTCCCAGATATTGGTCCCGGGGCTCCATGGGAGAAGGATGGTCTTAACCCTTTTAACCTTTGTTCAGGACGGTCCATCCTCCCTTTTTCCCGGACCGATGTCCACTTCCTCCATCCGTTGAGGTAGGCCCCCCAATGCAGACCTGAGACCGGATAACGAATGCGGTGTGCCAAATGCCATCACGTCAAGGCCCCGGAGCAGCATTGCCCTCACATCCTCCGGCAGAGGGAGCTCGCTATCGCACCTCAGACCGCTCCTTCTGATGAGCGCCAGTGCTTCCATGTCCAGGGCGGCTATGCGCATTCCGGAACTTAGCTTCCTGCCTTTTGCGCCAGGCAGGTCCGTCACCTTGACCAAGAAGCCCCCACCTCCTGAACGGGCAGGTGTTATCTTCATAAGCCAAACGGACCCCGTCCTGAGCTCCATGACCCCCGAAAGCCCTGAAATTGGGACCATGCAGCCGTCCTCTGCGTCCATGTCGGATATGCCGGTCGATGGCCCTTCCCTGCCGCTCTGAGCGAAGAGCATGCCATCTTCCATGAACAGTGCGCATCTCTCACCCTTGTGTATCCTGCCCCTTGCCACAGCATCGGTCGAGCGGACAATGTCCAACCCCATTATGCTCGTATCCACGAACTCCTTGAGTGACAGAAGCTCCCTATGGAGCATCTCCACGCCCTTCATGGTGGCCTTCGGTCCTTTTTTGGTCCTCTCTATGAGCCCCTCATCCTCCATGGTCCTGAGGTACAGCGAGGCGGCCTGAGGTGTTATGCCCATTGGTCCCGAAAGGGCCTTCTGGTCCCTTGGAGAGTCCAGGACCGCCCTGAGCAGGATGAGCATCCTTGTGGTCCGTCCCTTGTTCCTGAGAAGCTCCATGGTCATGCCTCGAAAAACGTATTATAGCCGAAAGGGTCTATGGACTCAAAGGCACTTGATAATAATAAAGTTTACTTGATTCATGCTAAATGAAAATGAAAGGGACCGAGGTGAAAGAAAATGGAGCCGATAGGGCATTCCCCCCAAAGATGGATGAAAGTGACTGTAGTATCCCTTCTGCTCTCGATGATGACCATTTCCGTCCTTTGCGCAGGATGCCTCAATGATGACGAGGATGGCGTCCGTTACAAGGACGACATGGGCGACACGATAACACTGCATTATGAGCCCATGAGGATAGTGACCCTCAGCCCGGCCCTTACGGAGATCGTCTTCCTTCTGGGAAAGGGGGACAGGATATGCGGACGCGACAGCGCATGCAACTATCCCGCGGAAGTGGAGGACATACTTATCGTGAGCACCTGGCAGGGTCCGGACCTGGAGAGACTTACCCATCTCGAGCCTGACCTGGTACTCATGGACAGGACCCTGGACCAGAGCGGTGAGACCTACAATGGCATCAAGGGATTGGGAATACCGGTTTACAGGGTCTATCCAAGGAGCGTCGCTGACATTCTGAAGAACATAGAGGACATAGGCAACCTGTTAGGGGCCGAAAGTGTGGCGAATAAGGTCGTTGAAGGGTTGAAGAGCAGGACCGATGCGGTAACAGAAGGGGTTGCTGCAATAGAGGCCTCCAGGAGACCCATGGTCCTGCACGTCGTGTACTACGACGGGACATCGGACCCCTGGACAGCTACGGGGTCTACCTTTTCCGGTGATCTGATAGTGATGGCAGGCGGTTCGAACGCCGTCAGCGATACAGGTGGTATGTACGTCCAGGTCCCTGTCGAGCGTTTGATATCGTCCGACCCCGACATCATCTTGACATCGCAGAGCGGAACATGGCCGACGTTATCGAGATCGACCATACTCTCCGATCCCTCATGGAGGGACATAACGGCAGTCAAGAACGGGCGGGTGTATGATGTGGAGGGGGATTGGATGGACAGGCCAGGACCCAGGTGCATAGAGGGATTGGAACTGGTCAACGAACTGGTCATGAACGTTACGGGTGGCGGATGATGGCAAGGGTGGGCCGTGCGATCATCTTCCCGGGGCTGCTTCTGCTCCTTCTGGTCTCAGTGGCCCTTGCAACGGCGGTCGGACCGGTACATATCCCCTTATCCAACATCTTCAAGGCCCTCCTCTTGCCGATACCATTTTTGGGACCCCTTGTCGGGGAACCTCCAGGGTGGGTCATTACCGTCGTCTGGAGGCTTAGGCTCCCCGTTGCGGCCATGGCTTTGTTCGTCGGGGCGGGCCTGTCGGTGTCAGGGGCAGCCATGCAGGGACTGTTCAGGAACCCACTGGTGGACCCGTTCATAATAGGTATCTCCGCCGGGGGTGCGTTCGGTTGGGTGCTCGCTCTGACCCTGACCCGTGACCTTGAAGGTGTTCCGATCTATGCCGTTCGGGCCCTTTTCAGCTTCATCTTCTCTCTTCTTGCCGTCATAGGGGCTTATACCGTAGCAAAGGCCGGGGGCCGGCTATCGCTCAACAACCTCCTCCTTGCCGGAATAGCCGTTTCTGCCACCCTCACCTCCGTGACCCAGGTGATCATATACATGTTCTCGGAGACACCTTCCCAGCTGATATTCTCCCTCATGGGCTCATGCTCCAACTCCCTGTGGGAAGAGGTGGCAATAGTTGCCCCGGTAGTGTTGGTGGGCACGGCCGTACTGATGGCCCTCTCAAGGGACATAAATGCCCTTTCCTTTGGAGAGGACGATGCCAGGGGATTGGGGGTGAACGTGGAGAGGAGCAAGGCTGCGGTCCTGGGCCTATCCTGCCTGGTCAGTGCTGTTTCCATACCTTTTTGCGGCATGATAGGTTTCGTTGGATTGATAGTACCTCACGCAGCAAGGAGGCTGTTGGGTCCCGACAACATGACCTTGCTGCCAGCATCCGCCCTGTTGGGCGCCTCTTTCCTGGTCCTGTGCGACCTGATATCCAGGTCAGCACTGGATATCACACTTCCCCTTGGAATGGTCACGGGTGTCCTGGGCGGCGGTTTCTTCCTCTATCTGCTCGCGGTGAAAAGGAGGGTACCTGCATGATAAGGGCGTCCGGACTGAGGGCGGGCTATTCCAGCGATATTCTGGTCCTTGACGGCGTTGACCTCAATGTCAGGAGGGGGGAGCTCCTGGGCATCATGGGGCCCAACGGTTCTGGGAAGACCACGCTCCTCAGATGTCTCTATGGGTCCATCCTTCCGTTCAAGGGGGTCGTTGAGCTCGATGGATGCGATATAGGGACCCTGCCCAGCAAGGATGTTGCAAGGAGGATAGCGGTGGTCCCTCAGGAGACCGAGCCAGGGTTCGATTTCAGGGTGGGGGAGGTGGTCACCATGGGGCGTTATCCCTGGATGGGATGGTGGCGCGGCGGCAGGAACGGCCATGCCGCTGCAGTGACCGAGGCATTGGAAAGGATAGGCATCCCCCATCTGAGGGATAGACCTATGTCCGAACTGAGCGGGGGGGAGAGGCGGCTGGTCTATATTGCCCGCTCCCTTGCCCAATCGACCCAGGCGCTGCTCCTGGACGAGCCGACCAGAGGCCTGGACGTCCGACACGCGCTCTCGATTATGATAACGCTCAAGCGCCTTTGCAGGGACGAGGGGCTTGCTGTTGTCGCCGTGCTCCACGATCTTGACACTGCCCTTAGGTACTGCGACAGGGCCATCCTCCTCAAGGACGGAGGGGTGGTGTCCCGGGGCGTTCCGGAGGATGTCCTTTCGCCCGAGAACATCAGTACGGCGTTCGGTGTGAGCTCATCGATCCACAGATTCGAAGGCAGGATGCACCTGGAGGTCCTCGGGTAATTTCGTCCCCCTCCCTGCGGTCCCCTATAATAAGGGAGACCCCTGGTCCGTGGGAATGCAACGGTGGTCACTGCCATGAAGCCCTTCTGCGAGAGATGCGGGTCCCTCTTGAGGACCGACATGTCCGGCGGAGAGGCCCTAAGGGTCTGCCCCAGGTGCGGGCCTTCGCTCTCTGGTGCCTCTGCCCCACTGCAGAGAACAGACCAAAAGGGCGTCGATCAGAGGGGCGGCTACGACAGGTTCGCCTTGAAGAGGGGTGTGAGCCCAAGGAGCTCCAAGTTCGGAGAACGGTTCGTTCACGGACGGAACGGTGAGCATGATGGGGGCGGCGTCACTCCCTCTGTGGCATCGGTCCCTAACATTGCATCGCAGGATGGTCCTAAGTCCCCGGGACCGGTTGGAAGGACGGCAATGCAACAGGCCCCCGCATTCTTCCCTTTCGACCTGGTGAGGCCGGGTCAGTACGAGTTCATGCAGGATGCGTGCAGGTCGGCGGAAGAGGGTCTATGCCTTCTTGCGAACGTTCCTACTGGCCTGGGAAAGACCGCAGCCTCCCTCTCGGCATTCCTGGAGGTCGCCCTCCCCCAGAACAAGCTTGTCACTTTCCTCACATCCAAACAGTCACAGCATTCCATAGCGGTCGATACCATGAGGAGGTTGAAGGCCAGGACCAGGAAGGCCCTCAAGGTAGTTGACATGACATCGAAACAATCGATGTGCCCCAGGGAAATATCGCACCTCCCTCACTCGAGCTTCAACTTCGCCTGCAGGATACAGACAAAGGACCAGACCTGCCCTTACGGCAAACCCCCCCCTCGGACCCTGGTCCAGGCCATCCTGTCAGAGGTCCACGATGTCAACTGGATAGTCGATGAGAGCGCCAGGATGAAGGTCTGCCCCCACAGGGCCGCCCTTGAGGCCTCAAGGGAAGCGAACGTCCTCATCTGCGACTACAACCACATCTTCTCCGATCTGTCCACCATGGTCCTCTCCGGAATAGGGAAGGATATCTCGGACATAATGGTCATTGTCGATGAGGGGCATAACCTTCCGGACAGGATCCGGTCCCAGGGGTCGAACGACCTCTCCGTTCGGCTCGTCCAGGACGCTATAGATATCGTAAGGGGTACGCCCACCCTCTCGCTGCCCCTTGCAGCCCTAAGGGACCTGCTCATGGGTAAGGCCGGAAAGGACGTGAGGGGGCCCTGGGAGCTGGAACTTGATAAGAAGGCCTTCATTTCGGAGCTCAAGAGCGCTGTCGAGGGGGCCTTAGACAGGCCTTTGGACCCCGTCACCCTTCCAGAGCTCCTCATAGATGCCTCCAAAAGGCGGGGGCTGCCCGAGGACGAGGACCCGCTTCTGCTCATATCAGAGCATCTCGAAGGCCTCTTCGAGCTCAGACCGTCCCACCTGCTCTTCCTGCAGGTCCCGGACGGCAGGAGTGTGGAATCCCTCAGGCTTTCATACAAGGACCTGGACCCTTCTGACATCTCTGCCCCGGTGCTCAGGTCCTGCAGGGCCTCTATCATCATGAGCGGGACCCTCTCTCCCCCCGGGATGTTCGGTGACGTGCTCGGTGTCCCAATGGACAGGAGGATGGAGCGGGTCTATCCCTCCCCGTTCCCGAGGGAGAACAGGCTGGTCCTCCTTGATGGGTCCGTAACGACCGCATACACGTCAAGGAACGAGAACATGTTCAGGGCAATGGGCGAAAGGGTCGTATCGTTGACCGGTAGGTTCCCGGGGAACGTGGCCGCCTTCTTCCCCTCTTACGGGCTCATGAACGAGGTCAAGAAGAACCTGTGGGGCTGCCCCAAGAAGTTGCTCGTCGAGGAAAGACAGATGGGGCGTCAGGAGAAGGATGGCATCATACGGGAGCTGGAAAGGTCAAAGGAAGGGGGCGGGGCCCTTCTGCTGGCCGTTATGGGGGGGTCACTTTCGGAAGGGGTGGATTACAAGGATAACCTCCTCTCCGGTGTCCTGGTCATCGGGCTTCCGTTCGCCCCGCCCACGCTGGAGATAAAAGCGTTGAGGGGGCTTTATAGGGGCAAGTTCGGTGCGGTCAAGGGCGATGAGTATGCTTACGTCTATCCCGCGGTCAACAGGGTGCTGCAGGCGGCCGGTCGTTCCACCAGGTCGGAGAGCGACCGCTCCGTCATCGTGATGATGGAGAAAAGGCTCTCCGACGAGAGGTATCTGAAGTTCCTCCCGCCCGAAGCATACCCCCGGACCATGCACGGAAGGCCCCTTGAATCCGTGATAGATACATTCTTCTCTTGAACGATACGTCCAGCGGGTCACTCCAGGTTCTTCTCCTCCAGGGCCTTAATGAGCCTAACCATGGTCCTGTTGAGGGGGGCTTTGGACCCCATCTCCTCCGCCTTCGCACAGATGGCCCCGTTTATGGAATCCACCTCGGTCCTCCTCTTCCTACGGATGTCCTGGTACATGGATGATACGTTGCGTCTGGTCCTCAGGGCCACGCTCATCGTTCGCTCCACCATCTCCTCCTCGGTCAGGTCCAGGCCATGCAGCCTGGCTATGGCCACACCCTCGGCGATGAGGTCCCTTGCCGTCTCGTTGACGCCTACATCCTCCAGTATCACGCCGTTTCGCTTCCCTAGCAGGGCCGTGAGCGGATTGATGGCGGAATTGATCACGGTCTTTGCCCACAGCTCCCTGTTGATGCAGGTCGTCGTATCCACCTCTATGCCAGCTTCGGTGAACATGCCGGCTATCTTCAAGATCCAATCCTGGGGGTCCCTGCCCCGGGATGTGCCGCCGTAATGCCCTATGATAGTCTCCCCGGTCCCCGCATGCTTCACCAATCCAGGTCCCTTATAGGTCACCCCATGACAGGTGATGCCGCCTATCACCTCTGCGGCGAGCCCGTTGGTCTCTATGTACCTTAAGAGCTTTTCCTCGTTGTCCAGGCCGTTCTGCAGAGAGAGGATGGAGGTACCTTCAGCTAGCAGGGGATAGAGCGGGTCTAGGGCCATCTCCGTGTTGTACGATTTGACGCAGAGCACGACAAGGTCGAACTTTGCCCCTTTGGAGATGAACTCGGAGGCCCTCGGGTGGAACTCACCCTTGGTGACGCCCTCTATCCTCAGTCCTTTTCGGTTCAATACCCAGACCTGCTCGGGCCTGCCCAATATGGTGACCTCATGGTACCCGGAGAGCAGGCCTCCGATGAGACTGCCCAGCGCTCCTGCACCAATGATGAGGACCTTCATTTCGACAGAGCCCCCCCAGCTATCGCGCCCATCACACCCTCCCTTACCTCATCTATCGAGCGGTTGCCATCAACATCCCTCACAAGACCGCGCGCCCTGTAATGTTCCAGCAAGGGGGCGGTCTGGGACCTGTAGACGTCCATCCTCTTCTTCACTGTCGCTTCCTTGTCGTCATCCCGCTGATAGAGGGCCGAGCCGCAAAGGTCGCATTTGCCCTCGACCCTGGGCCTCTTCTCCTCTATATGATAGGCGGCTCCGCACTGGCACATCCGCCTGCCCGTTATCCTCTTCAACAGCCTCTCCTCGTCAACCGCTATGTTGACGACGAGGTCCAGGTCGGTTATTGCATTCAGGGCCTCTGCCTGGGGGATGGAACGCGGGAATCCGTCGAGAAGGAACCCGTCCTTGCAGTCATCCTTGACGAGGCGCTCCTTAAGCATGCCCAGGACCACCTGGTCGGGGACCAATGCACCTCTGTCCATGTAGGACCTTGCCATCTTCCCGAGCTCCGAACCGGTCTTCGACTCGGCCCGGAGCAGGTCGCCTGTCGATATCTGGGGAAGGCTCAGCTCCAGACTGACTGTCTTGGCCTGCGTGCCCTTACCAGCCCCGGGGGGGCCGAAGATAGCGAGCTTCATGAAGAGGGCATAGGCCGAGATAAAGATAAAAAGATAATGGCTATCATAAAATATCTGTATAAAAAAAAAGGGGCCCGAAGGCCCCCTTTCATACATAGCTTCTGTTCACTGAGCCTGAGGCGGAGAATACTGCATCGGTGCAGGGGCGGCCTGGTACGTTCCTGCGGGTGCCGGTGCCGGCTCGGCCGCGGGTTGTGCCTGAGCCACAGCCTCGGGAGCCGGTGGCAGGGTCCTGTCGGACGGCACCACGGGGGTGGCCGTCGGCAGAGCTGGCCCGGCCGCACCGGGCAGCATCGCTCCCTGCGTCATCGGAGCGATATAGGCCGTCGTGGTTATCTGGTCCCAGGAAACTGAAGGCATTATCCTCCTCATGTTCCTCACGGCCTTGATCCTCTTAACGGCCCTGTCCTGCTTCGACCTTGCAATGACCATGACCACCAGTATGGCTATCACTAGGATGGCCAGAAGGGCCCAGATGGGCCACATCGTCTTAGAGAACGGGCTCAGGTCATCCTTCTCCCCCCCTGTAACTATCACGCGGGGATGGTCCCTTGGGTCGTTCGGATTGGTCAGATTCTGGTATTCGTACAGGCTAACGAAACCGTCCCCGTCAGGGTCCTCCATCTCGTCCTTCTCATCAACCCTGGTCTGATATCTTATCTCGAACCAATCCGGCATACCGTCAAGGTCCCTGTCTTCCTGTGGTGGAATAGGTATGGTTGGGAGGACATTGAGGGTGAATGTCTTCATGACCTCATTGCCCACCTTGTCCTTGGCGGTCACCGTGATGGTCCATACCCCTGGTTTGAGGTTGCTTATGACCTGTGCAGTGTTCTCCGCGATCGGTGTCTGGGTCCTGCCATCGCTAGCGACCCATGTTATGGACGGCAGTCCGTCGCCGTCCACATCATACGAACCGGAGGCATCGAACACTATATCCTGGTCCTCGCGATAGTCGTCACCCTCATTGGGAGATGTTATTACGAGCACCGGGATCGTATTTATCTTCACATTGTATATGGGCGATGTCACAAGGTTGCCCAAGACATCCTGTGCCCTTACCTGGACATAGTTGTCGGAACCCCTGCGGAACACCTCACGGAGAACCACCGTTATGGTCGCTCCGTTCTCTCCCTCCCTGTAGGCCTTCCATGGGGTCCACTTCGTGAGGCCCCTTGTCGTCAGCCTGTACTCTATGGACTGGGCATCTATCCCGGACTGACCATCATCCAGGCGGACCTTCACTTCCTGATAGGGATTGGGATGGTATATCTTCTCATCGGGCTGCGTTATCTTTGCCTTGGGAGCCTCGGCATCTACCCAGATGTTGTAAGGTTCGGATACACCTGTTTGTGATCCATCTCCGTTCCCTGCAATATCCTTCGCGCGGAACCTTATCCAGTTGTCCTTGCCGTTCTTAAGGATCGGTCTCACGACGACACGAAGCGAGGTTCCGGGCAGGTAAGCATCCTGAACGGCCATCCATTTGCCCACAAGCCCTACCTTGGTGGTGGCTATCTCATACTCTATCGTGAATGGGTCAACCCCTGTCGCAGTATCGTTTATGAATATCTGGCAGGTGGGCCTCAATGTGTTGAGCCACACCCCCGTAACCGGGTAGAAGTCCGAGAACAGGACACCGCTAAGGTCCACCATCACATCTATGAAGATGTCGTTGCCGGTGTTACCCACGACGTCCTCTGCCCAAACATATATCCGCGACACGCCCTCTGGAAGGTTGTCTATCAGCTGTATGTTCCCGCTTCCCTTGGGGAGGGATATCGGGTTCCTTGCATCCTTCTTGGGCCTGTTAACGGATATGTAATAATTGTTGACGCCGGATGACTGGTCCGGGGCATCTTCGAACTTAAGATATACCTGCCTGTCATCATCGAAATTGGACGGCTGGTCGCTCAACCCGTCGGGCAGGATCTGGAGCGTCTGCGGCAGACCTGGGTTGTCGGAATCTATGAGTATGTTGAAACCGTTCTCATACAATACCTTGATAGCGGCATCGGACTTATCGTTGGTGCTGGTCACATTGACGAACAGGAGCTTGTACTCCATCTCACGGTAGATGGGATCGACATATATCCTCACGTCAAGGTCCGGCCCGCTCTGGGATAGGATGACCGCTCCGGTCTGGTCCTTTATGGCTATCTTGATTATATCGGGCGGTTTGATCCAGGTCGGTATGGCCGTGTCACCATAGGCCCTTGTCAGACCGAAGAGGTGGATCGTATCGCCCCCTCTCATCCAATCGCCTTCATCCAACGATCTACCTCTGCTGTCCTCAGCGGATAGGTTCCCCACCATCGCTACGCTTGCGACAACCCTGAATACGCCGTCCTTCTGGACGATAGTGCTACGTATGCCCGTTCCTACAAGGGTGAACCTGACGCTGACCATTTCAAGGACTTCCCAGTTGAAGTTGAAGTCATAATGGAACTCCACCCATTTCCTGTTATCGGGGTCCGAGAGATTCAGGGACGATTTGCTCAAGGATTCGTTGAAGAACACCACCTTCTTCGGGTCACCCAGCTTCTTGAAGGTACCCTTCTTGAAATCATACCTGAGCGTTATAGTATCAGATTGGGCCGAGGGGATGATCGTGTAGTCCATAAATTCCAAGGCCGTTATACCTTTCTCGCAGTAGGCTTCTGCCCTGACCATATAATCGGTCTCGCCCATCCCCTGGAACGCAGGATAGGCGTTATTGTCCGGACCGAACCCCTCGCTGAACTCGATATTGGTGACATCGCTCTTGTATTGCTTGAAAAGCACAGACCTGCCATCAGTGAGATGTCCTATGGTCATCGTGCCCCCGGACCAGTAATAATTGGTCCCTATCTCCCGCTCATAGTTGCATATGCCTATTGTGAGATAATAGGAATAGTACACATATGCCTTCTGGATGTTCACCTTGATATTACCGTTCTCGTATAGGATGCACTGAACCGTAGCACCCTGGTATCCGGAGTATAAATAGGAAAAGTATTCCACCCGATCCCAGGTACAGACCCAGTATTTCATCCCCTCCGTGGTCACACCTTTGTACACATACAGGTCCATTACACCACCGTAATAGACCCAATAGGGGGCTATTGTCCCTGCCGGTGTGTAGGAATATTTGTTCGGCAGGACCGATTGATAGTTGTATATGGCATAACCATAATCTGTAGGGCCGAAGCTTAGGACCCCTCCAGGGTGGATCTGTATCTTATCATAGTTCTTCCCGTAGTATGGAAAACTGAACCCCAGCGGCTCGAAATCCGGTATAGGGTACAAATAAGGTATTCCATTATAAGTTTGAGGGAATTTCGATTTGATGTTGGTCCCTATTGTGGATATGTCCATCCAATCAAAATCAGCCTTTGGATCGGGGTCTCTATTGTCTATCCATGTATATCCA
>Ga0105104_10002727_pt1 | contig 12761 bp, 14 predicted proteins | sample PPLLaktember2015_3_FD_87034 | JGI IMG/M metagenome (GOLD analysis project Ga0105104, IMG submission 87034) | Freshwater sediment microbial communities from Prairie Pothole Lake near Jamestown, North Dakota, USA - PPLs Lake P7 Core (6) Depth... | ecosystem: Environmental > Aquatic > Freshwater >...
GTACCTGCGTGTGCCAAAGCAGTTCCGATAAAAATTTGTCGGACTCTTTGAGATGCAACATGGAAAGACTATTGAATTCTGAAGAGATTTGCTCTATACTTAATACGAGCCTGATGTCTGTATGATTGGCAGCAGCTTCGGGGGAATATCTAGATTATCAAGATGCAAATGGCGGCCTGCGCCAGCACGTCACCCTTATCGCAGCAAAACCTCGCTCAAGCTATTACAACACTCGCAGTCCTGGTGCTCCGAAAGGGTTATCTTTATAAATATAAATAAGGAGATTTTATGCGTGGAAAAATAAAGCTGGTCTGGTTGTTTTCTGCCTTTCTTCTGACCATGTGCAGGGGATATGGTGAGCCTGTCTCTACCATCGAGGGATTGAGTTGCCGTACTTACACAGCCTATTTGCAAGATGGACTTACTACTTCGAAGGGTCTTGAGTGCTACTATACCTGTCCGACTGGAACGGTAGGACCATTTGACTTCACAGCTGACCCGTCGCTCTCCGCCACGAAGGGCGACCTGGATCGTCAATTTTGTGGGATAGCTCCCCAACCATTTACGCCAACAGCAATACCCTCTGCAAGTCCAACTCCGCCTGCCTCTCCGACGGTGCCAGCAACTGCGACCGTGGAAATATCCCCGACTGCAGAGGCTTCAGTAACTGCAGCAATCCCTGCGACCGGTCAGTCGGTGGTTACAGGTCAAGTGTTGATGTGTGATCTGGGTGCGCATTTGATCAACTTTAGAATCGTTCAACCGCCTCCCGATTTGACAAATAAAACTCTGACGGCGCAAATCTCTGATATTGAAAGTGCATGTTACGTGAATCCGACGAACCCCTCCTTATTGACCTGTGGTCTCCCGGCTGGCGCAACATTTCCCGCCAGAATCACTGTCAGCTTGGATGGTACAGTGGTAAATGATTTTACTTATCATGGAATAGGTTGCGAGATATTGAATACAGCGGTACCTACAACGACGCCGTAACCCATCTGGGAACGAGTCTCGCTCTCAGATTTGTGACCTGTTCTACGGTTAAGCGGTGCGTAACCCCTGCACAGCGACCTCATCCAGCTCGAGCACGACCTCCGTGTAATTCTCGATCAAGGCGATGATCGCCTCGCGCGGTCCCTGCTTCCACTCCTCGCTGTCATAGAAGGCGTTCTCACTCTGGTCGCGATGAGCGAGACTATCATAGCGACGCATCAGGTAATATGAGTTTGCATCATGCAGCGAAGGACCATACGTCACCACATCTACATTCCAGCGTTTGAGCAGGGGGAACGCCTCCTGGTTGAAGAGCCGGTGGAACTCATCCCGCGTGCCGGGCTTTAGGTTGTATGAGCGGATTTCAACAAAGTAATTCATCTCATTCCCATCGTTTCCTTGAGAGTTTCCTGATTGTTCTGTATTGAACGACGATAATACCGATCAGGAGAACGGTCAAGATGGGCCAGACGATGACAAAGACCCAGACGTTGATCTCCTTGTATGTTATGCCAAGCACCCCCGCCCAATAGACCAGGACATTCACGCACCAATCGAAGATTTGATTCATCATGCCTGCCTCCGCTGTATAGATTTTCAGCAGCCTTGCGAAGGCCTGTCCTGAGGCGGAGCCGAAGGATCTCTTCGCAAGGCTTCCATATAGATTTTGCGCCAGACAAACTTTCAAACCCTCTCGGGGACTCTCACGTTTATAATTCGAGCGAAACGACTCTAAATGGAATCCGCCATGTCAAAAAATGATCATCGTACTGTCTGGTCTTCCGAACAGGGAGACCTGCGCAAGGAAAAAGACCTCACCCCTCACCCCTCTCCTGAAAGGAGAGGGGGATCCCTGCCGCCCGGGCAGCAAACCATCTACCTGCACCGCGAATCCAGCGGGCGCGGCGGGAAGGCGGTGACCCTGGTGAAAAACCTCGTTCTTTCCGCCGATGACCTGAAATCCCTCGCCAGGAAACTGAAACAGGAATGCGGAACAGGCGGGACGGTCAGGCACGGCGTGATCGAGATCCAGGGGGAACAACGCCAGCGGATCGCTGTTGCTTTGCAGAAACTGGGATACAAGGTGAAGGTGGCGGGAGGCTAGAGTCACCTGATCCTGAACATACTCACATCACATCGATCACAGGAGGATCAACCATGCTCAAACGTATTTTGAAAGGGATCGGACTCGGACTGCTCAGCCTGATCCTCGCCGCGCTGATCGTTTACGCGTTTCTTCCCAAAGGTCCACGCGACCTGATGGAGTACACGGATACGACCAGGACAGAAAAGCAACTCCTCCGGGCAAATGAATTCGCTGTCGTGGCGGGAACGCCCTGGGCAGCGGAGGCAGGCTACAAGGTCCTGGAAAGAGGCGGGAATGCCTGTGACGCGGCGGTCGCTTCACTGCTCACGCTCAACGTCACGCATGGCGAGGCGTCCTCCTTCCCCGGCGTCGCGCCCACCATGTACTTCAACGCGCAGACCGGCGAAGTGAGATCCTATATCGGAGCAGGCAAGGCGCCGGCTGCGGCGACCATCGAAAAATTCAAGGAGCGCGGCTTCGAGACGGTCCCTGAATTGGATCTCTGGGCGCAGCTGGTCCCCGCCTCTCCGGACGTGATCGTTGGATTGCTTACCGATTGCGGCACGCTGTCCTTCAGCGAACTGGTTCAACCCGCGATCGTGATCGCGCGCGCAGGGTTTCCTGCCCACCCCATCATCGTCCGGAATCTCGATTTCTCTCTGGTGGAAAGAATTGGCTTCGCGGTCCTGATGCCCGAGAATACCAAGGTCTTTCTGCGTGGGGAATGGTGGCGGCCCGTTCATTTGCATGACCGCATGATCTTCCCCGATCTTGCCAATACGTTCGAAGCCATGGCGAATGCCGAGCAGGAGGCATTGAAGGATGGTGCGACCCGCGCGGAAGCTTTGCAAGCTGTGCGCGATTATTTTTATAAGGGTCCCATTGCCGAAAAGATCGCGGCCTATCATCAGGAAAAAGATGGTCTCATCACGTATGACGATCTCGCCACGTATACCGGTGGCTGGGAGCAACCCGTTATCGGTCACTACGGCGAGTACACCATTTATGCAAACGGCACCTGGTCGCAGGGCATCATGGAGTCGCTGATCCTGCAGACCCTCGCAGGCATCGATCTCAAGAGCATGGGACATAACTCTCCACAATATATCCACACCGTCACGCAGGCAATCGATCTTGCGATGGCAGACCGCGACGCCTACATTGGTGATCCTGCCTTTGTGGATGTGCCACTGGATGTGCTGCTTTCGGAGGAATATGCACAGGCGCGCCGTATGGCGATGACCAGGCGTGCCTTCAGCTCTTTACCCAGCCCGGGCCTGATCCTGCCGCCCTCGAGCGAATCCACGCCGGAGCCGCTTGCCGGGCTTTCCCCTGCGCAGGCTCTGCTCACACTGACAGACTTCTCTACCGGGCAGGATACCAGCCAGCTCGTCGTGGTGGATGCACAGGGCAACGCGGTGGTGATCACCCCGTCAGACTTCCCGCAGACTCCCATGATCCCCGGTACGGGACTTAATCTCGGCAACCGCATGAACCAGTTCCGCCTCGACCCGAACCATGTCGGCGCATTGGAGCCGGGCAAGCGTCCGCGCATTACGCCGCACGCGGTGATCCTCTTCAGGAATGATGAGTTTTACATGGCGCTCTCCACGCCGGGCGGGGACATGCAGGCGCAGGCACTGGTCCAGGTCATTTTGAACATGCATATCTTTGGCATGGATGTGCAGCAAGCCGTCAGTGCGCCGCGCTTCTACTCGATCGCCTGGCCCTCGTCATTTGCGCCGCACGAATCCTTCCCCGCGCACATCCGCCTCGAAGCGGACCTCTACAACACGGCCGCAGAGGGATTGATCACCCTGGGCTATACCCCCGAAGCAGACCCCAAATGGGACAAGGACTTCGGCGCGGTTGGCGCGATCATGGTCGGCGAAAATGGAGAGTTGCTGGCAGGTGCCGATCCGCGCGAAGAGACGACCGCGTTGGGAAGATAACAAATAGCAGGTTATAGAATAAGGCTCACCTGGGACCAGGTGAGCCTTATTCTTGATAGTGCCTGGTCCTACGCCGGGACCGGACCAGCTTCCACGTGTGCTGTCTGTCGCTTCCGGCTCAGGAACAATCCCAGGAGCAGTCCGGCGAACGCGACCAGCATTACATTCCCAACTGCATCGCCGATCATCGGATACAACGTATTGACCGAACTGATCGGCGTCGTCACCATTTGGATGGCGGCAAAATTGCCCGTGCTTTCTTCCTCAAAAGCATCCACACGATTGATGATCCGCCCGTAGGCATCCGTCACGATCGACACGCCCGAGCCCGTCTGCCGGTAGATGGACATACCGTTCTCCACCGCCCGGAAGGCTGCCATGCCGGCGTGGATGTCCTTCACTGCCAGCCAGTCATTCGACGGCACGAAAAGCAGATCCACGTTCTGTTCGCCAGCCTGTTTGAGCACATTTGGAAAGTCGGCATCCCAGCAGATGATGGCGCTGAGCTTGCCGTAGGGAGTGTCTACAGTCTGCAACTCACCGCTGCCTGTCAGGGAGCCTTCGAATTGCGTGCCGCCGTATTTGACATGCTTCAGCACAGCCTCTCCATTTGGGTCAATGATATGCACAACATTTTCAGGCTTTTCAATTCCAAGCGTAAAGATTGGCAGGACGATGTAAATCCCTTCCTCCTGTGCAAGGACTGCCGCGTCTGCCAGCAGTTTCTCCACCTGGCCGGGATAGCCCATCCCCGCGCCCTCTTGCAGAACGATGATCTCTGCCCCCTGTTGAGCCAACAGGCGGATTTGACGTAATTCCTCAGCATGCAATTCGTCCACTGCCTGCCGGAATTCCGCCTCATCTCCCGCATAGGACTGTCCTATCATCTCAGACACTTTTCCCTCCGGGAGCGAGAAACCTGCGATCTGTGCGGTTTGCTCAGGCTGGGACGATAGCAGAATCCGCCCAAAGCCAAGACCAAGGATCAGAGCCAGCACACCGGCCGAGGTCAGCGCGAGACGGTCCAGCTTGAAGCCGTTCTCCCAAACATAGTTCGCCAGGCTTGCAAACCAACTGACGATGAAGGTGATTCCCCACAGTCCTGTGACCGAGACCATTTGCATCATGGGCAGGAAATCGCGCTGGGAATAGGCGCCCGCGCCGAACGTACCGAAGGGACTGCCGGCGGAGGAGAAAAAGTCCATGGCGGTGGCAGCCACCGGGTAGACCAGCGTCACCCAAAAGGAGGATCCGAAGCGGCGATAATAAACGCGGTCGACCACATAGGGGATCAACCCAAGGGGAGCCATCAGCAAAAAGGTCACAGCCTCCACCGCCGGATGAATAAAGGACATGAAGGTCGCGCCATACCATGAGATGATGACGGGGATGGCAGACGCCAGCCACAGGAGCAGAAAGTTCCGGCCTGCCTTTTCACTATCGCGGAAGAAGCGGATGGCAAAGAGGGAGGCGAGCCAGGCCGCCGGTGTGAAATTCCAGCGCCCGCCAGCGAAGAGGAAGAGAATGGCAGCAAGCGCCAGCCAGAGATAACGGAGGTTTTTATTGTTCATGGGTTACTCCTAAACTTCAAGGTGACAGTCATCTGCCAGATGACTGTCACCTTTATATCCATTTCCCCTCCTTTCCACATCGTCCTTTCCGCGCCCCGGAACAGCCCGGGTGGACATTGTCCATTCGGACAATGCCAGTAACTGTGTGCGTACAGTAAAATCTGAAATGGGCAATGCGTCTTAAACCACGAAGGGCGCGAAGCCCGCCAAGCTAAAGAAGAATTTCTTCGCGCTCTTCGCGAACTTCGCGGTCAAATATGGAATAAATCATGCAGCTTAAAGATCAACTCGTCGAGATTCTTTTTTATCTCTTTATCTCCCTGGTGTTGGGCGTACTGGCTGGGATCGGCGCACTGGCGGTCTTTCCGGTCATTCCGCTGTCTTTCGCCATTGTATATGTCCTGCTGTTTGGTGCTCACATTGGACTCTATTGGCTCAATCTAAAACACCACCAGAAACCCCGCTGGGTCCCTTTTTATTACATCCTTCAAACGATTCTGATCGTTGCGATAGCCAGTTTTCCTTATGTTGGGAATGGCATCCGCATCAGTATTTTGGGCTCCACTGCCACTTGTTTGGTCGGTGAGGTGCTGGGGATATGGGGGAATACGCGGCGCTCCCTGTTCCTGGTTCTTTTTTATGCCGGTCTGGCTGTGACCCTGCTGTTCTTCCGAGTGGACCGCGTCGTCTTGGGACCTGCCATTGCGAGCCTCCTGGTCAACGGCACGTTCATCGTGGTGCTGATGATCGTGTTGAACCAGCAGTTTGCCGAACGTGAGAAGGCACAGGAACTGGCTGAGAGCCTCGAAAGCGCGAACGCCAAGCTCGCTGCCTCCGCTGCCAGGATCGAGTCGCTCACGCTGCAAAACGAACGCCAGCGCATGGCGCGCGAGTTGCACGATACCCTCGCGCAGGGCCTCACGGGCATTGTCCTGCAGCTCGAGGCGGTCCGGGCACATCTTGCGGCCAACCACACGGAACGTGCCGCTGGCATCGTCGACCAGGCCCTGGCGCGCGCACGCAGCACAATGGACGAGTCACGTGCCGCGATCGCCGACCTGCGCGCCGCATCTGCGGACCTGGCCGAGGCGGTCCGTGAAAAAGTAGATCGCTTTACACAGGCAACCGGCATTGCCTGCGACCTGGACCTGTCCTTGCAGGAGAACGGGCTTTCCAGCGAAGTTGCCGGTCATACCCTGGGTATATTGAGTGAAGCACTGGTGAATGTCACGCGGCATGCGCAGGCGAAGCGCGTGGATGTCAAGTTCATTGCCCGGAAGGATGGACTTGAACTGGAAGTCCACGATGATGGCAAAGGCTTTGACATGGATCGGGAAACCGGGGTGGGGCATTACGGTCTGCTGGGGATGCGCGAACGCGCCCGCCTCATGGGCGGCGCGCTGACGGTCGAGTCGGATGCCGAACGTGGGACGAGTGTCCGTTTTGTCGTGAGTACTCCCCAGGGTGGAGGGCCCCGATGAACCGAATCCGGGTGCTGATCACGGATGACCATCTCATTGTCCGCGAAGGTCTGCGTCTCATCCTCGAAACGGCGGAGGGGATCGAGATCGTCGGCGAGGCGTCTGACGGCGCGGAATGCCTGCAGCTGGTCCCCGAGCTCCAGCCCGACGTGATCCTGATGGATCTGCAGATGCCGCGCATGGACGGCATCACCGCCATCGGGCATGTGCGCCGCGCCCATCCCGAAACTGCCATCGTGATCCTGACGACCTTCAACGAAGACGATTTGATGATGCGCGGCTTGCAAGCCGGCGCCCGTGGATACTTGCTCAAGGATACGAGCCGCGAGAATCTATTGGATACGATTCAGGCGGCTGCCCGAGGCGAGACCCTGCTCAAGCCGGAGATCCTGGCGCGCCTGCTCGCGGTTCATTCCGCGCCTGCCTCTGCTCCTGTTCCCCAAACCGAGTCCCCGCTGACAGAGCGCGAGCTCGAAGTGCTGCAAGCCGCCGCGCGCGGCGAACGGAATAAAGAGATCGCTTATAAACTTGGGATCACCGAACGGACCGTCAAAGCTCACCTTGCCAGCATCTATCAAAAATTCAGCGTGGATTCCCGTGCCGCGGCGGTCGCCGTCGCCGCACAGAAGGGGTTGTTGGGAGAGTAGGAAGACAAAATAGTGGACGGATAAGAACAGCAAAAAAAGTCAAGAAGCGACTTTAACTCTATTGTATATTTGGGGTCACGAGGCAAGATGATCTTCACAACCAACGAAAAGTATGAGCAGGCTCTACTCTCGACACTTCTCCATATCCAGACACATCTCGAACAGGATCTGAGACTGGATGTGCTGGCAAAACGTGTCGGGTTTTCTACTTATCATTTTCATCGGATCTTCCGTGAGGTTATCGGCGAGCCTGCCAAGGAATACATCCGCCGCCTGCGCATCGATAGAGCCGCCTATCGCCTGAAGATCAGTGAAGAGACGATTCTGCAGATCGCTCTCGATGCGGGCTTCAAGACTCACGAATCCTTTACGCGTGCATTCCGGAGACAGTTTGGCATAACACCCAGCGAATTTCGCAGGAACTCTTTGCAGGCCTCGCGCGCACGAAAAAAACAAATCCAGCCTACATACCTCGCAGATTTCCATGTGAAGGATGAATCGGGTTTGCTTCCGAATCATTCCACTGCCATGCAGGTTCGCCTGGAACATGTGCGCCCGCTCATCGTCGCGTTTGTGCGGCATGTCGGTCCATACGAAAAACTGCTGGATAAAGGCTCGCCGATGTCCCTGCTGTGGGAGGAATTGTTCGAATGGGGCAATGTCAATCAATTGATCAAGGCCAATTCGTTATTGATCGGAATTCCCCAGGATGACCCCTCGATCACGCCGCCTGAAAAACAGCGCTTCGATGTGGGTGTTCAAATCCCTGAATTTCGCAATCCAGAGGGTCACATCGGATGCCAGACGATCCCCGCCGGGACTTTCGGCGTGGGCAGACATTACGGCTTGTTCGATAATCTCGCAGACACATACGGGCACATTTACGATTCGCTGGTCACAACGGGGAAACATACATTGCGCGCGCAGACCTCTTTTGAGGTCTACAGTTATTCCCTTGTGAAGGGCGATATCCGCATCCATTTCACGGATGTTTATCTGCCTGTTGAACCTGTTGAGAAACACAAGCAAAATAAAGAGAGCTGATTTTAAAAAGGAGAATAAGATGGCCGGATTTAATTTAAGTGAATGGATTTCCCGCTCGCCCAAAGAGGTATTTGACTTTATCATCACCTCAGACAACGCCCCCAAAGTTGTTCAGTCGGTAAAGAGCATGGTCAAACTGACGGAGGGTCCCGCCCGCCTGGGGACGCGTTATCGTGAGACCCGTCTGATGAATGGCAGGGAACAACATGCCGAATTGGAAGTGGTTGCCTACGAACCGAATCATGGGTATGCCATGAAGAACGTGACAGGAGGAATTGAAATAGTCTACCGGTATACTTTCCATCCCGAAGCAGACGGTACGCGCGTGGATCTGGTCTGTGATGTCAAGGCGGGGGGATTAAAGAAACTCATGCTTCCAATGGTGGTTTCCATCCTCAAGAAGGAGGATGGCGACCACTTGCAGAGATTGAAAAAGGCCCTGGAATCTTGAAAGGAGCGGAGAGTGAATCGTGAAAGTTAAGCGAATACGATTGAAGAACTCTTCACCTTGCCAGCATCTACCAAAAATTCAGCGTGGATTCACGCGCCGCGGCACAGAAGGGGTTGTTGGGGGAGTGAGGATTAATTTTCTGCAAGAAAAGGCTCAATCTGTTTCCATAACTCGGGCTGTTCAAGTGCCTCTGCAAATGCATTGACCCAGTTCTTGATTCGTTTTACATCCAGTCCTGGATGTTTTTCGGCTACAGCACGGATATCTTCTAAATCTTTCGGACGATGAGCGATTGCTTTCATGATGATCAAATCTTCAGGAGTTGGAAGGCGAATGGATAAATTTGCCACCGATTTTATACTCCCTCTGTCTACCATTTCCTCCTCAAAAGGAAGAATCCCAAGCGAAATATCAATATCTGTTTCAGTAGGCTGATGTTTCAAAAGCAAAACACGGTTTTTAGTTGCAAACTCCTCCGCATTTTGTATGCGCGGAACGATGTCTTCCATACGGGCAAATTCAAGGAATTGCGGAATTTCATGGGTAGAAATCAGAAACACAGCGTCAACATCTGCTGTAAATCGTGGCTTGCCTAAAAAGCCAACTGCGACTCCCCCGATGATTACACCTTGATTGTTGTATTTTTGTAGAAGGCGCTGGAGGGACTCAATCGCGGCGCGGAACGGCTCAAGGCTTTTATCCAGCTTCATACTGAGCCTTTATTTTCGCCCACCGCAGGAACACTTCCATCTCGCCGTTATTGTCATCGCGCTGCATGCCCGTTTCAATTGCAAAGCGGACAATTGCGTTCAATTTCTGCCAATGTTCCTCAAGAGTCATGGCGCGTAATTCCTGCCGTTCGATTTCATACACGGCTTTCCAGCGTTCCTGATAGAAGCGAATATCACCAACTTCCATATTATGGATTATAGCATGATGAGACTTCGCAATTCCCGCGCCGCAGCTGTCGCTTTGCACTTAAAAGAGGCGCACCCTCGAAATTAATTTCAGGGTGCGTCATGGGAGTTTCGTACATGGAATATTAATTTCTCAATTGCCGCGACCTGCCAAAGAAAGCAAAAGCGATCAGTGCCATCGCAAGCGGGATATAAAACTCCGGGTATCCTGCGCTGTTCGCACCGATGAAATCCAGCCCGGGTGTTTTGTTCAGCGGACCCAGGTACCAGAGCGTGATATACAGGATCTCAAACGGCTTGCTCGAATGGCTCCATACGCCAAGAGCCAGGGCAAGTGAGGGGATAAAAAGCGCGGCGGAAAGGAAAGCGATCAAGCCAACGGGATCTCTGCTGATGGCAAGGCGCAAGGCTGCGCCGCTGCCCATGACCAGCGTGACGATGAATCCCGCGATCCATTGCGCAGGGAGTTGACGCCACAGTGGGGAGGCAGACGAGAAGGTAAACTGCTGGACGTTGTGACGTGTCTCGCGGCTGCCCATGGATGACCAGATCAACACGGGCCAGACCCACGCATAGGGAAGAATGAACTGGCGCGTGGTTTCCGCAGGGCTGACCAGACAGGCGATCACGGCTCCCGCGGCTGCGATGTACCACCACCAGGGCTGTCCCTTGAGCAGGAGTTTCAATTCCGCGCTGAGGACGGTGATGAAACTGAAGCGGTTCGCGGCGTGGGGAAGTGAAGTCAGATGAACAGCCGGGGAGGCTTGAAAAACAGAAGCAGGCTCAGGCGCTGAAATTGAAGCGGCGCTTTTCCTCCGCAAAGGTTTTCTGCGCGAGGGATCAAACCGGTCGAAGAACAGCGCGCCAAGCAATGTCAGGAGGATGGCAAGTCCAAGATACGCGAAACGTGTACCGATCGTGGAGGCAGTCCAGTCGATGCCGTTCCAGGTGAACGTGCCCGTGATCGGAGTATCCATCCCACCAAGCATGAAACTGCCATCGTAGTCCGGGAAGATTTGCAGCACTTCCTGCGCCATGTCTTCCTTGAGTAATGCCATGCCGAGCGGCTCCAGGGCGGGATTCGTTTTGGTGGCTTGGGCGTCCATCGTGAACGGGATCATCGTCACGAACGCAAAGAAGTAAACCAGGTTGCCGAACCCGCCCGCTAAAAACGGGATAGCTTCGAATAGCACGGCAACTGCCGCGACGGCCGCCATGAGCGGCATGACGATGAAGGCGAACGGCGCAAGATACGCTCCGGCGTTGAGACTTGTGCTCTCGCCGTTGATGAGTTGAATGATGAGACCGAAGGCAACCAGAATGACCACCATCGTCATCAGGACCGCGAAGTTGCTGATCCATTTTCCGAGCATGTAAAACGGACGCGACATTGGCGTGGTTGCCATGATCTGCCCCACGCCCGTTTCACGGTCGCGCGCCACGGAACCCTTGACGAGGTAAAACCCGAACCAGCCTACAAAGAATGTGATGATGAGGGACATCATCCCGCCGATCCAGGCCGAGTTGAACTCACCGCGGTATGGACCGAGCTGCAGGCGTACGTTGCCGATGGCGGTTTGATAACCAAGCAAAACCGCCAGGGCGAGCATCACCAGAAAACTATAACGGCGGAGGCGCTCGAGAAAATCGGCGCGCGCCAGATGATAAATGACGCGGGCTGCGCTCATCCTCTGCCTCCGATGAAATACAGATAGGCGTCTTCGAGATTGGGACTGACACTGCCCGCCGACGCCTCCGGCTGCGTCGCGCTCACCACGCGGACCTGCACGCCGTCGCTTCTGCGGATCGTCCCGCTGACGATGTGTTTCTGTTTGAGCGCCATCAGGTCGTCGCTGGAAACGCTCCATTCCCAGACCTTGCCCTCGAGTTCCCGGAGCAGCTCCTCCGGCGCCGACTCGCACAACAGCCTGCCTTGATTCACTAGGGCAATCCGCGTGGCGGTCGCTTCCACATCCGAAACGATGTGCGTGGAAAGGATCACGATCCGTTCGCCGGAGAGATCGGAGAGTAAATTGCGGAAGCGCACGCGCTCTTCGGGGTCGAGACCTACGGTCGGTTCATCCACGATGAGCAGCTGCGGATCGTTGAGCAGCGCCTGCGCGATCCCCACACGCTGCTTCATGCCGCCCGAATACCCGCCCAGCGGACGCTTCGCCGCATCCTTGAGATTCACAAGCTGCAGCAGTTCGTCGATGCGTTTCCTTGCCGTCGCGGCGTCCAGCCCCTTGATGGCAGCCATATACTCGAGAAACTCCAGCGCGTTGAGATTCGGGTATACGCCAAAATCCTGCGGCAAATAGCCGAGCACGAGGCGCAGGGTGTCGGGTGATTTGACGATATCCACATCGTTCCACAGGATGGTGCCGTCTGTGGGCTTGGTGATGGTGGCGAGCATGCGCATGAACGTGGATTTGCCCGCCCCGTTGGGACCGAGCAACCCTAAAATCCCGGGTTTGATATCCAGGGAGAAACTTCGTAATCCCCAGAGGTCACTGCGATATTGTTTGCCGAGGTCTGTAACAGTCAGTTTCATAATGTGCTCTCTTTGTTTATGGAGTGTTGCATTGTGTTTACGAGAAATAGATGATCCGGTTGCA
>Ga0105104_10002729_pt1 | contig 12757 bp, 5 predicted proteins | sample PPLLaktember2015_3_FD_87034 | JGI IMG/M metagenome (GOLD analysis project Ga0105104, IMG submission 87034) | Freshwater sediment microbial communities from Prairie Pothole Lake near Jamestown, North Dakota, USA - PPLs Lake P7 Core (6) Depth... | ecosystem: Environmental > Aquatic > Freshwater >...
CCCGTTTATAATGCGCAAATCTCCTCGCGAACACCACCGTCAGGTATTCCGGGTTAAACAGCCGCGTAAGGTTCGCGATTTTCGTAGGCGAATAACCCCTCGCCGCCAAACTGTCCGCAAGTTTCCTCCGCATAAACACCAGCAGGTTGTGCTTGCTGTGGTGATGCGCCTCCCAAATCTCCTCATCCGGCACGTCGCCCAGCTTTTTCCAGGCGTTCCCGTTTTTGCACTGATGAATGTAATCGGGGCCAAGATACTTATTTAACAACCTCGTAAACGGCTCGCTGATCCACGACCAGTGCACGCCGTTGGTAACGTAATCAATCGGCGTCTCGATTATCGGCGTCCCGGGGAATAGCCCCGCCCACATCCTCCGCGACACGTCCCTGTGAATCTTCGACACGCAGTTGACATACCTGGCAAACCTTATCGCCAAAGCAGGCAGCCAGAAAACGTCCTTGTTGTTCTCGATAAAGCCCAGCCCCGCGAATTCATCGAACGTCATACCAAGCTGCCTCAGCTCCGGCTCGAGATATTTCTTCACCATTCTCGCGTCGAAATTCTCGTTGCCCGCGATAACAGGCGTATGTGTCGTAAAAACCGTCGATGCCCGCACCAGCGCACGCGCCTCCGAAAACGTCAGTTTGCCTTCCGCCATCAGTCGCTGCAACCTCGCGATTATCAGAAAAGCCGAATGTCCCTCGTTGATATGGTAAATATTCGGCCGGATATTCAACAGCTCCAGCGCCTTCACACCCCCGATTCCCAGCACAATTTCCTGCTGTAACCGTTTCTCCTTGTCCGCCACGTAAAGCTCGTTTGTGATATTGCGGAACCTCGGCGGGTTCTCCTCGAGATTGGTGTCCAGCAAAATCAGTTTCGCCTGCCCAACGTCAATCTGCCACAATTTGATTTTGCACGTCTCGCCCGCTAAACGCATCTCGAGATACGCGTTTTCCCCGTTCGGCAGCCGCACCTCTTTTATAGGAAGCAGGTGATTCTCAATCTCTAAGAATAATTCCTCCTGCCTGCCCTCAAGGTTGATTCGCTGTGTGAAGTATCCGAGTTTATAGACCAAACTCACCCCGATAATCGGCACGCACAAATCAGACGCCGTCTTGAGAAAATCGCCCGACAAAATCCCCAGGCCTCCCCCGTAAATCGGTATGCTCTCGTGAAGCCCGAATTCCATCGAAAAATACGCCGCAACGTTGTTGCGGTCCAGCTCGCAGTCCCGTCCCGCCTTGTCGCGAAACGCCATATATTCCTCGAATTTTATCCAGACCTTGTCCAGCTCCGTCAAAAAGGCCTGGTCATTCGATACCTCCCTGATTTTCTCCGCAGGCAAGCTCAAAAGGAATTTTACCGGGTTATGATTGACCGACCTGAACAAATCCGTGTCTATGCGGTAAAAAAGCCCTAATGCGTCATAATTCCAGATGCACCACAAATTATACGCCAAATCATAAAGCTTCTTCAAATTATCAGGATAGCGGGGATATATAAATATATTCTTAAAAGTCATCGCTGTTTCTCCTTATTCCGCTTTCTTATAAATTTCTACGCTTTCTTAATTACCGAGTGCGCGCAATTCTACCCTTACCCTCGCCCATTGGCAAGTATTTTAACAAATAAAGTATCGCCCGTTCGAGCCACGAGTCACGATTATTTATGGTGGTAAATGTCCCAACCTGAGTAATTACCCAATGCCTCGGCTATTGCGTCGGCCTTCCGGGACATATTCATCGCCACGTGATGCTCGAACCCCATCCGGCAGACATACTGCAAAAGCCCCTGCAAATTCGCGATTTTCATCACCCCGTACCCGCCGAACGTGTCTAATCTGTCGTTTGTGAATTCCCCTTCGCCCACGTATGCGCTTATCACTCCCGCCGCGTCGTCGGTCGTAGTCCTGCAGAATGTCGCTGCGCCCGCCGCGATTCTCCCCACCATTGTCCCGTAGGTCTGCTCCTTGCCCACCGCCCCTGCGATTATTTCCTGGTAATCCATCTTCGCCGATTTGAAAAAGCTCTTCGGAAGATTGCTGCAATGAAACAGCACGCATTTATCCGCGTCGTCTGCGTAATTATTGTTCCAGTCCAGAAGCGCGCTGGGTGTCCCCGACGCTAATTGAAGAATATACATCCCCAGCAGTCCAGTTACATCCACCTCGCAGGCGCTTGGCATCAGCGTCTCGCTCATCATGCTCATCAGCGAGCAGGGCACTATCCCGTAAAATTCCTCCAAGCTCGTCCAGCACTGAATCGCCGTCCCGTTAAGCTCGTTGTCCTTTGCCCACTGGTCAATCACAAAACCGAATTTCGCCATCTTCATAAGCGACTCAGCCGGTATCGCTTCCGTCGATGTATATTTTTGAATCTCTCCTAATTTGCGTTTGACCCCCTTGTCGTTGTCCGCCAATCGCGCGACCTTGCCTAAAATCTCCGAAAGGTCTATCGTCTCAACCGCTATCCCCGCCAATTCTAAAATCTTCTCGCTGTATCGCACCGTATTAAACGCCCCCGTCCTCGCCCCGATTGCCCCGAACCGCGCGTTTTTCAATCCCTTGATAATCCTGCAAACCGACGCGAAATCATCCAGCTCCTTCTTGAATTGCTCAGACGCAACCTCCATCGTATGCGTTTTTGTCAGCGTAAACGAAATCCCCGCCTGCCTCAGATTATTGCAGATGCTTATTTTCCCGCAAAAAGAATCGCGTCTGTCCGCTATCGTCATCTTCCCCGGAGTATCCGGCTCAGCGTGAATCAGTATCGGCACGTCAAGCCCCGACCGCTTTATCGCCTCAGCCGCTCCCTTCTCATCCCCGAAATTCGGCAGCGTTACGATAATCCCGTCGATTTTGCCGCTGTGTTGACCGAATAATTCCGCGCATTTCTTCGCGTCCGCGTACGTCTCAACCGACCCGTACTTAGTATCCTGCATCGACAGCGTTACCGCGTTATATCCGTTTGCTTTAAGAACCTCTAATATGTCTTTCCTTCCCTGCTTTGCTAAAATATCCGGAAAAAATCCCCGATTCCCAACGATTACCCCGAACGTCATTTTCTGCATCTCATTTCCTTTCCATCAATTACGTTTCGCCCCCTAACCCGCCGTTTGGGTTAGGGGGTTGACCCGCCTTTGGCGGGTCTTTCAAATTCATAAATCATTAAATTTGTAGGGCGGGGCTTGCCCCGCCGAATTTTCCGGGATTATATCACAAATTTTCCCATATCCGCAACATTTCTTGCTTGCTGTCTCGATACTTAATCGGTTAAAATATTACCCGGATTTTAATCAAGAACAGGAGCCGGCAATAAATGAACGGTTCAAATAAAGGAGTGATGAACATTAAGCCGACAAGTCGGGTGTTGAGATTTCCTATTCGTATTTTTGTATGCGCCCTGCTTATTTTCGCAGTATCCTCTAATGTTCTTGCCCAGGAATACGTCCGGACTTATCAGGTCTCCGCAGGCCCCGACGATGGCTACGCCTCTGGCGCATCATCCCAGAACCTCACAGGCCAGCTTATCATCGGCGATGGTTCCATCTCGACCCCGTATTATATGTCCGCCGCGCGTTTTACCGCCGTAAATATCCCAAGAAGCGCATCGGTAACAAACGCCGTCATAAAAATCAAAACAACCGGCCAGGACCTCAACGGCCAGATTTACGCCCAGATTCGTAGCGAATCCTCCGATGACGCCCCCGATTTCACCTCCCGCTACATCGCCTCGGCCGCCCTCAACTCCGCCTTCGTCAACTGGGACCACTCAGGCGCCTGGTCCGCCAATATCTGGCTGACAAGCCCCAATATCTCCTCCGTCCTCCAGCCCGTCTTCAACCGCGCCGGCTGGTTGCGAGCCAATGATTTAACCGTCCTCTACAGGACAAGAACAAACTCCAACAAAACCCGCTCTTTCGCCTCGTATGACTCCTCGCCCGCAGACGCACCCGTCCTCGAAATTACCTACCAGGTTTACAAAATCTCAGGCCACGTCCGAACAAGCTCTGGCGCACCTTTCGCGGGGGCGATATTGACTCCAAGCCCGGATATCGAGCCGGCCGTTTCCGACGCAAGCGGCTATTATGAGTTGTTCGTCCCGCCTCTCTGGGCCGATAATTTGACCATAAGCAAACCCGGCTGGGGTTTTAACCCGAACAACCTTTCTTTCAGCCAGACAACCTCCGACTGGAATAACACCGATTTCACTGCCCTCCAATGCCATATCACCGGCTATGTCAAAACGTCTTCCGGCGCAGGAATTTCCGGTATCCAGATGATAGCCGATAACGACGGCGGCTCAGCCGTTACAAATTCAAGCGGCTACTATGACCTCCTCGTCCCATACTCATGGACCGGCACAATAAGACCCGCAAATACCGACTGGTCCTTCAACCCCGGTAATCGCTGGTTAAGCAATGTTGTTACCAATATCGCAGGCATCGACTTCACCGCCTCAAGACCGACTATCTCAGGCCGAATTACAGACCGTAACGGAAATCCGAAGCAAAGCGTTCAAATCTTAACCGGCGACAGTAATTTTTCCGCCGTTACCAATTCCTCCGGCAATTACTCCCTTACCGTCCCTTGCCACTGGTCAGGAACCGTTACACCTAACCTCTCCCAATGGGGCTTTATCCCCGCAGGCATAACTTACTCCGATTTAACCGCAAACCAGACCAACCAGAATTTCACCGTCTTCCAGCCCCGTATTCAGGGAGCTATAACCGATAACAGCGGCGAGCCGTTATATAATTTTTATGTCAGATTCGGTACTTCTTCCTCTTCGTATTCCTATACTTTTACCGATGTTAATGGTCGCTATGGATTCACCGTTCCTCTCGGCTGGTCCGGCTACGTTGAACCGGCGACTTCGGGCTGGCTTTACGACCCTAATCAGCGTATCTACAGTAATCTTGCGGCCGACCTCAATGACCAGGATTTTATGGCCCGAAGCGTCATAATTTCAGGATATATTACCGAACCAAACGCCGCTCCCGTATCCGGAGTGATGTTTAATGCCCCCGGCTGTCAAACATACTTTTCCGACAGCAACGGCTACTACTGGATTCGCGCCCCCTATAACTGGTCAGGCACTGTTTCAGCGTACAAAGCCGGCTGGACTTTCGAACCGCTAAATAAAATTTATACCAACCTTACTGTCGATTCAGCCGGCCAGAACTATACCGCCCTCAGCGTTATAATATCGGGATATGTTATCAGCGATAAAGGTATTCCTGTGCAGGGCGTTTTATGCCAGGCAACCACAACTTACTACTCTTACTCCGACAGCAATGGTTTTTATTGGTTCAGAGTCCCCTATAACTGGTCCGGAACTGTTACGGCAACCCATAGCCATTGGGTCATTATTCCGCCTGGCAGAACTTATAATGACCTTACCGCTAATCAGACCGGCCAGAACTACGCGGCTCATAGGCCCATAATCAGAGGCGCTGTTACTATGCGGGATGGTTCTTCCCCATCGGGTATATTGCTTTCAGCCAAAGACACGCACGATCAGAATTTTGGCACAACAACATCCGATGCTAACGGCTTTTATGAGCTTGATGTCTCTGCGCACTTTACGGTGACGGTAACGCCGAGTAAAACAGGATTGTATTTCACTCCGGCAAACAGGTCATATATTAGCATTAGTGATGATTATAACGACCAGGATTATTTCGCCAGCGCTGACCCTTATCCCGGCGGTCTTGGTACTCCCCAGAATCCTTATCAAATTGCCTCGGCTAATGACCTGTATGCCATCGGTAACCGGCCGCAGGATTTTAACAAATGTTTCATCCAGACCGCAGATATTAACTTCGCTTCATATACAGGTGCGCAGTTCAAAATCATAGGCCCCAATTCCACTAAGCCCTTTACAGGCGTTTTCGACGGTAACGGCCGCTCCATTACCAACTTCAAATACTCGGCCTCCGGAACAACTTATGTCGGGTTGTTCGGCTATGCCTCGGGCGCTGCCTGCAGTATTAAAAATGTAATCCTTGCCGAACCGAATGTTACAGGTTACAGCCGTGTAGGTGCGTTAGTCGGAAATCTCAATGCCGCGACCGTCGAAAACTGCTCCGCGTTTAACGTTGCTGTTACAGCAACTTATACCTATAGTTATGCCGGAGGACTCGTTGGTTATCAAAATTCCGCCTCCGGCAGCATCATCAATTGCAATACCTCTGGTAATGTGTCCGGTGTCTCTTATCTGGGTGGCCTGGTAGGCGTAAGTTCTGGCGTCATCGATTTATGCAGCTCTTCTTGCGTTGTAAAGCCAACGACTGGCGGCGACCGCGCCGGCGGTCTTGCCGGACAAAGCTATTCCGTTTCGAGAAGCTTCTCAACCGGCTCCGTCCTGCAGGGCGGATTTTATATCGGCGGTCTCACGGGATATAACAGCAGCGATATAACCAACTGCTATTCCTCCGCCGATGTCAATGGAAATAATTATGTCGCAGGACTTGCCGGCACTGGAATTACAATAACTCATTGCTACTCTCGAGGGGCTGTTCGCGGCAATTCCCAGGTTGGCGGGCTTGTCGGCTATGTTAATGACCCGGCAACCGTTAAATTTTCTTACTGGGACGTCAATACCAGCGGACTGTCAACCGGTGCCGCAGGTCTCGCTAAAACAACCGCCCTGATGAAATCGAGGTTGACTTACCTTGGCTGGCCCTCGCTGTGGAATCTTCAACAGGATATCGATTATCCCCACCTTATTTGGGAAGGCCTGCCCGGTGATGTTTTACCCTCCGACTGGTATGCAGCCGGCTCGGGAACCTTTAATGACCCCTATATCATTTCCACTGCCGAACACCTTGCCGCCATTGGATACATCCCCGGTGACTGGAACAAATATTTCCGCCTCGAAGCTAATATCGATTGCAGTCAGTTTGAAGGTCAATTCCTCCCCATTGGCAATGGGAGTCAATCCTTTACAGGCGGCTTCGACGGCGCCGGACATACAATCTCAAAGCTGATTATCGATACCAACACCGAAGGTTTCGCAGGTCTTTTCGGCTTTATAGATGGCGCCCAGGTCTCCTGCCTCGGCCTTATAGACCCCGAGGTCCGCGGTGATCACAGGGTCGGGGCATTGGCAGGCGAATTCTGCGGCGGCCTGTTGGAACAGTGCTGGGTCAGGGCAGGAGCCGTCACTGGTAATCAGAATATCGGCGGACTCGTCGGCTACAGCTCCTGCAGCGACTCCGTTATCCAAAATTGCTACGCCCGGACAGCCGTCTCAGGTGATTTAATAGTCGGCGGGCTTATCGGTTATAATTCCGGCCGGCTCATTGATTCCTACTCGACAGGTCTTGTTACCGCAAACCAGGAGGTCGGCGGTTTGATTGGTTTTACCAATCCTGAACCCGTCATCAACTGCTTCTGGGATATCGAAACAAGCGGTCAATCCGCAAGCGCCGCAGGTATCGGAAAAACCACCGCACAAATGATGCAGTTCCAAACCTTCTTTAACTGGAGCTGTCAGGCCGGCTGGACCATCCTCGACGGCGCCGATTACCCGCGCGTCGCCTGCGAAAACGCCCCAGGCGTTCCCATCGAAGCCGCCTTGTCCGATTATCTCCCAGGCGACGGCTCACCCGCCAATCCCTATCAAATCTCAGATGCCGCGGGCCTCAATATGGTAGGCCAGTTCAATTGCGCCTGGAACAGACATTTCATCCTAACCGCGGATATCGATATGGCCTCCATCCCCGCAGATGCTTACCATATTATCGGAAACTCCGGTATTCCTTTCACAGGCGTCTTCAACGGCAATAACCATTCCATTATAAACTTCTCCTGCGTTACAAACTCAAACTACGTCGGTCTCTTCGGCTGCGTCAGCGATGTTAACAGCCGCATTACAAACCTCAAACTCGTCAATCCCTATATCGACGCCGGCGCAGGCGCCAACGTTGGCTCTCTCGCCGGCTATGTCTTACAGGCGACCATTTCCGATTGCTCAGTCCAAAACGGTTACGTTAATTCCACCGGAAACACCGTCGGCGGCCTCGTCGGTTACTTCTCCGGTGATACAAACCTCACCCGATGCTCCGTCCTCGCGGATGTCACAGGCCAGGCCATTGTAGGAGGTCTGGCCGGCTTTTTATCTGCAAATGCCGTTTCTGATTGCTCCGCCCAGGGTAATATTTCGGCCCTTCTCCACGAAGCCGGTGGTTTTGCAGGACACGCCGCATTCAACAGTTTGTCCGATTGTTTCTCTTCCGGCTCTGTTACCGCAGGCACTCATAGCGCAGGCGGCTTTATCGGTTTTATTCTGCCGTCTCCCAGTCCCTCCGGCTTTGATATCGTCAATTGCAATAGTAATTCCGTTGTTACCGCAATTGACTTTGTCGGCGGTTTTGTGGGACAAACTCAAAGCGGCAAAAAAGGTCGTTTCTCAAGCTGCTCCTCTGTCGCCGAGGTTATCGCCTCTGGAATTAACGCCGGCGGCTTTGCCGGCTTTAACGACGCTAATCTCACCGCCTGCTCCGTCACCGCCTCCGTCTCAGGCCTCGACCGTATCGGCGGCCTGTGCGGCTATTCGAATAATATAATTCTTACCTCGCGCTTCACCGGCTCTGTCAACGGAACCAGTAACCTCGGCGGAATCGTCGGCTATCAGGATACTCCGCCTTATTATTCTCCGGCGATTATGGATTCTTACGCCGAAGGACAGGTCTCTGGCGTCTCAAACATCGGCGGTCTCGTCGGTTACAGCCGTGCCTTAATATCAAACTCCTACTCCGCTTGTGCCGTCTCCGGCTCAACCAACGTCGGCGGACTCGTCGGCTATCCCGCTTCCTATACGCCCTCCAACTGCGTCTGGGATAGCCAAATCAGCGATATAAATAAACCCTGCGGTTACGGTTACGGCTACTGTGAATCGTCTAACAACAGGGCAAGAACCACCCAACAGATGAAATCCGCACTCTCATTTGCAAGCTGGGCCTGCGACGCCAACTGGACCATCGACGATGGCCTCGACTGCCCGCGACTGGCCTGGGAAAATCAGCCAGGCGCTCATATTTACGACCTGATCTTCGACCTCGGCGCAGGCGATGCCAACAACCCCATTCAAATATACAATCCTCAACAGCTTATCGCTATGGGCTGGGCTTCCTGCGTCTGGAACAAAAACTTCGTCTTAACTACTGACTTGCGCCTCGCCGATGTTAACCAGGCCGACTTCAGGCCTATTGGCTCCTCTTCAAGAGACCAGAGCACCAAGGGAATGTCCTTCACGGGAACCTTCGATGGCGGCGGCCATTTCATCTCCGACTTGAATTGTGTTGGGAGCGTTTCTCCCCAGGGGGGATGGATCCAGGAATATGGTTATTACGGTCTTTTCGGCGCTTTGGATGTAAATGCACAAGTCAAAAATATCGGTTTGCTCAGACCTAATATCGCCGCCTCAGGCCCCTCGGGAACGCTCGTAGGCCGTATCAACAGGGGCACTGTCTCTAATTGCTTCTCCATCGGCGGCGCCGTTCGCAATACCGCCGGCGGTACAGGAGGCCTCGTCGGCGATTTAATGACCGCTGATGCCAGAATTCTCGACAGCTACGCCATTACCGATGTCAACGGTCCTTATGCAGGCGGTCTGGCCGGATATAATACAGGTCAAATCCAGCGCTGCTATGCCGCCGGACGTGTTTTAGGCGCTTCAAACTACCCGCTCGGCGGTCTCATCGCATACTTATACAGTTCCGGCTCCGTCTCCGCCTCCTTCTGGGATACCAACACATCCGGTCTCTTAACAAGCCCGGGCGGCACTGGCCTCACTACCGAACAAATGAAAACTTACGACTCTTTCGCCAATGCCGGCTGGGACCTCGACAACAACTGGCATATCTGCGAGCCGACCAACTATCCCAAGCTTATCTGGCAGCTTTCCGTTACCGACTTCCTCTGCCCAGACGGCGTCGATTTCCTCGATTTCTCATTCCTCGCCTCCCGCTGGCTCTGGACCGAATACGGCGACTGTAACGGCTTCGACATCACCGCAGACGGCGCTGTTAATTTGGTCGATTTCGATGTCCTCGCTAAGTTCTGGCAGCGGGGCGCCTGCGGCGATTGCTTGGGCGCTGATTACTCCGGCGACGCACGTGTCGATATCGCCGACCTCATCATCCTCTCAGATAACTGGCTTATCGCTGATTATGGTGATATCGAAGGCGCAGAATTAACAGGCGACGGCATCATTGACCCCGAAGACCTCCTCGATTTCTCCAACAACTGGCTCTCCGGCTTCTAACTTTTCGTCCCTCGCCTGCCCTTCGTCCTGTCCTTCGTAGCACAAAGTGCGTAGAAGGAAGCCCTTGGCGAAGAAGGGTCGTTCGTCCATCGTCCCTCGTTTCAAACTGCGGCTGAAGGGGCTCGAACCCCCAACCTTTGGTTCCGTAGACCAACGCTCTATCCAGTTGAGCTACAGCCGCATTTTACGCTTCATTATATCGCCATTTAACCTTGCTCTGACTTTCATTATATCTCATCTTTCCCCCTTTGCAACTATAAACAAGGTCGTTATAATGCTCGCCCGGAATTCGGAATTTAACTTTGCTGTGTAATAATATGTAGGGCGGGGTTTAACCCGCCGAAATTAAGGATGATGCTATGATTATGAAAGTAAGTAAAAGAGCGATGTCCGTACCGCCGTCTGCCACACTCGCCGTTACCGCAAGGGCAAAAGAGTTAAAAGCGCAGGGCGTCAACGTCGTCGGCTTCGGCGCAGGCGAACCCGATTTCGATACGCCCCAGTACATAAAACAGGCGGCTATCGACGCCCTCAACGCCGGCAAAACCAAATATACCCCTGCCTCTGGTACTATCGAGCTTAAAAAGGCCATCGCCGAAAAACTCCAAAAAGATAACGGTTTGAATTACAAACCTGAGCAAATCGTCGTCAATATCGGCGCAAAGCACTCCGTCTATAACGCTATGCAGGCGGTTCTCGACCCCGGCGATGTCGTCATCCTGCCCACTCCCTATTGGCTTACCTATCCCGAATGCGTCAAATTGGCCGGCGCAAAACTCAGGGTCATAAAAACCAGTCGCCAGAATAGCTACAAGCTCACCCCCGAACAGTTGAAAAAAGCCATCGGCCCCAAAACCCGGATGCTCGTCCTCAACTCCCCCAACAACCCCGGCGGCTTCACCTACACCCCCGATGAGCTTGCCCAAATTGCCAAACTCCTCGAAGGCACCGACGTAGTCGTTATGTCCGATGAGATTTACGAGCGCCTTGTCTATGACGGCACTAAATTCGTCAGCTTCGCCTCACTCAGCCAGGACGCCTATGACCGCACACTCACAATCAACGGTTTCAGCAAGACCTACTCGATGACCGGCTGGCGTCTCGGCTATACCGCCGGCCCGATTGACGTTATCAAAGCGATGGGCCGGCTACAGGACCATTCCACCTCAAACCCCGTAACCTTCGTCCAGGATGCCGCCATCACCGCGTTGAAAGACCCCGGTAACGAGGTCGAAAAAATGCGACTCGAATTCGAAAAACGCGCCAAATTTATGGCAGAACGTCTCAATTCCATCAAAGGCGTCAAATGCACCCCGGCGACAGGCGCATTTTACTGCTTCCCCGACATCTCCGCCCACTTCGGCAAAACCAAAGGCGGTATCGAGCTCAAAGGCAGTATGGATTTCGCCAAAGCGCTTCTCGATCAGGCCAACGTAGCCGTAGTCCCGGGTCTCCCCTTCGGCTGCGACAAAAACATCCGCCTGAGTTTCGCAACCTCAATGCAAAACATTACCGAAGGCCTCAACCGCCTCGAAAACTGGTTAAAGGGATAATTTTTCTAACGCATAACTTCTTTATTGTTAAGTACTTACAATAATATAAAAAATATTTCAATAATAATGTTATATTTCTCTTGAACTATCATCTTATGTTTGGTATAATGCCTCCGGTTGATTAGCCCCCAGGCCTGCCAGGGGGTAATAAAATTCAAAAAATTTGGTGTCTTAGTGCCTTGGTGGTGAGAAAAAAGGAGGCGGAAAAATGAACTCGAACATATCAATCAGAATCCCGGTTTGGCTCGATAAACTAATCTTCTGGCCGGTCTTAATGTATCGACTCTGCTGCTTCGGCTCACCATATCGCAAAATCTACCTCGGCCTCGGCTACTTCACCCTTATAGACCCCGACGACTACTACCGCGTCAGAAGTTTCAAATGGTGGGTCCACTCCAACGGCTCAAACCTCTACGCCGCGCGAACTTCAATCACTCCCGACCTCAAAGCCCGGATAATCTATCTACACAGACAAATTATGAACCCGCCTGCCCACCTCGTAGTTGACCACCGCTTCGGCCAAACCCTCGATAACCGAAAACTAAACCTCCGCGTCGTTACCCACGCTGAAAATATGCGTAACAGAAGAAAACAAAAAAACACCTCCTCCAAATACATCGGCGTCTCCCTAAGAAAAAACCGCAACTCCTGGGACGCCAACATTAGAATCAACGGCAAAAAACATTACCTCGGCTCATTCAAAGATGAACTCGACGCCGCCGTAGCGTACGACGCGGCAGCGAAAAAATATATCGGGAAAAATGTCCGTTTGAATTTTTCGGATGAAAGAAAAAATATCTCTATTTAGTATTATCGGATTCGTTATCTCCAGCGGGGGGGGGGGGGGGGGGGGGCGGCCGCCATACAGTGTGCCAAAAAGGTGTGGTCGACTCAAGAGACAAAGGAGAAAAATAAAAAATAAATAAAAAA
>Ga0105104_10002731_pt1 | contig 12752 bp, 10 predicted proteins | sample PPLLaktember2015_3_FD_87034 | JGI IMG/M metagenome (GOLD analysis project Ga0105104, IMG submission 87034) | Freshwater sediment microbial communities from Prairie Pothole Lake near Jamestown, North Dakota, USA - PPLs Lake P7 Core (6) Depth... | ecosystem: Environmental > Aquatic > Freshwater >...
CTCTGTCGCTGCCGGAAAAGTGAGTTCGGAGAACAGGTAACAGATAACAGTTTACAGTTAACAGTTCAGAGTTCAGAGTTCAGAGTTCAGGTATTAGCTATCAGCGGTCAGGTTTCAGGGCAGAGACGATACAGGACTCCTGGTGGTCGGGCGCGCACCCCTAGAGGGCGGGTGAAGCCACCCTCTAGGGGTGCGAAGCTGGCTGGGTCTCGGTTGAGCCGGCGAAGCTGGCTTTGCAAGACTAGCGGGGGGATAAATCCCCCCGCGGCTGGGATTCCCCGCGGGTGGGATGGGCCCGCGGATGGGTGGCCGCCCGAGGGGACCATCCCGCCGACTATTGAGCTACCGGCCCCGACCTTCGGCCAACTTCAGCTTCACTCCAGGGCCATCCCAATCGCTCAGCCCATCCGTGGGTCGCACGTGACGCATCTTTTTCCTGTCTACTGTCTACCGTTTACCATCTACCGCCATAAGGGGATTTTTGTATCCCTTCCATTGTGACCATTGACACTACCCAAATAACCCCTCCTGACCATAGAATCATTAAGCCGAGTAATGTACCTGACTTTATCCAAAATCTCGCAATAGGAGGATTGTGAATGCCCGTCAAGGGAACCATCGAAGTGGATGAGTCGTTATGCAAGGGATGCGAGCTGTGTGTTGGCGCCTGTCCCCAGGATGTGCTCGAGCTGTCGCTCGAGCGGCTCAACGCGAAAGGCTACCACCCCGCCGAGTTAAAGGCCTTGGGCTGCACCGGTTGTGGAATCTGCGCGGTTGTTTGCCCCGAAGCAGCCATCACCGTCTACCGCGAAGCGCTTGTCGCCAGAAAACCCGCATAGGAGGCCAAAATGACTCGTGAACTAATGAAAGGCAATGAAGCCGTCGCAGAGGCAGCCATTCGCGCCGGTTTGCAGGCATACTTTGGCTATCCGATTACTCCACAGACCGAGCTCCTCGAATGGATGTCTCGCCGCATGCCCGAATTAGGCCGCGCTTTCGTGCAGGCCGAATCCGAGCTGGCCGCGATCAATATGGTGTACGGCGCCGCATGCACCGGGGCTCGCGTGATGACCTCGTCCTCCAGCCCTGGCATCAGCCTGATGATGGAAGGGCTCTCCTATATTGCCGGAACGGAAGTCCCCATGGTGCTCGTCGACGTGATGCGCGGCGGTCCCGGGCTGGGTAATATCGCTCCCGCCCAGTCTGACTACAACCAGATCGTCCACGGCGGCGGTCACGGCGACTATTATCCGATCGTCCTGGCGCCCAGCAGCGTCCAGGAATCGATCGACCTGACCGTGCTGGCCTTCGACCTGGCCGAGAAATACCGCTCTATCGCGGTCGTCCTGACCGACGGCAGCCTGGGACAGATGATGGAGCCGGCCGAGATGCCCGCCATGCAGCCCCTGCGCACTCAATTCCCCGATTGGGCAGTCTCCGGGTGCGAAGGCCGCGAGCGCCGCATCCTCACCTCGATCTACCTGGACCCTCCTGCCGAAGAGCGCACCAACCTGCGGCTGGCGGCCCGCTGGCAGCAAGTCGAGGCTAACGAAATCCGCTATAAAGAGTATTTCCTGGATGACGCCGATTTTGTTGTGGTGGGTTACGGCTCCACCGGGCGCGTGGCGCTTTCCGCCGTGCGCGCGGCGCGCGCCGAAGGCATCAAAGTTGGCCTGCTGCGTCCGATCACAGTCAACCCATTCCCATCCCAGATCCTCGATGACCTGGCCAACCGGGTGCAGGGGATGCTGGTGGTCGAAATGAGCGCAGGCCAGATGCTCGAAGATGTGCGCATGGCGGTCTCCCGGCGCATCCCGGTCGAGTTCTTCGGCCGCCTGGGTGGGGTCGTGCCTTTCCCGGATGAGATCCACAACGAGATCCGCCGGCTGGTCCAGGGCCCTCTGACAACCGATGGGCACCCGCGCGACCGCTGGCTGCGGCGCATGGCTGCTATCACCGGTTCACCGTCTGTTAATTAGCTTGAGGAGCGAGAATGGCTATTCCTGAAACCGAATCCATGCAGGTCGTCTATTCCCGGCCTGATTCCCTGGTTGACGTCAACACCCACTACTGCCCCGGCTGCACGCACGGCGTCGGCCACCGCCTGATCGCCGAAGTGCTGGATGAAATGGGGCTGCGCGAGAAGACGATCGGCGTGGCCTCCGTGGGCTGTTCCGTGTTTGCCTACAATTACTTCAACTTTGACTGGGTCCAGGCGCCCCACGGCCGCGCCCCGGCCATGGCTACCGGCGTCAAACGGGTATACCCCGACCGCATCGTCCTGACCTACCAGGGCGACGGCGACCTGGCCTCGATCGGCATGGCCGAGATCGTCCACGCGGCCGCGCGCGGCGAGAATATCACCGTCGTCTTCATCAACAATGCGAACTACGGCATGACCGGCGGCCAGATGGCCCCGACCACCCTCCCCGGCCAGAAGACTACCTCTTCTCCGGCGGGGCGCGACGTCGAACAGGCCGGCTACCCCATCCGCACCGCCGAGATGCTGTCTACTCTCGAGGGCGCATCCTACGTGGTCCGCCGCAGCCTGCACGATCCCAAGAATATCCGCATGGCCAAGAAAGCGCTGCGCCTGGCGTTTGAAACCCAGGTGCGCGGGATGGGTTTCTCCATGGTCGAGCTGCTCTCGACTTGCCCGACCAACTGGGGGCTCACCCCGCTGCAGTCGCTCCAGTGGCTGGAAGAGAAAATGGTCCCCTATTACCCGATCAATGATTTCAAGGTTGCCCCGGCCATCGCCGGGCTGAAGGTATAAGGTGGAGGAAAAACATGCAGACTGACATTATCATCGCAGGGTTTGGCGGCCAGGGCGTGCTTTTCGCCGGGCAGCTGCTTTCCTACGCGGCCATGGACTCTGGCATGGAAGTCACCTGGATCCCCTCCTACGGCCCCGAGATGCGCGGCGGAACCGCGAACTGCACCGTAGTCATCTCCGACGAGGAGATCGGTTCGCCCTTCGTGCGCTACCCCCAGGTCGTGCTGGCGATGAACCTGCCGTCCCTGGAAAAATATGAGAAATCGCTCACCCCTGGTGGGCTGCTCATCGTCAATTCCTCGATCATCCCACGCGCGGTCGAACGCTCCGACATCCGTTCGGTGCTGGTCCCCGCAAACGAGATCGCAGAGACGATCGGCGACAAACGCATGACGAACATGGTTATGCTGGGCTGCCTGCTGGCTAACCAGCCCATCCTGCCGGTAGAAGCCGTCGAGAAGGCGCTCAAGGAACATCTCCCCGCGCGCCACCACCGCTTGCTGCCGTTCAATTCCCAGGCTCTGCGGCAGGGAGCCGGTTACATCGCCGAGCCGGTCCACGGTTAACCCGGCTCATTCGCCCGCCATCTTCCTAACACCCGGTCCATCAGGGAGGCCGGGTGTTTTTCTATCCATTTCTACGGACTCTTCACGGAGCGTTTATCCATCCTTAATGGTCTGGTTTGGGCGATTCTCGTATACTGAGAGAGATCTAAAATTTCTCGGCCCGGCGCTTGTTCTTCCCTACGATCGGACGCAGTATGCGAACTCTCCTCTTATTGCCCTTTTTTCACTACCTGTCCGGCCTTTTCGTGCTCAGTATTGGCTGGTTCATCCTGCCTGACCGGCCGGTCTCCAGCCTGTTCCCCGCTGCGAGCCGCCCGTGGATGGCGTTGGACCTCAAAGATGTCATCTTCGGCTTATTGGGCATTAGCGCGGTATTTGGCCTGATCCAGATCGACCGGCGGCGCGAGCGCGCCAGCGAAGCCCGCTGCCAGGCGCTGCTCGAGGAAACCCGCGGCAGAATTGAAGGGATGGCACGCCTGAACCGGCTGGGAGAAACCCTCAATCGGCCCATGTCGATAGAAGAGGCAGCCGAGGCGATCGGCCAGGGAGCCATGCGGCTTGTAAATGCGGACCGGGCGGTGCTCTTCTTATACGGCGGTGGTACCGAGATCGTGTGCGGCTGGTCGCATGGGTTGAGCGATGCATTTCTGGTAGGGACCTCCCCGCATATCCTGGGCCATTTCCAGCGGCCCCATTCGCGGGAGATCCGCGCGCGCTTATTCGATGACCTGGAGCTTGTAACCGGCGAGCTGCCTTATCGCGAGCTTTCCCACCAGGAGGGCTTTCGGGCTATCGGCGTCACCCAACTGCTGTTGGAAGACCGTCCGCTGGCTGCCCTGGCCTGTATCTTCAACCAGCCGCACGCCTGGTCGGATACCGAGCGCGAAGTCCTCGAAGCCTTCAGCCGCCAGGCGGCCATCGCGCTTGAAAACGTACGCCTGTATGATGATCTGCAAACATCCTATCTTCAGTCGGTCCTGGCCCTGGCCAAGTCCATGGATGCGCGGGATACGTATACGGCTGACCACAGCCAGCGCCTGGCGAATTGGGCCTACCAGATCGCGCGCCGGATGGGCTGCACGGATGTCGAGCTCCAGGAAATCCATTGGGCGACACTGCTTCACGATATCGGCAAGCTGGGAGTCCCGGATGCGATCCTCTCTAAACCGGGTCCGCTGGACGAAAAGGAATGGGAGATCATGAAGCGTCACCCGGAAACCGGCGCCTCGATCGTCGGGAAAGTGAAAAAGCTGGCAGGGGTGGCGCCCATCGTGCGCGCGCACCACGAGAAATTTGATGGCACGGGGTACCCGGACGGCAGGCGCGGGGAGCAGATCCCCAAAGGAGCGCGCATTCTCAAGGTGGCGGACGCCTATGGAGCTATCACCGACCAGCGCGCCTACCGGGCCGCGCGGAGCCATGCCGAAGCCCTGGAGGAGATCCACCACTGCTCTGGTACGGATTTCGACCCGCGGGTGGTCGAGGTATTTCTCAGCATGTTCAAGCCGACCGCCAGGCTGGTCAAGCCGGCTTCTATGCCGGAAAGCGTTCCTTTAGAGGCCTGAAGGGGTTTCTTCACCGGCGTTGGAGGTCTCTTCTTCCTCCTGGGGTTCTTTGCGCAGCCCAAACGCGTGCAGCCGGTCGCTGACCGCGCGCACCCCCAGGACCGCTACCAGACCGGGGATGCCCAGGATCAGCGGCCCCACCGCCCCGACTGCTAAGACCATCAGCACCAGGGCCAACCCGGCAACCACCAGCGTGTAGAGTGGGGCAGCCAGGGTGGTGTACAACCCGTTGCGCAGCGCCAGGCCGAGGTGCCTGCGTTCCATCTGGAAGATATATGGGACGGTATAGAACTGCACGCACCACCACATGAAAACCAGGAAGCCAAAAACCCACAGCAAGGCTTCCCGGAACGGGGACCGCAGGCCGCTGTAAAAGAGCAGGTTGAAGGCAGCCACCCCCACCACGAGTATATTGATCACCATCCACAGCCAGCTGATCGCGGCGTACTCGCGGACGACGCCGACCAGGTCGCGCAAGCGGGTAGTCTGGCCTTCTTCGACGATCTGGTGAGCCGCATACACCAGGGCGAAGGTGGCGGGTGGGCCCAGAAGGATGGTCAGCCAGCACAGGATCCAGATCACGCTGAGCACCAGCCACTGGACCCAATCGTCCCACCAGTCGCGCAGCGCGCTTTTTAAGGTCGTCCCAATCCCCGGTTCGGATTTCATAATGTCTCCCCCCTAATTGTAATTCAGGAGTCTCGAGTCGACAGTTTGGAGTTTGGAGTTGAGAGGAAAGCTGACAGCTTGAAGCTGTCAGGCAGCTGCCTGACACTCTGCACCTGGACAGCCCAGGTAGACCCGGCGACATTCGATGGAAACGGGGGTCGGAGACCCCCTGCGAGCATTGAGTTTAGAGTCGAGCTGATAGCTGAAAGCTATAAGCTATCAGCTTTCAGTTATCAGCCTTTCACTCCTCCGACGGTCAGGCCTTCGATGAAGTAGCGCTGGGCTAGAAAGAAGAGCAGCAGGATGGGCGCGGACATGACAGCCGACATGGCCATCATGTAGTGCCATTTTGGCGCCTCTTTTGAAAGCGACTCTTGGAAGAACTTCAGCGCCACCACGATGGGGAACTTGATGGTGGTGTTCAGATAGATCAACGGGGTCATAAAGTTATTCCAGTTCGCCTGGAAGATCAGCACCCCCAGGGCCAGCAGGGCGGGTTTGATCAACGGCAGCATGATAAAGAAGTAGATCTGGAAGGTGTTGGCTCCATCGATCAGGGCCGCTTCTTCGAAGTCTCTGGGGATGGTGAGGTAGAACTGGCGCAGGAGGAAGACTGCCCAGGCCCCACCGCCCAGCCAGGCGGCCATCACCAGCGGGTCGTAGGTGTCGATCAGGCCCAGGGTGCGCCAGATCAGGAAGGTGGGGATGAGGGTGATGATGCCCGGCAGCATCATGGTCGAGAGCATGACGATAAAGAGCACATCGCGCCCGGGGAAGCGAAAGCGCGAGAACCCGTAGGCCACCAGGGTCACGGCCACCAGCTCGGCCACCATTGCCAGCAGGGTGATAAAGAGGGTGTTGGCGATGATGCGCCCGAAAGTCAACCCGGGGGCAATATTATTGAGCTCCCGGAAGGCGTTGAGGTAATTTTGCCAGGCCACCGGGTTGGGGATCCACTGGATCGGCCAGGAGAAGAGCTGGCTTTCGAGCTTCAAAGAAGTGGAGATCATAAAGGCAAACGGGACCAGCACAAGCAGCGAAAAGAGCGCCAGCAGAACGTAGGTAATGACCGAGCCCAGGGCTCTCTGGAAACGCACATTTTCCCCCAGGGGAACCGTGCTCAATTGACGTGCGGTAGTAGCCATATCCGCGCTCACTTCCTTTCGGTTTCATAAAAGACCCACAGCGATGATGAGCGGAAAATGAATAGGGTCAGCAGGAGGATCAGCAGAAGCAGGAACCAGGCCAGGGCTGAGGCGTAGCCCATGTGCCGGAAGGTAAAAGCTTCCTGGTAGATGCGCACATTAATGAACTGGCCGGCCCGGTTGGGAATGGTGATGAAGAAGGCCTGGGTAAAGATCTGCAGCGAGGCGATCACACCCGTCACGAGGTTGTAGAACAGGGCTGAGCTGAGCATTGGGATGGTGATATTGGAGAACTTCTGCATGGTTCCGGCCCCATCGATATCGGCGGCTTCGTAGAGGTGTTTGGGGATATTTTTGAGCCCGGCCAGCAGGATGACCGCGTTGGCGCCAAAGACGCCCCACATGCCCATGATGACATAGGCTGGCATCACCAGGTCTGGATCGGTAAACCAGGCCAGGGGTTCCACGTTGAGCAGCCGGTAGATGGGTTGGAGCACGAAGTTGATCAACCCGGAGCTGGGACTGAACATCCAGCGCCATAAGAGAGCCACGGCTGCCACCGGGAGAACGGCCGGTAGATAATAGATCGTCCGCCATACGCCAATCCCGCGCACGCTGCGGTTGAGGAGCAGGGCCACGCCCAGCGCCCCGGCCAGCCCGAGCGGCACGTTCAGCGCCGAGTAGAACAGGGTCAGGCGGAGCGAAGGCCAGAAACTCCGGTCGGCGGTGAACATGGTGATGTAATTCGCTAACCCGATCCAGCGGGGAGGCTGGAAGATGTTGTACTCGGTAAAGCTGAGATAGAGCGAGTAGATGAACGGGTAGAGTGAAAAAATCGAGAAACCCAACACCCAGGGCAGGACCAGGCTGAAACCGGTAGCCGTTTCGCGGCGGATGCCCAGGGCGGTCAGCAGCCGGTTGAGGAGGACCATGGCGCCCAGGGTGATTCCCCCTAACAAGATCCAGCGCAGCAGGGTTGGGCTGTAGGTAGCCCATATGGAGTTATCCATTCATAACCCTTCCCATTACCAATAAGCAATCCGATACGAGATTTCGCATCTTATATCCGAGATGATATCATCCTGCCTGCCGCCAGGGCTGGGCAGGATGGACATCATCTCGGATGATTCTAGCGCCTCAAACACACGCTGCGGCGGCCCTGTTTTGGATCTGTCACTGGGTTGGCAGCAGGCTGTCCAAATCCGGGCGCACCTTGGGGGCCAGGTCGGCGGCAGTGCCGCTGTGGTTCATGAGCGGGTCCATCAGCTCACCCCAGAAAATGGTGTCCCATTCCTGCTGGCGAGGGATGATGGTAAAGGCACGCATATCGGGTACGGCGGCGGCGATGGCCTCGGCGCTCTGCGCCTTGCGCGGCTCGGACTGGGCAATCACCTCGGCGGTGGCCAGCGACTGGCGCGGGGCGACGATCTTCCAGTGGTGGATGCCTTCGGTCAGCATCACCAGGGCTTCATAGGCCTGGTCCGGGTTCTGGGTCTGGGAAGAGACCACTGTGGAGGCCGTCCAGGCGAAGGTCGCACGGGTTGCGGGTCCGGCTGGGACGGCCGTTACGCCCACGTCCAGGCCTTCTACGCGGTCCAGGTCATCGGCTGAGCCGCCCATAAACATGGCGATCTTACCGGCTTTGAACATCTCCCCAAACCCCTGTTCCTGGAGGACACTCTGGGGCGGGGTGTGTTCATCGTCATAGATCAGGCTGGAGTAGAAATCGAAGGCCTGAATGGCTTCGGGAGTATCGATTGGCGAGCTGGAGAGATCATCGGTGATCACCTCTCCGCCGGCCTGCCAGACAAACATCTGTGGGGGCGGCCAGCCGTTGAGGGTGAAGCCCCACTGGTCGTTCTTGCTGTCCCCGTTGGTGTCTACGGTCAGATCCGCGGCAGCCTTTTCGAAATCATCCCAGGTCCAATCCGGGGTCGGGTATTCCATCCCGGCCGCGTCAAAGAGGGCCTTGTTGTAATAGAGCACCACCGGTTGGGCGACCCAGGGCAGGCCAAAGTAGCGCTCGTTGAAGCGCGCGGTCTTGATGATCTCGGGGAAATAGTCGTCCACGTCGGCCGCCGGGTGGGTGGTGTCGGCCTGCAGCTGGTCGGTGATATCGAGCAGCACGCCCTGGTCGGCCATCCCGGCGATATATTCCTGGGAGAGCCAGAACAGGTCGGGGCCGGCATTCCCGGCCAGCGAGGTCTGGATCTTGGTGTAGTAATCATCCGGAGCCGGCTCATGGACGATCTGGAAGCTGGCCGCTTCGGCGTTGACCTTGTCGATCACCGCCTGCAGCTCCTGGGACTCTTCCACGCCCGCCCAGGTTGCCAGGCGGATGGTGACCTTATCGCCGGAGGCCTGAGGCTGGGTGGGAGCGGGGGTCTCGCCGGTGGCCGGGATCTCCTGGGTCTCGCCAGCCGCGGGCGCGCCCGGGGTCTGTTCGACGGTGGCCCCTCCGCCGCAGGCGCTCAGCACCAGACCGGCGACGGCCAGAACAGCCAAAAACGTAAACCATCGATGACGTTTCATTCTTTTCTTCTCCTGATCGAATCATATACCGATAAACTAAAAAACAATAAGCCCGAGCTGCCCCGGGTTGGGGTGGTATGCTGGAGAATGTCACAACAAAGTGGGATGTGTACCGCCCCATAAATATGGACTATTTATGTCTATATTATAGGCGCTTCGGGTGACTGTACAAGTAGGACAATCCCCAGGGGAGGAGGATGAAAAGAATGAAACCGCTGATGGTTCTGGTTCAGCGCTCTCAGGTTCCTTCAGCTTCTCAGCGGTTCGCTCCCCGGTTCAATCGAGTGACTGATGTTGGGTTGGTGGCGCCTGTACCGCTCTGCCCCTGAGAAACCAATCCTCCCCCGATATAGAGTGCCACCAACCCAACCTGCGGATAGGGGGGTCTCGAAACCCCAGCACGCTCAGGTTGGGAAAAGGAACAAACTAACAGTTTGTTCAACAAAAATCCCAGGCCGCGAACGCCGCCTGGGATTTTTGTCTACTGTCTACCGTCTACCCTCTACTCATACTTCAAGGCGGTGACGGGGACGAGGGTGGCGGCGCGCAGGGCGGGGTAGAGACCCGAGAGGAGGCCCACCAGGGTGGCGAAGAGGATGGCAAAGGCAGGCAGCCAGACGGGGGTATAGACGGATACGTTGGGCGGGGGTCCGCCTTGAGAGACGCGGCTGGCCAGGTAGCTCATGGCGAGCACATTCAAGAGCTGGCTGGCGCTCCAGCCGAGCAGCACTCCGCCCAGCCCGCCGAGGAAGCCAATCCCGGCTGCCTCCCCCAGGAAAACGCTCAGGACGTTGTTGTTGGTGGCTCCGACGGCTTTCATCAGCCCGATCTCGCGGGTGCGCTCAAGGATGGCCATGGTCATGGTGTTGGCGATGCCGATGGCCGCTACCAGCAGGGCCACGGCGCCCACCCCGCCAAAGATAACCTGGAGGATGACGAAGAAGCTGTTGATGCCTTCTACCACGGTCTGGGGTGTGTTGGCCTGGTAGCCGAGGGTGGTGATCTGGTCGGTGATGCCGACCACGTTGTCCAGGTCAGAGGCTTTGACGATCAGTTCCTGGTAGCCGTCGCGGTTGCGGTTGATGCGCTTGCCCATCACCCACTCGTTGATGGCGGTCACCTCGTCCATGGGCATAAACATCCAGTAGTCGGCTTCGGTGCGGGATGGCGCGACGATGCCCACCACGCGCACCTGGATGGTTTTGCGGATCTCGACCCCATCGGAGGAGTATTTGGAGAGGACCATCTTGAGGGTCTTGTCCTGCAGGTCGGGCGGTTCGGGGGGCTCCTGGCCCGGGCGCTGGCGCGGGTCGTAGAAGTTCTTGATCATTTCGGAGCCCATGACCACCGTGCCGCGTTCCAATTGGAGAGAGCCCGACTGGAGCGGGTAATCAAAGACCGAGAGGTCGTTTGTGCTGACACCCATCACGCTGACATAGCTCTCGAGCTTGCCGTACTTGACGAAACCGCCGGCCTGGAGATAATCGCGCGCGATGACTTCTTCGACGCCTTCGATGGCTTTGATCTCCAGGATCGTATCAGTGGTGAGCATCTTCATCTGGGGCGGCTGGCCTTTGCCGCCGCCGCCTTCGATCATCACCGGTCCTTCGCCGTAATTGGGATAGACGTGGATCAGGGTCAGGTCGCCGATCCCGGCAAACTGGCTGGTGTAGCTGCGCTGCAGGCCGGTGGCAAGCGAGACCAGCACCACCACGGCGGCGGTGCCGATGACCACCCCGATGGCGGTCAGGACGACCCGCCCCTTACGCCGCCCGAGGTTTTCGAAGATCAGACTGATCAAGTCGAAGAATTTCATGACGCACCAATATCCTTTATCAGATCCTGGCGAAAAACTTTCTGGTGCTCCCCTGGGGTCGGAGACCCCAGGGCTGGCTGACTTGGCGGCATCGGTTGGAAACGGGGGTCAGCCTGCCGGAGGTGCCTGTGCCACCAAAGGCCGCAGCCTTCGGCAGGTGGACGGACCCCAGTCCAGCCCAACTGGGGCTGGGCAGTCCAGGGAGACCCTCTTTGAGCATTCAGACCCGTCAGGAGCCATGGAGCTCTTTTGCACCAGGAATTCACCAGGTCACCTCACCCCTTTGGCCCGGCGGGGACAACGATGGGCCGGCTGGGCTCGCCTTTCACAGGGCCTTCCTCTTCACTCGGGATGATGACCGGCTCGCTGGGTGGGACGCTGCTGTCCAGCCCGACCAGGCCCTTGAAGAAGCGCCCCACTTTCTGCCAGAAGGTCTCGGGAGCCTGGGGGATGGGCTCGATCGGGGCTTCCCCCCCGCCGGGGCCTTCCGTCCCGGGTTCGAAGACGGGCGCGTCCAGGACATCCACGGTCAGGGTCTGGGTGATGGTGCGCGGCTGGTTGAAATCATCCGTGTAGCCCACGGTGATGGTCACGTCCAGCGGCCCGGGCTGGCTGGGGATGATGGTGGCGTCCATGGGGAAATACCCGCCCGGTTCGAGCGGCCCGATCAGGATGACATTGTTGGTCAGCTCGGCATTCTCCGCGGCGGCCCGCATATTGCCAAAGACGGCGCTCTTGCGGCCCAGGTTGAAGATCTGCAAGGGCAGCGCGCCGGGTTGGCCCACGTACAGCGGGTCGGGGGTGCGGTAAAAGTTGATCTCCACCAGCGGGAGCGTGTAGACCAGCAGGGTAATCACCTGGTCGTCGACGTAGCGCTGGGCTTTATCGTCGGTATAGATAAACGAGAATTTGAGCGAGTAGGCGCCCGGGTTGGCGGTCACGTTGACGATCAGGGCCTGTTCTGCCTGGAGGGCCTCACCGGTTGTGATATCGCCGAGATATTGGACGTTCGAGGAACGCAGCGGCGCGAAGGTCGAGAAATCGCCGCCAGTCCCCGAGATGCCGCCCGGCTCGGGAGTGCCGGTGGTATTATTCGAACCGGTGCTCCCGCCGCCCACCACCATGCTAACCCCGCGCGCGTTGCTGGTCCCCAGGTTGCGCATTTCCAGCTTGAGCAAAAATTCGCTGCCCGGCTGGAGGGTGGTGACGTCGGTGTTATAGCTGCTGATCACCAACTGCGGGCGCAGAATGGCCGTGGAAGTGGCCGTTGGCAGGGCCGGCCCGGTGAAGCGCGGACCAGAGATGCGGAAGGAGAAGTTGAAAGCGGCCGAATACGCGGTGCCGTCCGATTGGTCGTTATAGGTGGCGCTGACGGGCAGGGCGACCAGGGTACCCGCGGTCAGGGTGCTGCTGGCGGTCATCGGCTGGGAGATGACCTTGGTCTCGCCCGGGATGATCTGGGTCACTACAACCTGCCCACCGGTGTCGCGCGGGATCAGGTCGCCCGGGGTAAAGTTGAGGATGATATTGTAGGCGTTGTGCTGCCCGTTGTTGGATAAGCTGACGGTCAGGTTGAAATCCGACCCGGGGCGGACATCGGTGTCCGCATAGTACGAATTGACCACGATCAACGGGCGGGCGCTGGTATTGGGCGGCAGCGTGTTGGTGGCGGCCGGTGAAGGA
>Ga0105104_10002732_pt1 | contig 12752 bp, 13 predicted proteins | sample PPLLaktember2015_3_FD_87034 | JGI IMG/M metagenome (GOLD analysis project Ga0105104, IMG submission 87034) | Freshwater sediment microbial communities from Prairie Pothole Lake near Jamestown, North Dakota, USA - PPLs Lake P7 Core (6) Depth... | ecosystem: Environmental > Aquatic > Freshwater >...
CAACGCTATAGACCTCGCGGGCGACCCGTTTGCCTTTGCCCTGGTCTCCGCGCCCGACGGTATGTTCATATTCGATACCGTAGGATTGATTATCTGGGTCCCGAACAATGCCCAGGCCGGCCAGCATAAAGTCATCGTCAGGGTAATGGATACCAAGGGCTTCTTTGACGAACAGAGCTTCACCGTAACAGTAATCCCCGACGAAAATATTACAGTAACCAGGGCAACCGTCACGGCGTCGGGTGCGGCCGCGATTACAAAGGGGCCTTCCTGGTCCGTAGCGGGAACCGGAACTCCGGGAACAACCATCAGCGCTTTTCTCGGGTCTGATTTAACCGGCGACCCCATAGGCACGGCTCTGGTAGGCAAAACCGGAAAATGGAAATTCAGAGCAAGGGCGATTGCGTCGATACCCCTTACTGATGCAACCAGTATTAGTATTTCCTCTTCGGCAGGCGGCTCGCTTCTCGACGTGCCTCTGACCGCGATAACAAAGGCATCCGTTTCCACCCGCGGCACTCTTGCCGCCACGGCAGGCCCCAAATGGTCAATATCGGGAACCGGCTCGCCGGGAACAACCATTGAAATCTTCATCGGGCCTGATTTGACTGGTCAATCCATCGGCACGGCAACCGTCGGTACAACCGGAAAGTGGAAATTCAGTTTGAGGGTGCCGACTACATTACCAGTTTCGGCGACCAGCATAACGGTTTCGTCTTCAGCCGGCAGCCCGGCAGTTACTCACTCGTTGACGGTAAGATAACTTAAATTTAGTTACATCGCCATACCGCCGTCAACGCAGAGGACCTGGCCTGAAATGTAGCCGGCTTCGTCGGAAGCTAAAAATGCTACCGCCCGCGCCACGTCATCGACCGTGCCGAACCGCTTGACGGGTATGAAATCCAAAGCGGCCTGTTTGACCGCGTCGGGTAATACGGCCGTCATATCGGTCTGGATAAAGCCCGGCGCGATGCAGTTGGCGGTGATGTTCTTTTTACCCACCTCGCGGGCGATTGATTTGGTCATTCCAATTAATCCGGCCTTGCTGGCGGCGTAGTTAGTCGAGCCGGCCTGGCCCATCACGCCCGCCACTGAGCTTATGCTGATTATCCTGCCGAACTTGTTGCGAACCATCGACCGGGCTGCTACCCGCGTCGCGACAAACGCCGCACGCAGGTTGACCGAAATTACCCTGTCAAAATCATCGTCGTCCATTTGAATCATCAATTTATCGCGGGTAATGCCTGCGTTATTAACGAGAATGCCTATTCCGCCAAGCTGGTTGGCAAGCTCTTCGAGGCATTCGGTCCATTTTTCCGAGTTGGTAATATCCACGCATTTGGTTATGACGTCGAAGCCCTGCTGTTTGCAGACCGCTTCGAGGTCGTTAAGCTGCTCGGCGTTTATATCCACGCCCGCGACAATCCTGCCCTGCTTTAAAAGCTCAAGCACAATGGCTCTTCCGATACCGCGCGCTCCGCCTGTTACTACCGCCAATCTTTTTTCACTCATTTATAGATTCTCCGTATAAGTTTATTGCGTTCGATAAATAGCGAAACAAATCATAAATCATAATTCACAATTCATCAATGACAAACCGCCTCCATCATCAAAAAGAACGCCTGCGCCTCCGTTGATGTTCCCGCGCGGTCGAAAGTAGGCGACCCGCACGCGTCCTGAATAACTCCATATTCGTCGATTTTGCTATGGGCCGCCTTTCTCATCTTATCCGCCGCCGCCAGGTACGATTTCTCCAGCCAGCCCCCCCTAATCCCCTTGTATATTGAAAACGCAAGCATCTGTGACAAATTCGTCTCGACAAACGTTTCGGGCTTATCGATAACATCGTGAAATAACCCGTCAGGCCGCATATAGCCGATACAGCTATCCAGCAATTCCTTCGTGTAGCCGATAAGCTTTTGCCGCTGGTCTTCTTTCGCCTTGGGCAAAATCGCGATTATCTGCGTCATACCCGCCGCCGACCACCCGTTGCCCCCGCCCCAGAAATCCTTGCGGGTGAAAACCTTCTTCTGGTCGTCCCAGATATGCGAAAAAAGTTTCTTCTTCTCGTCCCACAGATACCCCCTGTAGCCATCGACCTGTTTTACCGCCTCGTCATAATCGCCGTAAACAGCTAAAAACGGAGGCGCCATAAACATCGAGTCAGACCAGATTTGCCTACCCTGTGTAACGTGGCAGATGATGCCTTTTTCCGTCTTGGGACTTCCCGCCTTGAGATATTTATACATCGCGTCAGCCGCCTTTTTGAGAACCTCGTCGCCCGTGATATCATAGGCGTAAAGCACTCCCGGCCCGTTCGAGCCGGGGTCGGTAACAGCGTTATCCGAAGCCACCATCGCCAGCCGCCCGTCGGGCTTTCGACGAAGCACCGCCTCTTTTGCCATCAAAACCACAAGGTCCTTTTCCCCCATTTCAATCAGCGCCTGCATCGCCACCCCCTGCTCCCACGACATTCGCTGCCTGCAAAGCATCGCAATCCTGGCCTTTTCAACCAGCGGGTCTTTTCCCGCTTTGCCGGAACCCCTTTTAGTTACAGCCGAATCGCATCCCGCTAATGCCCCAAGGACAGGCAACGCCAGAAATTCCCTTCTTCGCATCGTTTAACCTTTCAAAAATACGCTTATACGCATTCTAATTATTTCTCGTGCAATAATCCGTAGGTCGGGGTTTACCCCGACGATTCGGCGGGGCAAGCCCCGCCCTACAAAAAACTTCGCAATACACGCGAGATTTTTTCATAAGTCGTATTACACCTATTGCAAAACGGCCCGTGACAATTATAATCAGCCCGTCGGCGAAAAACAGTTTTTTCATTTAGCCAAAAAGGAGATAACGATGCGAACCATAAAAATGACTTCGATCCTGCTCATAACCTGCCTGGCGATTTCCGGCTGCTCACATAAGCAGGCAGCCGCCCCCCCGCAGGCAATCCCACAGGCCAATACACAGCAAATGCAAATAAATTTTGACATCGCCGAACAGGACGGATTTACCGTGATTGGGACGGTAACCACCGTTAAAATCGGCACAGACAACAGCGAAAAATTTACCGGAATCTGGAAAAACTTCGAGCAGTACAAAGACCAGCTTAAGCCGCTTAGCGCAAATAAAAAATATTATGGCGTCAGTTTCGGCACGAAGAAAAATGACGTTATCGAATATCTCGCTGGAATGAAAGTATCGGACGACGCCAAATCGCCCGATAAAAATCTCGTGATTCGAAAGGTCCCCGCCGCAAGATACGCCGTCTTCAAATGCCCCGGCAAAGACGTCGGCCAGACCTGCCAATATATCTTCGGCCAGTGGCTTCCCGGCTCTCGATATAATCTGGATACGAACGGCTGCTCTTTCGAACTATACCCGCCGGACGAGTGGGTTACAAGAACCGTCGCTATCTACGTCCCGGTTATCAATAAATAACAGCGATTATGTCATTCACATTTGAAGACCCGGAAAGAATGCGGCTTCAATTTCAGATTAAAGCCCGTCTTTTCAGGGGCCACCGCAGGCCCGAATCTTCTCGTCGGCGGAGTGATAAGCTCGCCCGATACCTCTTCGCCGCTGACTAAATCTCGCAGTTTGCTTATGCGCTTGTCTGCTACGATTTTGACATCGACCGCTTCTGGCAAAAACGACTCAACGATAAACGTATCGTTATCATAAACGAACATCGCGACCTGGCTTGGCCCTTCCAGGCGAACATACATCTCCCGCGCCAGCACTTCCCGGATTTGATTAAGCACCTCTGCCGGCAGATTGTAAAGGTCGCCGAAATTATCGGGTATAGTCAAAATATACAGACGGCCGCCGCCGTAATCCGCGGAATGTAAAATCGGATACCCGATGCCGCTTGCCAGGCACGAAATTTCCTCCCAACTGTCGTTGGTCAGATATTTAATCTCCGGGATAATTATCGGTTCCTTCGATTTAAATACAACGCCCTGCCTGCCCCATAAGCTCCGCCTGCTCCAGAATTCGCTCGTCGTCGCCTTCTGGTCTTCGATTCTCAATTCAACGATATCCTCGATGCCTTTGCCCTGAAGCGCTTTGTATAATCCCGAAGTAATCATCACGGGTTTACCCGCCATAAGCTCCCTTTTAATCTTCTCAACGATTTGCTTGTCGAACTTGGCGGTCTCTGCCAAAAATATCATATTAGCATCTACCGGAAACTCGGGCAGCAAATCCATCGGTATCCCGCACATCCCGATGTAATTATGCAGAAATTCTTCGCCCACCGAATGATATGGCTTGTAGCTCTTAATGCCGACGGGATTGCCTAACTCGCCTAAAAAGCCGTCAATCTGCTCGAAAGAATACCCCGCCGCCCGCGCCATCGTCGATGGCGCTACTTCGGTGCCGTCCGGTAATTTTATCGGCTTCATCATCTCGTTATAATCGAAGCTGGTCTGTTGGCCCTGCCACGCCCCGATAAGCCCCTCGCGTATCGGCGATACCATTTGCCTGAAATCAAATAGCGTAATTTCCGGCGCCTTGGCGAACATCGTCAGCCACAACTGCTCCGCGTAGCGGTCCATATAACGCATCGCCCCCGTATCGACCCACCCCCCGCCGTTGCCTTTGGGCTTTATATTCTCGAAATACCGGAATACTAAGTAACTTTCGTATTGCTGTAAATGCTGGTCTGTAAAAACGGGGTCTCTTGTTTCCGTGCCGGTATAAATCCCGTCGAAATATTTCGGCTGGCCCTCCAAATCGAACCCGCAGCCCTGAAAATGCTCGTACCAGTTCGGATACTTTATTACCACCTTGACCTTCGGATTGACCGCCTTTGCCGGCTTGACCACGAGGTTTTGCCCCGCCTCCCTCATAAGCTCCACGCGAAACTCCGACCAGCTTTTATCCCCCTTTGCCTTTATGCACGATTCGCACTTGCAGCTCGTGAAGAAAAAGTCGTCTAAAATCACTTCGTCGAAAAATTTGGCCGTATATTCCGCGATTTCCTTCACACGCATCCTCGATTCCGGCTTCGTATAGCAAAACGTCTGAAAGCGGTTGCTCTCCATAATCGTATAGGTAATCCCGCCGGCCGTCTCGACGCCCCTGCTCTTAAAAAATTCCTTGGCCTTGTTCATCGTTTCCTCATCGACAAGAACAACGTCGCGATGCGTCTCAAGGTAAATCTTATCGACCTTAACCTGCCTCGATATCTCGTTCCACCGGCTCTCAAGCCAGTTTGCGTCGCTCATCTGGTTGACTTCCTGCGCCCGCGTATAAACCGCCACCTTGAAATTCTGATACCCCTTCGCCGAATTTGCAAAAGTCAATGTCATAACCATTACCACCCCCAATAAAACCCTTCCGGCCTGCCTATTCACTGTAACTGTCCTTTCAAATATTATCGCTTTTATAAACACCCGCTCTGCTGAAAAACCTCGAAATTGTCATTCTGAGCGAAGCGAAGAATCTCATAACCGTTATTAGCCCAGATGCTTCGCTGTGCTCAGCATGACAGAAAAAAAGTTTTCAACAGAGCAGCAAACGCCCCATACGTTGCATAAGTGTAGTTTCAGCGTCGCATAGAGTCAAAAGAAAACCTGTTGCTTTCCTTGATAATGCCACTGTGACTATGGTATAGTTTCTCAAATATATGACGCTGAAATTGAAAGATAAAGAATTGCTCGAGCCGGTTTCGAGGCATATGCGAAAGGTTTTCATCACCCTTGGCCACGATGAAACCGTCGCACACGCCATAAAATCGCTGCGAAAGCACGATATCAAAACCGAAATCCTGTATCTTTACGTAACCGACGACCATGACCGCTTCGTAGGCGTCGTGCCGGTAAGGAATCTCGTCGCCGCCGAGCCGAATACAAAAATCTCCTCCATTATGGTTCGCTCCCCCGTCTATGTTTCCGCGTCCGATACCGTCCTGCGGGCCTGTGAACTTTTCTCCGAGCATCGATACCTGGCGATTCCCGTCGTCGATGACGACAAAAAAATCATCGGCATCGTCGATATCAACCTGTTCACCAGCGAAGTCGTTACCCTCGCCCACCAGCGACAGATTGACAGCGTCTTTCAGCTCATCGGCGTTCACGTTACCCTCGGCAAAACCATCTCCTCCTGGGCCGATTTCAAAAGCCGATTCCCCTGGCTTTTGTGCAACATCACCAGCGGCATCATTTGCGCCTTCATCGCCAGCCGGTATGAGCTGCTCATCAGCCAGGTCGTGGCGCTGGCAATGTTCCTCACCGTCGCACTGGCAATGGCAGAAAGCGTCAGCATCCAGTCAATGACCCTCACACTCCAAACCTTCGTGCAGCAGAAGACCTCGTGGCTTCGCATCCTCGTTGCCATCCGAAAGGAGATACTCACCGCGATGATGATTGGCGCAGGCGCAGGCGTTATGGTCGGCATCACCGCCTTTATCTGGAAAGGCGTCATACGCCAGGGTATCGCCATCGGCCTGAGTATCTGGCTTGCCGTCATTACCGCCTGCCTCCTCGGCGTTATCGTACCGGCCGTAATACGAAAATTCCGCGTTGACCCCAAAATCGCCGCAGGCCCCATCGTCCTGGCCTCTGCCGACGTCGCCACACTGATTTTCTACTTCCTCACCGCCAACTGGCTCCTCGGCTGACCTGTTTTTATCGAACGGCCTGATATAAACGCGCATATTATTAATAGAAGAATTATGCATAGATTCGCAAACAATATGAAATTTGAATACGCCGGATTGATTATCCTCGTCCTGGGTTTAACGTTTATGGTATTGGCTGGACAGAAGGAAAATGAGCAAATGCCTAATTATTCGCTTACACCCGAAGAAGAACGCGTAATAGTGCATAAAGGCACTGAACCGCCCTTTACAGGCAAATATCTCAAAAATAAAGAGACCGGAACCTACGTCTGCAAACGCTGCAGCGCCCCCCTTTATCATAGCGACGACAAATTCGACAGCCACTGCGGCTGGCCCTCATTCGACGACGAAATCCCTGGCGCCGTAAAACGCATCCCCGACCCCGACGGCTCCCGCACCGAAATTATCTGCGCCAAATGCGGCGCTCACCTCGGCCACGTCTTCACCGGCGAAATGCTCACCGATAAAAACATCCGCCACTGCGTCAATTCAATCTCGCTTTTATTTGTCCCGGCAAAAATTTTCGACCCCAACGACCCCAATAATCCCAACGTAAAATCCGTCGCGAACCAAAAAGCGTATTTCGCAGGCAGATGCTTCTGGTGAGTAGATTACTGGTTCAAATCCGCTCCCGGCGTAATTTCCGTGCGTTCCGGCTATATGGGAGGCCCCGTCAAAAATCCCACCTATCAGCAGGTCTGCTCCGGCAAAACAGGACACGCCGAAGCCGTCGAGGTCGTCTTCGACCCCAATAAAACCACCTACGAAGCCCTCGCCAGATTATTTTTCGAAATCCACGACCCCACCCAGCATAACCGCCAGGGCCCCGACGTAGGCCTGCAATACCGCTCCGCCGTCTTCTACGCCGACACCTACCAGAAAGATACCGCCGAACGCCTGATTAAATTATTGAACCAAAAAGGTTTCAAAGTCGTTACCTCCCTCGAACCCGCGAAAGAATTCTGGCCCGCAGAGGATTACCATCAGGACTATTACAAAAAGACCGGCGGGCAGCCCTACTGCCACATCCCCGCCAAACGCTTCTAATGGAAACTCCGTTACCTTCGTTGTTTAGTGGGGTTTTCTTTCAGTAATTTCGAACCCCATCTTAAGCATATCGCTTAATGCCTTTTTCCTTACCGCCGCGTATCATATTCAATGAAATACTTTAAAAAACTATATCTATTGCTGGTCTTTCCTGTGGTTTTGACCGCGACCGGCGCCGCGGAAGATCCCGCTATCATTTCCGATATCGACTATAATAACCAGGCTCGGGTTATAACCGGCGTTCTCGCGACCGGCTACTATTGCGTTTACAACTCCGAACTGGCCGGCTCGCAAACAGTCGGCATCACTATTTCGAACATCCCGTTTGCCCTAAAGGCCTCCTTTCTATTCGGAGGTCGCGGCGTCGCTATGCAAGGCACAGGCAGAACTGCTCCGGACGGAGATTACATTAAATACACCGGCGGCGCCGCTTCTTTTGTCCGTTTATCCGGCCCTGACGCCGGCAGAAACCTCGATGGCCGATATGTCGTAAATCCCCAAATCCTCCGCGACCGCTACGCCGCACTCGGCATCACCGATTTCACCGGCTTCGGCAATCTCGCCCTGCTCCACCCCGACCGGGCAACCTTCTCCGTCGTCTCCTCAATCACCGGTTCCTCAGGCCAAACCCTCACCCCCTGGTCCTCCGTAGCCGTTGACCCGGCCCTTATTCCCCTCGGCCAATCATTTTCAATATCCTTCACAAATCGTGTTGCGGGCGTCCCGCCCGCGTCTGATGACTCTTCTCGTGTCGCGGGCGTCCCGCCCGCGTTTGATGATTCAGCGTGGCCTTTCAACAGCACAACCCCAACCTTCACCGCCAACGACACAGGCGGCGCTATAAAAGGAAAACACATCGACATCTACCTCGGCGAAGGCCAATCCGCACTCGACAACTGGACCCTCTCAGGCGGTAACAGATACGTCAATATTTATCTGCCATAGGCACGATTTCCCTCCAGTAACTTCCTTCCTCATAACATTTAGCCCCCACCCCTGTGGTGGGGGTTATCCGAATTGTATTTAGCCCCGGCATCATCGCCCTTGCGCAGTCCCCTTGCGAAGCGGAGCCTTGCGTAGTGGAGTCCCATTTTTTGGGGGGACGGAGTCCCTTTAGGGGGCGTGTGCCGGGGGTGCAATCGCAAGGTTCGCCTCTTGTCATTCCTGCGAAAGCAGGAATCCATTTTATTAACGGGGTTTACCCTACCGTTTTGTAAACTCCAAAAATTCAATCGGCGCCCCGTTATCCTCGATAAACGCAATTTTCAGCGTCTCATTTAATTGAACCGGCCCGACAAGAACTTTTTTCCCCGCGATCGCCTTATCCATATCCTCAACTTCAAAAGCAACGTGAGCGACCGTCTTTACCAGTTCCGGAAACGGACAATCTTTCTCATAGCGTAACCATTCTATGCTGTAAGGACTTTTATCGCTTCCAACCATCCATATTTTAAATCTCTTGTCATATATTTCCCCCTCCCTCGCCGTCCGCGTCGGAATCCCTATATGATGATACTTCATCCCTTTGTTCATTTTCAAATCCCTCAACTTCTCAACTATCTCACTTTGTCGGTCAGGGCAGGAAATTCTTCGTGAAATCAATATGGTGCTTCCAGAATTAATTATGTTTCCCCAGAATTCCAGATTTCCCCCCGATTTCCTTAGTTTCGTATAAATTATCTCAATTCGAATTGAACTTTTTCTTTGCGGAGGAGCTCAAAGATATTCATATGTGGAACATTAAAATGATTGCATATATTGGGTATTTTGATCTTTGTTGAATTATCTCCAACCTGTGTTTCTTGAGTAATCACTGTTGCATAACCGCTTATTGCAGAAGCTATCAGCCAAGGGTCTGCTCCTTTCAAAAACTTGCTTTTTTCTGCTAAACTAAACTTGTTCTGCTGCATGACATAATTAACTATTGGCTTAAATTTTCTCTGAATAGGAATATCTGCTTCTATAAAATAATCTTCAGGTAATTTTGCTATCCAATTCGCCAATTCATCCTTTCCTTCTTGCAGTTCTTTCTTAACGTGCACTATGCTAATTATTGATTGCTTTTCACCAAAAGAAATAAGCCATTCCCAAAAACCCGGACAAACATCAAATGTGTAATATCTATTCTTTGCTTCAATAAAAGTATTGGTATCCAATAAATATCTCATGCCATAGCACCAATTATTTCAGAAAAGGAATTCAGCGATTTTACACTCTTAAAACCTAAAAGATGTAAAGCATCGCGGAATAGCATTCTATTAGATCGTACTTCGGAAATAACGGCCTGTGCAACGAGGCGTCCTGTTCTGAATTTCTGGCTTTCGTGAAAATTACCTCCTTCTTGCTTTTTCTTTCTTGATCTTATTTCCTCCATTTCTTTATCCCAAAGAGTTTGCCTAGTCGTCCAGTCAATATAATGCAACTGAAATGCTCGGCTAACGCATACAAGTCGGCTTACTTTGAAATATTTACTTAGAGAATCAATATTTTCGTCAATGCTGAGGCGATTCTTCCATTGTTGTGCAAAATATTCTCTGGGAGTAAGGAATTCCGCTGATACTTGATTACAATAAAGTTCATATTTATTTGTATTAGATCGAGGATTCATTTCGGCATCATTAAGGGCACTTTGACCTAAAAGAATATGCGCAATCTCATGGATTAAAGTAAACATTTGCGCCGATTTGGCGTCTTGACCATTAATAAAAATTAAAGGCGCTATTTCATCAATTAAAACAAATCCGCGAAATTCACCGATATCTAAAGGGCGATGGGTATTAGTTCTAACTATCCCATTTAACAAAACTATAATGCCCGCGTCCTCAGCTTTGTTTATCAATAAAGATAAAACATTTTGCCAGTTACCCTGCCGCCAATGGCTTCTAAGATTTAAAATATTTAAAATCTTTTTAGCCATAGTTTCAGGTGCGGTTTTTATAGTTTCTTTTCCAATGAAAGGCAGAGGCTCGCGACCTTCTGATAGCAAATATTCTCTGTACCAATCTTGCTTTTCTTTTGCATCGTTTAATGTATCTAATAATTCTGGACTTGGGACAGTTATATATTCTGCTTCCCGTGTTCTAAAATCTGGGATAGGCAAATTTACCTCTGGAGCATTATCAGCAAACATAACACCGAAAGGAATCAAAGCCAATTTGGCTAAATCTTCGGCATGCCCCATGGAAATAGGAGATATTCCTTCTTCCCATTGAATGATTTTTTCCTGAGGTACGCCTAATTTTTTTGATAATTCATCTATGGACAACTCAGCTCGTTCTCGTGCCCAACGAATCATATGTCCACTAATTATTGTTTCCATAGCTATTCCTTGTGCCTGACAATCTGCTCAAGAAGTCCTTCTGTTTCTTTTGCTCGTAAATACCGGGCGTAAATTCCGGCCAAATCAGGGTCCATCATTTTTATTTTCTTCTAAAATCCTCAATTATTTAACCTATCCTCTATACGCCACCCACTGAATGTTATTTCATTCTTCCAGCCATGTTTTCTGAATTGACTATAAATCCTCCCGCACTTACTGTCAACCCTGCGATTCCCATAAAACGCGAAAGCCCGGCTTTTTCCGCCGGCCTGTATATATCCCAAATCCCCTATTTTAGGGTTTCCTTATAGTATTTAGCCCCGGCATTTATGCCGGGGTTGCTATATCATATCCCTCAAAATCTTAAATCCGTATATTGTTCTATGTCCATATTTTCGTAGCGAAGCATTAGAGCGTAGCGCAGACCCCGCCGCCGTTTGATGTTTTGCTTAGCAAAACTCTGGCGGGGTTGACTAATCGAAAGGACTATGGATAAAAATATAACAATAACAAAAAAAGCCCTGTGATTTCTCACAAGGCCTCATTAAAAACACCCTTTTACTGTCTTTCTCTAAAAAAAGTAATCGCGAAGCTCTCTAAGAGGGCGTAGCCCCCATGGCTACCCCTAAGGGGTGTAGGGGCGATTTACGCCGTCAAATCTGCCGGCCTGCCCTGAGCATGCCGAAGGGGCCTTCATGCAGCACTTCTTGAAAGCACCTGCCTGAACCACATATAAAATCAAAACGGTATTTTCATCGCAACTTCTGAATTCTGAGTTCTATATTCTGCATTCTGCATTCTGCATTTGTTTTCAAAATCCGCGTTACTCGTCCTGAGCTTGTCGAAGGAATCCGCGATTAATACAAATGTAAAGGGCCTGCCTTATCTCAGCGTCGTGCTTTGCACTCTTACCCCCTTAGGTTTTTACGCTAAAAACAAGGTTTTCCAGTCACAGACGAGAGTTTTTCGCCAAAACCCTCGCATTTTTGCAAAAAAACACGAAAAAACCGCTTAAAACCGCATAAAAACCAAATAAATTGCATAAAAGCGATTAAATCCGTGAAAATCTGTGAAATCCGTGGTTAAAAAAGGAGAGGCCGGTCAATAAATTGACCGGCCTCATAATCCTGGCGATACCTACTCTCACCCGTGAGGACTACCATCGGCCTGACGAGCTTAGCTTCTGAGTTCGGAATGGGATCAGGCGTTTCCCCGTCAGTATATTCACCAGGAAGTTCGTTACCCCGCAAAAGCGGGTAAAATCAAAAGTCAAAAATCAAATCTTAAAATTTTTGACGCCGCTTCGCAGCCGCCGATCTTACCAACCCAATGCGAGATTAATTCATAAGTCAAAGAGCTTTTACTCAACTAACTTTAAACTTAACACTTAAAACTCAAAACTTTTTCCGCCTTCTGTTTGGCGGAAAAAACGTCAATATGCGGATACAACAAAGTTATCACAGCTTCGGATTTGAATACTCGAACAGCCAAAAATTGATATGGCCAAGTGATTGAGCGTTAGTACCGGTTAGCTGAAGCGATTACTCGCCTTACACTTCCGGCCTATCAAACTGGTGGTCTACCAGTGCTCTTCGTGACCGAAGTCACGGGAATCCTTATCTTGGAGGGGGCTTCCCACTTAGATGCTTTCAGCGGTTATCCTTTCCCGACATAGCTACCCGGCGGTGCCCTTAGCAGGACAGCCGGTACACCAGCGGTCAGTACTTTCTAATCCTCTCGTACTAAGAAAATATTTCCATC
>Ga0105104_10002733_pt1 | contig 12751 bp, 10 predicted proteins | sample PPLLaktember2015_3_FD_87034 | JGI IMG/M metagenome (GOLD analysis project Ga0105104, IMG submission 87034) | Freshwater sediment microbial communities from Prairie Pothole Lake near Jamestown, North Dakota, USA - PPLs Lake P7 Core (6) Depth... | ecosystem: Environmental > Aquatic > Freshwater >...
GCTTCGGCTTTGGCGCCGCTTTTATAGCTTTCGCTTCTGTAATCGGTGGTGTAGAAGCCGCTGCCTTTGAATAATACGGCTGCACCTGTTCCGATGAGACGCTTCAGGGCAAGTTTGCCGCACTTCGGGCATTTGCGTATCGGCTTGGCCTTTATGCTCTGAGACAGGTCAAACTGGTGTCCGCACTTATCGCAAATGTAGTCATACGTCGGCATAATTACTGCGTGTCCTTTGTTTCGGGCTCTTCGGGCTGCTGGGCCGATTGGGGCGGGGGCATTTTATTGACCGCCACCCTGCTTGCGCGAATTACCCGTCCGTCGAGCTTATAGCCCTTTTGCAGCTCTTCGAGGACAACGCCGTCCTCCTTGTCCTGCTCGGTTCGCTGCGTGAGTGCCTGATGACAGGCGGGGTCAAATATCACACCGGCCGACTCTATCTCCTCGACACCCTGCGCCCGCAGAACGCCTTTCAAATGCTCATATACTATGCTAACGCCCTTCGCTACCGCCTCGGCGTTGTCCGTATGCGCCAGCACCCGCTCCAAATCATCCAATACGGGCAGTAACGCCCTGATTAATTTATCTTTCTCATACGCGATGTTGTCTGTTATCTGCTTTGCGGAGCGTTTCTGGTAGTTATCGTAATCGGCCGCGACCCGCTGGAATTTGGCAAAAATATCGTCCTTTTCCTTTTTCAGCGAATCTATCTGCTTTTGCAGATCTTCGGTCCCCTTCTGGGACTCCGGCTGCGCTTCCGTCTTCTGTTCTGCGTCCTCAGTCTTGCGGTTTTCGTTTTCTTTTTTCTTGGGAAACATCTTTATTTGCCCCCAAAATATTTTTTCAGATGCTCAACAAAACCGACCGCCTTTGGAAAAACGCTTTTGTTTTCTGTTTTGGCGAATTCCCTGAGAAGCTCTTCCTGCTTTGCATTCAATCTCGTCGGCACCTCGACCATAATCTGCACAAGCTCATCGCCGACCCGCCGTGTCCTTATATCTGGCAGGCCCTGGCCTTTGATCCTGAAAACACTTCCATGCTGGGTCCCAGGCGGGATTTTCAGTTCCTTCATACCGTCGAGACCCGGGACTTCAATCAACGCGCCAAGCGATGCCTGCGTGAAGCTTACAGGCACAACCGAGATAAGGTCTGAGCCATCCCGTTCAAGAAATTCGTGGGGCTTAATCCTGACGTAACAATACAAATCGCCCCTCGGTCCGCCGTCGCGTCCGGGTTCGCCTTCTTCTGCCACACGAACCCCCTGGCCCTCGTGAACTCCCGCAGGAATCTTGATACTGACGACCCGCTGTTTGGGCACCCTGCCTGCGCCGCCGCAATGCTTGCAGGGGTTTGTAATTACCTCGCCTGAGCCGCGGCACTGCGGGCAGGTCGAAACCATTTGGAAAAATCCACCACCGCGAGCAATCTGGCCTCTGCCGCCGCAGGCGGGACATACGCCCGGTTTTGAGCCATGAGCGGAACCCAATCCGTTGCATTCGGCGCACAAATCCTGCCGGGTAAATTCAATCGTTTTTTCAGCGCCCTTGGCCACTTCCTGCAGCGTCAATTCCACAGTGGTTTCAAGGTCGTAACCGCGAGCGGGTCCGCGCCTGCCCCCTCTGCGGCCTCCCGCACTGCCAACGCCGAAGAGGTCGCCTAAATCGCCGAAACCGAAAATGTCCTCGAATGCGCTGCCGATGTCCTGCCAGCGCATGTGCGAATAATCCCGCACGCCGGCGCCGCGCAAACCATCGTGGCCGAACTGGTCGTATCGCTGTCGTTTTTCGTGGTCGCTAAGGACCTCGTATGCCTCGGCGCATTCCTTGAACTTGGTTTCGGCCTCTTTTTTGTTGTCGGGATTCTTGTCGGGGTGATGTTTTATCGCCATACGCCGATACGCCCGCTTTATCTCGTCGGGCGAGGCGTTCTTCGCTACCCCAAGAACTTCGTAATAATCCCTTTTAGCCATACTATGTAAACCCCCAACTTTGGGCTGGGGGTTTTGTTTTTATCCTTTTTTTCTCTGCGTTCTTTGCGTTCTCTGCGGTGAAATTATCTCACAGAACCTGCAATCGGCTCTTCATCTGCGTCCTTGAGCTCAGTAATCAGGACGCTGGTAGTCAGCATCAGTCCCGCAATCGACGCTGCCGTCTCAAGGGCGGTCATCACGACTTTTGCCGGGTCGATGATTCCGGCCTTGAGCATATCGACAAGCTCGCCTTTGTTGGCGTCGAAGCCGAGGTTCTTTTCGCTGCCTAATCGTTCGAGGATGCGTTCGGCAATCACGTCGCCGTGCTGGCCGGAATTTTCCGCAATCTGCATCGTGGGCATTCGCAGCGCCTGGGCAATGATATCGAATCCGATTTGCTCATCGCCCTTTGCCTTGGCTTTGGCCTTTTCGACTTCGGCAATCGCCCGTAAAAACGCCACGCCGCCTCCCGCCACGACGCCTTCCTGGGCCGCGGCACGGGTCGCGTGAAGCGCGTCATCGAGCAGGTCCTTCTTTTCCTTCATTTCCGTTTCGGTGGCGGCCCCGGCTTTTATCACTGCCACGCCGCCTGTGAGTTTGGCTAATCGCTCCTGAAGTTTTTCCTTATCATAAGAGCTTGTGGTCTTTTCCATCTGGTTACGAATCTGGTCGCACCTGGCCTGAATGTCTTTCTTTTTGCCTGCGCCTTCGATTACAGTCGTCGTTTCCTTGTCCACCACGATTTTTTTTGCCTGCCCTAACTGCGACAGCTCGATTTTCTCTAATTTTAATCCAAGCTCTTCGCTTATCAGCTCGGCGCCCGTCACTACTGCCATATCCTGAAGCATGGCCTTACGCCTGTCGCCGAATCCCGGCGCTTTGATTGCGCAAACCTTTAAAACGCCCTGCAAACGGTTGATTACCAGGGCGGCAAGGGCTTCACCCTCGACGTCTTCAGCGACAATCAACAGGGGCTTTCCCACCTGCGATGTCTTTTCCAGAAGCGGTATCAGCTCGCGAATGTTCGACAGCTTTTTCTCGTGAAGCAATATATACGCGTCCTCAAGAACGCATTCTAAGGTCTCGGGATTGGTCATAAAATAAGGCGATATGTAGCCGCGGTCGAACTGCATACCTTCCACGACGTTTATTTCGTTTTCAGTGCCTTTGCCTTCTTCAATCTCAATAACGCCTTCCTTGCCGACCTTTTCCATCGCGTCGGCGAGAATCTCGCCCACTGAAGGGTTGTTGTTGGCGCTGATAGTCGCGACCTTGACGTAATCTTCCCGGCCTTTGACCGGCGTCGAAATCGACTTGATGAATTTGTTGGCGGCCTCGACGGCCTTCGTTATGCCGCGTTGTATCGCCATCGGATTAACGCCGGCGGTAACATATTTGAGACCTTCGGTGTAAATTGCCTCTGCCAGTATCGTCGCCGTAGTTGTGCCGTCGCCGACCTCGTCGCCGGTTTTGGTGGCGGCCTGGTTCACCATTTTTGCGCCCATATTCTTAAAAGGCTGCGCAAGCTCAATCTCCTTGCTTACGCTGACGCCGTCTTTCGTGACCTTGGGGCTGCCCCAGCTTTTGTGCAGTATCACGTTTTTGCCCGTAGGCCCTAACGTTACTTTTACCGCGCCGGCCAGCTCTGATAATCCCTCTTTAAGCATCTGCCTTGCCGCGTTATCAAACATCATTTGCTTTGCCATATTTTTCCGCCTCTCAATTTTTTTACTTATTCCTTTTTTTCTCTGTGACCTCTGTGTCCTCTGTGGCTAAAAATCTCTGTGGCTGACACCTCAATTTACTTCTCAATAACTCCGAGAATATCGTTCTCGTGCAGTATCACGAATTTCTCACTGTTAATCTCAATCTCATTGCCGAGATACTTCGCGTAAATCACCTCGTCGCCCTTTTTGACGCTCATTTCGACCCGTTTGCCCTTGTCAGTCATTCTGCCGGGCCCGACTGAGATAACTTTCCCTTTTTGCGGTTTCTCTTTGGCAGCATCCGGTAAAATAATCCCGCCCGAACTTTTCTCTTCCGCTTCCGACTGCTTTATCACAATCCTGTCATCTAATGGCACTAACTTCATATCAGTTTCTCCTTTTATCTTTAGCGTTCGCCGTATTTTTCTTTTTTACTTTTGCCTTTTTACTTTTTACTTTTCAATTACATTCCGTAATCGTCCATTCCGCCCATGCCTCCCATGCCTCCCATGCCGCCTCCCATGCCGCCCATACCTGGATGCTGATGGCCGCCTGCCTTCTCATCTTTGGGTTTTTCTGTAATAACGCAATCCGTCGTAAGCAGTAACCCCGCGATACTAACCGCGTTTTGCAGCGCTATTCGCGTTACCTTCAGCGGGTCAATCACGCCTGCCGCCATTAAATCTTCGTAGGTATCGGTATTGGCGTTGTATCCGAATCCGCCCTTGCCTTCGGCTACCTTGGCGACAACCATGTTGGCGGTAGCGCCGGCGTTTGCCGCTATCCAGTAGCAGGGCATTGTGAGCGACTTGGCAATAATTTCGGCTCCGGTTTTCTCGTCGCCGGTCAGTTTCAATCCTTTTATAGTATCGATGCAGCGAATAAGAGCCACGCCGCCGCCGGGAACAATGCCTTCCTCGATGGCCGCACGGGTCGCGTGAAGGGCGTCTTCGATTCTCGCCTTACGCTCTTTCATTTCCGCCTCGCTGATGCCGCCGACGTTTATCTGCGCTACGCCGCCTGTGAGTTTGGCTAATCTTTCCTGAAGTTTTTCCTTATCGTAGTCGCTTGTGGTCCTGGAAATCTCATCCTGTATCTGCTTGATTCTTCCCTTAATCGCGCTTTCGTCGCCGGCGCCTTCGATGATAATCGTATTGTCGTTGTCGATTGTGACTTTTTTCGCCTGGCCAAGCTGCTTGATGCTGATGTTCTCAAGCTCGATACCCAGGTCCTTGAAAATCGGCTCAGCGCCGGTCAATACCGCGAGGTCTTCGAGCATCGCCTTACGCCTGTCGCCATAACCCGGCGCCTTTACCGCAGCACAAGGCAATATCCCCTTGAGTTTATTTACCACTAATGTCGCAAGAGCCTCGCTTTCAACGTCCTCGGCCACAATCACTAACGGCCTTTTTGCCTTGGCTGCCTTTTCAAGCAACGGCACTAACTTCGCCACGTTGCTGATTTTGTCTTCGTAAACGAGAATCAAAGGCCTGTCCAACTCGCAGGTCATATTGTCCTGGTTGGTCGCGAAATAAGGCGACAAATACCCCCTGTCAAACTGCATCCCCTCGACAAACTCGACCGACGTCTCAAATCCCTTGCCTTCCTCGACCGTTATAACGCCGTCTTTACCGACCCGCTGAAATGCGTCAGCCATCTTATTACCTATCACGCTATCATTATTGGCTGATATCGTCGCGACGTTGACAATGTCGGTCCTTTTGCTGATGTCCACCGGCTTTGCCAGCGTCTTTAATTTCGCAACCACAACTTTCATCGCTTCCTGCATACCGCGGTTGAGCGACATAGCGTCTGCGCCCGAGGCCAGATTGCGATACGCCTCCTTGAACATCGCCTCGGTCAGCACGGTTGCCGTTGTTGTGCCGTCGCCCGCGATTTTCGAGGTCTTGCTGGCCGCCTCACGCACTAACTTGGCGCCCATATTTTCAGTTTTGTCTAAAAGCTCGACCTCTTCAGCCACGGTAACGCCGTCCTTTGTGACCGTAGGCCCGCCCCAGCCCTTGTCGATAATCGCGTTTCGACCACGAGGTCCCAGGGTCGCCTTGACCGCCGCGGCCAACTTCTCAACCCCCTTCAACAACGCTGCTCTTGCCTCAACGTCAAACGACAATTGTTTCACTGCCATTTCCAGCACTCCTTATCAATTATCAATAACAAAACCTTGTCTAATTTCAGTTACACCCTCAGGAAGAGTGCAAATGATATACCAACCAAGCCAATAATACCAGCTCTTTTCTTAAGTTCTTTAGTCATAAGCCGTTATGACGCTTGCCGGATTTACTGTTGCATTTCCCCAAACCACTTTTGGCAGTCCCCCTTTCCCCCCTCTGGCCATTCTGACAGGATAAAGCTATAATCAAAAGATGTTATCCAAACAGTTGAAAGACATTTACGATGTTCTCTATAAGCGGTTCGGGCCGCAGGAGTGGTGGCCGGGGGATACGCCTTTTGAGGTCATCATCGGGGCGATACTTACCCAGAATACCAACTGGGCAAACGTCGAAAAGGCGATTGCCAACCTTAAAAAAGCGCGAGTGCTTACCCCCGAAAAGCTTTACCGGCTCGATACAGGTAAACTCGCCCAGCTTATCCGTCCAGCGGGCTACTATAATATAAAGGCCAGTCGAGTAAAAAACTTTCTCGACTGGCTATTTATAAACCACGCCGGCAAACTCGCCAACTTGCAAAAAATCCACTCCGATTCTCTTCGCGGCGAATTGCTCAGCGTGAATGGTATCGGCCGTGAAACCGCCGACTCAATTCTGTTATACGCTTTTAAAAGACCCGTCTTCGTCGTCGATGCCTACACCATCCGAATCTGCTCTCGCCATCACATCATCGACTCAGGCGCCAATTACGACCAGGTTAAAAACCTTTTCGAGTCGAACCTGCCCGCTGATAGTCAACTTTTCAATGAATATCACGCGCTTTTAGTTCATCTCGGCAAGGATTTCTGCAAACCAAAACCTCGATGCGCCGACTGTCCTTTGAATCATTTACATCATATATAATTATTCCGCTTTTAACGTCCTCCACCGCCGCCTCCTCTGCCGCCGCCGCCACCGCCGCCTATACTTCCGCCGCCGCCTTTGCCGCCTACACTACCGCCTTTACTTTTACCTCCGCTGCTGCCGCCTTTTCCGCTGCCTCCGCTGCTGCCGCCACTGCTTTTACCGCTAACGCCGCTGCCGCCGCTGCTACCGCTGCCGCTGTTCTTATCGACTGAGCCGGGCGAATCGTCTCGGCTGCCGCCTTTGCCGCCTCGCCTGTCGAGGCCGGGGCCTTCTCCGGGCCGGTCGTCGAATCCGCCTATCCGGCCTCTTTGTCTGCCGCGTCCATGGCTGAAATCATCTCGCTGGCGGGAGTGCCCGCTTTCCATACTCCGCAATTGACGCTGCTGCCTGAGCCGAAGAACGTTATCTTCCTGCTGTTGCTGAATTCTTAATTCTCTTATATCGCCGATTCTGAAAACCTCGTCCTGGTGCCGGTGATGCTGAAGTTCGAATTCGGCGTGATGCCTTTCGTGTAATTCCACAAACTCCGCGCCATGGCGTCTGCCGAAATCCTCCCATGCGGTAGGAACTACGGCGACGGCGCCTTGCCTTATTTCCGGCCTGAAAAAGAAAAGCGTATCATGGTCCTCGTGAGACGCGTGCATCGCGCCTAAGGAGCCGACGTCGGCTACGCCGAAGTGCCTGATGTGATTTCCTCTTGATCTTTCTATAAAATCGAGTGAGACGCTGTTATCAATAATACGGCCGTTGACAACCTCGAAATTCGTAACGTTTATGGTTCTGCCTATTATGGCCGAATTAAGCCGGTCGGGCAGGAGATGCTCGCGAACATTCGGCTCGCTGAAAAATTTGCTTTCCACGAACATCAAGTCCCGCGTCGGGGTATCGTCAAAATCGAACCCTCCCACAATTCTCTCGTCGGGCAGCCACACGGCCTGTGGCGGCAAAGGGTCCCAGCCAACATAATCCCGCCCCGCGTACTTGGCGACCCACGCCGGGGCCCACTCGTAGCCGGGGAGCCAGCACCAGCCGTTTTGCTCGTCATTGAACCATCGCCCGTAATGAAAACACGCCCAGCCCCATTCATAATCCGAATTCCACACCCATCCGGCCTCGTCGGTATAAGCCCATTGACCGCCGTCGGCGTAAGGCCTCCAGCCCGCCGGCATATCGTAAGGCCGCCAGCACCAGCCGTATTGGTCGTCATCAAACCATTCGCCGTAAGGCAACAGCCGGTCATAGAAAAATCCTATGTCAACTTCCGCGTTTGACTTTGATATTTCCACAGGCACAGGCGCTACATTGACCGGCCACTGGACTGCCAACGGTTCCTGCTGACCGTAAACTCTCAATCCGGCGACCGCTATGACCGAATAAACAGCCAGTCTTAACAAAATATAAATTATTCTTTTGCTCATAAAAAACCTTTCTTTCGCCGTTCTTTTAAATCACAAGCAGGACGATTTTGCCGCGGGTATGTCCCGCCTGGCTAAGCTCCTGCGCGCGACGCGCCTCCGACAACGGCAAAACGGTTTCGACAACCGCCATAAGCTCCGCGTTATCAACGAGGTTGGCTATCTCGGCCAATTGCGAGGAGTTGCTCTGGCCGCGGACAAACGCCTGTCGAACACCGTTGGTTTCGGCCTCGTGCTGAGAAGGCGGATTGACTATCGAAACAAGAATCCCGCCCTTTTTGAGAACATTCCATGACCGTTTCTGGGTATCGCCGCCCATCGTGTCCAGAACAATATCAACATCGTGCGCGACATCCTCGAATCGAGTCGCCTGATAATCGACCGGCTCATCAACCCCTAATTCCCGTAGGAATTCCTGGTTGGCCGCGGAGCCGGTGCCTATTACGTGAGCGCCGCACCATTTGGCAAGCTGAACCGCGAAATGCCCGACGCCCCCTGCTGCTGCGTGAATCAGGACCGACTGTCCGTTTTCGAGCTGGCTGGCGTCAAACAGCGACTGCCAGGCAGTCAGCGCCGCCAGAGGAACGGCCGCAGCGTGAACGTGGTCAACACTCCGGGGCTTGAACGCCGCGTCGGTTTCTTTGACGACCATATATTCCGCGTATGAGCCGTCTAAAGTTATATCGCTCCGGCCGAAGACCTCGTCGCCTTCTTCGAACCTGTCGGAACCGGGACCTGTGGCCTCAACCACGCCCGAATAATCCCAGCCCGGTATCAAAGGCAGGGCATATTCAACCGCCTGCTTGAGATAACCTTCCCTGATTTTCCAGTCAATCGGATTTACTCCCGCGGCGTGGACCCGGACGAGGATTTCGCCGACCCCGGGTTTTGGCCTGAGGGCCTCTTCGAATCGCAATACTTCCGGTCCGCCGTATCCGTGCATTCGCACCGCCAGCATCGTGTCTTTCATTACCCTGCTCTTCAGCGCTGCCGATGATTTGAACAATTTCATTTTCTGCTCCTTTTTGGGACTCATAAAACTTCTTTCATTAATCATGAAACATCTATCATTACCTGTATATCTTCGCCATTCAGGGCCTTGTTTGAAATAGGCAAAATCCCAATTCAGCTTTCGTTATTCCTTATAAGAAACAAAGCGGAGCGGAGTCCCTTGTGGACAAATTGAGATAGAGAGAAGACGTGATTTTTACTTGATGGCGGAGTTCTTTTTTGCTACTTCTTTGGCCTGGAAGGATTTGAGGCGGACGAGCTTGGTCGCGAGGGATTTATCTGATAGCGCTAAAATCTGGACGGCGAGAACTGCGGCGTTTTTTGCGCCGGCTTTGCCGATGGCGACTGTGGCGACGGGGACGCCTGAAGGCATCTGGACCGTGCTTAAAAGTGCGTCGAGACCCGCAAGTCCTTCTTTAGCGGCTAAGGGGACGCCTATAACGGGAAGCGTGGACCAACCCGCGATTACGCCTGCCAAGTGCGCTGCCATGCCGGCGGCGGCGATTATGACCTTGATACCTTTTTTGGCCGCGTTCTGGGCGAAAGCGGCGGCTGCCTTAGGCGTGCGGTGAGCGGAGATTATCCTCACTGTCGGCTTTATGCCGAATTCTTTAAGCGTATCGATGCAGGTCTGCATTACCGCCAGGTCGCTATCCGAACCCATCACTACCGCCACTTCTGATTTGCCTGTTTGTCTCATAATGGTATAATCATAACGTCGAGATGAATAATATGCAAAAAAGAAAACCGATAGTCGCGGGACAATTTTATCCGGGCACGCAGGAGCAATGCGTGGACGAGGTCAAGCAATGCCTCGAAGACGTTGTGCTGCCCAAGACGCTGCCTTCGACGATAGTCGCCGGGCTGGTCCCTCACGCGGGCTGGGCGTTCAGCGGGGCGACGGCGGCGATGGTTTACGCCTCAATCAAGAAGCGGCATCCGAAGGTCGATACATTTGTCATATTCGGAGCGGCCCACGGATACCTTGGGCAACCCCCTGCCGTTTACGATAAAGGAAGCTGGCTTACGCCCTTGGGCGAAATCGGCATCGACGAGGCGCTTGCCCGGGCGATAATCGAGAGCAAGGCAGCGATAAGCGACACCGACCATCACAACAGCGAGCACAGCATGGAAGTGCAGGTCCCGTTCATTCAATACCTTTTCCCGAAAGCGCAGATAGTGCCGATTCTAACTCCCCCCTCCGACGATTGTGTTCGCTTAGGCGAAATCGTCGCAAGTATTATCAGCATCGACGTTGCCATCGAAGGCGACCCGGAGAGAAAGATTGTATGCCTCGGCTCGACCGACCTGACGCATTACGGGCCTCGATATGGTTTTACGCCGATGGGCGCGGGCAAAGACGGCTTGAAATGGGCGACAGAGGTAAACGACAAGAAATTTATCGAATTCGCGTTGAAACTACAGCCCGAAAAAATGTTAGAAACCGCGTCTGAAAACTTGAACGCCTGCGGCTCCGGCGCTGCCGCCGCTACGGTCGCAGCCGCAAAGGCATTAGGCAAAACCAAAGGCGTGCTTCTGGCTCATACCAACAGTAACGAAATAATGCTCAAAAAGATGGGCTCAACCAGCCGGGAATCCGTCGGCTACGCCGCGATAGTGTTTTAGACCCCAAAAACCCGTTTTTCGCTTTAAAAGCGGCTTTCCTCTCATTTTTAGCACACAGAGTGACAATTGCGTTGACAAAAAACAGCGCATTAAGTACATTTGGACAATGCTAAGGTTATTTTAAGCTTCGAGGAGACGGCCTTAATTTTTTGAAATAAAGTCCTTTTCAAGAGAGAAAGGAAATAAATGAGGAAGGCAGTTTTTTTATTATTAGTCATTTCTGTTTGTTTACTTGGGGCAAGACCGTCAGAGGCGCTTTTTGTGCAGTCAGTCGGAGGAGGATTAGGATGGGACTGGGAGTTTTTTGTGCAGTTTGAGGACTCACTGGTTTGGTACAAACCATCATCTCCCAACGATTTTTACGTAACCGACAGTAACGGCCTTCGGGCGGCGCTCGAAATGGCAAGAACCGACGGCAACGACAATATTATTTATCTCGATAACGGCACTTACACAGCTTCAAGCCCGTTTGTTTACGGCGGGGCAGGTACCGACAATAATTCGGTGACATTATCAGGCGGCCGGAACTATTTCGGCAGTTGGAGCATTTGTATTTTTTGTGACGATTCACAGGACGACAACGCCGGCGACACCATCCTTGACGGCAACAGCCTTAATCCCGTCCTGCAAATAATCGCCGAGGCCCCTGACGTGAATATCGCGTTTATAATCGAGAACCTTACAATTCAAAATGGATACACAAACATTGGCGACCCCTGCGGCGCGGGAATTGAGGCATATACAGGAACGGCGGGCCAGGGCAGCATTCATCTGGCAATAAATAATTGCGTATTCCGGAACAACAACTCGGCCAACGGCGCATCCGGCGGCGCAATATACAGCAACTGCGACGTTGAGGTCTATAACAGCAGGTTTCTGTCAAACAACGCGTACAACGGCGGCGCGATGTTCATAACCCATGACCCCGACGCAAACCAGTCGGCAGCTCCGGTCATAGACAACTGTTATTTCGAGGACAACACCAACGACGGCAACCAGGGCAGCGCTATCTGGCATGACGTCGCGTTAGAGGTCAAAAACTGTGTCTTCAAGGGACGTTCGGACGGCGTCAGCAGCAGCGGCCCCGGCAGCACAATCTGGTGCGACCCGGATTCGCACCTCAACATTACAAACTCGTCCTTCTCAGGCATAAGAGTCGATAAATGGGGCAGCGCAATTCAATCTTTCAACGGCGCAATGGACATCATTAACTGCCTTTTCGCGAACAATTACAGCGGCATCGGATACGGGGCGGTTGCTTATAGTCACGAATATAATACGGGCGTCACGCAGAAAATCAATATTACAAACTGCACTTTTACCGGCAACGCCTCGTCCTCGTCAAGCCGCGGGGCGGTAACCAACCTTGGCGGAAATATGTTTCTGGCCAACAGCATCTTCTGGGACAATAACGGCAGGTCAGGCGTATCTAATTCCAATACGCGCTTCAGCCAGGGTACCGCCTATATCAGCAATTGCATCTATAGCGACCGTCCCGCCGGAGACATTAGCTATATCTACTCCAGCAGCACCGACAATCCGATGTTCGCCGACGATAACAGCTATCGTCTCAAGCATTTGTCCCCCTGCATTGACGCGGGCGAGAATTATTTCGTGCCTGACGACGTCACGACGGATTTAGCGGGTAAACCGCGATTCTTTGACGACCCCTACACGATTGATACCGGCAGCGGCGAAACGCCAATCGTGGATATAGGCGCATTCGAATTTCAGCGGACCGCCAGGTTCGGCTGCATCAACGGGAAAAAGAACGTCAAAGCGATATTGAAAGACAGATGGAACAACGACGTAACGTTTTCGCTTACAGGAAGCGGTTACGGCGTGGCGGACACGTGCGACCCGTGTTTCTCCCGAATCGAAATTTACAACGATAATGATGACGCGGATAGAGCCGCATTGTCGATTTCCACGCAGGCCCCCGGCGGCTCACGCGTCGGCGACATAAATTGTTATTGCCCGATAAAGAGCATCA
>Ga0105104_10002737_pt1 | contig 12743 bp, 10 predicted proteins | sample PPLLaktember2015_3_FD_87034 | JGI IMG/M metagenome (GOLD analysis project Ga0105104, IMG submission 87034) | Freshwater sediment microbial communities from Prairie Pothole Lake near Jamestown, North Dakota, USA - PPLs Lake P7 Core (6) Depth... | ecosystem: Environmental > Aquatic > Freshwater >...
ATTCCGGGTCCTCTCGCCCTCGGCCGAGACGCTGCGGGAGGCCAAGGCACTCGGGTTTTCCGACCGAACCCTGGCTCAGATCTGGAACAAGACGGAGCAGCAGATCCGCGATCTGCGCAGGCAGCACAAGGTGACCCCCGTCTACAAGCTCGTCGACACCTGCGCCGCCGAGTTCGAGGCCTTCACGCCTTACTTTTACTCGACCTACGAGACCGAGGACGAATCCCGGGCCTCGTCGAAGAAAAAGGTCGTCATCCTCGGCGGCGGCCCCAACCGGATCGGCCAAGGCATCGAGTTCGACTACTGCTGCGTCCACGCCTCCTTCGCCCTTCGCGAGGAAGGCTTCGAGAGCATCATGGTGAACTCCAACCCCGAGACCGTCTCGACGGACTACGACACCTCTGACAAGCTCTACTTCGAGCCCCTCACCCTCGAGGATGTCCTGCACATCCTCGATACGGAAAAACCCTACGGGGTGATCGTCCAGTTCGGCGGACAGACGCCGCTCAACCTCGCGCGTGACCTCGCGGCGGCGGGCGCCCCCATCCTGGGAACCTCCTCGGAGGCCATCGACCGCGCCGAAGACCGCGAGCGATTCGGCGATATCGTCCGCAAGCTCAAGCTCAACCAGCCCGACAACGACACGGTGACCCACGTCGAGGCGGCCCTGAAGGCCGCCGAGCGGATCGGCTACCCCGTGCTCGTGCGGCCCTCCTACGTCCTGGGCGGGCGTGCCATGGAGATCGTCTACGACGCGGCCACGCTGCGCGAGTACATGGAGCGCGCGCTGCTCATCTCGCCGGATCACCCGATCCTCATCGACAAGTTCCTCGAGGACGCCGTGGAGCTCGACGTCGACGCCATCAGCGACGGGACGGACACCGTGATCGGCGGCATCATGGAGCACATCGAGGAGGCGGGCATCCACTCGGGCGACAGCGCCTGCGTATTGCCCCCGTTCTCCTTCTCCGAGGATCTCCTCAAGACGATCGAAAAGCAGACCCTCATGCTCGCCCGCGAGCTGGGCGTCGTGGGGCTCATGAACATCCAGTACGCCATCAAGGACGGCGTCCTGTACGTCCTCGAGGTGAACCCACGGGCCTCCCGGACGGTTCCCTTCGTCTCGAAGGCCATCGGCGTGCCCCTGGCGAAGCTTGCCACGAAGGTCATGCTGGGGAAATCCCTCAAGGAGCTGGGCTTCACCGGGAAGAACAGGCCGAAGCACATCTCCGTCAAGGAATCCGTCTTCCCCTTCAACCGCTTCCCCAACGCCGACATCATCCTGGGGCCCGAGATGAAGTCCACGGGCGAGGTCATGGGCATCGACCGCTCCTTCGGGATCGCTTTCGCCAAGTCCCAGATGGCTGCAGGGTTCCAGCTGCCCCGGAAAGGGACCGTATTCATCAGCGTTCACGACCACCACAAGGATAAAATGGTCCCCATCGCCAGGACGCTCAAGGACATGGGATTCCGGCTCCTTGCCACCCGGGGGACGGCTGCTTATCTTAAGGGTAACGGGATCCAGTCCGACACGATCTGCAAGGTGAGCGAAGGCCGCCCGCACGTGGTCGACTTCATCAAGAACGGCGACATTCATCTCGTGATCAACACCGGTATCGGCCGCCGGTCGTCTCTGGACGCCTACCACATCCGCCGCGGGGCCCTGATGTACAACATCCCCTACACAACGACCATTGCCGGCGCCAGGGCCGTCAGCGAGGCCATCGGGGCCCTCCAGAAAGAGGAGTGGCAGGTGTGCCCGCTGCAGGACTACTACGCCGAGGATGCGGCAAAGGACAAGGGCACCGGATCAAAAGACGGCGGGAAGAAAAAGCCACGAGCCGCGAGCCTCAAGCCGCAAGTCAAACGAAAAAAACCCGGGGCCTGATGCAGACAGAGGCAGCAGGGCAAAGGAATGGGTAACCCAGCCATGTTCAACAGTTGGATGTGCGAGGACAGACCGAGGGAGGAATGCGGCATCTTTGCCGTGCACGGCCACGAGCAGGCGGCAAGGCTCACCTACTTCGGACTCTTCGCGCTTCAGCACCGCGGCCAGGAAAGCGCCGGCATCACCACGGCGGACGGCAGGACGGTCTACGAGCACAAGGGGATGGGCCTCGTCTCCGAAGTCTTTCACGAAAGCACGCTGCAGAAACTTCACGGTCACATGGCCATCGGCCATGTCCGCTACTCCACGACGGGCTCATCGACCCTGTCCAACGCCCAGCCTTTTCTCGTCCACCACGCCGGCGAGCCCTACGCCCTGGGCCACAATGGAAATTTTATCAACGCCCAGCAGCTTCGCTCCCAGCTCGAAAAGCAGGGATCCATTTTCCAGTCCACCATGGACAGCGAGATCGTCGTTCACCTCCTGGCCCATCATCTTCGCAACGGCTTCGACGAGGCCCTCGTGAAGGCGCTCGGGAAAGTGAAAGGGTCCTACTGCCTCGTGATGCTGACGAAGGACAAAGTCATCGCCGCCCGCGACCCGAGGGGATTCAGGCCGCTGGCCATCGGGAAGCTCGGCGAAGCCTATGTCGTCGCCTCGGAGACCTGCGCCTTTGACCTTCTCGGCGCAACATACCTGCGCGACGTGGAACCCGGCGAGATCGTCATCATCGACAACACGGGGATCCGGAGCTTGAAGCCCTTCCGGAAAGTCCGGCCCGCACACTGCATCTTCGAACTGGTCTACTTCGCACGGCCCGACAGTCACATCTTCGGCCAGAACGTGTACCTCTGCCGCAAGCGATTCGGCCATCAGCTCGCCAAGGAATACTGCCCCGATGTGGATCTCGTCATGCCTTTCCCCGATTCGGGAAACTACGCGGCCCTCGGTTATGCCGAGGAAAGCAAACTGCCCTTCGAGATGGGCATGATCCGCAACCACTACGTGGGCAGGACCTTCATCCAGCCCTCCCAGGCGATCCGCGACTTCGGCGTTCGAGTGAAACTCAACCCCGTGAAGCCCCTCCTCCAGGGAAAGCGTGTCCTCATCGTGGAAGATTCCATCATCCGTGGAACCACGAGCCGTAACCGAATTCGGAACCTCCGTCAGATCGGCGTGAAGGAAATCCACATGGCCATCAGCTGCCCCCCGACCCGCAACCCCTGCCCCTACGGGATCGACTTCTCCTCGAAGGGGGAGCTCATCGCGGCCGAGAAAGGGGAAGTGGATGCCATTGCCCGCTTCATCGGCCTGGACTCGCTATACTATCTCAGCATCAAGGGCATGGTGGAGGCCACGCAGATGGACCCCAGGAGCTTCTGCCTCGCCTGCTATTCCGGGAAGTATCCCCTCCCTATCGAGGAAGAACTCGACAAGTTCTGCATGGAGGACCGCGTGTCGTGCGAGCCCCTGCAGGATGATCTCCCCTTTATCTCCTAGTTCGCTTCGCGCGCTAAGAAAGAAGCTGAGAAATTGGGAAGTTGAGAAGCTTGGATGAGCTGAAAACAATGTGCATGCTTCCGGCTTCTCCTAACTTCCCAACTTCATAACTTCATAACTTCCATCCTTTCGCGTGCCTTGCATCTGACCCTTTCTGACAGCCCGTAATTGAACCCGGACAGGTGACCGGGGCGCATCCCGTCCTCAAACGGTTCCTGCACTACGCCGCAGCTGTAGCTCCCTAAATGTTGCCATTTTCCGCTCATGAACAATAATGTTCCATCGATCAAATATTATACAATTCTGTATGTTCCAAGCCGGGCGAAATTGTTCTAACTGGATGATATTATTGACTATTAATGATGGACGGGGAATTGCAAAACATCCTGGCAACTCATCTAGGGGGAAGTGAAATCATGGTCTATCAAATCAACGCGGGCGATACCGCCTGGATTCTGGTCTGCTGCTCTCTGGTGCTTTTGATGACACCGGCACTCGCGCTTTTTTACGGGGGCATGGTCCGCAGGAAAAACGTACTCTCCACGCTGACCCTGAGTTACATCTTCATGGCCCTGATCGGAGTGCAGTGGGTCGCCTATGGCTATTCACTGGCCTTCGGCCACTCCATCCACGGCTTGATCGGGGGCCTGAACTATATCGGGTTCCAGGGAGTCGATGCTGCACCCAACCCGGACTACAGCAAGACGATACCCCAGGGCCTTTTCGCCGCATTCCAGATGATGTTCGCCGTCATCACGCCGGCCCTGATCACGGGTGCTTTCGTGGAGAGGGTCAAGTTCAAGAGCTTTTTGCTCTTCAGCCTGCTCTGGGCCACGCTGGTTTACGACCCCCTGTGTCACTGGGTCTGGGGACAGGGCGGCTGGCTGAAAAACCTGGGCGTCCTGGATTTCGCAGGCGGAACGGTGGTGCACATCGCAGCCGGTTTTTCCGCGCTGGCCTTTTCACTGGTGATCGGGCCGCGAAAGGGCTTCGGCAAGTCCCCCATGGAACCGAACAACATCCCCCTGACGGTGCTTGGAGCAGGGCTTCTGTGGGTGGGATGGTTCGGCTTTAACGCGGGTTCGGCTCTTGCCGCAAACGGCGTTGCGGTGAATGCCCTGCTGACCACCAACACCTCTGCAGCTACGGCAGGCCTTGTCTGGATGGTGCTCTCCTGGCTCGACGGCCGGCCCAGCACCCTCGGAATCGCCACGGGAATGGTCGTCGGGCTGGCGGCCGTCACCCCCGCTTCGGGTTTCATCACCCCCATGGCTTCCATGCTGGTCGGGGCCGTGGCGGCGCCGCTTTCCTATTACGCGATGCGCTTCCGGGATCGCCGCAAGCTCGACGAATCACTGGATGTGTGGGCCTGCCACGGCATCGCCAGCACCTGGGGCATGATCGCCGCCGGCCTTTTTGCGACAGTGGCCGTCAACAGTGACGGCGCCAACGGCCTTTTTTCCGGCAACCCCGCCCAGATCGGCATCCAGCTGCTTGCCGTAGTCGTTACCATCCTCTTCTCCTTCACGATGACCTACGGGATTGCCAAGGCGCTCAATGCGAGCATCGGCCTGCGGGTGAGCCCCATGGAGGAAGAAGTGGGACTCGATATCAGCTCCCACGGGGAGAGGTCCTACTCGTAACAGGGCATAAGCGCAGTCTGCCGTCATTGCATCGTATTTATTTAACCATGGAGATTGATCATGCTGAAAAAAATCGAAGCCATCATTCGCGAAGACAAGGTAAACGACGTCAAGGATGCCCTGGCCGATATCGGCATCATGGGATTGAACATTTTCGAGGTACGGGGCCATGGGCGCCAGGGAGGGATCCAGCTCGTCGGCCGTGCGGGAACCTACCAGGTCAACATGCTGCCCAAGATTCAGGTCAACATTGTCCTGAGCGACCGCAACCTGGAAGCCGCCATCGATGCCATTCTCAAGTCCGGCTACACCGGCGAGCCGGGCGACGGGCTGATTTTTATCTGCCCCGTTGAGGAGGTGATTCGCATACGGACCGGTGAACGCGGTCAGGATGCCATGATGTATCCCGGCGACATCGACGAAAGGAAAAAGCAGAGTAAGGGCTAGAACCGGATATCTCGAGAAACGATAATGACCTGAAAAGCAGGGCCGAAAAAGGCCCTGCTTTATTGTTGATCGACAGGGCACCCGCTTTAACAGCACAACCAGGCATGCTGCAATCAATCTCAACCCTTCGGACTGTATAAGTGCCCGTCACGGATTATGATTCTTCTAATGACCCCTCGCTACCGCCCAATATTGTTCTTCTATTTAATATATCTTACATATGTGTATATTTTTAAATAATAGTATACAATATTGTATTATAATCCAAGCATCAGTTTAGTTCGCTGTTTGATATTATTATTTATATTCAATTACTTAGATAACATTTAACGCCTGGCACCCTTATTGCCTTATCATTGTTCAGCGATTGTACAAATTCATTCAGGAGGTCATTATCATGAACACGGGCGATACCGGTTGGGTGCTAACATCATCGGCACTTGTTCTTCTTATGACCCTGCCCGGTCTGGCATTCTTCTACGGCGGGCTCGTACGTAGGAAAAACGTTCTTTCGGTTTTGATGCAGTGCCTGATCATCCTCTGCGTCATTACGCTTCAGTGGGTTCTCTTCGGTTACTCCCTGACGTTTGGCCCTGACACCGGCCAGGGGATCATCGGGGGGCTCGACTGGCTGGGCCTCCGGAATGTGGGCGGCCAGCCCAACACCGATTACGCGGCGACGATCCCGCACTATGCATTCATGATCTTTCAGTGCATGTTTGCGGTCATCACGCCGGCACTCATCATCGGGACCTATGCCGAGCGGATCAAGTTTTCCGCATTCCTCGCCTTCACCCTTCTCTGGGCGACCTTTGTTTACGATCCCCTGGGGCATTGGGTCTGGGGCACCGGCGGCTGGCTGAGAAACCTCGGCGCTCTGGACTTCGCCGGAGGGATCGTCGTCCACACCAGCTCCGGTGTCTCCGCTCTCGTGCTTGCCCTTCTCATCGGGAAGAGAATCGGAATGGAACGGCAGCACTTTGCCCCCCACAACCTGCCCTTCACGGTCCTGGGCGGAGCGCTTCTCTGGTTCGGCTGGTTCGGTTTCAACGCCGGCAGCGCTCTGTCGGCCAACGAACTCGCCGCCACCGCATTCGTCACGACGACGGTCGCCACGGCGGCTGCGGGACTCACCTGGGCCCTGATCGAATGGCAGCAGAACGGGTCGCCGACCGCGCTGGGCGCTGTGACCGGCGCCGTAGCGGGACTCGTGGCCATCACACCGGCCTGCGGATTCGTGAACCCCATGAATGCCATCTTCATCGGCATCATTGTCAGCTTCCTTTGCTACGTGGCCATCGCGAAGGTGAAGTCCTACTTCAAATACGATGACTCGCTGGACGTTTTCGGTGTCCACGGCGTGGGCGGGATCTGGGGCACAATCGCCACGGGTCTCTTCGCAGAAAAAGCCGTAAACGACGCCGGCGCCAACGGGCTGTTTTTCGGCGGTGCGCAGCAGCTTCTGATCCAGTGCATGCTCGTCGTCGTGACCGTGGTCTTCGCTGCAGCGATGACCTGGATCATCTTCAAGCTGGTGGATGCCGTGATCGGTGTCCGGGTGGAGAAGACCAAGGAAATCGTCGGACTAGACCTGACTCAGCACAGCGAGTCGGCCTACACCCTGGTCGATTAGGAGGATTCAGACATGAAATACATTATTGCCATCATCAAGCCGCACAAGATCGACGACGTCATGAAGGCCCTGGAAGAGGTGGACGTAAACCTCATGACGGTATCCAACGTGCTCGGCCGGGGACGCCAGATGGGTGTGACCGAAGTCTACCGGGGCACCAAGGAAGTGGGAAGCCTTCTGAAGAAGGTGAAGCTCGAGATCGCCGTCAACGAGGATTTTGTGGAACCGACGATCCAAGCCATCACCAAAGGCGCCCGCACAGGTGAGATCGGCGACGGCAAGATCTTCGTCCTGGATCTTCCCGACGTCTATCGGATCCGCACCGGTGAACGGGGCGGCACCGCAATAGGGTAAAAATAGCGGGAACCGGGTTTCGGGCATCGGGCTTCGGGATCGAATACTCCTCATATTCCCGATGCCCGAAGCCCGGGCACCGAGTTCCGGGGTCATCACATGAAAACAGAACATGAAACCGCTCACGACGATTTTGTATACCGCGTTGCCCTTTAAACACTTTTGTACTTGTTCTCAGGCTGTTTCCGCACACATGTTCAAAGATAGATGCATGATATCAAACGGTTGAAAAACATTTCCTCCGTGGCATCCCTATTGCTGAAGGGATAGGGAAGCTCCCCGCCCACCACAGGGCGGGGCGAGCCCCGTTGAACGATCGCCGGCCGGGTATACGGGCGTAGACGGGAAATAAACACAGCTTAGACTACCTTGGCTGCATACCCCTCCGCCCGGACGCGACAAATACTGTGAGAACCCTGGCAAACAGTGTATATATGACAGTGCTGCCGGGCGGTCTTCCAACCGTCCCGGCAGTCTGTCGCTGACATGCGTCGGCGGCTGTTTCGACAACGGAAGGCGACGAGAGGAAAGCCATGGTAAAGGCGATCGTAACGGGCGTGAGCAGCAAGATGGGCGGCAGGCTGGTGCAGTTCGTGTACGAAACGGAAGGTATCGAGCTCATCGGCGCTGTCGATTCGAAAGGCAGCTCCGCCATCGGGCGGGACGTCGGGGAATATCATCAAAAAGGTTTCTTCGGCGTGCCGATTGCCGAAGACCTTAGAGACTGCATCAAACACAGCTGCGTCGTCATCGATTTCACGGAAAAGGAATCTTCCCTGGCCCACCTCAAGATCGCCGCCGAGCACAAGACATCGATGGTCATGGGGACCATGGGGTTCATGCTCGACGAGATGGATCGAATCCGGGAGCTTGCAAGAAAGACGCGTTGCGTCCTCGTGCCGAACGTGAGCCCCGCCCTCTTCAGCGAGATGGGCGCCGGGGTGGAACTGATCTATCGCTCCTTCATCCGCGACACCTTCGCCCGTGAGGCCATCGCCGCCGCGAAGTGGATTGTGAAGCAGAAGAATGGGCTTTACGACATGCAGGACGTCCTCGGATTGAAGTAACTGGCAACTGGTAATTGGTAACTGGGGCAGATTTTTATTTACATTCCCCAATTACTTATTTACTCAATTACCAATTACTGCTTCCCGGAGGCCCACATGCCTGTATTGCCCAAAGAGCCCCTGATCTATGAGATCAACACCTGGGTCTGGCTCGCGGAACTGAGCCGAAGGCACAAGAGTCCCATCACGCTGGCGAATGTCCCTGCGGAGGAGTGGGAAACCATCGCCTCCTTCGGGTTCGAGGCCGTCTGGCTGATGGGTGTCTGGCAGCGCAGCCCGGCCGGTGCGAGACTCGCACGGGGAACGACCTCCCTGCTCGAGGAATACCGCAAGGCACTTCCCGACTTCACCCCTGACGACATACCCGGGTCGCCTTACTGCATCCGAGCGTACGCGGCGGATGAGCACCTTGGGGGGCCCGAGGGCCTCTACAAGGCCCGCACGGCCCTTGCCGATTGCGGGCTCGGCCTCATCCTTGATTTCGTGCCGAACCACGTCGCCCTGGACCACAACTGGATCCTCGAGCATCCCGAGTTCATCATTCAGGGGGATGTGACTGACCTGATCCGGTCTCCGCGGGAGTTCTTTCAATCAGGCGGACGTGTCTTTGCCTGCGGCCGCGACCCCAACTACCCCCCGTGGGAGGACGTGGCCCAGATCAATGCCTTTCACCCCGGCCTGAGGGAAGCCTCCGTCGGCGCCCTTCTGGGCATCGCGAGCCAGTGTGACGGCGTTCGCTGTGACATGTCGATCCTGCTCATCAACCGGATCTTCCGCAATACCTGGGGAAGCCGCGCCGGAAGAGAGCCGCAAAGCGAATACTGGGTGGAGGTCATCGAGGGTGTCCGAAGGCGCTACCCGGACTTTGCATTCATCGCCGAGGCCTACTGGGACCTCGAGTGGGAACTTCAACAGCAGGGATTCCACTACTGCTACGACAAGCGCCTCTACGACCGTCTCATCCATGAGTCAGCCGAAACGATCCGGCTTCACCTGTCAGGAGGAGACCCGGAGGTTCAACACAAGCTCGTCCGCTTCATCGAGAATCACGACGAGCAGAGAGCCGCCGCAATCTTTGATCCGGAGAAGGCCAGGGCTGCGGCGGTTGTGATCGCCACGCTTCCGGGTGCAAGATTGTTTCACAACGGCCAGTTCGAGGGCCGCAAGGTGTGGCTGCCAGTTCAGCTCGGGCGACAGCCGGAGGAATCGCCGGACCTCGAGCTCCGCGGATTCTACAGACTCCTGCTGGATTCCGTAAGGGATGCGCAGTTCCGGGAAGCCGCATGGGAGCTGTGCGAACTCTCCGGCTGGCCGGACAATGAAAGCTTCAGAAATCTCGTTGCGTGGAGATGGGCACGAAACGGCAGGCATCACCTGGTTGTCGTCAACCTCTCGGAAAGGCATTCCCAGGGACGCATTCGCATGCCTGGCCTGCAGCTTTCCGGGCGATCCTGGCGTCTTGTCGACCTTCTGTCAGGGGATGTGTTCGCTCGGGATGGGGACGAAATGACGGATCCGGGACTGTTCGTGGATCTGAAGCCCTGGGGGTACCACTTCCTTGAATTTAGCGCGCATGGCGCAAGGTGACAGGTGTCAGGTATCAGGTGACAGGTAAAAGATCAATCAATAGGATGTTCCTGCTACCTGCTACCTGCTACCTGCTACCTGCTACCTGCTACCTGCTACCTGTTACCTGTTACCTGTTACCTATTACCTGTTACCTGTTACCATACTTCCCGCACCTTCACGCCGTTGCCGGAGAGGTACTCCTTCAGTTCGGTGATCGTGCAGGTTCCGTAGTGCACGATGGAGGCGATGAGGGCCGCGTCGGCCTTCGCCGTCGTCAGCACATCCAGCAGGTCTTCTTTTTTGCCGGCCCCGCCCGAGGCGATGACGGGGATCTTCACGTTCGTCGCGATCAGGCGGGTGAGTTCCAGTTCATACCCCTCCAGGGTCCCGTCGGCATCGATGGAATTCAGACAGATCTCCCCTGCCCCGAGGTTCTCGGCCTCCTTTGCCCACCACAGGGCGTCTATGCCCATGTACTTCCTGCCGCCCTGGATGACGATTTCGTAGCCCGAGGGGATCTTCTCGCTTTTCCCGACCTTCTTCACATCCATTCCCAGGACGACGCACTGGCAGCCGAAGGCAACGGCACCCTCGCTGATGATCCTGGGATCTTCCACGGCGCCGGAGTTGACACTGACTTTCTCGGCTCCGGCCAGGATCACCCTTCGCATGTCTTCGAGGGTCCGTATGCCCCCTCCCACCGAAAAGGGTATGAAGATCGTCTCGGCAACCCGTTTTACGACGTCGATCATGATGTCGCGCCCTTCGGACGAGGCGGTAATATCATAGAAAACGATCTCGTCGGCGCCCTGCTCGTAATAGTTGCGCGCCGCCTCCACGGGATCGCCGATGTCGATGTTGCCCTTGAACTTGACCCCCTTGGTCAGTTTCCCGTCCCTCACATCGAGGCAGGGGATGATCCGTTTACTGAGCATTGTCTCCATCCCAGCGGCTGAAGTTTTTTAGAATCCGGAGTCCGAAGCGGCCGCTTTTCTCGGGGTGAAACTGGACCGCCACGAGACTGCCTCTCGATACAGCGGAGGCGAACCGGATGCCGTACTCCGTCTCACCGAGGATGTCCGACCCGTTCGCGGGCGCCGGGTAGTACGAGTGCACAAAGTAGAACTCGGCGTTTCCGGGAATGCCGGCAAACAGCGGATGGCTTCCCCTGAATTGAACACGGTTCCACCCCATGTGCGGGATCTTCAGAAGATCGCCCTTCTCCTTCAGGCCCTCGGGAAACCTCTTGACGCCGCCGGGAATGATGCCGAGGCAGGCAGTCATGTCGTCCTCCTCGCTGGTATCGAAGATGACCTGCGTTCCCAGGCAGATCCCGAGAAGGGGTTTGCCCGACCGGGCGATTTCGCGGATACATCCATCCAGTCCCGATTCCCGGAGATTCCGCATCGCCTCCCCGGCGGCTCCCACCCCCGGGAAAATGACGCGCTCGGCCCGCCGGAGTTCATCGGCGCGGTCCGTGATGACACAGGGCACCTTCAGGTTCTGGAGGGCACGGGCAACACTCGTCAGGTTGCCTGCCCGATAATCGACGATGGCAATCATTCATCCCTCGAATTCGAATCGTTTGGACGTTGCACTATAGCGCAAGAAGCCGCGAAAATCAATGTTTGCGGGCATTTTCGGCCAAAAAAATCTTGACCGCACCGCATCCGGGGTATAAATAATGTTACAGGGATTCTCACACGGTCTCCTGTCTTTTCCGTTGATGGTTCAGTCTTTCGACGCCTGTCCGACGATTTCATCTCCTCCTGCACCGACATCCCTGCGGCGAACCCTTCTTGAGGCGTAACGATTCCGTATCCCCTGCCCAACCGCGAGACATCTGAAAGGAGGTCCGGCCATGTTGCAGAACCACGACTACAATCTCCTGGAAACGATCACCGTCATCGCCCGAAGCATTTACCGGTACGACACCTACATGAAAGACCTGGACAAGGTGAAGTGCGAGACCTGCCGGAAGATGTGGCAAGAGTTCCATCAACAACGCCAGAAGGAACTCGACATGCTGCTCAAGGAGTTGCGTGCCCACGTGGAAGGCGGCATGATGACCATCGAAAAGCCGTAGATCGGTGCATGACGGGATGCGTCATCTGAAGGACATAAAGGTGGCCTGACAGACGATCGTCACGTGCAGGACTCAGACAGGTTCATGCGTCTCCCAGTTCCCGGAGCCTGTCCACATCGCTCTTCCGGGCCACCAGGGTCCTGTTTCCCGCACGTACGACGACGAGGTCTTCGACCCCGATAAGGGTCACCGACTCATCGGACGTCTCGCAGAAAACGAGATTCCCCGATGAGTCGAGGGTCTTCAGATTTCCCCTGAAGGAGTTCCCCTGCTCGTCCCGGGGCAGGAGGGTCTGCATGGCCGGCCAGCCCCCCACGTCGGTCCAGGAAAACAGGGACGCCACGCAGCGCAGGGGTTTTGCCGTCTTTTCCATGACGCCGTAATCGATGGAGATGGGTTGTACTGCGGCAAAGGCCGCTTCGAGCGCCTTTTGCCAGCCCGGTGACCCGTCGTATGCGCCCAGCGGCGAAATCGCCTCATGGTGCTGCGGAAGCCACGTGCGAACCTCTTCGAGAATCGTTGCGGCCTTCCAGACGAACATCCCCGAGTTCCAGAG